>Ga0208242_100509_pt1 | contig 22030 bp, 20 predicted proteins | sample SubbioAug_CSW13A_FD_184825 | JGI IMG/M metagenome (GOLD analysis project Ga0208242, IMG submission 184825) | Serpentinite rock and fluid subsurface biosphere microbial communities from McLaughlin Reserve, California, USA - CR12Aug_CSW13A (SPAdes) | ecosystem: Environmental > Terrestrial > Deep...
GCGCCACCGCGCTCGAGCTGCCCGGCCGGTGAGCGACGCCGGCACCCCCTACGCCAACCTCGACCCCGACCGCATCCTCGACGCCGTCGAATCGCTCGGCCTGCACGCCGATGGCCGCGTGCTGGCGCTCAACAGCTACGAGAACCGCGTCTACCGCATCGGCATCGAAGGCGGGGCGCCGCTGGTGGCCAAGTTCTACCGCCCCGGGCGCTGGAGCGACGAAGCCATCGAGGAGGAGCACGCCTTCGCCGCCGAGCTCGTGGCCGCCGACCTGTCGGTGGTGGCGCCGCTGGCCTTCGCCGGCCGCACCCTGCACCACGCCGGCGGCCACCGCTTCGCGCTGTTCCCGCTGCGCGGCGGCCACGCGCCGGAGCTGGGCGACCGCGACACCCTGACCCACCTGGGCCGCGTGCTCGGCCGCCTGCACGCCGTCGGCGCGGCGCGGCCGTTCGTGCATCGCGGCGCGATCGGCATCGAAAGCCACGGCGAAGACCCGGTGCACTTCCTGCTCGAGGGCGGCTGGCTTCCGCCCGAGCTCGAGGCCAATTTCGAAACCCTGGCCGAAGCCTTGCTCGATGCGATGGACGCGGCCTGGGAGCGCGCCGGCGCCATCGCCACGCTGCGCCTGCACGGCGACTGCCACCCGGGCAACATCCTGTGGCGCGAGGACCAGGCGCACTTCGTGGACCTCGACGACTGCCTCTCGGGCCCGGCGGTGCAGGACCTGTGGATGCTGGCCGGCCGCCGCGAGGACGGCCCGCGCGGCTGGCAGTGGCTGCTCGAGGGCTACGAGCAGTTCCGCGCCTTCGACCGCCGCGAGCTGCACCTGGTCGAAGCCCTGCGCACGCTGCGCCTGCTGCACCACAACGCCTGGATCGCCCGGCGCTGGTCCGACCCGGCCTTCCCGCCCGCCTTCCCCTGGTTCGAGGCGCCGCGGCACTGGGAGTCGGTGATCACCCAGATGCAGGAGCAGCTGGCCGCCCTGCACGAACCGCCGCCCGACCCACGCTGAGCCCGCGCTGCGCTAACCTGCCGCCCACGAACCGCCACGCCGAGGATCCAACGATGCGCCTGCGCCCCGCCTTCACCGCCCCGCTGCTGGCCCTGGCCGTGGCCGCCTGCGCACATGCGCCCGCCGCTGCGCCGGCCAAGGCCCTGACCACGCAGGAAGTGATCGACGCCTCGACGCCGGCCGACTGGCGCCCGCTCGACCCGGCCAACACGCTCTACCTGCAGCTGCCCTCGGGCATGGTGGTGATCGAGCTGGCGCCGCAGTTCGCGCCCGCGCACGTGGCCAATATCCAGGCGCTGGCGCGCGGCCACTATTTCGACGGCCTGTCGATCAACCGCTCGCAGGACAACTTCGTGGTGCAGTGGGGCGACCCGGCCGGCGACGAAGCCGTGCTGCGCCGGCCGCTGGGCGACGCCAGGGCCGCGTTGCCGGCCGAATTTTCGCGCCCGGCCGAGGGCCTGGCCTTCAATGCCCTGCCCGATCCGGACGGCTGGGCGCCGCAGGTGGGCTTCGCCGATGGCTTCGCCGCCGCGCGCGACCCGAAGGCCGGCAAGGCCTGGCTCACCCACTGCTACGGGACCGTCGGCGCCGGCCGCGCCGCCGCCCCCGACAGCAGCAACGGCAGCGAGCTGTATGTCGTCATCGGCCAGTCGCCGCGCCAGCTCGACCTCAACATCACCACCGTCGGCCGCGTGGTCGTGGGCATGGAACGCCTGAGCGTGCTGCCGCGCGGCAGCGGGCCGCTGGGCTTCTACGCCGACGCCGCGCAGCGCGTGCCGATCCTGGCCGCGCGCCTGGCCACCGACGTGCCCGAGGACGCCCGTGCGCGCATCGAAGTGATGCGCACCGACACCGCCACCTGGGACGCCTACGTCGAGTCGCGCCGCAACCGCCGCGACGAGTGGTACGTGCACCCGGCCGGCCACGTGGACGTGTGCAACCTGTCGGTGCCGGTGCGGCCGATCGCCGCGCCCAAGGGTTGAATGGCCTGGTTCGTCTACCTGATCGAATGCACCGACGGCAGCGTGTACACGGGCGTCGCGGTGGACGTGTCGCGCCGCTACGCCCAGCACGCGGCCGGCAAGGGCGCGCGCTACACCCGCTCGCACCCGCCGGCACGCCTGCTCGCCAGCTTCCCCCACCCCGACCGCTCGAGCGCGCTGAAGGCCGAACACGCCATCAAGCGGCTCAGCGCGGCTGAGAAACGCGCCCTCGCCAGCCCCGCATGAACCCGACCCGCAAGGCCTGGCTGCAGATGCACCTGTGCGTGCTGCTGTGGGGCTTCACCGCCATCCTCGGCAAGCTGATCACCCTGGGCGCGATGGCGCTGGTGGTCTGGCGCATGGCCCTGGTGGCCGCCGCGCTGATGCTGGTGCCGCGCGTCTGGCACGGCCTGCGGGCGCTGCCGGCGCGCCTGTGGGGCATCTACTCGGGCATCGGCCTGCTGGTGGCGCTGCACTGGCTCACGTTCTACGGCGCGATCAAGCTGGCCAACGCCTCGGTGGCGGTGGCCTGCATCGCGCTGGCCACGGTGTTCGTGCCCGTGGTCGAGCCCTGGGTCACCGGCCGGCGCTTCGCGCCGCGCGAGTTGCTGCTGGGCGTGGCGGTGGTGCCCGGCGTGGCGCTGGTGGTGGGCGGCGTACCGGCCGACATGCACCTGGGCATCGTGGTGGGCACGCTCTCGGCGCTGCTGGTGGCTTTCTTCGGCGCGCTCAACAAGCGCTACGTGCACGAGGCCGATCCGCTCACGGTCACCGGCGTGGAGCTGGGCGTGGGTGGCCTGGCGCTGGCGCTGCTCACGCCGGTGCTGCCCTGGTTCGGCACGCCCTGGGTGCTGCCGGGCGCGAGCGACCTGGGCCTGCTGCTGGTGCTGGCCCTGGCCTGCACCCTGCTGCCCTTCGCCCTGTCGCTGGTGGCGCTGCGGCACCTGAGCGCGTTCTCGGCGCAGCTGGCGGTGAACCTCGAGCCGATCTACGCCATCGTGCTGGCGATCGTGCTGCTGGGCGAGCAGCGCGAGCTGGGCGGACTGTTCTACCTGGGCGTGGTGGTGATCCTGGCCGGCGTGTTCCTGCACCCGCTGCTCTCGCCCGGACCGGCGCACAAGCCCGAGCCGGCCAACCTCGGCACCGCCGAGGCCAAGGGCCTCGATTAGCCGCGGCCGCGCCGCAGCCGCGGCGTGATCTCCAGCGTGCCGGCGGCGTCCACCCACTGCAGCACGCCGTCCTGCACCATCACCTGCACGTCCATGCCGCGGGCCAGGCGCGCGGCCAGGGCCTTCGATTCGTCCTGTGCGACGTCGACCACCACCAGGTTCGCGCAACGCGCCAGCGCGGCCTCGTTCTTCTCCCACCACAGGTCGGCGGCGCGGCCGCCGTAGGTGAGCACCACCACCTCGCCGGCGCGACCGCAGGCGCGGCGCACCCGCGATTCATCGGGCTGGCCGAGTTCGATCCACTGCTCGATCGCGCCGGTGAGGTCCTTGCGCCACAGGTCGGGCTCGTCCTCGGTGCTGATGCCGCGGCCGAAGGCCAGGTACTCGTGCGCGTTCAGGGCGAAGGCCAGCAGCCGCAGCATCACCCGCTCGTCGGTTTCCGACGGGTGCTGGGCCAGCACCAGCTCGTGGGCGGCGTAGTAGTGCCGGTCCATGTCGCTGACCTGCAGGCTGGCCTTGTGCACGGTGGACTTGGGGGCCATCGCGGTTCCATTTCGGGTCGGGGCCGGCAGACTGGCCCAGGCCGCCGCCGCTGTCCAGCCCGGGCGTTTGCCACCCGGGCCCGCGGCATGGACACTGTGCGCGGGGAAACAGGGGGAGCGACGCCGCGTGGACGTGTACGAGAAGATCAAGCGCCTGTTTGGCTGGGGCGGGAAATCCGCGCCCGCGCCGGCGTCGGCGTCGGCCAGCCAGCCGGCGCCCGCCGAGGCCAATCCCGCCAATCCCGCCGGCCCCGAGCGCCGCGGCAAGCCGCGCACCAATGCCCGCAGCGGCACCCGCATGCTGGTGATCGACGACTCGGCGACCATCGTCGCCCTGCTCGCGCGCATGCTGCGCCAGAACGACTACCACGTGCTCGAGGCGGCCGACGCCGAGCAGGGCCTGGAGATCGCCCGTACGCAGGCGCCCGAACTGATCTTCCTCGACATCGTGCTGCCGGGCATGGACGGCTTCGCCGCGCTGCGCCAGCTGCGCAGGGACCCGTACACGCGCGACATCCCGGTGATCATGATCAGCGGCAACGAGCAGGCCACCGAGCAGTTCTACGTGCACCGGATCGGCGCCGACGACTTCATGAAGAAGCCCTTCTCGCGGGCCGAGGTGTTCGCCCGCATCGAACGCCTGCTCGACGCCAACCGCGTGCCCCGCCGCCTGGTCCAGGCCACCGTCCAGGGCGAAGACGAGGCCACCGCCGCGCCCTGATCCGGGCGGGCTTCAGCCGCCGCGCGTGAGCCGGGCGATGAGCTCGCCGGCCGGTTCGGGCCGGCCCACGGCCCAGCCCTGCACCAGGTGGCAGCCCAGGTCGCCCAGCGCCTCGAGCGTGTCGGCGTCCTCGACGCCCTCGGCCACCACGCGCATGCCCATCTGCTTGGCGAAGGCGATCATCGCCTTGACCATCTGCAGCGAGCGCAGGTCGCCCAGCATGCCGGTGACGAAGGACTGGTCGATCTTCATCTCGGTGGCGGGGAATTCCTTGAGATAGGCCACCGAGGCATTGCCCACGCCGAAGTCGTCGATCGAGACGCGGATGCCGGCCGCATTGAGCTGGCGCAGCTGGGTGGCGCCACGCTGGATGTCGGCGACGATGGCGGTCTCGGTCACTTCCAGCACCAGGTCGCGCGACTCGGCGTTCCACAGCTTGAGCCCGCCGAGCAGCTGCTCGACCAGGCCGCGCTCGGCGAAGGCGGTGGCGGACAGGTTCATGGACACCGCCAGCGGCAAGCCGGCGGCGCGCGCCTCGGCCACCGTCTGCAGGCAGGCGTTGATGGACCAGCGGGTGAACTGGCTGATCATTCCCGAGGCCTCGGCCACGGGAATGAACGCGCCGGGGCTGATCGCGCCCTTGGTCGGGTGCTCCCAGCGCGCCAGGGCTTCGGCACCCACCACCTTGCGCTGGCGCAGGTCCATGATCGGCTGCAGGTGCATCTGCAGCTGGCCGGCACTGATGGCCTCGAGCAGCTCGGCCGGGTCCACCGTGGCCGTCTGCACCGGCGAGCCGCCCAGCAGCATGCGGTCGGGCAGCAGGCGCGCCTGCATCATCGCCTGCTCGGCCTGGCGGCAAAGCATCTCGGCGTCGTGGCCATGCTCGGGGTACATCGCGATGCCCACCGCCACCGCGGCCAGCACGGGCTGGCCGTCGGCGATGATCGGCGCCTCGAACTGGCGCAGGAGCTTCGACGCCGCCAGCACCGCGTGGCTGCCGTCGCGCAGCCCGGGCAGCAACAGGGCGAAATCGCCCGAGCCGAGCTCCACCAGTTCGTCGCCGGGGCGCAGCACTTCGCGGACGCGGGTGGCCGCCTCGGCCAGCAGGGCGTCCATGGCCTGGTAGCCCGCGCGGATGCGCAGCTGGCGCAGGCCCTGCATGCCCAGGCAAAGCACGCCCAGCGGCCTGCCGGAGACCCTGCTGTCCTCGACATGCGAGGCCAGGCGTTCGGGCAGGCCGCCGTTGCGCATCATCATCGCGGCGCGCGCCTCACGAGAGGAACAACTCGGCGGGGTCGAGCCCGAAGGCCCCCGGCTCGAGCGCCTGGGTGATCTTGATCGCGTTATCGCCGAGGTCGGCGCCGTAGCTCATCAGGTCGATGTCGCGGAACGGGCTGTAGGGCTTCTTGTCCTTGTCGAGCAGCAGCATCAGGCGCGGGCGCAGGCGGCGCACCTGGTTCTGCGCCATCACCACGCCTACTTCGCCGGTGCTGAGCTCGACCAGCGACCCGGTGGGATAGACGCCCAGGCACTGCAGGAACTGCTCGACCACTTCGGACTGGAACAGCCGGTCGCGGGCGCGATACAGCGCCTGCAGCGCACCATGGCGCGATTCGCCGTTGCGGTGCGGGCGATCCGAGCGCAGCGCGTCGTAGGTATCCACCACGCCGCCGATGCGGCCGGCCAGCGGGATCTTGTCGCCGGCCAGCCCCTGCGGGTAGCCACTGCCGTCGTGGCGCTCGTGGTGGCCGGCCACCAGCTCGCGCGCCCACTTGCCGGTGACGCCGGCCTGGTCGAGCACCTCCATGCTGCGGCCCACGTGCCCGCGCATCTGCGCGGCGGCCTCGGGGTCGAGCTTGCCGTCGTGGTGGGTGACCTCGGCCGGAACCCCGGCCATGCCTGCGTCGAGCAGGAAGCCACCGGTGGCCAGCTCGACCAGCACCTCGCGCGGCAGCGCCAGGTGGCGGCCGAAAGCGGCCGCCAGCGCGCTGCAATTGACTGCATGGTTGTAGGCGTAGTCGTCGCGCTTCATCAGCGACATCAGCCAGAACAGTGCGTCGGCATTGCGGATCAGGCTCTCGACCATCGGCTCGATGGCTTCCTGCACCACGCCGGGCTCGAGCCTCCGGCCCCTCCTGACGTCCTCGGTGATGCGCTCGGCCAGCGCCCGCAGCCCGGCGTGGGCCTCGCGGGCGCGCGGGATCTCCTCGGCCAGTTCGACGGTGTTGTGGTACTCGGGGCCGCGCGGCGGGAAGACGTTGCGCGGACCGGCCGAGACGCGCAGCGAAGGACGCGAGGGCGCGATGCTCTTCTCGACGTCGATGAAGACGCTGGTGCAGTAGGCCGAGAGCAGCTCGATGTCGTCGTCGGAGGTGATCTCGAAGCCCTGGAAGGAGAAAGGTGTACCGACCCAGTCGCGGTCCAGGCGACTGACGTACATCCCCTTCTCCAGCAGACCAACGAGCATCTGCCGTTCTTCGAGAAACTTCACCGATTGTCCCTCCCGTTCCGGCGGCTACGTTATCACGGAGACCCCCCCGGCAAGCCCCCCGCCATGGCCAAACTCCTGCTCGTCTTCGTCCACGGCTGGTCGGTGACCAGCACCGCCACCTACGGCCAGCTGCCGGCGCGGCTCAAGCGCGAGGCCGGGCGCCGAGGGGGCCCCGGCCTGGACGTGGCGCACGTGCACCTGGGCCAGTACGTCAGCTTCCGCGACGAGGTGCGGGTGGAGGACATCGCCCGGGCCTTCGAGCACGCCATCGGGCGGGTCCTGGCCGAGGCCGGCGGCCGCCGGCGCTTCGCCTGCATCACCCACAGCACCGGGGCTCCGGTGGTGCGGGAATGGCTCGACCGGACCTACGTGCGCACCGGACGCCTGGCCGACTGCCCGCTCTCGCACCTGGTGATGCTGGCCCCGGCCAACTTCGGCTCGGCCCTGGCCCAGCTGGGCAAGGGCCGGCTGGCCGGCATCAAGGCCTGGTTCAACGGGGTCGAGCCCGGCCAGGGCGTGCTCGACTGGCTGGAGCTGGCCAGCCCCGAGTCGCTGGCGCTCAACCTGCGCTGGATCCACGAGTACCCGGCGCTGGGCCTGACCCGCGGCGCCAACCCGGTGTTCCCGTTCGTGCTGTGCGGCGACGCCATCGACCGCAAGCTTTACGACCACGTCAACGCCTACACCGGCGAAACCGGCGGCGACGGCGTGGTGCGGCTGGCGGCGGCCAACCTCAACGCCCGCCACGTGGTGCTCGAACAGCCGCCGGCACCGGCCGGGGAAACCCTGCCCTCGGCGCGCAAGCGGCTGGGCGAACTGTCGCTGCGCGCCAACGTCCGCTCCGCGCGCACCGCCTTCCGCATCCTGCCCGGGCTGTCGCACAGCGGCACCGACATGGGCATCCTGGCCAGCGTACGCGACGACGACGCGCCGCATCCGACCGTGGAGGCCGTGCTGCGCTGCCTGGCGGTGGCCGACGACGCCGGCTACCAGCGCGCCTGCGACGAGTTCGAGGCCGCCAATGCCCTGCACCAGGCGCCGGCGCGCCGGGTCGAGCTCGAGAAGATCCCGGTGCTGCCGGACCGGCGCTACATCCACGACCCGCATGCGATGGTGGTGTTCCGCCTGCTCGACGATGCCGGTGCGCGCGTGGGCGACGTCGACCTGCTGCTCACCGCCGGCCCCCGGGGCGATCCGAACCAGTTGCCCGAGGGCTTCCTCACCGATCGCCAGGGCAACCGGCGCGCGGCCGGGCACGTGAGTTTCTTCCTCAACCACGCCGTGCTCGCCGGCTGCGAGCCGATCCTCGACGAGCGCGGCAGGCTGCTGCGGCCCGAGCGCATCGCGCGTCCGCCCTACGGCCTGAAGCTGCAGCCGCGCGGGCCAGAGCGGCTGGTCGAGCATTGGCCGGCCCGGCTGGGCGCGGGGCTCGAGGACCTGCTGGCCGTGGTCGAGCCCAACCAGACCACGATCATCGACATCGTGCTGCACCGCGTCGTGCGCGAGGGCGTGTTCCGCTTCACCCGCAGCCTCGCGCCGCGCCGCTTCCGCGACGATCCGCCGGGCGGGGCGATCTGAGGCCTGACCATCGGCAGGGGCCGGTGAACGGAAGTTTCACATAGGCTGGGACACCATCCGGGCTCCCGTGAAGCACGAGGTACCGCCATGGCCAGCCGCCGCGAATTCCTGTCCGCCGCCATCACTGTCGCCACCGCCGCCGCGCTGCGGCCCGCCTTCGCGCTCACGCCGCCGGCTGCCGGCGCCATCGAGCTGCGCGCCATTCCGTCCACGGGCGAGAAGATCCCGGTGATCGGCATGGGCACCTCGGGCAGCTTCGAGGTCGACCTGGCCGGGCGCGAACCGCTGAAGGAGGTGCTGCGCCGCTTCGTCGCCGGCGGCGCCAGCGTCATCGACACCTCGCCCAATTACTCCAACGCCGAGGACGTGCTGGGCGACCTGATGGCCGAGCTCGGCCTGCGCGATCGCATCTGGCTGGCCACCAAGCTCGCCGCCGACGACCGCGCCGCCGGCGAGGCCCAGTTCGCCGACTCGCTCCGGCGCCTGCGCACCGACCGGGTCGAGCTGCTGGCCGTGCACAACCTGCGCGACTGGCGCACCCAGCTGGCGCTGGCGCGCGAGCTCAAGGCCCAGGGCAAGGTCAAATACGTCGGCCTGACCCACTTCCGCGACGAAGCCCACGACCAGCTGGCCGACATCGTCGCCGCCGAGAAGCCCGACTTCGTACAGATCAACTACTCGGTGTCGGCGGTGAACGCGGAGAAGCGCGTGCTGCCCGTCGCCGCCGACAGCGGCGTGGCGGTGATGATCAACCGCGCCTTCGACGATGGCCGCCTGTTCGCGCGGGTGGCCGGCCAGGCCCTGCCCGGCTGGGCGGCCGAGGTGGGCATCACCAGCTGGGCACAGCTGTTCCTGCGTTTCGCCACAAGCCACCCGGCGGTGACGGTGGTGATCCCGGCCACCGGCAAGCCCGATCGCCAGGACGACAACCTGCTCGCCGGCCGCGGCCCGCGGCTGACCGAGGCACAGCGCGCCGAGCTCGTGGCGATGTTCCGCTGAGATGACGCCGCCGCCCGGCACCGCCTGGCGCTGGCTGGCCGGCCTGCTCGGGGTCGAGCCCGATGACCTGCCGGCGGTCGCCGCCGGCATGGCGATGTTCTTCCTGCTGTTCGCGGGTTATTTCATGCTGCGGCCGGTGCGCGAGACCATGGGCATCGCCGGTGGCGTGCGCAACCTGCAGTGGCTGTTCACCGGCACCTTCCTCGCCACCCTGGTGGCGATCCCGCTGTTTGGCACCATCGCCAGCCGCGTCGCGCGCCGGCGCATCCTGCCCTGGACCTACGGCTTCTTCGCCACCAACCTGCTCGGCTTCGCGGTGGCGATCGGCGCGGCCCCGGACAACGCCTGGCTGGCGCGCGGTTTCTACATCTGGCTGTCGGTGTTCAACCTGCTGGCGATCTCGGTGGCCTGGAGCGTGCTGGCCGACCTGATGCCGTCCTCGCAGGCCAAGCGCCTGTTCGCACTGGTGGCCGCCGGCGCCAGCGCCGGTGGCCTGGCGGGGCCGGTGATGGGCCTGCTGCTGGTCGGGCCGCTCGGGCACGGCGGGCTGATGGCCGTCGCCACGGCGCTCCTGCTCGGTTCGGCCGCGGCGGCGGTGTGGCTGCAGCGCTGGCGCGACGCGCATCCGCTGGACGCCGCCGATGCGCCGGCGCGGCGCGCGCCGCTGGGCGGCAACCCCTTCGCCGGCATCGGCACCGTGCTGCGCTCGCCCTACCTGCTGGGCATCGCCGGCTTCGTGGTGCTGCTGGCGACGGTGACGACCTTCCTCTATTTCGAGCAGGCGCGCCTGGTCGAGATGCACTTCCCCGACCCGATCGACCAGACCCGGGTGTTCGGCCTGCTCGATGCGGTGGTGCAGACCCTGGCCATCCTCACCCAGCTCTTCCTCACCGGCCGCATCGTGCGCCGGCTGGGCCTGGTGGTGCTGCTGACGACGGTGCCGGTGGTGATGGTGGGCGGCTTCCTGTGGCTGGCCATGGCGCCCACCTTCGCGGTGCTGGCGATCGTGATGGTCACCCGGCGGGCCGGCGAGTACGCACTGGCGCGGCCGGGCCGCGAGATACTCTTCACCGTGGTCGCGCCGGACGAGAAGTACAAGGCCAAGAACGTCATCGACACCGCCGTCTACCGCGGCGCCGACGCCGTCAGCGGCTGGGTGAAGGCCGGCATCGACGCCATTGCCTCCAGCCCGGCGGTGGTGGGCGTGCTCGGCGCGGCGGTCGCCCTGGCCTGGGCCGGCACGGGCTTCGGGCTGGCCCGGGCCCAGGGGCGCCGCGAGGCCGCGGCGACGGCCCCGGCGGGACGGCACGGTTAGCTTTGCTGCCCCAGTAAGGACAACTAACGAAAGCTTGTCCGGAGTTGCTGATAGCCGCTGACGCGAACCATTCGAATCAGGCACATGGCGGCCCGGTGTTAGCGATGCTTCCCCCTCCAGCCCGCCTGTCGCCGGACACCCCGCTTGCCGGCCGCGGCGGCAAAATGTTCCCCTGTCCCTGCCCGCCCGCCCCCCAGCCTCGTCGGGGGGCGCGGGCCACCGGATTTGCAGTCAACCGCCCCCTGGCGTTGACCTCCTTCGGCAGGGTACTCAACTGTTTCGGGACAGTTGGCCCTGCCTTCTTTTTGTCCGCGGCGCGTAAACTGCAGGCCCCTCCGCCACGGGCCGCGCATGACGATCTGGGTTGACGCCGACGCCTGTCCAAACCTGGTCAAGGACATCCTCTTCCGCGCCGCCGGGCGCGCGAAGGTGGCGGTGGTGCTGGTGGCCAACAGCTGGATCCGCACCCCGCCCTCGCCCTTCATCCGCTCGATGCAGGTGGCCGGCGGGCCGGACGTGGCCGACGACGCCATCGCCGAACGCTGCGCCGCCGGCGACCTGGTGGTGACCGCCGACATCCCCCTGGCCGCGCGCGCACTCGACCAGGGCGCGCTGGCCCTCAACCCGCGCGGCGAGCTCTACACCGCCGACTCGATCGCCCAGCGCCTGTCGATGCGCAACTTCATGGACGAGCTGCGCGGGGCCGGGGTCAACACCGGCGGCCCGCCGGCCCTGCACCCGCGCGACGTGCAGGCCTTCGCCAACGCACTCGACCGCTGGCTGGCCAGGCGGCCACCCGATACCCAGGAGACGGCATGAGCCGCATCGATTTCGACCTCGACCGCGAGTTCGTCGCGCTCAACGACCTGCTGCGGCTGGCCGGGCTGTGCGACAGCGGCGGCATGGGCAAGGCCATCGTCGCCAGCGGCGAGGTGACGGTGGACGGCCAGGTGGAGCTGCGCAAGACCGCCAAGATCCGCGCCGGCCAGGTGGTGCGCTGGGGCGACGCGGAAATCCGCGTGCGCGGCGCCGGCTGAGCCTCAGCGGCCGCCGCCGCTGCGCCAGATCGTCCACACCAGCCAGACGCCGCCCACGGCGGCGCCGAGGAAGCCCAGCAGGCCGAACACCGGCAGGCCCACCAGCGTGGGCCCGCCCTCGACCGTCATCACGATCGACGAGCCGATGATCAGCGCGGCCACCACGATGCCCACGGTCAGGCGGTTGGCCGAGTGCGCCAGCTGGTCGCCGAAGGCCTTGAGCCGCTCGACGTCGAGGTTGACGTTCATGCGGCCCTGGCGCAGCGCGCGCAGCGCCTGGCGCAGCTGGCCCGGGAGCGAGGAGATCAGCTCCAGCGTATCGCCGGCGGCGCGGCGCCCGCGGCGGGCGATGGCGCGCGGCGAATAGCGCGCCAGCATGGCGCGGCGCAGGTACGGCGCCGCCTCCGAGGCCATGTCGAAGTCCGGGTCCAGGCGCCGGCCCACGCCCTCGAGCGTCACCAGCACCTTCACCATCATCGCCAGGTCGGCCGGCAGCACCACCGCGTGCTCGCGCAGCATGGCGGCGATCTCGGTGAGCATGTTCCCGAGGCGCAGCTCGCCCAGGGGAACGCCGTGGTAGTGGTCGATGAAGGCGTCCACCTCGGCCTGCAGCGCCACTTCGTCCACGCGCTCCTCGCCGGCCCAGTCGAGCATCACCTCGGCCACCTGGCCGGCGTCGCGGCGCACCAGGCCGTCGAACAGGTCGAGCACCTGGTGCCGGCGCGCCTCCGAGAGGCGCCCGACCATGCCGAAGTCGAGCAGCGCCAGCCGGTCCCCTTCGAGGCGGATGACGTTGCCCGGGTGCGGGTCGGCGTGGAAGAAGCCGTCCTCGAACAGCATCTTCATGCCGGCGCGGGCGCCGATGCGCGCCAGCCGGTGCAGGTCGGCGCCGGCGGCGCGCAGCGCGGCCTCGTCGCCCAGCGGGATGCCTGCGATGAACTGCTGCACGTTCATGCGCTCGCAGGTGTGCGGCCAGTACACCCGCGGCACCACCACGTCCGGCTCGTCGGCCAGGTTGGCGGCGATGCGCTCGGCATGGCGGCACTCGGCGGCCAGGTCGAGCTCGCGCGAGAGCGAGGCCTGCAGCTGGCGGACCAGGGCCTGCGGCTGGTAGCGGCGCAGCTCGGGCGACTCGGCCTCGAGGATGCGCGCCAGCCGCTGCAGCAGGCGCATGTCGGCCTCCACCAGCGGGCGGATGCCGGGGCGGCGCACCTTCACCGCCACCTCGCTGCCGTCCTTCAGGCGCGCGCGATAGACCTGGGCGATGGAAGCGGCGGCGATGGGCGTTTCGTCGAAGGCGGCGAACACGGCATCCACCGGGCCACCGAGGTCCTCCTCGAGCTGGCCGCGCACCTCGTCGAAGGCCACGGCCGGCACCTGGTTCTGCAGCTTCTCGAACTCGGCGATCCACTCGGGCGCGAACAGGTCCACGCGCGTGGCCAGCAGCTGGCCGAGCTTGACGAAGCTAGGGCCCATCTCCTCGAAGGCGCGGCGAACTCGCTCGGGCGGCGCCAGCGTGGCCAGCTCGGCCACGGCCTCGGAGCGCACCAGGTGACCGGCCTTCTCCAGCGCGCCCGCCATGCCGACCCGGCGCACCAGGTCGCCGAAGCCGTAGCGCATGAACACCCGCGCCACCTCCTGCAGGCGGCCCAGGTCGCGCGCGGCGCTGAGCGTTTCCCAGAGCATGGCCGGCTCAGTAACCCATGCAGAAGAAGTTGAGCTTGTTGCCGTCGGGGTCGCGGAAGTAGCCGGCGTAGAAGCCCTTGAAGCGCTCGCCCGGCGCCCCCTCGTCGCGGCCGCCCAGCTCGAGTGCCCGGGCGTGCAGCGCATCGACCTGCGACGGCTCGCGCACCGCCAGCGAGACCATGGTGCCGTTGCCCGGCGTGGCGGCCTGGCCGTCGAAGGGAATGATCACGCCCACGCTGGGCGAATGCATGTCGGTGCCCCAGGCGACGAAGCGTTCGCCCTCCATGATGCGCCTGGCGCCGAGCCCGGCCAGCAGGGCGTCGTAGAAGGCGCAGGCGCGCGCCATGTCGTTGGTGCCGAGGGTGACGTAGCCGATCATTGGCAATCCTCCGTGGTGTGTCCGGGCAGTCTGGCCGGGTACGCCGGTCGGGGCGAGGGGCATCGCCGCCAGGGCCGTCCGAACTGGCCTCAGAGCATCGGCAGCTGCAGCCCCTGCTCGCGGGCGCAGGCCCTGGCGATGTCGTAGCCGGCGTCGGCGTGGCGCATTACGCCGGTGCCGGGGTCGTTCCAGAGCACGCGGGCCAGGCGCGCCGCGGCGGCGTCGGTGCCGTCGGCCACGATGACCACGCCGCTGTGCTGGCTGTAGCCCATGCCGACGCCGCCGCCGTGGTGCAGCGACACCCAGGTGGCGCCACCGGCGACATTGAGCATGGCGTTGAGCAGCGGCCAGTCGGACACGGCGTCGGAGCCGTCGAGCATGGCCTCGGTTTCGCGGTTGGGGCTGGCGACCGAGCCGGAGTCGAGGTGGTCGCGGCCGATCACGATCGGCGCGCTGACCTCGCCGCTGCGCACCATCTCGTTGAAGGCCAGCGCCAGGCGGTGGCGGTCGCCCAGGCCCACCCAGCAGATGCGCGCCGGCAGGCCCTGGAAGCTGATGCGCTCGCGCGCCATGTCCAGCCAGCGGTGCAGGTGCGGGTTGTCCGGGATCAGCTCCTTCACCTTGGCATCGGTCTTGTAGATGTCCTCCGGGTCGCCGCTCAGCGCCACCCAGCGGAAGGGGCCGATGCCGCGGCAGAACAGCGGCCGCACGTAGGCCGGCACGAAACCCGGGAAGTCGAAGGCGTCCTCGCAGCCCACGTCGAAGGCCATCTGGCGGATGTTGTTGCCGTAGTCGAAGGTGGGCACGCCCATGTCCTCGAAGTTGAGCATCGCCTCGACGTGGATGCGCATCGAATGCTTGGCGGCGCTGACCACCCGGGCAGGGTTGTTCTTCTGCTCGCTGAACCACTCCTCCAGCGACCAGCCGGCCGGCAGGTAGCCGTGCAGCGGGTCGTGGGCGCTGGTCTGGTCGGTGACGGCGTCGGGGCGCACGCCGCGGCGCACGAGCTCGGGCAGGATCTCGGCGGCGTTGCCCAGCAGCGCGATCGAGATGGCCTTGCCTTCGGCGGTGTACTTTTCGATGCGCGCGAGCGCGTCGTCGAGGTCCGTCGCCTGCTCGTCGACGTACTTCGTGCGCAGGCGCATGTCGATGCGCGACTGCTGGCATTCGATGTTGAGCGAGCAGGCGCCGGCCAGCGAGGCCGCCAGCGGCTGCGCGCCGCCCATGCCGCCCAGGCCCGCGGTGAGGATCCAGCGGCCGGTGAGGTCGCCGCCGTAATGCTGGCGGCCCATCTCGACGAAGGTTTCGTAGGTGCCCTGCACGATGCCCTGCGAGCCGATGTAGATCCAGGAGCCGGCCGTCATCTGGCCGTACATCATCAGGCCCTTGGCATCGAGCTCGTTGAAATGCTCCCAGCTGGCCCAGTGCGGCACCAGGTTGGAGTTGGCGATCAGCACGCGCGGCGCGTCGGGATGGGTGGGGAACACGCCCACCGGCTTGCCCGACTGCACCAGCAGGGTCTGGTCGTCGCGCAGCGTGCGCAGGGTTTCGAGGATCTTGTCGTAGCTGGGCCAGTCGCGCGCCGCGCGGCCGATGCCGCCGTAGACCACCAGCTCGGCCGGGTTCTCGGCCACCTCGGGGTCGAGGTTGTTCTGGATCATCCGGTAGGCGGCCTCGGTGAGCCAGGACCGGCAGCTGAGCTGGTTGCCGCGCGGGGCGGCGATCTTGCGGGACGGGTCGTTGCGGCGGCTGGCGGTCATCTCGGGCTCCCTGGGGCTTGGCCCAGTATAAATCGCCCCCCGCCGCGCAGCGCCTACATCCCCCGGAACCGATGCAGGAAGGCCGAGCTCACCGGCAGCGTTTCGGCGCGGCCGCGCAGGCTCAGGCGCGCCTTGCCCAGTTCGTCCTTGCGCACGCGGTCGATGGCCGACACCCGCACCACCACGCCACGGTGCACCTGCCAGAACTCGTCCGGGTCGAGCCCGGCCAGCAGCTCCTTGAGCGGCGTGCGGATCACCGCCTCGTCCCCGCCGGCCACCACCCGCACGTACTTGTCCTGGGCCTGGAAGTACAACACCTCGTCGATGCCCAGCATGCGCACGTTGTCGCCGATGCTGGCGCTGATCCAGCGGATGCGGCGCTCGCCCTCGGGGCGCAGGCGCGCCTCGAGCTGCTCGAGGCGGGCCTGCAGGTCGTCCTCGCGGGGCATGGCCAGCCGCTCGCGCAGGCGCTCGATGGCCGTCGCCAGGCGCGCCGTGGCCACCGGCTTGAGCAGGTAGTCGACCGCGCCGGCCTCGAAGGCGCGGATGGCGTAGTCGTCGTAGGCGGTGGTGAACACCACCTGGCCGCCGGCGGCCACCACCGCGCGCGCCACGTCCAGGCCCGAGACGCCGGGCATGCGGATGTCGAGGAAGGCCACCCGCGGCCGGTGCACCGCCACCGCCTCGAGCGCGGCGATGCCGTCCTCGCAGGCCGCCACCACCTCCAGCCCGGGCCAGGCCCCGGCCAGCATCTCGAGCAGGGCGGCGCGCTGCGGCGCCTCGTCCTCGGCCACGATCGCGGTCACGCTGCTCATGCGCCCTCCCCGCCCGCATCCAGCGGGACGATGATCTCGGCCACCGCGCCACGGCCGCCGGCCAGGTTGCGCAGGCTGAAGCTGGCGGCGGCGCCATAGCGCGTGGCCAGCTGCTCGCGCACGTTGGCCAGGCCCATGCCGCTGCCCAGGCCCGGCTGCAGGCCGGCGCCGTCGTCCACCACGCTCAGCACCAGGCGCTCGCCGCGCAGGCTGGCGCGCACCTCCACGCGGCCCGGCCCGGGCTGCGGCTCGATGCCGTGCTTGATGGCGTTCTCGACCAGGGTGATCAGCAGCAGCGGCGGGAACGGCCGCTCGCGCAGCGCCGGCTCGGCCTCGACCGCATAGCCCAGGCGCCCACCCGTGCGCAGGCGCATCAGCTCGAGGTAGCTGGCGCAGATGTCGAGCTGCTGGCCGAGGGTGGAGTAAAGCAGCGCCTCGCCGTCGCGCAACTTGGGGATGGTGGCGCGCAGGTGCGCCACCAGCGCATCGAGCGTGGCCTCGGCCTGGGCCGGGTCCTGGCGCACCAGCGCACGCACCGAGGCCAGGGTGTTGAACAGGAAATGCGGCTCCACCTGGGCCTGCAGCAGGCCCAGGCGCTGGTCGGCCTGCTGCTTCTGCGTGCGCAGGGCGCGCAGCTCGCGGGTACGCTGCGCCGCCTGCCAGCGCTCGTGCTCCCGGAAGTAGGCGCGCAGCGCCAGGCCACCGCCGAGCAGGCCGTAGATGCCGGCCAGCACCACCAGGTTCACGGCGATCGCCAGCGGTTTCACCGACCGGGCCACCTCGGGTTCGCGCGAGGTGGCCACGCCGGCCTCGACCAGGACCGGCCGGGTACTGCGGTCGATCTTGCCCGAGGCCCAGCGGTCGATGCCGTAGCTCGCGCCCATGCCCACCAGGACCGCCAGCACCACCGCGACGGCTTCGCGGCGGCGTGGCCAGCGCCGGTGCCGGGCCAGCGTCGCCAGGGCCGGGCCGGCCATGGCCATGCACAGGAAGGCGCCGAACTGGTGCGCGGTGACCATCGCCCCCAGCTCCCAGCGCCCGGTCAGCGCGGCCAGGCCGAAGCCCGACACCATCGCCAGCGAAAGGATCGCCACGCCGAACACCTTCGCCCGCCCCGCCAGCCAGCGGCCGCTGAAGACCGGGAAGCGCTGGTAGCGGTTCCAGGGCGCGTCGCCGCCGACCAGCACTTCGGCAGGCAGCGGCTGGCGCAGGGAGTAGCTGGCGGTAGCGTCGGTCATGGCCGGGGCAGGATAGCGGGCGCTCGAGGGAGGCTGCCACGATGGCAGGGCCGGCGGCGCGCCGGCGGCCGCTGCGACGAAACCGGCCAGGGCCGGGACGAAACCGTCCCGACGCCGCCTCAGTCGGCGCGCATGCGGAAGGCTTCGTAAAGGGTGATCAGGCCCTGGCGGGCCAGCGACAGCGCGTGCCGGGGCAGCGGCACCATGCCTTCGGCCTCGGCGCGGGCGGCAATCGCGTCGGTGTCGGCTTCCTCGACCAGCAGCTGGCGCACGGACGGCGTCACGAACAGCAATTCGTAGGTCATGCGCCGGCCGCGGCTGCCGGTGCCGTTGCAGGCCGGGCAGCCCTTGCCGGCGTAGAACACCTCGTCCGCTCCCAGGCCCATCGACTCGCGCAGGCTGGGGTCGACCGGCTCGGGCGCCCGGCACTGGGTGCAGATCAGGCGCACCAGGCGCTGCGAGAGGATGCACAGCAAGGTGGCGCGGATCAGGTAGGCCTCGACGTCCATCTCCAGCAGGCGCGCGATGGTGGCGGCGGCGGAGTTGGTGTGCAGCGTGCTGAGCATCAGGTGGCCGGTGAGCGCGCTCTCGACGGCGATCTTCGCCGTCTCGTGGTCGCGGATCTCGCCCACCATGATCACGTCCGGGTCGTGGCGCAGGATGTTGCGCAGCACGCGCGAGAAGGTCAGGCCCACCTCGGCGTTGATCGGCACCTGCTCGACGCCCGGGATGTGGTACTCGACCGGGTTCTCGACCGTGATGATGTTGACGTTGCGGTGCAGGATCGTGTTGAGCGCCGCGTACAGCGTGGTCGATTTGCCCGAACCGGTCGGGCCGGTGACCAGGATCATGCCCTGGTTGCGCTCGCAGGCATCGGCCAGGCGCGCCGCGTCCTGCGGCGACAGGCCCAGGTCGGCGATCGACTTCATCGCCACGGAGGTGTTGAGCAGGCGGATCACCACGCTTTCGCCGTGGATGGTGGGGATGGTGGAGATGCGCAGGTCGACCATGCGGCCGTTGACGCCGACGCGTGCCTGGCCGTCCTGCGGCAGGCGGCGCTCGGTGATGTCCATGCCGCCGAGGATCTTGATGCGGCCCACCACCATCGTCAGCAGCGACTGCGAGAAGGTGCGGATCGGCACCAGCACGCCGTCGATGCGGAACACCAGCTCCACGTCGCCCTCGCCGGGGCGGATGTGCACGTCGGAGGCACCGCGGCGCACAGCCGTGGTGAGGATGTGCGAGACCAGGCGCACGATCGGGCGAAGCAGGTAGCGCTCCTCCTCGGGCGTAGGCGCCTTGCGGGTGGCCGGCTTGGATTCGGTGATTTCCTCGTCCTTGCCCACCTCGAACAGCTCGGCGCCGTGGCTGTCGCCGTAGTGCGCGGTGATGGCCCGGTCGAGGTCGGCGCGCGCGGCCACGAACAGCTGCAGGCGCTTGCCCGCCAGGAACTGCAGCAGGTGCACGGTGTCGGCGTCGGCCGGGTCGGCCATGGCCAGGCGCAGGATGTCGCCGTGCACGTCGAGCGGCAGCACGGAGCGGGCGTAGGCCAGCTCGGCCGGCACCATCGCCAGCGCCGCGCGCGTGGGCACCTTGCCGTCGAGCGTGATGAAGGGCAGCCCCAGGCGCTGGGCGAGCAACTGCTCGACCGTGGCGGCGCCGGCCGGCGCGCCTTCGGCCTGGCTAGGCTCGGCCATCGCCGCCTCCCTGCAAGAGGGTGGACAGGGCCTGGCGGTGGCGGCCGGCGATGGCCGCGGCGTCGCGATGCCGCCCCTCGCGGACGCGGGCCTGGCCGGCCACGTGCACTTCGCGCACCAGCGGGCGGTTGCCGGCGAAGACGAAGCGGTCGAGCAGGTCGGCGGACGTGGCACCCGCGAGCACCGGGGCGTCGCCATCGAGCACCACGCGATCGTCCGCGGACGCCGGCTGGCCGCAGGCGCGCAGGCCGCCGGCGTGGGCCTGTTGGAACAGCAGCGCGCCGGTGCTGGGCTGCGCCGGAGACACCGCCACGTTGCGCCGGTGCGTGCGCAGGCGCTGGCCGTATTCGAGCCAGCGCAACTCCTCGACCACCGACACCGACACGTGCGAATCGCTGCCCACGCCCCAGTGCCCGCCGGCGGCGAGGAAGTCGGCCAGCGGGAAGAACCCGTCGCCGAGGTTGGCCTCGGTGGTCGGGCAGATCGCCACGGTGGCGCCGCTGGCGGCAATGCCGCGCACTTCGCCCTCGTCGAGGTGGGTGGCGTGCACCAGGGTCCAGCGCGCGTCGACCTCGGCGCTGTCGAGCAGCCAGCGCACCGGCCGCGCGCCGCGCAGCGCCACGCACTCCTCCACCTCCGGCAGCTGCTCGGCGACGTGGATGTGGATCGGCATCGGCTCGCCGGCGATGGCCGCCAGCAGCGTGTTCATCGCGTCCGGCGGCACCGCGCGCAGGCTGTGCAGGGCCACGCCCACTTCGAGCGTGTCGTCGCGCAGCGCGCGCAGGGACTGCAGCAGCGCCAGGTAGTCGTCGAGCGAATGGCCGAAGCACCGCTGGCGCTCCGACAGCGCGCGGCCGTCGAAGCCGCCGGCCATGTACAGCACGGGCAGCAGGGTGAGGCGGATGCCGGTGTCGCGCGCGGCGGCGACCAGCGCCTTGGACATCGCCGCCGGGTCGGCGTAGGGCCGGCCGTCGGGCTGGTGGTGCAGGTAGTGGAACTCGCAGACCGTGGTGTAGCCCGCCTCGAGCATCTCGGCGTAGAGCTGGCAGGCCACCGCGTGCAGGGTGTCGGGATCGAAGCGGCCGGCGAAGCGGTACATCAGCTCGCGCCAGGTCCAGAAGCTGTCGTGCGGGTCGCCCTGGCGCTCGGCGAGGCCGGCCATGGCGCGCTGGAAGGCGTGCGAATGCAGGTTGGCCAGCCCGGGCAGCCACCAGTGGCCGTCGGCGGCCTGGCGGGGCGCGGTGTCCTGGGCGAGCGTGGCGGGTGGCATCGCGGCAGTTTCGCATGGCGCCCGAGCCGCCGCATACAATGCCGGCATGGGCGCCCTCTCCGGCTACACGGTCCTCGAACTCTCGCGCGTGCTCGCCGGTCCCTGGTGCGGCATGACCCTGGCCGACCTGGGCGCCGACGTCATCAAGCTCGAGTCCTTCGACGGCGACGACACCCGCGGCCTGGGCCCGCCCTTCCTCGACGGCCTCTCGGCCTACTTCGCCTGCTGCAACCGCAACAAGCGCTCGCTGGCCATCGACCTGCGCAGCCCGGCCGCGCGGCCCCTGCTCGAGGCGCTGGTGCGCGGGGCCGACGTGCTGGTCGAGAACTTCCGCACCGGCGGCGCCGAGGCCCTGGGCGTGGGCTACGAGGCGATGGCGGCGATCAATCCGCGGCTGGTCTACTGCTCGATTTCCGGCTACGGCCGCAGCGGCCCGGAAGCCACGCGCCCGGGCTACGACTACGTGGTGCAGGCCGAGGCCGGCCTGATGTCGATCACCGGCCCGGCCGGCGGCGAGCCATCGAAAGTGGGCGTGGCCGTGGCCGACCTGGCCACCGGCCAGAACGCCGCCACCGCCATCCTGGCCGCGCTGCTGCAGCGCGGGCGCGAGGGCCGCGGCCAGCGCATCGACGTTTCGCTGTTCGACACCCAGCTGGCGATGCTGGCCAACGTGGCGGGCAACGCGCTGTTCACCGGCACCGACGCGCCGCGCTACGGCAACACCCACCCGAGCATCGTGCCCTACCAGGCCTTCCGCGCCAGCGACCGCGAGTTCGTGCTGGCCGTGGCCAGCGAGAAGCTCTGGCGCCAGCTGTGCCACGCGCTGGGGCGCGAAGACTGGCTGGCCGACCCGCGCTACGCCAGCAACGCGGCGCGCGTGGCCCACCGCGGACCGCTGTGCGAGGCGCTGGCGGCGGTGTTCGCGGGCCAGCCGGCCGCGCACTGGCTGGAACTGTTCGACCGCGCCGGCATTCCGGCCGCGCCGATCAACACCGTCACCCAGGCGCTCGACCACCCGGTGGCCGCGGCGCGCGGCATGCGCGTCGAGATCGGCGGCATCCCGATGGTGGGCAGCCCGATCAAGCTGTCGGCCTCGCCGCCGCGGCTCGAGCGCCCGCCGCCGAGGCTGGGCGAGCACAGCGAGGAGATCGCCGCCGCGCACGGCTTCGATGCCGGCGCGCTGCGCGCCGCGGGAGCGATCCGGTGATCGGCCGGCTCGCCCTGCCCTGGGACCGGCTGCTGCTCGATGCGCGGCTGGCCACGCTGCGCGACGACCTGGGTGCCTACGGCGTGGTCGAGGACGGTGCGCTGGCCTGGAAGGACGGGCTGATCGCCTAC
>Ga0208242_100510_pt1 | contig 21933 bp, 20 predicted proteins | sample SubbioAug_CSW13A_FD_184825 | JGI IMG/M metagenome (GOLD analysis project Ga0208242, IMG submission 184825) | Serpentinite rock and fluid subsurface biosphere microbial communities from McLaughlin Reserve, California, USA - CR12Aug_CSW13A (SPAdes) | ecosystem: Environmental > Terrestrial > Deep...
TGTTCATGAAGAATGGCAATCCAGTGCTCGCCAATACATAAAGTTTACAGAGAAAACAAAAAAGTGGATCATTTAAATGAATCCACTGACTAACTAATAGATTTTACACAAGATTCTGGACTTGACAATTAACGCTAATAAGGAAATAAACTCCCTTAGAAATTATATCACACAAATTTCAAATCAAAAAGACTACATTTTAGTCTAGAGTAAAGTATACTTAAATAAAAGGAGGAACCCTATGAAACTCAATATTCATGGAAAAAATCTTACCATTACAGACGCGATGTTTGATCGCACATCTAAAAAGCTTTCCTTTTTAGAAAAGTACTTCAACATCGAACCTGACACTGTGGCCAATGTGGTCGTAAAAGCAGTCGGTAATGGAATAAAGTTAGAGGTGACGATCTTCACCAAGGTTGGGGTTCTTCGTGCTGAAGTCCCTCATGAAGATTATTATGCGGCCGTTGATTTAGCACTGGATAAGCTTGAAGACCAAATTCGTCGTCAAAAAACTCGCTTATCTCGCAAGCATAAGGAGAAGTTATCCAAAGCTTTCTTGGAAATCATTGAGAAGGAAGAACTCAACAATAAGGGTGATGAAAAAGCAATTCTTGTTCGGACTAAGAGCATTGATGCTCAAGAGATGGATGTTCAAGAAGCGATTATGAAGATGGAAATGTTAAATCACTCCTTCTTTGTTTACACCGACAGTGAAACAAAAACTGTCTCTGTGGTTTACAAACGTCTAGATGGTGGGTATGGCTGTTTAGAAACAGAACCTGCACACACTTGATTTTAATCCACCTGATAAGTAAACTGTAAGCATGGCGAACGCCATGCTTTTAATAGGAGCCAACATGAGCGTACAATCTGCCTTTACCTTCACATTACTTCTAAATATCATCCTAGCGTCATCAAAAATGATTATTGGCTTATTTTTATCTTGGCCTTCACTGGTTTCTGATGGCTTACACACGTTAAGTGATGGCTTAACCAATGTCGTCGCACTAGGATCCATTCATTTTGCCCAAAAACCTAAAGACGAGAATCATCCTTATGGTCATGGACGCATAGAATCCTTAGCCATGCTTGTGATCGTGGCTTTTCTTGTGTATTTAAGTATTGAAGTTTTCATGAAAGGTTGGTCCCAACTCATTAATCCAATGATGATTGAATATCATCCACTTATGATAGGCATTGTATCTTTTTCATTAGGTGTTAATTTTCTTGTTGTATTCATAAAGTTTAGTGTGGGACGAAGACACAATCATCGTCTTCTCATGGCTGATGCAAAGCATTCTCTTTCGGATGTATTAAGTACACTGCTTGTAGCCTTTGGGGCAATTTTTGTGGTAGGTTTGAAATTTGATCCTCGTCTTGATGGTCTTTTATCCATGCTTATTGCTTTGCTTATTTTAAAGATTGCTTTTGATGTCTTTAAAGAGAGCGCAAAGGAATTATTGGATGAAGCGATTGTGGATCCAAAACACATTGAAGCGATTGCATGCTCACATCCACTCGTGCATTCAATCCATGAAATTCGCTCCCGTTTATCAGGAAAAATTGTATATGTGGATTTTCATGCCCAATGTGATCCTGAATTGCCTCTACTCATTACTCATGAACTTGCCCATGATTTAGAAGTCATGATTCAAAAAGAGTTAGGGGATCATGTGCATGTGATTGTGCATGTGGAACCTTTAGGACATCATTATCATCATCGCTCTTCCTTTTAAATCATTCAATAACGTTATGACTCTATTAAAGAAAACTTCTTTTTGATACTATTAGATTATCTTGAAGAGGAATATAATATGAAATCAGATCGAAAGCGAATTCGCTCACACCTTAATGCTTACGCAAAGAAACATTTTTTTGAGATTTTAAAAGTTCTATTGACCATTTTTATCTTAACCACCATCATTCAGTTAACATTTGATTTTTTAATTATGGGTTTAGAAAGTTCATTCTTTAACTTCATAAGCATTTTACTTTCATATTGGCTATCGGTGGTGGGTGTTGGAGTGTTTACATTAACACTTGCATCTGTTATTAGAAATCATGAAACAATAAGGTTAAACAAAGTTATTGAGGTTAGTAAATTTTATTGGACTAAGATCCAGTTATTAGCGATTTTAATGACATTAATCTTATCGGGCGTAAATGCAATCAGTGGGATGATTCACCCAATCATTCAATCAGCTTCAATGGCCTTTTTCACATTAGCAATGTCCTTCGCATTTCCACTACTCATCGATAATCCTACATTTAAACCTTATGAGCTTATTGAGGAAAGTTTCAAAATGACTCGTGGGCATCGCGTTGATATGTTTTTACTTCAGATGAAACCACTTCTATATGTCTTTGCGCCCCTCATGATCACATTTTTCTTGTATCCTGATGTTGGGTATTCAACTTCTTTAAGTGCACTTATCGGTAATTCTGTGTATTGGATTGCGGTGGCCATTTCTATGATTTTGCTTTTGTTTGTTGTCGGTCGAATCTTTGTCGTCTATGGTTATGTCTATGCTTATCTTACTTCTGATGTACAACATCCTCTTGAATAACCCTTTGAATTCAATCCATATGGCATTGTTTTAATCAAAAGTCATTAAACTAGAGTTTTTATCAATCTTTTAGTCAACCGTTGGTTATGGTATAATGGGTCAAAGTGGAGGTCAATCGTATGAGCCTTAAACAAAAATTAAAAGAATTTATCAATCCTGTTGAAGAGGATGAATATTTAGAAATGGAAGGTCAAGGGACCACCTCATCTCTTGATTATGAAAAACCTATGAACAAATCAATCTCAAAACTTCCTGCCGACACTAAAATGGTTTTATTTGAACCACGCAGTTTTGATGAGGCTGAAGAGGTGGGGATGCATTTAAAGAGTGGTCGTGCGGCCGTCATTAACTTACACCGCCTTCCAAAAGAATATGCGCAAAGAACCATTGATTTCATTACTGGTGTTATTTTCGCTTTAGATGGCACTATTCAAAAGATTGGTCATAACGTTGTCTTATGCACTCCAAAATCCATGGGCGTTGCGGGAGCCATTCGTCTTAATGACACTGAGTAGAGCTTATGAATACAACCTTTAAAATTGTGAAAGAAGGGTATGATAAACTCGCGGTCGATTATAAAATCTCAGTTCTTCAAGCTAGTATTGATCAACTCACTCGCAAACTTGATGTGTATGCGAAGGAAATTGAAGTCTCACAAGATGCGTATCAAAAACTTAAAGCTAAACATACATCCCTCGTTGCCGACTTAGCCGCAAAAGAGCGTGCTGCGGATGAAATCGCACGCCTTGCTTTAAAAGAAGCCAATGTTGTGATTGAACAAGCCAATGAACATGCGAATATGATTGTGGGGGAAGCATTATCCACCGCGAAGACCTTGCTCAAAGAACTGGTTCGTATTGCGCAAGAAGGTAAAGAGAATAAAGCTCAACTACTTTCAAAACTTCAGACTTTACAAACGATCATAGAAGGTTTAGAATTTCCTATGATCGATCCTTTTAAGGATATAGAATAGACAAAGCTTAAGACAAGAGGTCTACATCCTCATCGTTAGAGACATGATGGTTGGTGAAAATCATGGATGAGAGTAGGGCTTATCACTTAAGGGTTAAACTCTTGAACCAAAGTAAAGAGTTTCGTACTAGTCGTTACCTAGTTGAGTGCATAATCTTTAGATTATGAACTAAGGTGGTACCACGTTCACGCGTCCTTAGATGGCGCGTTTTTTTATTACACAAAGGAGAAAAATGATGGATTATAAATCAACCCTGAATATGCCTAACACAACCTTTGAAATGAAGGCGAACTTAAATCAAAAGGAACCACTCTTTCAAGAGCGTTGGGAGAGTCATCAACTCTATAAAAAGATGCTTGAAAAGCGAGTGGGGCATCCTACTTTTATCCTTCACGATGGTCCTCCTTACGCCAATGGGAACATTCATATTGGGCATGCCCTCAATAAAATCTTAAAAGATACCGTGGTCCGATCACGTTTTTTAGCTGGATATCATGTGCCTTTTATTCCAGGTTGGGATACTCATGGTTTACCGATAGAAACTGCACTTGCGAAACAAGGTGTCAATCGTAAAAGCATGAGTGTAGCTCAGTTTAGAAACTTATGTGAAGAATATGCCCTCAAGCAAATTGAAATCCAAATGAAGGATATGAAACGTCTTGGAACAGTGGCGGATTATGATCAACCTTATGTTACTTTAAAACCTGAATTTGAAGCGGAGCAAATTAGAGTATTCGCAAAGATGGCCTTATCAGGCATGATTTATAAAGGTTTAAAACCAGTCTATTGGTCACCTTCAAGTGAAACAGCCTTAGCCGAAGCTGAAATTGAATATCTTGATAAGAAAGATATGGCTATCTATGTTGGGTTTAAAGTTGTGAGTGATCATAATGTGGTCTCAAAAGGGGACATGTTTGTCATCTGGACGACCACTCCTTGGACCATTCCCGCAAACCTAGGGATTAGTGTTAACCCTCAAATGGTGTATGCGCGAGTAAACACCGCAAAAGGTGTTTTAGTGGTGCTTCATGAACTAGTGGAATCACTGATGAAAGAATTTAAACTTGATGAGTATGAAGTGCTTTCAACCTTTAAAGGCATTGAAGTTGAAAAAGTCTTAACACAGCATCCTCTTTATGATCGTACTTCACTTGTCATCTGTGGGGACCATGTCAGTGCTGATGCAGGGACAGGATGTGTTCATACTGCACCAGGACATGGGAACGATGACTATGTGGTTGGATTAAAGTATGGTTTACTGCCATACTGTCCTGTGGATGAACAAGGTCGTATGATGATTGAAGCCGGGGATTGGCTTGTCGGACAAACCACGGAAGAAGCGAATAAAACGGTATCCGTGCGTCTTGACGAAGTGGGTGCCCTTCTTAAACATGAATGGTTTACACACAGCTATCCACATGATTGGCGTACTAAAAAACCAGTCATCTTTAGAGCAACTACCCAATGGTTTGCCTCGATAGAAAAGATCAGTTCCAAACTACTCTCAGAAATTGAAAATACCACCTTCTATCCAAGTTGGGGAAAACTACGTCTTCATAACATCATGAAAGATCGCATTGATTGGTGTATTTCCCGTCAACGTGCGTGGGGTGTGCCAATTCCTATTATCTACAATGAAGATGACACCCCAATCCTTGATGAAACTGTCTTTGAACATGTGGCTACTTTATTTGAAAAATTTGGGTCGAATGTTTGGTTTGAAAAAGAAGCGGTGGATTTACTTCCACCAGGATACACTAATCCAGCATCCCCTAAAGGATTATTTAGAAAAGAAACTGACATCATGGATGTTTGGTTTGATTCAGGTTCATCCCATCTTGGTGCTTTAAAACCTCGTGGTTTAACGACTCCAGTGGATTTATACCTTGAAGGCAGTGATCAATATCGTGGTTGGTTTAACTCCTCACTCATTGTGAGTGTGGCTGCGAATGGCCATGCGCCATATAAGTCAGTCTTAACTCATGGATTTGTCATGGATGGTCAAGGCAAGAAGATGAGTAAATCGGAAGGCAATGTCGTCGATCCTAATAAAGTGACTTCCACATTAGGCGCAGATATCTTACGTTTATGGGTATCAAGTATTGACTACACTTCAGATGTTCGTATCTCCGATGAACTGCTAAAACAAACCGCAGAGTTATATCGTAAAGTCAGAAACACCTTTAAGTTTATGCTTGGTAACTTAAGTCTTGAGGACTTTAAGGTGAGTGATAAAGTTGCTTTGAATGATTTAACTGAAGTGGATAAATATGTTTTAAATCAAGCGATTGCGCTTAATGAACTTGGAAAGAAAGCTTACTTGGAGTATGAGTTTAACTCTTTAGTCTCAGAACTCTTCGTGTTTATGAATAACACATTATCCGCTTATTATCTTGATTTCACTAAAGATATTTTATATATTGAAAAACAAGATTCACTGCGTCGTCGTCAAGTTCAAACCACTCTTCATGAAGTGGTGGATATGCTTGTGCGATTAGTAGCACCAATCTTAGTTCATACGTCAGAAGAAGTATGGGATACACTAGGATTAAGCAATGAAAGTGTCCATTTAAGCGAATTTAAGAGCCTAGAAGCACTTAAGACGACAGTGAGTGATGATGAATGGGAGACTTTATTTGACCTTCGTAAAGACGTCTTAAAAGCCCTTGAAGAAGCTCGTGAAGCGAAGGTATTAGGGAAGTCATTACAAGCTCATGTGTCTTTATCAGTGAATGAAGTTCAAGAGAAATTATTAAGACATGCGATTGGGAATGAACAAGCCCTTGCTCAGTGGCTGATTGTGTCATCATTTGAGTTTGTCTCTGATGCACCACGCTATGAAGTGTGTGGGGTTAAAGTAAGCTTAGCTCAAGGGGAAGTATGTCCACGTTGTTGGAATGTGAGTGAATCCTATCATGAAGAGCACTTATGTGCACGTTGTGAGAGTATTCTTAAATAATATGAGACAACACAGGCAAAACCTGTGTTGTTTTATTGTGATTTCATTCTCAAAAGGAAGCAAAGTGTATTGACAATCAAATTGTTATAAGTTACACTTCAAGTGTTAAAGGACTGTTACTGATTCGATCAGGCATCACCAAAAACAATGTGTGTTTTTGGTTTTTTATTTTTATAGGGAAAGGAGGACCACTTATTGAGGATAGTAAAAAAAATAAATAACAATGTAGCTTTAGCATTAAACCAAAAACAGCAGGAAGTATTTGTCGTAGGTAAAGGAATTGGCTTTCCACCTGTTCCTTATGATTTAGATGAAGGATCACCACTGATTGAAAAAGTGTTTGTATCTATTGAAGAGCAAGGATTTGGAAAAATGTTTGACCAAATACCTTCTGAAATCATCATCTTAACCCAACGACTTATCGATGATGCACAACTCGTCTTAAAAAAGGATCTCCACCCTCGGATTCTTCTCACTTTATCGGACCATATTCACTACACGTTGGAAAGATTTAAAGAAAATTTGGAACTTAAGAGTCTCATTCACTGGGAGATCAAGCACATTTATCCAAATGAATACAAAGCTGCATGTGATAGTGTTGCCACAATCAATAAGGTATGTGATGTAGACTTATCACCTTCAGAAGCAGCATTTATAGCCATTCACTATGTGAATGCACAACTCAAAGCAGAAGCGACTCAACGTATATCACTTACAGATATCATTAGTGATGTTACTGCTCTAGTAAAATACCAGTTCCAATTGGATATTGAGCGAGATCAGATTAATTATGAGCGTTTCGTGACACACCTTAGATTACTTGTAGAACGGCAGTTGGCAGATCAAAATGCAACTGTTCAAAATGAATATTTATATCTACAGGGTAAAGAAAAATATCCTCAAGAAGCTAAATGTGTCGATCTTATTGCTGGGTTATTATCTAGGAGTTATCAAATTGAATGTAATAATGATGAAAAATTGTACTTATTACTTCATATTCGACGATTAACTCAACGTTTAACAACTTAATGGATTGTTACTGACTCGATCAGGCATGACCAAAACATATAAGATGTTTTGGTCGTTTTTTATTAAAAGGAGAAAATAATGAATTTTCAAGAAATTGCAAAGCAAATCGTCATGCATGTAGGTGGTGAAGAAAATGTTACTTCGCTAACTCATTGTGCTACTCGTTTACGTTTTACTGTCAAGGATGATCAAAAAGTCAATCTTGATGAACTAAGTAAAGTTGAAATGGTTATTAAGTCACAAAATAAAGGTGGTCAAGTTCAAGTCGTTATTGGTAATAAAGTAAGCAAAGTATTTGAAGAAATAAGCAAATTTATGGATGTCGAAAAAGAAAGTGATGTGGTTGAACCTGAGTTAAAAGGAAATGTATTTAATCGCTTTATTGCGGCTATTGCAAGTATTTTTACACCAATTCTTCCAGCACTTATTGGAAGTGGGATGATAAAAGCATTATCTACAGTACTAAAGAATTTGAAAATAGTCACTCCTACAAGTAACTTTATTGTGATTATGGATATGATTGCGGATGCAATTTTCTACTTCTTACCATTCTTCTTAGCTGTAAGTGCTGCGAAGAAGTTTAAAACTAATCAATATATCTCAATGTTATTAGCAGGGATTATGCTTCATCCAACATGGTTAGCATTGATTGCGGGAGCAGATGGAGCTCGTTCTTATAGTTTTTTAGGGTTACCGTTTTATTTCCAACGTTATTCCTCGACAGTTATTCCGATTATCTTAGCTGTTTATATTCTTAAGTATGTCTTTGATTTTTTTAACAAAATCGTACCAGATATCATTAAAGAAATCTTTGTACCTTTATTAACCTTACTTGTCATGGTACCGTTAGTATTCACTGTTGTAGGACCATTCGGTAGTTATGTTGGTGTTTGGATTGCTTCAGCTATGGATTCATTATTTGCTTTTAATGGCGTTATTGCTGGGTTCTTATTAGGATTTGCTCGCCCTATTCTTGTAATGTTTGGTATGCATTATTCAATTATGCCTATTCAAATTCAACAAGTGGCTTCAACTGGAACCACAGTATTACTTCCAAGTGCATTTGCAGCAAACTTAGCTCAAGCAGGAGCAGTCTTAGCAACGGTTTTATTCGTAAGCAAAAAAGATAAATCTGGCGCGCTAACAAGTGGAGTGAGTGCTGTTTTTGGAATCACTGAACCAGCAATCTATGGATTTAACCTAAAGTATAAAATTCCATTCTTTGCGGGTTGTTTGTCTGCTGGTATTGTAACGGCGGTATTAGCTGCACTTAATGTTGCAGCGACTTCAGTCACATTGCCTAACATTCTAAGCGTTGGAATTCTTGAAGGAAAAGTATCACTTGGAATCATTTACTTACTCGTAATCTCTAGTGCTGTACTAGCATTTGGTTTAACTTATTTTGGACTAAAGTTCACCACAAAAAAGTAACGTCATCACTGACAACTAAAGAAGTTGTTGACCTATTGATAACTTCACCTCTTATAGGGGAGTATATTGAAATAAATACACTTAATGATCATGTCTTTTCTCAAGAGTTACTTGGGAAGGGAATTGCGATTTTACCATCTGAAGGGAGAGTTTATGCTCCTTTCGATGGACAAGTCGTGATGCTGTTTCATACTTCACATGCAATAGGTCTTGTCAGTGATGAAAATATTGAATTATTGATTCATATAGGAATTGATACTGTGAATCTTGATGGTAAGTGCTTTTCACCTAAAGTAAAGACCGGAGATTCATTTAAAAAAGGTGATCTACTTATTGAATTTGATCTTCAAGGCATTTCAAAAGCAGGTTATGAGTTGTTCACTCCTGTAATAGTGACCAACAGTGATTTATTTGATATTGAAAAAATCAGCAAGAAGTCACAACTTACTCACGATGATGTCGTATTCTATTTAGGCAAGAAGGAGGTAAACTGATGTTTCCGAAAAACTTCTTATGGGGTGGAGCACTTGCAGCACCACAAGTTGAAGGGGCTTATAATCTTGGTGGTAAAACACTCACCATTCCCGATTGCCATGTGTTTAATGATAAAAATGATCGTAAAGTCACAAAACAAGTTCAACTGAATCGCGCGCTTATCGAAGAGGCAAAATCTTCTTTAGAAAACAAATTTCCTAAACGTTGGGGAATAGATTTCTATCATACGTATAAGGATGATTTAAAGTATTTTAAGGAAATGGGATTTAAGGTTTTTCGTTATTCAATTTGCTGGGCTCGTGTACTTCCTCAAGGCGATTTCAATATAAATGAAGAAGGATTAAAGTTTTATGATCAACTCATTGATGAGATTATTGCCAATGATATGATTCCTTTGATAACAATAAGTCATTTTGATTTTCCTATTGTTTTGATTGATAAATACGGTGGCTGGGCAAATCGTGATCTAATTGATATTTATGTTCACTACTGTAAAGTATTATTTGATCGATATAAAAACAAAGTAAAGTACTGGGTTACCTTCAATGAAATAAATATGAGTCTGAAAGCTGGACAAAAAACTTTAGGGATACTTAATGAAGGTCAAGCAAATTATGAAGAAATGCTATTTCAAGGATTACATCATCAGTTCGTGGCAGCTGCGAAAGTAACACAATATGCGCACTCACTTAATGAAGATTTGAAAATAGGTAGCATGGTTGCATACTTTACAACATATCCTCACACATGTAAACCTGAAGATGCTCTTGCTATGCTTCAAGAAGATCAGATGAAAAATCAGTTTTATCTTGATGTACTAAATCTTGGTGAATATCCATTTTATTCATTAAGTTATATGAGAAATAAAAACATTGAAATAAAAATTGAACAAGGCGATTTAGAACTCATCAAAAATCACACAGCAGACTATATCGGGATGTCTTACTATAACTCTATGATATCTGCAGCCGATACATCAGTACTGGAACTTACTAATGCAAATGTGCATTCAGTGTTTAAGAATCCTCATTTACCTGCTAATGAGTGGGGATGGCAAATCGATCCAGTGGGATTAAGATATACCTTAAATCATGTCTATAGTCGATATAAACAACCAATCTTTATCTTAGAAAATAGTTCAGGGTTTTTTGATACTTTGGAGGAAGATGGTTCAATTCATGATCCTTATCGGATTAAATTCCTTAATGATCATATCAAGCAAATGGCCTTAGCAATTCAAGATGGGGTTGAAGTCATAGGATACACTATGTGGGGTCCAATTGATATGATTTCTTCAGGAACTTCTGAGATGAGTAAGAGGTATGGTTTTGTGTATGTGGATCAAGATGATTATGGACAAGGTTCAAAGCGAAGAATTCGAAAAGATAGTTTCTATTGGTATAAAGAAGTAATTAGAACGAATGGCGGTCTTATCGTTTAGAGAAGACAACACAGGCAAAACCTGTGTTGTTTTAGATTGTGATGAAATGTGATAAAATAGGAGCGATATGAAAACATTAATGCAAGCTTTACCAACCCTCCTTTTAGGAGTTAAACGCTCTTCTTTGATTGCGCTTTTATTTGTGGCGATTCTCAGTGCGTTATTATCATCGCTTTCTATTGCGCTGATCTTTCCTTTTATGAATGTCGCGCTTGATTCTAGCTTAATCGAAACCACTTCGTGGATGAGTCAATGGATGTCATTACTTAACTTATCGACCTCTTCACAATTTCTTGTGAGTTTTGGTTTACTACTTTTACTGGTCATTGTCCTTGCGAATATGTTTAGTATTCTTAATGTGAAACAAACTTCCGTGTTTGTGGCAAGTAATGAAGCCGTCATGTCGACACGTTTATTTGAAGCGTATATGCGCCAACCTTATCGTTTTTTTGTGGCTCATCATTCATCAGAACTTTCAAAGAATATCCTTAATGAGGTCAGTGAACTTAATAATCGTTTAATCGTCTCTTTTATTGATATTATCGTGTCACTCATAATGCTTATCTCCATATTACTGATGTTACTCATCGTGGATACTAATGTCACACTCCTTGTAGGGGTAGTGGTGATGGGCTTATATGCTTTACTCGCAAGGGCAAATAAGTTAAAGACACGCTCTTTAGGTCGTGAACGTTATGCCATTAACCAACAACGTTTCAAAGTCGTTAATGACGCTTTAACTTCGATTAAGATTGCGAAAGTCATGGGGCTTGAGCCATCCTTTATTGAATCATTCAATGAAAAAGCTAAAAGACAAGCTGATATTCGGGTGAAGTTTGATATTATGATGAAAGTTCCTTACTTCTATCAAGATCTTTTTGCCTTTGGTAGTATTGTGAGTGTGGTGGTCATTTTCTCATTACTCAATTTATCACTTACCCAAACCTTACCTCTTCTTAGTGTTTTTGCGATTAGTGCATATCGCTTAAAGCCAGTATTGAATCGACTATTTGTTTCATTCTCAGCGATTGGATTTTCTGATGCGACGTATCATAAGATTCAAGCTCATCTAGATTTACCAAGTTATCCACTTCCTAATCATGATATACAACCCTTACCATTTGATGATTCGATTGAATTTAGAGATGTATGTTTTTCTTATCACGAGGATAAACCCATCCTTGATCATGTGAATGTGACGATTCATAAAGGCGAAACCTTAGGGATTGTCGGGTCAACAGGAAGTGGTAAAACGACCATGATGGATATTTTACTTGGATTACTTTCACCCACTTCTGGACATGTTCTGATTGATGGGGTGAAATGTGATGAAGTCAGTACCATTGCATGGCAAGCCAACTTAGGGTATGTCCCTCAGGATGTTGTGTTAATTGATGCGAGTATTGCGGCGAATATCGCATTAGGCGCAGAAGTGATTGATTTTAATCGCGTTATTGAAGTGGCCAAGATGACACAAATGCATGAGTTCATTATCACTCAAACCAGTGATGGCTATGACACGATGATTGGAGAGCGTGGCGTAAGATTATCAGGGGGACAGCGTCAACGTTTAGGGCTTGCGCGAGCACTGTATCGTGGAGTCAATACACTTGTTTTGGATGAAGCCACCTCAGCCCTTGATGGTGCAACTGAAAAAGAAGTACTTCATGCTTTACGAGGACTTAAAGGACAACTCACACTCATTATGGTGGCGCATCGATTTAATACCTTAGTGGATTGTGATCGCATTTTAGTCTTAAAAGAAGGTAAGATTGTGGATAGTGGAACGTATGACTATCTACTCCAACATAATGCAGATTTTAGAAACTTAGCGCAAATTAAAGGAAGTGAGGAACTTTCATGAAGATATTCATCAGTGGGGTGGCGGGGTTTATTGGCATGCATATGGTTTTAGCCTATGAAGGTCACACCATTGTTGGGGTGGATAATATTCAACCATATTATGATGTGAAACTCAAACATGAAAGGCTGGCAAAGTGTAAAGACCAAAAAGGATTTACTTTTATCCAAGCGGATGTGTGTGATGAAGCGAAGATGCGTGAACTTTTTGCGCGTCATCAGTTTGATGTGATCATTCATTTTGGGGCTCAAGCAGGGGTCCGTTATTCAAAGAAATATCCTTTAGAAGTGTTTGAATCCAATACCATGGGATTTATGGTGTTAGCTCAGTGTGCACTAGATTATAAAGTCCCAACCATGATCTATGCCTCATCATCATCGGTGTATGGCCATGTGAATGTGGGACCATTTCATGAGGGGATGGATGTGGATCATCCAAGCAGTGTGTATGCACTCTCTAAACGTGCGAATGAGTTAAGTGCCCAAACCTTAAGCATGATGGGGGAAACGACCTTTATTGGCTGTCGCTTCTTTTCTGTGATTGGCCCCTATGGTCGTCCTGATATGGCCTATTTTAAATTTGCGCATGCAGGGGCCACACAAAAAGCAATTACCGTGTATGGCGATGGATCCATGAAACGAGATTTCACCAGTGTCTTTGATGTCTGTGACATCATTAAACGACTAGTGGAGGTGGCTCCACATTGTAACACACGACATACCATCGTGAATATTGGCGCAACACGTCCCATTAGTGTCAATACACTCATTGAAACTTTAGAAAAACAACTTGGAATAACACTGATTAAAACGTATGAAGAAGCTTCGAGTATTGAAGTGCCACTTACACACTGTGATAGTACAATCTTAGAATCGTTAATTGGCCCCGTTCATTTAACCCCCTTTGAAACAAGTCTAGAAGCCTTCACCACATGGTTTAAGGAGCACAAACCCTATGCATATCTTGATCCTTTCATCGATTGATCGAATCGAAGTCAATGGAATTAAGGTCTCTGTTCCAGCCTTAACCCAAGCACTCAGTGAGGTGACTCAAGTGACTCACATTGATGAACATGATTCACATTATTCATGGTTTTTTAAGTCATTTGATTTTTCAAAATTTAATCCCCCCATTGATGTGATTTGTTTTCAAGAAGTATATAAACCTTGGTTTTGGAAATGTGCCAAAAAAGCACGTCAACACCATATTCCATATACCATTACACCACGTGTATCATTAACTCAAGGGGCCCAAGCTCAAAAGGCTTGGAAAAAGAAACTGGCGAACATTTTCTTTGTGAAGAAGTTTGTGAATGAAGCCTTAGCCCTTCATTTTCTTAATGAACATGAATCACACACGTCCTTGCATTTTAAGCAACCCCATACAATCATCATTGGGAATGGCGTCAATGTTCCTGAAGTGATGAATACTCAAGCCCGAGAAAGAGTAATGGTGTTGCTTGTACGCAAAGATATTGATCATAAAGGTTTAGATATTTGTGTTGCCGCGGTCAAAGAACTAGCCGATGAGTTTAGAAAACAACAGTTTCAAATTCATATTCATGGTAGTGATTATAAAAACCAAGAAGCCACCTTACTTAAACTCATCCAAGAAGCAGAAGTCGAGGATATCATTTTTTCTTACCCCGCCATTTTTAATCAAGACAAGATTGATAAACTAAGTTCAAGTCAAGTGATCTTACTTCCATCTCGCTTTGAAGGACATCCTCAAGGTCTTCTAGAAGGCTTAGCGTATGGGTGTGTTGGTATCGCTTCTAGTGGCAGTAACATGGCGGATGAAATTGTACAAAACCAAGCAGGCTTTCATGCGCATGAGGGCAAAGAAGGGTTAATCGCAGCATTTAAAGCATTTTTTCAGTATCCTGAGTTTTGGCCAGTGATGAGTGTTAACGCTCATGCATGGATGAAAGAAAGTGCGAATTGGTCGATGATCGCAGCTTCACTTTTGTCTCAATTAAGTGACCTTTTAGGTCATCGGAGGGTATCATGATTAGTAGTGTTCATAACGAAACCATTGTGTCATTGACTAAACTTCATACAAAGAAACATCGCCAACTTAGTGGTCTTGCGCTCGTCGATGGGGAACATTTAGTGAGTGAAGCCATAAAAGCAAATGCCCTTAATCATCTCTATGGTCTTAGTGAAAACGCACCGTTTGAAGGGGTTGCATACACTCAAGTGAGTGAAGCAGTGATGCGAAAACTATGTCAAACCAGCTCGCTTTCAAAAATGGTGGGTGTTATAAACCTACCCAATCCAGGACCACTGGGTGATCAAGTCTTAGTGCTTGATGGCGTCCAAGATCCTGGTAATGTGGGCACCCTCATTCGCAGTGCACTCGCATTTAACTTCACAAGTATCATTACATTACCTGGTTGCGCTGACTCGTATAGTGCGAAAGTGATGTCTGCATCGCAAGGGGCAATCTTCAAGTGTTCCATTCATGAACTTAGTTGTGAAGAGTTTAAGAAAGTCTCACACAAGTATCATGTCTTAGTCACTGATGTCCATCATTCTAAAACATTAGATGAGATCACTTTTAAAACTCCAAGCATGCTTGTATTAGGCAGTGAAGGGGCAGGCGTGAGTGAATTTGTGAAGTCTCTTGCGCATGAGCGAGTACGAATTAAAACCAGTGAAGTGGAATCGTTGAATGTGGCGATGGCTGGATCAATCCTGATGTATGTCCTCAATTCATTAAAAGGTTGAGAAAAGCTTTAATGTGTGTCATAATAAGAACGAAAATCGATGCGTGAATCCGTGGTATGATTCTAATTCAAGATTAGCGAGAAGTGAGAGTGCAAGACTTCATTGAATTCCATACTATTCAATTCACAAGAGAAGAAACCCTTCCGTTGGTCACGTTATCACCTTAGAGGTGCACTCCATGTGAGTGAATCAGAATGGTACCGCGTGCAAACGTTTCTGAATTAGAAGCGTTTTTTTTATGTTAAGGAGGCAATATGTCCATTCAATCAATTCATCAAGAAGCACTCCAAGCGATTGAAGCTGCCACAAGTGTGGCTTCACTCAGTGAGGTTCGTCAAGTTTATTTATCCAAAAAAGGGGTTGTGGCTTCACTTATGAGCACCCTCAAAGACTTATCCGCCGATGAGCGCAAAAGCTTTGGAGCTGAGGTCAATACTCTTAAAAGCACTTTAGAAGAAGCCTTTGAGATTGCGCAAGCGCGCTTAGAAGCTTTAGAGTTAAGTGCCAATTTAAAGAAAGAAGCGATTGATTTAACCTTACCAGGTACGTCAATACTAAGTGGAACACTTCATCCACTCACTTTAGTGGCGCAAAATATTGAAGATGTCTTTATTGGCTTAGGGTATCAAGTGGTGGAAGGTCCTGAAGTCGAACTGGACACGTATAATTTTGAGCGAGCGAATATTCCAGCCAATCATCCAGCTCGCGATATGCAAGATACCTTTTACATTGATGTGGAGTGGTTACTTCGCACCCATACAACCGCGATACAAACTCGAGTGTTAGAAGCAAGTGCACCTCATGTTCCGATTAAAGTCATTTGCCCAGGAAAGGTGTATCGAAAAGATGATGATGATGCGACGCATTCTCATCAGTTTATGCAAATAGAAGGTTTAGTGGTGGGTGAAGGGGTCAGTATGGCGAATTTAAAACATACGCTTGAAACCTTAGCTAAAGCCATGTTTGGAGAAACTCGAACCATCCGTTTAAGACCATCGTATTTCCAATTCACAGAACCAAGTGTGGAAGTGGATGTTTCATGTCATCTTTGTGGGGGCAGTGGGTGTAATATATGTAAACAAACCGGATGGATTGAAGTCTTAGGGGCAGGGATGGTTCATCCTGATGTCTTAAGAATTGCAGGCTATGATCCAGAGAAAGTCTCAGGTTTTGCCTTTGGATGTGGAGTAGAGCGAATTGCGATGCTCAAGTATGGTGTGGATGATATACGTCATTTTTATACAAACGCTAGACCTTTCTTATCGGTCTTTAAGCGTTTTGAGTAAGGAGAAATCTCATGATTATTTCTAAACAATGGTTATCCACGCGAGTGGATTTAAGTGGTCTTAGTAATGAGGCCATTGCGCATGCCTTAACGCATGCAGGGTTTGAAGTTGAGGAGGTTCGTCCACTTGTGAATGTCACTGGCTGTGTAATCGGCCATGTCTTAACATGTGTGGATCATCCAGATTCAGATCATCTTCATCTGACTACAGTCGATGTAAAAGAAGAAGTGATTAGTGTTGTATGTGGAGCGGATAATGTGGCCGCAGGTCAAACAGTGATTGTGGCGCGAGTGGGGGCAAAACTTCCTAACCTCACCATTAAAGCCACCACAGTTCGTGGTCAACCTTCCATGGGGATGATTTGTTCATACGCTGAATTAGGGATTGAAGATAAATTTATCCCAGAAGATCAAAAAGAAGGCATTGCGGTGTTATCTTCAGATCTTGAGATTGGGTTGGATGCCCTCGAAGCATTAGGATGGGATGATACCTTATTTGATGTTTCATTAACGCCAAATCGAGCCAATACGAATTCCATGGTGGCGATGGCTTGTGAAGTCAGTGCGATTTTAAATCGTGAACTACTTCCCGTAGCGCATGAGTTAGTCCCATATGATATTGAAAATACACCATTAAGTATTACATCCACCTCCTCAGGATGCACTCAATTTTTAGGTCGCATTATTGAAGAAGTGACCCTCAGTGAGTCTCCACGTTGGCTTAAAAATATTCTCATGGCCCACAATATTAAATCCATCAACAACGTTGTTGATATCTCAAATCTGGTCATGCTTGAAACAGGTCATCCCCTCCATTTTTATGATCGAACACTCCTCAATGATGATCATTTAGGGGCTGCGGATGGATTTAAAGCGTCGTATACAGCGCTTGATGAAGTGACTTATGAATTAGTTCAAGATGATGTGGTGATTGTCTCACAAGATCAAATTGTAGGGTTAGGAGGTATTATTGGGGGAGAAAACTCGAAGATATTACCAACAACCACATCCATGATTATTGAGGTGGCGGATTTTGATCGTGAACGCATTAAAGCCACACAAAAACGACTTCAAATTCAAACAGATGCAGCAACACGTTTTGCCAAGTTTATTGATCCTATGACCACAATGGCCACGATGGAGCGTGCAACGTATTATCTTAAAACCTTAGCGAATGCGAAAGGGATTCATCCTGTGGTGGCGTATGCACCACTTGCGAATCTTGAAGAAACAGAAATCACATTATCACTAGACTTCATCAATAAGCATCTTGGGGCTTCATTAAGTGTTGATCAAGTGTATCACACCTTAGATCGACTAGGGTTTAACCCTGAGGAAAATGAAGGGGTATTTACATGTTATATTCCGACTCATCGCGATGATGTTAAACTTGCGGTGGATGTGGTGGAAGAGATTATTCGCCTCCTTGGCTATGATAAGATTCCTTCCACGCCTTTAGCATTAACCCAAACGGCAGGTCGACTCAATGAGTCTCAAAAAATGAAGCGTCAGATTCAACATATTCTTTCAGGCATGGGCCTTAATGAAGTCATTACGTATACCCTCATGCATGAGAAATATGCGAGTGGTCCACTGGCTTCACAAAAACCTTTGAAGATATTAAGTCCACTTTCTGAAGATCGTCAAATGATTCGCTCGCATCTATATGCAAGCACTCTGCTTAATGTTGCCCATGCGCAATCGTATAAAAACCCATACAACAGTTTTGAAATTTCACATGTGTATGATGAAGTCGGCATGAAAACACGCTTAGCGATTGCACTTTCAGTGCCGCTTGTGTCAAATACCATTTTAAAAGAAAAAATTACTTCATCAGTGTTCACTTTAAAAGGGATGATTGAAACCTTACTCAATCATTTAGGTATTGTGTCATCACGCATTTCAGTTTCATCCATGGATGAATCACAAACGTGGATGCATCCAACTCAAAGTGCATGGATTCATGTGGATCTTAAACCCATTGGTTATTTTGGGGTAGTGCATCCACTGAGTGCGAAGAGTTATGATGTGAAGCAAACTTTAATAGCGGAACTTGATTTAAGTGCACTTGAGGCCTTAAAGAAAGGGAAGATTGCGTTTGAAGCCATTTCTAAATATCAAACCATCACCAAGGATATCGCGCTTGTGGTTGATAAAACACTCATTAGTGCCAATCTGATTAAAACCATTCTTAAAGCAGGGAAACCGCACTTACTCAGTGCTCAGGTATTTGATCTCTTTAGCTTAAGTGAGACCACACAATCCATGGCGATTACACTCACCTTTAAAAACCAACAAGTCTACACTCAAAGTGAAATTGATGGTGTGATTTCAAGTGTGTTAGCGGCGTGTGAAAAAGAACATCACGCGACATTACGCACATGAAACGAGCCCTGATTAGTGGAGCTTCTTCAGGGATTGGAGAAGCATTCACCCTAGCGTTAGTGCAAGAAGGGTATGATTGTGTCGTCTTTGCGCGACGTGAATCTAACCTTCAGGATTTAAAACAGCGATGTGAAAAGATAAGAGAAAATAGTTGTTCCTATTTGGTGTTGGACGCTCGTGAAGAGAACACCATGGATATCTTAGAAAACGTTATTCAAGACAAACAATGGACCTTTGATTTAGTCATTAATAATGCGGGGTTTGGATATATAGGTGATTTTAAGGATATGAAGGAATCAACCATTCATGACATGATTGAAGTGAATGTGAACTTTCTAACGCGCTTAACCTATCGCATGATTCCGTACATGAATCAAGGCGGCATTTTTCTTCAAGTATCCTCTTTAGCAGGTTCAATGAGTGGTCCATACATGAATGTATATTATGCCACTAAAAACTATGTGAGTGCCTTTTCACTGGCTTGTGATATTGAATTTAAATCTTTAGGACTGCGCTCACTCGCTTTTATTCCAGGCCCAGTCCACACCGAGTTTGGTCAAGTGGCCAAAGCTGGATCACTTCCAATCTTTAAAACCATTAAGAGTCAAGATGTGACACAAGCTGTGAAGTTTGCGTTAAAAGGCATTCAAAAAAGACAACGTTTTATTGTCTCACAACCCATCCATCGTGTACTATTATGGTGTGTGAAGTGGTTACCTCAAAGTTGGGTTGCGCACATTGTCGCCAACTTACAGAAAAAAAGAACTCAATAAGGAGAAATCATGGGACGAGCATTTGAAGTAAGAAAAGCAGCCATGGCGAAAACCAGTGCTGCGAAAACAAAAGTATATTCTAAGTTTGGTAAAGAGATTTATATTGCGGCTAAAAATGGTGAACCTAATCCTGATATGAATCAGTCTTTACGTCGTATTATTGATAAGGCGAAATCGGCGCAAGTGCCTGCGGATATTATTAAACGTGCTATTGAGAAAGCTAAAGGCAATGATGATACCCAATATAATGAAGTTCGCTATGAAGGTTTTGGTTCCGGAGCTGCCACCATTATTGTGGAGTGTCTTAGTGATAATGTGAATCGTACTTATGCGGATGTACGCAATGCCTTTAATAAATCTCATGGTAAGCTTGGGGTCATGGGGAGTGTGATTCATACCTATGATCATGTAGGACTACTGCAAGTGCCATTTCATGATGAAGAAGCCGCATTAGAGACACTCATTGAAGCCGAAGTGGATGTCATTGACTTAGAAATTGTGAATGATGAATTATCTGTCAGTGTTGCGCCAAGTGATTTATATAAAGCTAAAGAAGCTTTAAGTACATTAGTCAATGCGGAGTTTAGTGTATTTGAAACCACATATATTGCGCAAGAAAGTGTTACATTAGAAGGGGATGATCTTACTCATTTCAATAAGCTTTTAGGGATGTTAGAAGCGCTTGATGATGTGAGTGATGTGTATCATAACGTGAATTTATGAAACGGGTTATCACGTATGGTACCTTTGATTTACTTCACTTTGGACACATTGAACTTTTAAGACGAGCTAAGGCTTTAGGAGATCATTTGATTGTGGCTTTATCCAGTGATGAGTTTAATGAAATTAAAGGTAAACATGCTTATCATCCTTATGAAGAGCGTAAAGCCATGCTTGAAGCCTTAAGGGTGGTGGATTTAGTGATTAGAGAGGATACTTGGGAACAAAAATCCAGTGATGTCGCAAAGTATCATGTGGACGTGTTTGTGATTGGGGATGATTGGGAAGGAAAGTTTGACTTTCTTAAAGATCAATGTGAAGTGGTGTATTTACCACGGACTGAAGGAATCTCAACGACGAAGATTAAACATGATTTGGAACAGAAACGATAGTTGAACATGGTGTTTGTCATTAAATATTCAGTAATGAAAAAGATGATCTAGTTGACAAGATCATCTTTCTTTAGTTTAGTTAATGAATTATTATTTTAATGCTTGTTTGATTTCGATTTATCTTATGAAAATCTAAACTTGAAAATCAAAATATAAACAACAAGTGTGTATATTACACTGAACAAAGTTCCAATTAGAAAGTATTCACCGAATTTCGGTTCTTTAAGTTTTTCAAATCTAACTATTGATTTGATACCCAGTGCAAATGCAATTGCAGTAACATCTCCAATAGCAAGCATGATGATGATGAGTAACCTTTCTAAAATTCCAATGAGTGCACCTGCATTTTCAAAACCTATGTCATGGACAGTTTTATTTCTACAATCATAATTGTCTAGCTCGTCATGGTGAAACAAAGGATCTAATCTTTCATTTTCACTTTTAGGACTAAACTTCTCAAATGTAACTTGAAAGATTACATTTGCAGTTTTGTTAATCAAGAGAATTGCGAGTAACCAATTAATTATTAATTCATTTTCAAACAAAATTGAGTTGATACTTAAGTAATTAGAAATTAACAAAGAAATCAAAAACAATACATTTAAATGTAAAATTTGATCTCCATAAAATAGAATTATTTTTTGATTACTCAATTTTTTCGCTAGGAGTGTTTTAATAAAATCAATAACAAAATGAGATATAAAATATCCAAACGTTAATAAAAGTATCACTTTCATATGGATATTTTGATAGTTAATAAAACGGGGATGCGGACAAAAACTTGGACTAAAAAGGAGAAAAAATGCCTTCGTATGCAAAAGAAGATATCAGAATTGCTTTAGAACTTTTTGACCAAGAGAAGAATGCTACACGAGTAGTAAGAATCCTCG
>Ga0208242_100512_pt1 | contig 21889 bp, 23 predicted proteins | sample SubbioAug_CSW13A_FD_184825 | JGI IMG/M metagenome (GOLD analysis project Ga0208242, IMG submission 184825) | Serpentinite rock and fluid subsurface biosphere microbial communities from McLaughlin Reserve, California, USA - CR12Aug_CSW13A (SPAdes) | ecosystem: Environmental > Terrestrial > Deep...
CCTCTAAGTTTCGGTCGGTCGTTCGAACTATTTAAAGTGTATAACTTTTTTATTTGTCTGTCAATAATTTAATGACGATTTTATAACTGACCCTTATGACGTTTGATGAATTCTGCACTTTGTACGATCATTCCGCCTGCATAGTATCAACAACACAACATGTCATGAATGTATCATGAGGGTTAAATACCCTCTTTTTTTGTGTCTTTAATGAAATACTGATCAGCACTGATATTATAATGTTCACACAGTTTAATCATTTGACTTACTAGAAAATCATTCCCACGTTGCCCATTAAGGATCATGTTAAGCTGTGAGCGCGACATACCTAATAAAGTGGCCACTTCTTCCTGTTTGATTCCTTGCTCTAATAGAAACTGTTTAAACTTGTTATATCCATTCATGCATTAGCACCTCCCATGGATACATTATACTCTTACTGTTTACATATGTAAACACTTATAACATAAAAAAGAGGGTATTCCCTCTGTTTTGTTATCCACTTCTTAAGATTAAGGATTAAAGATAAAAGCTTAAGGATTAATGATTAATTATTGTGCGCTGTCTGAGTAGCTCTCAACGAATGAGCTCACATCTGTTTGAATATTGCTGATCATATCACCTTTCAAAATGAAGGCAGATGTGAATGAGCTTCTATCTGTGCTAAAGCCTTGTGCCTGGATCACATTCTTATTGATCAGCGTTACAGCTCCATCAATGCGTGATAACAACCCTTCCGCATGATGGTTATCTGGAGCGTAATTGATACCGAAGATGTCAACGAGTGTGCGTGTGGCTAGATAGTTCCCCTTACACTTGTTCATGATCTCTTGTTTTTCAACTTCACTGAGGCCGTTTGTTTCTTTTAACAGTTTCGCGGTTTGAATCAAGTTGAACTGATCCGCGGTGATTGGTTTTGTTATCACAGCTTTAATTGCTGATCGTGCTTCAGTCACTTCTTTATCAATCAATGTTTTAGCTCGTTCTTTTAACGCTTCAATCTTTTGATTATAGTTTTGAGTGAGTGAACTGATCTGGCTCTTATACATATCACCTTGATACGATTCTTTGAGTTTCTGTTGATTTTGGATATATTCAAGTTCTAATTCTTTGAAATCATCCGCATACTGCTGTACTGTCTTTAATAAGTTTTTTAACATGGGTTATCCCTCACTTTTCTTTCTGTTTTTTTAACTGCCCAATTACATAGTATCCGTTGCCATGGTATGGCTGGTTCTTTAGGATACGCACTTTGTTAGTCATTTCCATTTGCTCCTTATTCTGAGCATCTCTGTGTTTAATGGCTTGCGCTAGCTTCTCAATGTTATCATCATTTATCATTGCCTCACCTCTTCTTTCATGTGGTTCACAGATATGTTATCCGCTTCTTTTCTAGAATCTTCCCTTATCACCTACACTGTTCTCAAGCTTCTCTAAACGCTCCACAATGTCGCTTAGCTCGAACGTCTTTGTTAAGTGGTCCAGTATAGCGCGTGCTGCGCTTACTCTTGCGGTGTGAGCTGCTCTCTTGTCATTCATGATTGTTGTTAGCGCATCAACTGCATCAGTTCCACTATTCATCAATTTTTGTGTCACTGTCCTCATAGCTTCTGTTCTCATATCAATCATAGCCTTCTTAAAGGTCGGATCCTTAAGATACTTATACGCTGATGCCTGGGATATTCCAGCTTGCTCATGAGCTTGTGTGATCGTGTCGCACGTCATTAGAGCTACAATAAAATCAGTTTGCTTCTTTGATAGTCCCTTCAATAAAATCACCTCCGTTTCTCTGTTTTTCTGCTAAATAACTTCATTCATCTCTAATTAGCACATCACTAACATCATCAATGATCAGCACATCATCCTGGTGTAATGTGGCACACCATGACTTATAGACACTATCACTCATGTGTTTTGTTACTCCAGTGATGATGTTTCTCACCACATAACCATCACTAACACGATCAACCATATATACATAATTCTTCACTGGATCACTGATCTGTTCAATGCGTGTCAATCTTGATTCATACTTTGATTTAGTCATTTTGCTTCACCTCTTTTAAATTTGTTACTTTTGTGTTACTTCATTGTTACTTTGCTAAAACATGCAAATTCCTTAGTAAACAGTGGCTTTTTTTGAAATGTTACTTTGTTACTTCATTTTTCCTCTAAATCTTAGCGGAGGATGTGTGTGTGCCCCTGTGGTGTGTATATATACCATTCTTAAAGTTTTATTAAAATACAAAGTAACAAAGTAACAAAATTGATTTAACCGCTTAAATAGTGGGTTTAGGCGTATACTTTGCATGAAGTTACATGAAGTAACATGAAGTAACATTTTACTCATTTATCCACTTTCTTGTATCCTTTCATGATTGTTCCATTCATTCTAAACGCTGTTTGTTTCCATCCATCAATATTGTTAAGCACAAGGGCAATCTTTCGAGCTTCGTTATCCCCTCTTAGTTCATCCTGTGGATCTCTGTTGAAGAGTTCCGTTAATACTTCTCTTGTTGTTATCGTTTCCCTTAAAATCTCACCTTTGTTATCCACTGAGTTATTCATCACATTTGAGATGTAATCTCTTTTTCTCATTACACTGAACTCATTCCAGTTCTTAGGAAGTTTAATGTTAAGGTACTCCTCTATTAACACTTTCATTGGGTTCTCATCCTGCGCTTGCTCTCTGTATCCATCAGCCATGGTTTCAATCTCTTTTGATAAGTAGACGGGTTGATTCATCTTGTACCAGGTTAGAGCTTCACTCCATATCTGTTGGATCACATCAGCACTGATATTAAACACGTCTTTCTTTCGCTCTTGCTCATCTATCACGATTGGAGCAAAGCGCCTGGAGCCTGTTAAGTCCTTTAAATACCCGTTGTCATTAGTGGTGGCCATAAATACCGCTGTGCGTGGGAACTCTTGTGTAAGCCTTCCGTACGCTGGCCTAAATCGATCAACCGTGGTACTGATGAATTGCTTAATCTCTTCAATCTCAGTCTTTCGCATAGCACTTAGCTCTGATAACTCAATGATCCACGCTCCGCGCAAGAAGTCCCGCGCATCTTTTGACTTCATGTCTTTTAATCCATCAGTAAACCATTCACCGCCCAGAGCTTTAGCTAGTGTGCTCTTACCTCTGCCCTGCTTTCCTTGAAGCACAGGCACAAGCTCGAACTTACAGCCTGGATGATAGATTCGCTTGATTGCTCCAGTGAGCCACGTTCGCGCTACAGCTCTCGTATAAGTGTTATCAGCTGCGCCCATGTAATCACTGAATAGCTTTTCTGCCCGCGGTATACCATCCCATTTAACACTTTCAATCATATTCTTAATTGGATGGTACTTCGCATCACTGGATAACTTAACTATCACTGAGAATAGATTATCTTTACTAAACTCAACATCATCATACTTTTCAGCAATGTATATGCGCAGCTTCATGACGTCATCATCATTCAGCGCAACTGATCCGCCATTATCCCAGGGCGGCGCTTTAGTAAACTCGATACGTTGCGCAAACTCATTAAACGTCATTAAATCTTTCAATAGTGGATCATTAAGCATTATGGCCATGAGATTGGTTATCTTAGGCGCAATCGTCTTAGCTCTTGTTAGCGTTAGTTTTGTTTTCCACTCATTGAGCGGATAAAGTTTAATCTTTACCCGCCCATTTTCTAGCGAGGTGATCCATTCTCTCGTTTCATTTCGTGGTACTTTATTCATTGTTATCACCTCATTTCTATGTTTATGATCTTTAAGTGTGGTATAATATTCATGTCGATTTACCCCTTAAGAGCTCTCTTGATTCCCTTCAAGTGGCTCTTTTTCTTTTTGTCCTAAATCTCGTAGCGGATCGATCTCATCCGCCATTCTTAGGCAATTACTGGCCTTTGCTGCTAGATCCATCACAATACTTAATCTGAGTATGATCCGCCCTGGTGGCTCACATGAGTTTAATATGCTTTCCGCAATTTGCTTGATGGTTTCAATGAGGTTATCACTCTGATCATAGCAATCTTGCGCTAACTGGAAGGCCTTATCCTCTAAAGGATAAGTTCCAGTAACTGGATCATAGAAGTTCACCTCATCCAGTACAGTATTCATAAGTTTTTGATATTCAAATAACATGGTGTGTCCATCCTTTCGTGTGTGGTTTAAACATTTGAAAAAAAGATTGAATCTATCGTTGCTGTTGGATCCACGCTCTCGTTAACAAGCATCTTAAACGCTAGCATTTCATCATACGAAAACTTTATTACACCTTTTTCCTTTTGATTATAAGCACTCTGACTGATACCAAACTTATCAGCTAAATCTGATTGAGTTAACCCCATCATTTTTCTATACTTCACGACATTCTGTATATATGGCATTCTTTTTACCTCCTTTCTATTCAAAACTTATTATTTTGTATTGAAACATTATAAGTATTGACTTATAATTTGATTATACTAAAATGTATTTAGAAATCATACTAAATGATAACTAAATAGTTATTAGAATGAGGTGAACACATGGGAAGAAAAAAGACACAGTATACAGAATTAAACATAAAAATTGGACAACGAATCAAGCAAGAGAGATTATCACTTAATCTGTCCAGACAAGAGTTAGCAAGCAAATTAGAGTATGAACATGGGAACAGTGTTCTTTATTGGGAAAAGGGCGCGGGTATACCATACGGCGTTTTTGCAAAACTTGCTGATGTGTTTAACGTCAGAATTGAATACCTAATGTGTGTAGATGATTATAGAGAGAAGTATCATCACATGATGACACCAAAAGAAACAGTAGCGTGGTGGGCATTTGAACGCACAAGTTTACTAGATGTAATTAAAAAACTCGAAAGAGAAAATTATGAGCTACGTAAATCAAGTAAAGAATTTGAGTTGTCGAATATTTCCAGCGGATCACCATCAATTATGTTAGATGGTATGAAAGTATCAAAACAAGAAACACAAGCAATCAAAACTATTATTGAAGGTATTAGAGCAAATAGAAAAGGGGACGTACAATGACCAGGGTGGCAATTTACGCGCGCGTTTCAACGGCTGAGCAGGCGGAAGAAGGTTATAGCATTGGCGCGCAAACAGACCGCCTTACTGCATACTGCATGGCTAGAGATTGGCTCATATATGATACTTACATTGATGCGGGTTACAGTGGCTCCAATACTGAGCGCCCAGCACTTAAGAAACTGATCCATGATATTAAGAATAAGAAAATTGATCTAGTGCTGGTATACAAGCTAGACCGCTTATCACGATCACAAAAAGATACACTGTTACTCATTGAAGATGTATTTAATCATTATGATGTTTCCTTTGTTTCCATCAATGAGAACTTTGATACATCCACACCTTTTGGGCGCGCTATGATTGGGATGTTATCCGTATTTGCGCAGCTGGAGCGCGAACAGATTAAAGAACGCTCACGTATGGGACGAATAGAACGCGCTAAAGAAGGATTATTCCACGGCGGTGGTTTTACTCCTATTGGGTATGATTACGTTGAGGGTGAACTTAAAATCAATGACTATGAGGCTATGCAAGTGAGAGAGATTTTCAGTCTTTTCTTAAGTGGACGATCTATCTCAAGCATACAAAGACACATGAATAAGAAGTACACCCACAAACATGGATCGTGGCACTCATCCACATCTATTGTTAGTGTGCTTACAACCCCACTTTACAAAGGGAAGATTCAATATCTAGGTGAGATCTATGAAGGCCAGCATCAGCCCATAGTGGACGAAAAAACATTCGATCAAGCTTATAGAATCTATGATGATATACGCTGGAACAAAGACGGAACTAAAGACAAGAAAAACCCCTTTGTAGCTAAGAACATCCTCACTGGTTTATTGATGTGTGGTAACTGTAGCGCACGTTATTACGTAAAAGGCAATTATGGTGGACATGGGGATAACAAGAAGTATCACCCATACTACACGTGCTACTCTCGAGGAAAATCTAATAAACCTATGATCAAGGATCCCACGTGTAAAAACCCCTCACATCATGTTGGCTCATTGGATAACGTGATCATTGAGCAAATTAAAAAACTGTCTTTTGATCCATCCGTTATAGCGCAAATGCAGGCGGATAGCGCAACGATAATACCTAGCAATAATAATGCAATCATTGAAGAGAAGATTAAAGCCCTGGACAAGCAAATAAACCGCTTGCTAGATTTATACCAAATGGGAACCATGCCTTTTGATAACATCACTGATCGTATTGAAAAACTAAATGATGATAAAGAACTACTCATTTCTCAGTTATCAAGTGAGGACGTTTATACACCAGTCTTGACTATTGAAGATGCAAAAGACTTATTGATCCACGCTCATGATGTACTTGATAGTGAGGATACAAAGAAAAAAAGAGAGTTTATACACTCTCTCATAAATGAAATAATTGTTTATAAAGATGATATTGAGATTCACTGGGCTTTTGAGTAAGTTATATTTTTTTACCTTCTGACAAGTTGCGCTATTGACTCCACATGCCTTGTATTTGGAAACATATCGACTGGGGTTATCTCATGAAATGAGTAGTGTGTTTCTAATTCTTTTAAGTTAGCACATAACGTCATTGGATTGCATGAAACATAAACAACTTTTGGAATATTTAAATCCTTAATCTGTTGAATCACTGAAGCTGATAATCCACTTCGAGGTGGATCCACAATTAAAACATCAGCTTCAAGCTTTAACTCATCAAGAATTTTGGTCACTTCACTCGCATCTCCAACATGAAAAGATGCATTTTCAATTTGATTCAGTCTTTGATTCTCTTTTGCATTTTCAATCGCAATGGGATTGATTTCAACCCCAACGACATGCTTAACTCGTGAAGCCGCAAGGAGTGATATCGAACCTACTCCACAATAAAGATCAACACAAACATCGTTTTTTGAACACTTTGCATAATCTAAAGCAATTTCATACAGTCTTAACGTTTGATGTGGATTGATTTGATAAAAACTTTGTAGAGATAACTTAAACTTAAGATCATGGAGTTCATCCACAATCATATTATTACCACGTAAGATTTCATCACTTCCTTTAAAAATCGCATTCCCTTCACTAGTATTGATGTGGGCTACGATCCCAACCACATAAGGAAGACTAAATAAGTCATCAATCAAAGCACTCATTTTAAGTAATGAACTTTCATACACAACAAAACCCACAATCATTTGTGTCTGATTATGGTTTTCTTTTAAAACCACATGTTTTACAGATTTTAGTTCATCTTTTCTAGGATAATGTCTAATCAAATCTAAAACATGATTTTGAGTATGAGTTTGCACATGACAAACATCAAACTCCACAATATCATGAGAGTTTAGTCGATAAAAACCCATCTTAAAAGGATCATGTTGAACTGGAACCGCTACTTTATTGCGAGTGTGATATCGCTGTGGTGATTTTACCATTGGTAAGACATTAACGTAATCTAGTCCATGATATCGTAACTGATCTTTAACAATATTCTCTTTCATCATGGCTTGACCTTCATCATTTAATGTAATGAGAGGACATCCACCACAAGCAGATGATACCGAACATACACTAGGGATGCGATATGGACTTTGCTTAACTAACTTTTCTACTTTACCATACGCTAGCTTTTTCTCAACTTTTAAAACATGGATGAGAGCATGTTCTCCAATGAGTAAGTCTTTAACTAGAACCACTGCATTGTTATACTTAACAACCCCTAATCCACTATGATGCATATCAACACATTCGCCTTCAAAGCGCATGTTTTTTTCTAAAAAAGAAGAGCGATTAGTCATTATCGCCCTCAGTTGGTGGATTCAATGCAGCATTAAGCTCTGCTACAAACTCTGGATTTTTCGGTGTTGAAACTTCCTGAATAATGAATGTAGTCATTAAGGATGTCTTGGACACGATGATATAACGATAATTTTCATCCAAACGATCTTTGGTGTTACGTAGATGGATTTCAAAATCATATTGCTTGCGCTCTAATGAAGCTGTGAAATACTCACTTTCTGGAAGTTTTCCAAAGACTGCATCTTTAACTTTGGTTATTAAAGCATTAATCTGATCATCACTGATTTCAAGAGAAGTTAAGACATTGATACGTAGAGTTGCGGAACGTAAGTTTACTTCTAACTCCACAATGCCTTCAATATCTCTAATCGTATCATCAAGTTCATTCACTTGTCCTTTTGAAATCTTAGGGTTTAAATCATTATTAAAGCGATCTCCAAATACTGGAGTTCCTGCAATTCCTTGAGTTTCTATCGCAATATTATACATGATGGTTGCAGGGACTGCTAAAATAGCTAATGAAAGCATTAATGTAATTCCTGGCCAATAAATCTGTATTTTCTTCTTAGTCATAATTCTCCTTAGTGTTCTGCTAAACGCTGGCGAACAAGCGCATTCGCAAGTGCAGGATCTGCTTGTCCTTTAGATTTCTTCATCACTTGTCCAACCAAGAAACCGACAGCACGATCTTTTCCTTGTTTAAAGTCAAGGATAGATTGAGGATTTTCTTTTAAAGCCTCATCAATCCAAACTAAGAGTGCTTGATCATCACTAACCATAACAAGGCCATGCTCATCCACAATACTTTGAGCATCTTTACCACTCTCTATCATCCATTTTAACACATCTTTAGCTTGTTTTCCTGATATGACTTTATCACTGATAAGGTTTAAAAACAAGGCAAAATGATGAGGAGTTAAAAAATTAAACAAATGCTCTTGCATCGTATTCATGTATGATGTTAGTTCAGAGATTGTCCAATTAAGACATAAGCGAACATCGTTTACATCTTTAAATGCTTTAGCACTAAAGTCTAACAAAGGTTTATTATTGATAAGAATATTTACTTCAATCTCTGTCGCGCCTATCGAAAGCAAATACTCATTCCATTGATTTGGTGTCCATGGTAGTAACTCTTTAACACTCTTAATCCAACTTTCATCAAGCAATATTGGACGAATATTAGGTTCTGGAAAGTAGCGATAATCCACTGCACTTTCTTTAGAGCGCATGGCTACGGTAGTCTTTAAAGACTCATCATAACGACGCGTCTGCATTAACACCTTTTCGCCACGATCTAGAAGTTCATTTTGTCGCATAATTTCTGCTTCAATTGCTTTTTCAATATTATTAATGGAATTTAAGTTTTTAATTTCAACTTTAGTGCCAAAAGTGGAACTTCCTTGATCTTTTAATGAGATATTAATGTCGCAACGAAGTGACCCTTCTTCCATCTTACCATCTGTAACTTCCGCAAATATTAATGCATTACGAAGAGTTGAAACATATTCTTTTGCTTCATCTGCACTTGTAATATCAGGTTTAGATACAATCTCAATCAGTGGAACACCAGCACGATTATAATCAATCAAAGTATCTTCTCCGATATGAGTTTGCTTCGCAGTATCTTCTTCCATATGTATACGATCTAAGCGAACTCGCTTCAATTTTCCATTCACATTAAGATCTAAATATCCATCTTTTCCAATCGGATGAAACTGCTGTGTAATTTGAAATCCTTTTGGTAAATCGGAGTAATAGTAGTTCTTTCGATCAAATTTTAAAAGTGGGTCGATATCACAATGAGTAATCATGCATGCACGCAGTGCTAACTCAACAGCTTTTTTATTAACTGTTGGTAATACTCCAGGATGACCTAAATCAATCTCATTCACATGGAGATTAGGGGTATCATTAATCGCATTCTTTGAAGCTGAAAACATCTTTGCATTCGTTTTTAACTCACAATGGATTTCTATCCCAATGACAACATCACGTTTCATACACTCTCCTTCACGCATGACTCAATCGCAAGAGCCATATTAAACATGGTGGCTTCATCTTCAACTTTACACGTTAAATTGACTCCATGAGGTAATCCTTTAACTTTGAATGTAGGAACCGTGATGGACGGTGTGCCTGCAAAATTCGCAAGCACCATATAATTCTCGGCAATTAGATGTGAATTAGAAAGCACATTCGTATTCGCACCTTGAAGAAGCGGTGCACATGAAGAAGTCGCAGGCGCTAACAAACCATCACATGATTTTAGCATTGCATTAAATTCATTCACAATCACACGACGAACTTTCTGTGCTTTTCTAAATAGTTTCTCTTGATTTTCATCTTTCAGTCCATAACTTCCAATCACAAATCGCTTACGAATGAGAGGTCCAAACCCTCGTGTGCGAGTATTGGTCATGATACTTTCAATATCTTCTCCAGCTTGTGTGAACCCAAAATTCACACCAGTTAAATTTGAATGATTGGCCGTCGCTTCACAGTTCGCAATAATATAATAGGTTGGTAAACATGCTCTTAAGTAAGACTCATTCATCGAAATCTCTTTAATGATGGCTCCCTTTGCAACTAATGCTTCACATAATAATTTGAAATTGCTTATCGTTTCTTCTTCTTCAATCGCATCAAGCACTTCTTTAAAGACTCCAAAAACCTTCCCTTTCACATCATCATTCAATGAAGAAGCTAGGTTTGTGGAAGGAAGTGGTAAAGAGGTTTGATCAAGTGGATCTTGACCTGATAAGACATCACACATTAATGCCGCAAGTTTAACATTAGACGTAAAGTATCCCACATGATCGAGTGAAGAAGCATACGGAATGATTCCATAGCGTGAAATTCGACCATAAGTCGGTTTAGTGCCCACCACTCCCACATACGAAGCTGGTTTTCTTACACTATCTCCTGTATCTGATCCAATCGCAATATCCACCGCTTTAGCGGCAACCACAACTGCTGAACCAGAAGAAGATCCTCCTGCTTGACGACTTAAATCATGAGGATTTTTAACCACACCATTAAATGATGCAGTACCCGTACCTCCCATGCCGAACTCATCTAATGATGTTTTCGCAACTAAAACACCCCCTGCAGCTTTAATCTTTTTAATAATCGTCGCATCATAAGGAGGGATGTAGTTTGAAAGTAATAAAGATCCCCCGGTTGTTAAAATACCTTGGGTAACGACGTTATCTTTAATCGCAATCGCGACATCACTTAACACACCTTCATGGGTTTTCTCATCATGCTCAATGATTGTGACACATGCATTAGTGTCGGTTTGAATTTCTTTGAGTCTTAATAAAGCTTCATATTTATTCATGATTTCACCACCTTAGGCACAACAACATATCCATCTTTGACAACGGATGCATTTCTTAGTGCTTCATCTTGACTCAATTCATGAGTCACTTCATCATCACGTAAGAATGTTAAAGGAGCTTCAAAAGGATACACCATCTCTTCAACGCCTTCAGTGTCAATAGTGTCAAGGAGTGCTAGAAGTTGCAATAACGATTCAAACTCGAGATGAATGTTATTCACTTCATCATCACTCAATGAAAAATTAAGTTCTTTTGCTAACGCAAGAATCATTTCTTTATTCATATTAATTTAGGTAGATGATGGTAAAAGCATCATCATTCGCTTTCTTTTCAATTAAAACTAAGGTGGCATTCAAGTTCTTAATATGAATCTTGATATCCATTTTTTGCTCTTCAAAATTAGTGACTTCATTGAGAATAAGTTGAGTCAGAGCAAGTAGTTCAGTATGTGTTTTAACATTTGCATTCACATCAATGACCATCAAATCAATTCTTTGATTAATCACACGTGCTCTAGCAAAAACACCGGTAGCTTCTGGAAGCAATGTTTGGACTTTATTTTTAAGTTGTAAGAACAAACTATGAACAAGTGGATTTAACTCATTCGATGCATTCGAAGGAATCAATATCCATGACTCATTTAATCGAGCAAATTGACCTGACCTTGATAGGAATAAACCTTCACCAATCATACCACCCGGCAGAATTGCATCTACACTTTCCAATGAATACAAAGTAATGTATATCGGAACATCACCGACACCTGATTGACTTCTTAAATAACTCTCAAGTTTACGGCCCATATCACTTCCATACTCATAAAGTCGCTCTGGTGTAATTAGGACTCGATTCTCACTAACATTTTGATTTGGATTGAGGACAATCGCGATGGAAATCCCTGCTAAGGTATAGTCATTACCACGTCTTTGCATGAAATTGACTTCCATCACATCTGTGACCACCACCGCATCCGCAATATCAACACCACTTCCGTTTGGAAATAATGATCCTGATGGAGGATTTAAACCAATTGGATTGGTGGTGGATTCACGACGAACTAAGGCTCCTAAGCGAGTTAATGTAATAATTGAACCTTCTTGTAAGTAGTATTCATTCACATCGAAATGTTCTTTACTTAATTCCACAAGTCGAGACCCAACTTCTAAAGCTTGATGAATTGGCAAATAGGTTCCATGATAAACTCGATTCGCAGAAGGCGTAAACTGATCAACCATAGCGTATTCACCATCTTGGCGAATAATATCATCAGGTCCATTTGGATCAGGTGTCGGTGAACACGCACTTAAACTGATGACAAACATCAATACCAACATAATTTTATGTCTCACGATTCACCACCTCCATAAAGTCATCTTCATTCATAATCATTATTCCTAAAGCACGGGCTTTGTCAAGTTTTGATCCTGCTTCTTCACCTGCAATCACAATATCCGTCGCTTTTGAAACCGAACCACTGACCTTAGCTCCATGGGCTAATAACCAATCACTAGCTTGATTTCGAGACATGGACTGAAGAGATCCAGTAAGGACACAGGTTTTGTTTGTAAAGAAAGAAAGTTTGACTTCTTTTACTGGTTCCAGCATATTCACATTAAAAGATTTTAAAGCATGAATCAAGTCGATAAATGAAGGATGTGACATAGTTTCAATACACGACTTAGCCATGACATCCCCGATTTCCTTGATACGTGTTAAATCTTCATGGGTTGCATGCATTAGTGCATCCATACTGACAAAATGCTGAGCTAAAGTTTGTGCTGCTTTTTGACCAATGTGACGAATCCCTAATGCATAGAGTAGTTTAGAAAGTGGGAGTGATTTTGATGCCTCAATGGCTTCTAAGAGTGACTCTACACTCTTTGTAGCAAACTTCTCAAGTTTTAATATTTCACTAACATGATCTTTTAATCGATAAATGTCTTCAACACTGGAAATAAGTTTTGCTTCGACCAATTGGGCAACCTTTTTATCCCCTAATCCTTCAATGTTTAATGCATCACGACTCGCATAATGAATGAGTGATTCTACAATTCTCGCTTCACAATTAGGATTGACACAATAAACATCCACTTCATCAGGATGTGAGAATGTTTCCTCATGACAAACGGGACAAAAACCATCAAAAACATATGGTGTTTGATGATGTCGATAATCAAGATTAACACGCACGACTTCAGGAATGATATCCCCTGCTTTTCTAACCACCACATGATCATTTACACGAATATCTTTCGCATGGATATAATCAAAATTATGAAGCTGGGCAAATCCCACATTCGTTTGAGCCACAATCACAGGTGTCAATCGTGCATTAGGAGTAATTTTCCCGGTTCGTCCTACAGTTAAGAAAATGTCTTCTAGGACTGTTTCAACTTCTTGGGCAGAAAACTTATAAGCAATGGCCCAACGAGGTGTTTTTGCGGTAAAACCGAGTTGTTGTTGTGACTCAAAACGATTGACTTTGACGACAACCCCATCAATGTCAAATGGAAGCGTGTCGCGTAATTCATCAATCATTTTTATCTTGTCATAGACTTGTTCAATGTTTGCGCATGGATATGTTAAATCACTGACTTTAAATCCAAGATCTTTTAAAGACTTTAAAGCCTCGTGATGAGAGACCACTTGAAAATCTTGGGCATTTACCCAGTTATAAGCAAACATCGAAAGTTTACGCTTGGCTACAAGTTGCGTATCTAGTTGCCGTATGGACCCTGCCGCTGCATTACGAGGATTCATGAATAATGGAAGTCCTTGTTGTTCTCGCTGTTGATTAAGCTGTGAGAATGATTGACGTGACATGTACACTTCACCACGAACTTCAATGGTCCATGGTTGTGGTAACACAAGTGGAACATCATAAATTGTCTTAATATTTTCACTCACATTCTCACCAACAACCCCATCTCCACGGGTGGCTGCGAGTTTGAATACACCATTTTCATACCATATGGACATGGCTAAACCATCGATTTTTGCTTCAACGACATAATCAACGTGATTGACCATAGATAAAATACGATCATTAAAATCCAGTAAATCTTGGTATGAATATGCATTCCCTAGAGATAACATGGACCTTTGATGAGTCACCTTCTCAAAACCTTCTAATACAACGCCTCCCACTCTTTGAGTAGGAGAACTCGCATCAAATAGTTCAGGATGGTCCTTCTCAAGTAGAATGAGTTCCTGGAGTAATGCATCATATTGGGCATCACTAATAGTTGGAGCATCTAACACATGATACTCATGGTTATATTGATGGAGCAATGCTCTTAGTGTTTGAATTCGCTCTAAACTCATGATTGAAACTCCTTCTTCGATTTTAATGCTGGATTAGGAATCATTTTCTTAATACCATGAGGAAATTTGAAGGCAATGGTCATGATAGCCCCTTCTATCGCCGTCACAATGCCCTCACCAAACTCGGTATGAACAACTTCATCCTTGAGTTGATAAGGCATTTTAAAATTATCTTGCAGTCGAATTGGGACCGTGTTTGATGATGGAATAACAGATACATTGGTTTTTGATACAACCTTGTTGACATGATGAATACATGCTTCATCAATTTCATCAATAAAGCGAGATGGTTGCTTAGGACGAGAGAGCACAAAGGAATGACCAGCACTATCAGTGATAAAAAGCTTCTTCTTAGCCCGCGTCATCGCAACATATGCAAGTCGACGCTCTTCTTCTAAGGCATGTTTTCCTTCTGAAAGACTACGCTCGTTAGGGAATACTCCTTCACAAAACTCAACCAAGAAAACATGATTAAACTCAAGTCCTTTTGCGGCATGCACAGACATTAATGAAACATGATCTTGATGCAACATCGTGCTTTTATCAGTATACAAAGCCACAAGCTGTAAGTATTCATCTAAAGCAGCTTCAGGATAAATAGTCATAAATTCCCGTGCATCATTCATGAGTTCTTTCACGTTTTCAATGCGATCAAGTTCATTCTCTTCTTCTAACATGGATTTGAGTCCACTCTTTAGAAAAACTTGTTCAAAAAAGACATCCACTGCGAAGGATTGAATACGACGTAAAGATTCAATAAGATCGATGAACTGGTCTAGAGCTTTATTCACTTTCGGTGAAAACTCACGATACATGGTTGCGGCTTCATAATATGATAAACCACGCTCAAATGCAAAGGTAGTTAGAGCATCCACACTCTTAGTACTAAGTCCACGTCTTGGGGTATTAATAATTCTTAAAAATGATAAATCATCTTGAGAAACAACACAACGAGCATAAGCTAACATATCTTTTACTTCCATACGATCAAAGAATCGTTGACCTCCATAAATCATATATGGAATATGATGGTTGCGGCATGCTTTTTCGATTTCACGTGAGATGTAATTAGAACGGTATAAAATCGCACTTTCAGCATAGTTCAAACCACTTTGTTTAAATTCCTTTAACTTTCTAGCAACCCAATCAGCTTGTTCCGCTTCTTTATTAAAGGAATGATGTTCGATTTTTACCATTGATTCATTCTCAGTGAATAAATCTTTATCAACACGCATCGTATTGTTTTTAATCAGTGAATTTGCACCATCAAGAATCGCTTTAGTTGAGCGATAATTTTGATTCAAAACAATGCTTTCACACGGAGAAAAATCTCTCTCATAGTTAAGAATAAAGTTGACATCTGCTCCTCGCCAAGTGTAAATCGTCTGATCAGGGTCTCCAACGACATAAACATAGTTTTCACTTGATTTTAGAAGTCTTAACATTTCGTATTGAACATGGTCAACATCTTGAAATTCATCCACATGGATATAGTGAAAACGTTTCTGCCACTTTGATCGAACACTTGGAAACCCCTTCAACATCATCACATTCTTTAAAAGTAAGTCATCAAAATCAAGGTAATACTTACTCTCACATACTTTTAAATAATGTTCATACACCTTGGCAAAATCTTGAAATGTTTCATTGGTTCCCGCAAGCATCTTTGCACGTTCAACGCTAATATCTCCACCTTTTTGTGAAGAGATATAATTAATGAGTGAACTTGGCTTATAGCGATTCTTCTCAAATTTAAGATCTTTCATGATTTGTTTAATCAGTGATTTTTGATCATCTTCATCCATCACCGTGAAGTTTTTCGGCCAATTTAAAACCCCTATATCCTCACGAAGCATTCTGACACATAATGAATGAATCGTCGAGATGGTACTCATTCGTGCTTCATCCCCTAATTCTTTAAATAAACGTTGTTTCATTTCATTAGCGGCTTTATTTGTAAAGGTAATTGCTAAAATCGATTGTGGCTTCACATCAAAAGCTCGTATAAGATATACTATACGAGACGTGAGGACACGGGTTTTACCACTACCCGCACCAGCGATAATTCGGACATATTGAGACGTCGTGGTCACTGCCTTAAGTTGTTCAGAGTTTAAATGTGTTAGTTCCATAGCTGTTATTATTATATCAGAGTGAGCACAATCAGTCAGTAAGGATATGATATAATGCTAAAGAGGTCACTATGAGAAAAGCAAACTATTGGCAAGATTACATGATTCTTGATGCTGGAGATCAAGAAAAACTAGAAAAAATTGGACCCTACACCGTGATACGTCCAGATCCAGTGGCCATATGGCCAAAACAAAAACCCCATTTATGGCAAAAGGTGGATGCTGCGTATTCACGATCAAAACAAGGTGGAGGTGCGTGGACATTTCATACCAAAATGAAAGAAGCGTGGGTTTTACCATATCGTCAGTTAAAATTTGAAGTCTCTCTCACCAATTTTAAACATTTTGGATTATTTCCAGAACAAGCCACAAACTGGGATTGGATGCAAGAAACACTGAACCAATCTTCACGAAAAGATATTAAAGTCTTGAATCTTTTTGCGTATACCGGTGGAGCGACTATTGCCTGTGCACAGTGTGAGAATGTCAGTGAAGTGGTGCATGTGGATGCCGCAAAAGGCATGGTGGATTGGGCCAAAACAAATGTTAAGTTAAATCATTTAGATCATAAAACGATTCGTTATATTGTTGATGACTGTGTTAAATTTGTTAATCGCGAAGTGAAACGAGGTCGCAGATATGATGTTGTCATTCTTGATCCACCTTCTTATGGACGTGGACCAAATAATGAAGTTTGGAAAATTGAAGAACAACTTGTTCCATTACTCAATCTTATCAAACAAGTCCTTAGTGATGATCCTTGTTTTGTGTTACTTAATTCTTATACCACCAATTTAAGCGCAAGTGTGATTGATAATATTATGCGCTCCACACTAGGAAATAATGTCAGTGTGGATGAAATAGGATTACCTATTATTGATTCACAACTTAACCTACCTGCAGGGGTAAGTGGTATATGGAAGCCTTAAATGTCTTGTATGAAGATAATCATGTGATTGTGGTTGAAAAGCCAATCATGATGCCCGTGAATCCTGATGATTCCCATGATGATTCTTTACTTGATTCCATTAAACGCTACATCAAAGTTACTCGAAATAAACCTAATGAAGCTTATGTCGCCCTTGTACATCGTCTTGATCGACCTGTAGGAGGGGTGATGGTGTTTGCCCTTAGTGCAAAAGCTGCATCTCGTCTGTCTGATAGTTTACGAAATCATCAACTTGTCAAACGATATGTCGCAATTATCGCAAAGCCATTAAAACTAGGAACTTATGAGGATCGACTATTAAAAGATGAAAAAAATAATATGACTAAAGTTCATCCTCAAGGCAAACCTTCACAACTTGTGATTGAATCATCGCAATCTCTTAATGATGGGACAACCTATTGCGTGATTAAACTCATTAGTGGACGCTCACATCAAATTCGGGTCCAAACATCATCAAGGCACGCTCCGATACTTTATGATCAACGATATAATCCAAATGCAAAACCAACCCATCCTATTGCTTTGTTTGCATTTGAACTGAGTTTCCCTCATCCAACAACCAAAGAGTTATTAACATTTTCATTACCCATACCCCAGCGACATCCATTCACGCTCTTCAATCAATAAACGACATCCCATGAAGGATGTCGTTTTTGCGTTATGTTCTATAAGTTACAAGCGTATAAGGGATATATCTAATCTTTGAGTTTTGGATCAAGCACATCTCTAAGTCCATCGCCAAGTAAGTTGAGCGAAAGAATAGTAATCATGATGGCTAATCCAGGATAAGTCGTTAAATGAGGATTGTCTCGAATAAAATGTCTCCCCGCATTGAGCATCGCTCCCCATTCAGGGTTTGGTGGTTGAATGCCTAAACCTATAAATCCTAGACCCGCAGCCGAAAGTATGGCACCAGCTACCCCAATGGTGGCTTGAACAATTACCGGAGCTAAGGTGTTTGGTATGACATGCTTTATGATGATATGAATGTCTCTGGTTCCCATGGCTCGTGCGGCTTCAATAAATTGCATTTCTTTGATGGACATTACATTAGCTCGCACTATACGTGCATATGAAGGGACACTACTGACACCCACCGCAATCATTAGATTAGTTATTCCAGGACCTAAGGTTGCGACGATTGAAATAGCCAATAAAATAGTGGGTACCGCAAGCATAATATCAATAATTCTCATTACAAAGGTATCAAACCATCCCCCAAAATAACCTGATACAGCCCCTAAAAAACCACCCGTGAAGAGTGCAATGCCTACCGCAATAAACCCAATCAGAAGTGAAATTCGTGCTCCATAGACTACTCTAGAGAATATATCTCGACCAAAATTATCAGTCCCAAACCAGTGAGTCGTATTTGGTTTAACAAACACTGCATTCAAATCTTGAGTCCTAAAATCAAAGGGTGCAATCACATCCGCAAAAATCGCAATCAATATAAGGAGCAGTAAAATGACTAATCCGACAACAGCCGCTTTATTTTTGCGAAGTCTTCGCCAAGTGTCTAACCATAGACTTTGTCTTTTTTCATTATAAACTGACATAATGTTCCTTTCTACTTATATTGTGCTCTGATTTTCGGATCGAGGAATGCATACGTCACATCGACGACTAAGTTGATGATACTAAAGGTAAAGGCAATCACAAGCACCCCCCCTTGGACAATTAACATATCTCTTTGACGTATTGCATCCACCATCAGTCGACCAACTCCAGGAATTGAGAATATCGTTTCAGTCACAATTGCACCTCCTAATAAAAACCCAAATTGTAAACCAACAATGGTCACCACAGGAATCAATGTGTTTCGTAGTGCATGTTTCACAACGACTGAAAATTCTCTTAATCCTTTTGATCGAGCAGTACGGATGTAATCTTGACGATATACTTCTAGCATACTAGACCGCGTCATACGGGCCACAATCGCAGCAGAACCAGTACCTAATGTTAAGGCTGGTAAGATCATTTGTTGCCAAGTATTAAATCCTGATGACGGTAAAACTCTTAACACCACCGAGAATAAAATGATTAACAGTATTCCTTGCCAGAATATAGGCATAGAAACCCCGATTAGCGCAAAGAACATCGCAATATTATCAATCCATGAGTATTGCTTAACTGCAGAAATAATTCCTAATGGCACCCCAATTGAAACAGATACAATCACTCCAAGTAAAGCGAGACGAAGCGTATTTGGATAACGAGAGATGATCTCATTGGTGACGGAGCGTCGAGTAACATATGATCGACCTAAATCTTGATCAACCACAATGTTTCGAACATATCTAAAGTATTGAACAAGGAATGGATCATTTAATCCCAGTTCTTCACGTAATTGATCAATGCTTTCTTGAGATGCGGTTTCACCTAAAATGGTGGTTACAGGATCACCCGGTGTAAAGTGAATCATTGTAAACACAAGGAAAGAAACTCCAAGCATGACTGGAATAACTAAGAATATTCTTCTAAGTATGTATTTGAACATAGTGATACCATCCTATTCATGAGAAACTCAAGGGCCATAGACTATGACCCTTGAGAAGTAATGAAGTTTTTAAGAATTAAGGTGCGAATGAAACTTTCGCTAAGTTGTGGTGACCTGCAGGGTGTTGTAAGAATCCTCTCACAGAACTATGAGTACCACTAATATTTTCACCATTCCATGTGAAGATCCAAGGAGCTTCATTACGGATGATTTCTTGAGCTTCTCGATAGGCTGCTAAACGAGCAGCTTGATCAGTGGTAGTACGACCTAAGTCAAGAAGTTCATCAACACGAGCATTGGAGTAGAATGTACGGTTTCCAGGAGTACCTTTTGCGGAACTGTGGAATAATGCATATAGACCATAGTCAGCATCAGCAGTAACAGTTGTCCATCCAAGAATGAACATATCATGTAAACCTGCTGCAGTATCAGCTAAGTATTTTGACCACTCAACTTCAACAATTTGAACTGTGATACCTACATCAGCAAGTTGATTTTGAACGATTTCAGCAATCTGAACACGTTGTAAGTTGTCGTTAGTCCATAGTGTCGTTGTAAAGCCATCCGCAAATCCTGCTTCCGCAAGAAGTGCGCGAGCTTGATCTAAATCACGATCCCAGCCATCAAGATCCATGTTAGCCCCAAACACGTTTGGTCCTAAAGGTCCCTTAGCAGGAGATCCAACACCCGCATAAACCGCATTCACAACCGCTTCCATATCGATAGCTAAGTTAATCGCTTGACGTACACGTACATCATTAAATGGAGCTTTATCAACATTGAATCCAATATAAGTTACGGATAAGTTCGCATCACGAACTAAAGTTAAAGTTGGGTCTGCATCAACGCGACTTACATCAGCTGGTTGAATATCGTAAACAATATCTGCTCCACCAGTTTCAAGTTCAATTGTACGGACAGTATTATCAGGAATAATTCTAAATACAACTTCACGAAGAAGTGCTTTAGTTCCATGATAGTCATCAAAACGTTCTAAAGTGACTTTTTCATCAAAATCCCATGACACGAATTTAAATGGACCTGTTCCAACTGGATTGGTACCATAATCTTCTCCCCCTTCAGTGACTGCTTTCTCATTTAAGATCGCCATTGCTGGGTGAGCCAAGTGTGTAAGCATTGGTGCAAATGGACGAGTTGTAGAGAAACGAATCGTTAAATCATCCACAACCGTAATCGATTCTTTATCGATTGGACCTACAATATGGCCAATAAATGGGGATGCTAATGCACGCTCAAGTGTAAACTTCACATCACTCGCAGTTAAGGTTTCACCATTATGAAACTTAACCCCTGATTTAAGTTTAAACTCAAATGTTAGATCATCGACTTGAGTCCAAGACGTCGCTAAAGCTGGAACTAAATCTAGGGATTCAGTTTGATATATTAACGTCTCATAAATTTGACGATGAACTCGGCTTGATGCCTGATCATTGGATCCATGAGGATCAAGGGTGACAGGGTTTCCACCCATCGCTACCACTAAAGTATCTTTACCTGGATCTGGTGTTGATGGAGCACATCCAGCCACCAATAATCCAAAGATTAAGACCAGTGATATCAATATCGCTGCTTTCTTCTTCATCATTGTTCCTCCTATGTAACAAGTTTCTCAAATTATATGTTTGTTTCAGAAACATGTCAAGAAAATAATTACATTTGATGTAATTTTTTATATTGGCAAATTGTAAAATGAAGTCGTCCACCCAATAGAATAAAAGAAAAGCACCATTTAAAGAAACCGAGTATCATAGAGTTGCGAAACACATGAGAAAGGATCATTAAATGATGCCCTTAAATGATACA
>Ga0208242_100513_pt1 | contig 21888 bp, 11 predicted proteins | sample SubbioAug_CSW13A_FD_184825 | JGI IMG/M metagenome (GOLD analysis project Ga0208242, IMG submission 184825) | Serpentinite rock and fluid subsurface biosphere microbial communities from McLaughlin Reserve, California, USA - CR12Aug_CSW13A (SPAdes) | ecosystem: Environmental > Terrestrial > Deep...
CAGCCAGACACCGACCCGAACCGACAGGTGCTGGGCCTCACGTCCCGCCACCTCGCCTACGTCATCTACACCTCAGGCTCCACCGGAACACCAAAGGGAGTGATGGTCGAGCACCGCGGTTTGGCGAACCTGGGGCTCACCCTGATGAGGCAGTTCCGCGTTGAGCGTGACAGCAGGTTCTTGCAACTGGCTTCGCCTAGTTTCGACGCGTCCGCGTTCGAGATTGTGACGACCTTGTTCCGCGGCGCGGCGCTGCACCTTGTCGGTTCAGAAATGGCGCTGGCCGGCAAGAGCTTGGCGTCAATCCTTGAGAATGGGATTTCGCATGTCGCGATCGCCCCTTCTGTTCTTGCGACCCTTCCCGCGGACGCCAAACTCGGGGCCTTGAAGTCGCTAATTGTTGGGGGTGAGCCGCTCAGCCCTATGTTGCTCCAGCGCTGGGGCGAGGGCCGCAACGTCTTCAACGCCTATGGACCGACTGAAACGACGGTCTGCGCCGCCGTGCGGCATTGCGGTCAGGAGGACATCGACAACGTTCGCCTTCCCATCGGTCGTCCGATCGCCAACACGCGGATCTACCTGCTGGATGATCATGGCCGGCCGGTCCCATTGGGGGCGATCGGCGAGATTCACATCGGCGGGGCTGGCGTGGCGCGGGGGTACCTCAACCGTCCCGAGCTGACGGCGGAGAAGTTCGTCGCCAGCCCGTTCGTGGCTGGCGACCGGCTCTACAAGACCGGCGACCTGGCCCGCTACCTGACCAACGGCGACATCGAATTCGTCGGCCGCAACGACCATCAGGTGAAGATCCGCGGCTTCCGGATCGAACTCGGGGAGATCGAGGCCCGGCTCGCCGAGCTCGGCGAGGTGAGCGAGGTCGCCGTGCTTGCGCGAGAGGATGTGGCTGGCGAGCGGCGGCTGGTGGCCTACTACGTGGCCTCCGAGGAGATCGGAGCCGAGGTTCTGCGGGCCCACCTGGCGGCGGGACTCCCCGACCACATGGTGCCGGCCGCCTATGTATGGCTCGATCATCTACCCCTGACCCCCAACGGCAAGCTCGACCGCAAGGCCCTCCCCGCCCCCGGCGAGGAGGCCTTCGCCCGCAAGGCCTATGAGGCGCCGCAGGGCGAGGTGGAGGAGGCCCTGGCCGCCATCTGGTCCGAGCTCCTGGGCGTCGAGAAGGTCGGGCGCCACGACAACTTCTTCGAACTCGGCGGACACTCGCTGCTGGCCGTGCGGATGATCGGCCGCAGCGCCGACCTCGGTCTCACGATACGGATCGAGTCCCTGTTCCTGGCGCCTGTGCTCTCCGACCTGGCCACCCTTCTTGAGGCCACGGCCACGCGATCCGATCAGGAGATCGTTCTACTGCGCCGGACCAGCGACGACCGAGCTGTGTTCTTCGTGCCCAGTGGACTGGGGTCTTATGAATACGCCGTCGCCCTGGCGGAACGCATGCCCACCGGCCCCACGCTCTATGCAGTCCCTTGGCCGGAGGTCGACTTCGCCTCGCACACGATCGACGCCCTGGCAGGGCTCGCCGTCACCGCGATCCGTCGCGTTCAGGGCTCCGGGCCCTATCATCTCGCCGGCTATTCCTCCGGCGGAGCCTTCGCATATGCAATCGCCGAGCAACTCCTAGCTCAAGGTGAAGCGGTCGCGTTCCTTGGCCTGATCGATGTAGACCTACCCGCCAAGGCCGATCGCGCTTTCGGCGATGCTCGCGACGCCCTTATCGATACCATCAAAGACCATGCGCGACGCAGCGGGTCCGAGGAGCGGCGTCACCTCCCCGATGAGGCTGATCTGCGGACCGTAATCGCGGAGGCCCAGGACCTGGGTGCGATACCGAGTTGGCTTGACGGCGAGAAGTGGACCCGGGCGCATCAATTCGACCTTGCCTTGCGGTCGTACGACCCGCCCAAGCTGCCGCTCGTCATCCACCAGTTCTACGCCGCAGCGCGCGCCGTGCCAAACGCCGCCGCAATGGGTCAAGCCCGACCATTCACCCGGGGTTGGGACGCTGTCGTCCCCGCCGCGTCGATCCGGGTGATTGACATCCCCGGGGATCACTTCTCGATCGTGTCGGCGCCCGAGGGTTTAGCTGCGCTCGGCGCCCGTGTTTCCGAGGCGCTAGAGCAGGCGTTCCGCTGACCACCGATTGAGAACAGCCCGCCCATGGTCTGACCCCGTCGCAAGTCAGCGCCTCGAATAATCAGCCGTTGGCCCCACCCACCGTTAGCGTGGCCGCATCAAGTGTAACGATGTGTATGGAGGCTCGTCGACGGCTGCACTAACAATTGGTCTGTCTGAGACTTCGTTATATATTTCTACGCGCGGCGCGCACAGGTTATGCATTGCAAGTCCCGGCGTGCATCGCCGGGGATCCTTGGATCAGATCAACATTTTTGGAGCGAGTGATGGCCCTTGACACCGTCGATGCGGACCAGGCCGGACGCCGTCAGATGTTAGAGCGCATTCGGGGGCACCAGCTGGCCGCGATGCTCCACTCGGCCGCTTGGCTGGAGCTGTCCGACCGCATCGATCCAGGTGACGTGACCATCGAGGATCTCTCCGCCATGGTCGGTGTCTCCGCACGGCCCCTACGGCGGCTCCTGCGGGGATTGGCCGCCCACGGGGTCTTCGATCTCTCCTCTGGCGACATCGTCCGGAACAACGCCCAGTCGCGTTGGCTCTCCCGAACGACCCCGGGTTCGTTGCAGGCCGCGGCGAAGTATTGGAGCCTGCCCGTTTGCTGGACAGCTTGGGGCGACCTCCGCGACGCATTGCGGGAGGATCGCAATAGTTTCGAGGTGCGGCACAGCCAGAGCTTCTTCAGCTATCTCGATGAAAACCCTGCCGAAAGTCAGGTGTTTGACCAGTTCATGTCGGCCAGCCCGGATGACAGGCATGCCGCCGTCGTGGCCGCTCTCGCGCTTGATGACGGTGTCTTGGTCGTCGATGTGGGCGGTGGCGACGGCACCCTGCTCGCGGCGATACTGGACGCAAATCCCTCCGTCCGCGGCCTCTTGGTTGATCGGCCGGCTGTGATCGCCCAGCCTCATCAAAGGCTCGGCCGCTTTAACAGCAGATGCACGGCGCTGGCTGGCGACTTCCAAAAAGAAGTGCCAGTGGGCGATGTCTATATCCTCTCTCAGATCGTCCACGATTGGAACGATGAAGAGGTCACGCAGCTCTTCCAGAATTGCGTTGACGCCATGAATCCAGGCGGCCGAGTGGTGGTCGTCGAACGCCGCATGGGATCGATCTCCGAGCCCGGAGACACCTTGAACTATCTCTCGGACCTCGAGATGCTCACCCTGCTTCCAGGCTGGGAGCGCACCGATGAAGAATATGCAGCGCTTGCGGAGGCTAGCGGGTTGAAGTTGACCCGGATCACCGGCACGGCCTCTCCATTCGCCTTGTTTGAGCTGTGCAAACCGGCCTGAACATCCACACCGTCCTCCGGCGTAGTGCGGCCGTGGTTGCGTTGATGACCGCGCGCCGCCATGTGCTCGACGCAAACCTGCGCGCGGACGGCGCGTGGATCGCGTGGAGCACAACCCGTCCCGGCCATGCGACCGAAACCTGGCAATCATCCGCAGGGACGCCGACGGGGGGCTTAGCGACCAACCCTCGTCGGGGGCCAATTCCTAAGCAGCCTGTGCGGTCGTCCGGTGATCAGGGAGAACGGCCTCGACCCTCCGGATGATCGGGAGCGCGTAGGCGGCGATGGTGAGCAGGATCGTCAAGGCGCCCCCGATCACGAACATGAGGCCAATCCCGGCGCCGGCTCCAGCACCAACGAGCCAGGAGAAGGTTTGCCACGCGGGGGTGTGCACCGCAGGCTCGAACACGCGGTCCGCCAGCGGACCTGCCATCAGGAACGCGACGGGCGTGAACAGCGCTGCAATCTGCGCCAATGACGCAAACACCCTTCCCTGAAGGTCGGGTGGCACCTTGGCCTGCAAGATCGATATGGCGGCGGCATTAACGAATGGTATGGCGAACATGAACATGAACAGGCTTGCCGTGATCGTGGCCGGGTCACGTGACAGGCCCCCCAAGGCCAAGAAGAATCCTTCGAACGCGATCCCGGCCAACACAGTGTGGATCCGGGGCCGCGTTCCGCCCCACACGCCCATGGCCACAGCGCCTAGGGTAGCTCCTGCATTGACGATTCCCATCACCAGGCCGAGCGTCGCTTCACTGTTCAGACGGGTCAGAATGTATGGCACCTGGAGGACGATCACCGGGTTGATGAGTAGGTTCGCCACCGAGATGTAGCCCACGAGGCTGATCAAGGCGGGTCGCTGCAGCAGGAAGCGGAAACCATCGAAGTATTGCCTCCAGATGGAGGCCCGCATCGCCCGACCCGCATCGGTCTCGGCGGGCATCGGAATACGCACCAGGGAAAGCGCGACGATCGCCAACACAAAGGAAGAGATGTTCAGCGTGAGAGCGCCCACGACCCCGATCAAGGCGTAGAGCAGTCCCGCGAGCGCCGGCGCGATCACCCCTGCAGCAGGGCTGGTCATCTGGGCGATGGCGTTGGCGCGATCGCGGTGGCTGTCTGGGACGAGCATCGCGATGGACGCCTGGAACGCCGGGCGTTCAAGCGCCACGAACAGCCCATTGGCGAAGGCCGCTGTGTAGAGGTGCCATAGCTCGAAGGCGCCGGAGGCGTAACTTAGGAGCAGAAGGGAATTGGTCGCGATGAACCCGAGGTTTGCGGCCAACATGATGCCCCGACGGCTGAAGCGGTCGGCCATGGCGCCTGCCAAGCCGCTCAAGACCATCGCGGGCGCGACAGAGAAAAACGCTACGAGCGCCACCGGCGTCGCCTGCCCGGTTTGCTTGAAAATATCGATGCTGACGGTGAGCGCGGCTAGTTGACTGCCGAGCAGTGACACCGCCTGCGCGATCACCAAAAGGTAGTAGGCTCGAAGTCCGCTCAAGACCGAAGCCTCCCCGGGCGCCCTGACGGACCAGACTCATCAGCGGATCTCCGGCTCGTCAACTCCGGCGTGATGGCGTCTCTAATCCTCGGGCCAGCCCCTTCCAAGAGGCCAGCGGTCCCCGCCTTCGGGCAGGACTTTACATGCCACGTCATCACTTGTGCCTTTTCCCCAAGGTGCGCAATCAACGATGCGGACCCACCGCAATGCGCCCAAGCTCGACATTACAATAGTCCTAACTACGACGAGGAAATCAAGCGACGCATTGCGGCGCAGGCGTCGCTCTTGCGGTGCCAACACTTGCCCGCCGCTCGGGACCGACATAGACTTGGACTACATTTGGCCCGGGAGTGTCGCATGAAAGCCATTGAAGTTGACATTGCCCCGTCGCGTCTGGACGCATGGCTTGACCTTGACGGGGCGCGCAGCCAGTGGCGGGTGGTGATCGACCATCTCAATGCGATCAACGAAGCTGAGAAGTGGCGGTGCGATGTCTGGCGCCGCGGGTTCGCTCACCTCTCGACCTTCGAGCGCCACGTGCCCTCCCCGGATGACCTCAACGCCTGGTTGGAACCCACCGGGTGGCGTGTCTCGATCGCTGACGGGTTCGTGGCCGTCGACGACTATCAGCGATGCCACGCCGAGAAGGTATTCCCAATCTGTCGTTATGTCCGGCGGGCGCGGGACATCGACCATTCCCCGACGCCTGACTATCTCCACGATGTCCTCGGCCATCTGCCGATGCTTTTCGATCCGCGATACAGTCAACTTCTTCAGGCGTGGGGAAAGCTCGGGGAGTCGATACGACCTTCGGGCGCGGATGTTGAGATGGCAGCAAGCCTCTCCCACCTGCTCGACGTGTTGGATCAAGACCATATCGATCCAATGGACGCCGAAGCCGGCCGTCAACGGCTGGCCGAGGCGAGGCGCCGCTCGAACCTTGAACCCAGCCGTTTCAGCCGGCATGAGAAGTTCTACACCTGGGCTATCGAGTTCGGCATATTCGGCGCTGAGCGTGACCTTAACCTTATCGGTGCCGCGGCTTTGTCCTCAGCCGGGGAGCTACAGCGTCTGATTAGCCGGCAGGTCCAGCTAGGCTCGTTCAAACATCAAGCGCTACAAACTTCGGTCGACTATACAACCTATCAACCTCAGATGTTCGTATCTGCCGGTTTTGACGAGTATTTCGAGGTTTTGGACTCAATATAGACCATGACGCCCAAGGTCGGCGCTTGGCGGGCCGTCATTCAGTTAGGCGCGCAACCCATCATTTGGGCGCCTTCAGCGCGTGCAGAGGTGATTGCCTTCAGGCGAATGCGGCCACGACACGCCGGACGCCAGATCCGGGCGTCCAATTGCTGACGGCGTGGGTCCAGGTGGGGTTATTGTAAAGGACCAGTTCACCCGGCTCCAACCTCCGCACAACCATCGCCTTGAACAGGTCGCAGAAGTCGGCGCCCGAACGCCATACACGGCTGTGGCGAGCGCAGTCGTAGGCGACAGGGTCTTGCGCCTGCTCTGGCAACCTCAGCAGATCCAGGTCACGGAGGATCCCGATAAACCCGTCGCAGGCGTCACGATCGGCGCTGCCGATGTTGTCCCAATAGCTCATCACAGTACGGCCGCTCGTGACCATTGGCCCAGCGGCGATCGGCGAAAGCGTTTTGAAGAACCGGCGGCCGGGCAGAGAGGACGCAATCTCCTCCAAAACCTCGTCGTCGGGCCCCATGATGTCTTTGGGGAGATATGCGCCGTAGCGAACCCGTGCGGTGACAATCTCGGTCTGGGTGGCCGGCCTTCCGCCCGCATCCATCTTCACTTTCACCGCGCGCAATCGCGGCCATTCGGCGCTCCGCTCGTTGACATTGAAGAGGAGCGTATGGCCGCCATCCGTGGTGTTCTCGAGGCCGTAGAACGACGCTAGCTGCATACCGATGCTATGCGTGCCCTCAGAATGCGGAGTCACATATTCATAGTCTCCGCGCCGGTTCACCGACATGAAGTTCTTCCCCACGTTCTCCCGGTGTCCGAAGATCGAGGCGAATGCGGATTGGAGCTTGAGTTGCTCACCAAGCGCGAAGCGTTCTGCGACTTCGGCGACAATGGCGTCGGCCCGTTCCGAAGTGACGCCGGATACGATAACGACGCTGTCGCGCCTCAGCGCGCCTTCGACGCCTGCCAGGTCCCAATCATCATCCGAGAGCATGAGCTGACGATCCGCGCCAGCATATGGAATGGAAGACATGATTTCCCCTCCAAGGATCGACAAAAAGTGTAGCCGCCGGTGAGGCGATAAGCATTTGGATACATTTATATATGCCGGACGGCACCGTCTACGGCCTGAAATCCCATTATAAGTGGGATGCGCCCAAGTCGGTGGAGAGCACCGCGGTGGTGGCCACTCGACCCTGATAGTGTCGGATCTGACCGCGCACTGCGGTGGCGAACGACCAATCGAGCCCGGGCCTGGACACTTCGAGGGCGCGGAAGCAGCCCCTGCCGACGTCAATGGCCAGCTGGACGTCACGGAAATCCAAGAAGGACTTCGTTATCGGGTATTGACACTTGTAGAACGCCTCCTTCGCGCTGAACAGCATCGTCAGCATGTCGGCGCGTTCCTCCTTGTCAGCGCTCTCCAACCAAGCACGTTCATCAGGCCCGCAGATGAGGTCGACAAGTTCGTCGCCCACCGCCCTCTCCATCTCAATGTCGATCCCTACCGCCGCGAACAGTGGGCTGCACGTGACCGCGACTGCGCAAATGTCATGCGTGTGGGTGATGCTGCCTTTGACGTCAGGCGGCCACGCCGGCGAGCGGTCGATGTGGGGAACCAAGGAACTTGCCGGCACGCCGATGGCAGCGAGCGCCGACCTTGCGCAGGTCCTGGCGGTTGCGAATTCGGCGGCACGTTTCTCCGCCGCCGTCGCGATGTGGGCTCGTTCCTCGGGAAACAACCGGTGTGGGCCCCTGTGGGGCCCCGCGACCGCAACCGCGAATTGGTCGCCAAGCATGCCCTGTAAGCATTGACGCATCTAGCGCAAATCCAACCGGGAACGCGCTACACAGCGTAGACCGACGCGCCGTTCCTCATGGGCAACGTTACATTTTTCGATTGGTCACACAATCAGCGCGGTCGAACTTGAGGTAGTGTAGGCGCTGGGCTACAGATCTGAGGCGGCTGGGTCCGCGCGATCGCAGGCCTCCGTGAGGCTCGTTTAGGAAGGCAGCCGTGTCTGGCCGAGGCTGATGTTTGTATCCACGTCCAAGTGGCTCGCGTGGCCGGCGCCGAGGCCAGATGCACGCCTGAGGATCCTGTGTCTTCACCATGCGGGCGGCGCCATGAGTTCCTATGCGCCTTGGGCGCGCCTCCTGCGGCCGGAGGTCGAACTCGTCGCGGTCCAATTGCCTGGACGGGAGAACCGATTTACCGAGCCATTCATCCTTGAGCCCGCTGATGTCCTGGATCGTCTGATCGCCAACCTGCAGCGCGAGCTTCGCCCGCCCTATGTCATCTTAGGTCATAGCATGGGTGGATTGCTCGGTTACCGTTTGACGCAGAGACTACTTGAGACCGACGAATTCATCCCCCCGCGCCGCCTGATCGTATCGGCGGCCTCGGCGCCCTCGGTGGGCGCGAGGCGCGATCGGGCGGATGTTACGACCTTTTCCGATGAACGTTTGATCGAAAATCTCAGACGGTTCGGCGGCACCCCGGACGGAGTCTTGGCCGACCCGAACATGCTCGGCGCGGTCCTGCCGATTTTTCGCGCCGACCTGACTTTGTCCTCAGGCCTCCTGGCGCACGAGAAAAGCCCCGCGCCGGTCTCCATTCCCATCTCTTTGCTCCGCGGCTCCGAAGACTCGGGACGATCTCGGCAAGACGCCGACGCATGGGGCGGCTGTTCAGGCTTGCCGATCTCAGAGCACGTCTTCCCAGGCGGTCATTTCTACTTCCGTGAGAGACTTCCAGCCGTGGTCAGCTTGCTGAACAGCATTCTGTCCGCACACCTTGCCGCCTAACGATCCCATAGAGCGCGGGGCCGTCACCCCTTCGCACGATCGGGAGACGCCAGCGCCGGGACGCGGGAGGCCTTAGGGCGCGAGCCCGGACCCAGCCGTAATGCCGTCGGTTTTGAACTTGTGATAGTGACGGGATGCATTAGGAATACACTGCAGTTGCATTCTGTGCACAGTGTGGCGGCGTCAGTGGCCCGCCGGCGAGCAGAAGGATATTCCGATGCAGTTTGGGGTCTTCTTCCCCCACCAGTTGCCCCGGCCCTGGGTCCCAGACGCCGAAGCGAATCTGATGGCGCTGGCGTTGGACGTCATTGAGAAGGCGGACGACATCGGCGTCGCTTACGCCTGGGCGCAGGAACATCATTTCCTCGAGGAATACTCACATTCCACCGCGCCTGAGGTGTTCTTGGGGGCATGCAGCCAGCGGACCAAAAACATTCGCCTTGGCTTTGGTATCTCGGTGATGCCGCCACTGGCGAACCATCCCGCTCGGATCGCTGAACGGGTCGCGACCTTGGATTTGGTCAGCAATGGTAGGGTGGAGTGGGGCACGGGCGAAATGAGCTCGCGGATCGAGCTGGAAGGGTTCGGTATCCCCTACGTAGAAAAACGCAGCATGTGGACGGAAACCGTCCGGGAGGCCGCCAGAATGCTTGCGCTGGAGCCGTACCCCGGTCACCGCGGCAAGTACTTCTCCATGCCGACGCGGAACGTCGTACCAAAGCCAATGCAGAGACCCCATCCGCCAATGTGGATGGCCTGCACCAATCGCGACTCATTAAAGCTTGCGGCGCGGCTCGGCTTGGGCGCGCTTACCTTCGCCTTCATGGACCCCGGTGAAGCAAGGTTTTGGGTGCGCGAATACTATGATGAATTCAAATCGAACTGCACGCCAATCGCGCAAACAGTCAACCCAAGAGTGGCGACCCTCATCGGATTCTGTTGCAGCCGTGACGAGGCGACGCGTCGGGACGCGATACGCGACCAACAGTTCTTCAAATTCGGCCTGGCCCACTATTTTCGGTTTGGGCGACACATTCCAGCGCAGTCTAGGATCTGGGAGGATTTCGAGGCCTCGAACCCCGAGCGGATGGCTGGACTTGACGGTGTCGGGTCGCCCGAAGAGTTGACCGCCCAGATGGCGGCCTACGAGGAGGCCGGCGTGGATCAGCTCATTCTACTGCAGCAGGCGGGCCGTGCTGGTCGGAAGTCGATCCTCGACTCATTGGACCTGTTCGGCGCTGAGGTCATCGGGGGCTTCATCGAGAGGCACGCGGCGGCCAGCGCACGTCGCGCTGAAGAGCTAGCGCCATTCATCGAACAGGCCATCGCGCGCATTCCCGCGCCTCCTTCGCCGGACCTGTCGCCGGTCGAAGCCTATCCGAGCCTGTGGGACAGGCAGAGCGGACGCCCGGAGGCGCCAGGCCTGCAGCGTGCTGTCGAAGCCTCATCGCTTTGGAACCTGCACGTCGGGCGACGGGACCGCTAAGGGAGTAACTGGTGGATATCGTCTCGAAGGTTCGCAGGCACGCGCACGAGCGTCCGGATGCGCCGGCGGTAATCTTGCTGACAGACGGGGACAGCCAGGAGCTCACCCTGAGCTATCGTGAGCTGAACGCTCAGGCGGAGGCGACCGCGGCGGCGCTTCGCACCCGAGGCTTGTCAGGACGTTGCGTGGTCTTGTCTTTCCCAACCGGGTTGGACTTCGTAAGGGCTCTGCTCGGTTGCTTCTACAGTGGCGCCATCGCGGTCCCGACGCCCCCGATCAAGCCGTCCGACAAGCTTGGTGAGGCAAGATTGGCCCTGCTTGCGCAGGACTGCGGGGCCGCCCTGATCCTCTCGACGGCGGCCACCATAACGGCGCAACGCGCGAATGGGCAGTCGTCCCCGCTAGGGCCGCCCTGGTCGACGCTCGACGAGCTTGGTTCAGGAGGCGATCCCTCGGAGCTTCACTGGCCAACGCAAGAAGACGTGGCGTTCATCCAGTACACCTCTGGCTCGACGGCGGCGCCCAAGGGTGTGATCGTCAGCTATTCCAATCTCGCTGCGAATTTTGCGGCCACCGGCGAGGCGATGCGCATGGACGCCGACACGACGTTCCTGTCGTGGTTGCCGCTGTTTCACGACATGGGACTCATCGGGATCCTGCTGCAAGCTCTGCATCGCGGCCAGAAGTTGATCCTGATGTCGCCGCAGCACTTCATCCAGAAGCCGATCAGGTGGTTGCGGGCGATATCGAAGTATCGTGCGACCTTATCCGGTGGGCCGAATTTCGCATACGACCTCTGCGTGCGGCGGTCGACGCCGGAGCAGCGTGAAGGGCTCGACCTCAGTTGTTGGAGGGTGGCGTTCAACGGAGCCGAACCTGTCCGCGCCTCCACCCTCGCCGACTTCAGTGAGGCCTTCGCAGCTAGCGGTTTCAGGCCCCAGGCGCTCTTCCCCTGTTATGGCATGGCCGAGACCACGCTCTATGCCTCGGGCGGGTTCACAGCAGATGCCGGGGCGGTGGGCTTCGATCGCGGTGAGTTGGCCAATGGTGTCGCATCCCCGTCGGCCGACCCCAGTTCGTCCCAGCTCCTCGTGAGCTGCGGGACGCCCCCACCCGCCCACGAGGTCGTGATTGTGGGGCCCGAGACCCGTCATCGACGACCCGCGGGCGAGATTGGCGAGATCTGGGTGAGGGGGCCGAGCGTGGCCAAGGGTTATTGGGGCGGGCGCAGCCCGGAGACCTTCAACGCGGTCACGGCTGATGGCGCAGACGGCTTTCTCCGCACAGGCGATCTCGGCGCCTTGTTCGGCGACCAGTTGTTCGTGACGGGTCGCATCAAGGATCTGATCATTGTCCGTGGCCGCAACATCTACCCTCAGGACGTCGAATGGATCGCCGAGCGCTGCAGCGCCGTCGCGGAGCTGGGTAGCGCGGTGGCCGTCGTCGAGGCGTGCGGGGACGACGAGCGTCTCGTCGTCGTCCAGGAGCTGCGGCGGGCAAGAGGCGTCCCCCTATCAACCATCCGCAGCGAAATCGTCGCCGCTGTCACGGGAGCCATTGATGTAAGCCCAGGACGCGTCGTCTTGGTTCCTGCGGGCTCGCTGCCAAAAACATCGTCGGGGAAGATCCGCCGGCACCTGGTGAGGCAAGGGCTCGCTGACCGCTCCCTTCAAACCCTCGACGAACTTTCGACTGGCCCTGTCGCGGAGACGGCCTCATGACGCGCGCCGAACTTCAAGACTGGTTGGCGACACACCTCGCCCGCGCGCTCGGCGTGGATCCAAAGGGCATTGCGCTGGACATGCCATTCCAGGCCATGGGGCTGGAGTCGGTGGATCTTCTCGAAATGAGCGGTGAGCTCGAAGATGTGCTCGGGCGCACGGTCGACCCTACGATCATCTATGAGTTTCCGACGATCATTGAGCTTGCCGACGGCTTGACGGCAGGCCCACGCGCCGCGCCGGAGCGCCGCGAGCGGGACGTGGAGGCGGAGTCCGTCGCGATTGTGGGGATCGCCTGTCGTCTCCCCGGTGCCGACGGGCCCACTGCTCTATGGGAGGCTCTTCGACAGGGCCTGGACCTCATCGGTGAGGTGCCTGAGGATCGCTGGGACATCGAGGCGTTCTTTGATCCCGAGCCGCTTTCCCCGGGGAAGATGAACACGCGGTGGGGCGGTTTCCTCGACGACGTGGATGGCTTCGATCACGACTTCTTCGGCATTTCGAGCGCTGAGGCGGCGGCGATGGATCCGCAGCAGCGACTTCTCCTGGAGCTAGGCTGGCAGGCGCTCGAAGACGCCAATATCCCACCCCAGACGCTGAGAGGCCAACCGGTCGGGGTCTTCGTCGGCATCTCACACAATGACTACGAAGCGATCCACCTGCGCGACTTGCGGGGCCTGAGCAGCTTCTCCGGGACCGGTAACGCGCTGAGCATCGCCGCGAACAGGATTTCGTATCAGTTCGACTTCCGGGGTCCCAGCCTCGCGATCGATACCGCGTGCTCCTCCTCGCTCTATGCGGTGCACCTCGCGATGATGAGCCTGCGCGCTGGCGAGTGCGACTATGCCCTGGCTGGAGGCGTCAACGTCCTCCTCTCGCCGGATGTCACCGTGTCATTCAGCAAAGCCGGAATGATGTCGCCTGACGGACGCTGCAAATCGTTCGACGCGTCCGGGAACGGCTATGTGCGTGGCGAAGGCGCTGGTCTCCTTCTGCTAAGGCCGTTGAAGGCGGCTGTCCAAGCCGGCGATCGGATCTACGCCGTCATCCGCGGCTCGGCGGTGTCTCAGGACGGGCGCTCCAATGGCCTCCACGCGCCTAACCCGGCGGCGCAGGAGGCAGTTCTCCGCGCGGCCTATGCGGATTCCGGCGTCGATCCGCAACAGGTCTCCTATGTCGAGGCGCATGGCACCGGAACGCGGCTGGGCGATCCCATCGAAGCGCGCGCCTTGGGGCGTGTCGTCGGCGACGGGCGAGGTCGCGCTCCCTGCCTCGTGGGTTCCATCAAGTCGAATATAGGCCACCTTGAAGCAGCCGCTGGGGTTGCCGGACTGATCAAGGGAGCCCTCGTGGTCCAGCACCAACTGGCGCCGCCGACAGTCCACTTCCACTCGCCCAACCCCCACATCGATTTCGAAGGCTTGGGACTACGGGTCGTTGCAGACGAACAGCCGATCGCCCCGAACACCTATGTCGGCGTCAGCGCCTTTGGTTTCGGGGGCGCGAACGCGCACGTCGTCCTTCAAAGCGCGCCTGAGCCGGCGCAAAGGGCACAAGTCTCGGACGACCAGTCGCCGAGCGTGATGCTTGTACCGCTCTCGGCGCATACCCCCACGGCGCTGGAGGCTTTGCGGCGGCGCTGGGTCAAGAGCGTCGAATCGTCGTCACAGGGTGGCCGGTCTATCGCAGAGCTAGCCAGCACCGCGGCCCTGGGGCGTCAGCATCTGACGCACCGGCTCGCGGTCGTAGCCGAGGGCCGGGAGGACTTGGTCGCCCGTCTCCGGGCGCGTTCCGCGATCACGCCCCGTCCCGCCAGGGCGCCAGCGGTTTGCCTGCTCTTCCCTGGCCAAGGCGTTCAGTATCAGGGAATGGCTCTGGAGCTAGCGCTTCGGTTCAAGGGCATCGACCAAAGCCTGCGCGAGAGCGATCGCCTGGTGCGCCGCCTCGCGGGCTTCTCGATCCTCGATGAGATCGCCTCCGGCGCCAGGCTTACCGAAACCGCCATCGCTCAACCGGCCATCGTGGCCGTTCAGCTGGCGCTCGCGGAGTTCCTGAAGACGGTCGGAATTCAGCCGCAAGCGGTCATTGGCCACAGCGCCGGGGAGATCGCCGCGGCTTGCGTCGCAGGCACCATTGGCACGGCTGACGCACTGGAGCTCGCCGTCCTGCGGGGACAGATCATGTCCGAAGCGTCTTGTGAGGGCGGCATGCTCGCCGTCCTCGGCTCCGCGACGGTGTGTGAAGAGCTGCTCGAACTCGCCTCAGCCGACCTTGAGATCGCAGCGGTGAATGGGCCGGAGGCCACCGTCGTCTCTGGCGCCAAGTCGGAGATCGCGCGCTTCGCCGAGGAATGTCGTCGTCGCGGCGTCGACACACGACTGCTGAACGTCGATGTCGCTGGCCACAGCCGGGGGATGGAAGCCGCGGCTGCTCGACTCGGTGAGGCGATCCCGGGCCATATCGCAGGGCGAGCGTCCATTCCGCTGTTCTCGACGGTCACTGGCGTGCGGTTTGAAGACCCCATCGAGGGTGAATATTGGTGTCGCAACCTTCGAGAACGGGTGCGCTTCCACGATGCCTGCCAAGCGGCGGCGGCCGCGGGATTTGATGATTTCGTGGAAGTCGGGCCCGATAGCGTGCTCCTGCCCGCGCTTCGGAGCCACTCATCTGGGACCAACTTGCACGTCCCGATAATGAGCCGACGGGCGCAGGCGCAGAACACCCTGCTTGAAGGGCTGCAAGCCCTGTTCGAGGCCGGCGCCGACCTCAACTGGGCAGAGATCTATCCCGGGGGGAACCGAGGCGCGACACTTCCGGGCATGGCGTGGCATCGGGATGGGGCGTTGCGCAAGGTTCGGCTGACGGCCCGCGCACAGTTGGACCTGGCCAGCAGACCTGGACCAAGCCAGTGGTTCGGCGAGCGGCTTGGGATGCCCGAGGGATATCCACTACAGCTTTGGCAGTCTGAGGTTTCCGCCCAAAACTTCCCTTGGATCGACGATCACAAGGTGTTGGGTGTTCCGGTCTTCCCAGCCGCTGCGATGATGTGCTGGATGACGGCCGCAGCCGCGGAGGCTTCCGGCGTCCCAATCATACGGCTGCGCGCCGTGCGCATTCACTCGCCACTCATCCTCGGGACGGAGACAGCTGCGCTCATCACGAAAGTAGACGTCGAGCACCACCGCGTTTCCTTGCAGGCGCGTGACAAGTCCGACCCGGAATGGCGGCTCATCGCGCAAGCCAGCTTCGAACTCATCGCCGAGGATGGCCCTCTTCCCGATCGACTGGACGCCGGCGCGATCTCACACGCTGAGGCGCGTTGCCTGGACCCGGTCGACCGCGAGCAGCTGTATGATGCACTCACTGCTGCTGGCCTCGAGTATGGCCAAGCCTTCCGGTCGCTGACCGATATCCGACGCGGCCCGGGCGAGGCGGTCGGCAGGCTGGTTTCCACCGAGGCTCTACACGGTGTTCCACCGGGTCTGGCGCCCTGGCTGCTCGACAGCGCATTCCACGCTGTCGCCGCTGCGCTCGACCTCAATGGGGCAGGTCCGACGCGATTTGTGCCCAGCGGCGCCGAGTCGGTCACCCTACATCCCGGGCGCATCCCCACCGCGGCTTGGGTCCGCGTATTGGAGGAGGATGTCGAAACGGAGCGTTTGAAGGCCGACGTCGTGCTGTACGATCGCGCAGACCAGATCGTTGGGGCCGTCCAAGGCCTATCGCTGTCGCCAATGCCCGTCAGTCTGGTGGCGCGTCTCAGCGAAGTGCGTCTGGCGACGCGTCTCCACCTCTACAGCGACAAGTGGCGTCCGAGACGCGCGACGCCGCAGGGAGCGTCATCGCGTCGGATCGTCGTTCTCCTCGACAAGGGACGCAAGGCCGAGCTTCTCGCTCGGGGCCTGGAGGCGGCTGGCCATGAGGTCATCCGCTCCGAGAGGCCTGAGGTCGAGGCCCTCCTGGCGCAAGCTGAGGCCATTGGCGGAGATCGCGGGCTCCAAGCCGTGATGGCCAGCCTGTCCCCTGCTGGGGGGCCGGTGGATGCGATCGTGCACTGTTGGGCGTTTGACGGTCACGATGGGGGCCTCGAACCCCTGACGTCGGATATGTCGGCCTTCGCCCGATTGGTCCGAGGCATCGGACTGTTCGGCTCAATGAGCGCCCCGCGGCTGTGGATCTTGACGTCCGGCGCCTTGGCGGCGGGAGCAAAGTCGGCGGCGGTGAACCCGAGTCAGGGGACCCTTTGGGGCCTTGGGCTCACGACCGCTTTCGAACTACCCGACTTAAAATGCAGCCGGCTCGACCTTGATCCCTCCAAGGGCGTCAGCGAAATGCTTGACGAGGTCGTGGGCCTGATTGGAGATGATCCAGACGATTCCGATCAGTTCGCCCTTCGCGACGCGACCATCCTGGTGCGCGAGCTCGCGGAAACCGCGGCCCAGGACAACAGAATCCAGCTCCGGGAAGACGGGACCTACGTGATCACCGGCGGGTGGGGCGCGCTCGGCCTCACCGTCGCCCGCGCGCTCGTGGCGGCCGGTGCGCGACGACTCCTGCTGATCGGCCGTTCGCGTCCCGACGCTAGCGCGGAGATCGCCATCGAAGCGCTAAGGGCCGGCGGCGCCATTGTCGAGCTTGCAAGGGCCGACCTGTCGCGAAGGGAGGAGGTGCGGGACGCTCTGGCCACGGCGCGGGCGATGGGGCCGCTCCTCGGCGTCGTGCATTCCGCCGGCGTGATCAATGATGGCCCTCTGATTGACTTGACCCAGGCTCAGCTGGACGAGGCCATGGAGGGCAAGGCTCGCGGCGCGTTGCATCTGCACGATCTATCGCAAGACGATGCGCTTGAATTCTTTGTCGCATTCTCTTCGGCCGCGGCCAATCTCGGGACCTTCGGTCAGGGTGCGTATATCGCGGCCAACGCCTACCTGAGCTCGCTCATAGAGTATCGGCGTGCGCGAGGCTTAGCCGGCCTGTCCATCGAATGGGGACCTTGGGCGGAGCGCGGCATGGCGAGCGAGAGGGTCAAGCCGATCCCCGGCGTGCTGATGATCGATCCTGCGGACGGGGGTGAGGTCTTCCTACGTCTCCTGCAGTCGAGCGAAAGTCGGATCATGGTGCTGCCCTATCGGGTCGAAACCTTGGTTCACCTGTTCCCCGCAACTCTCGGCGTCTCGATCTTCCGTGAGCTCATGGGAGAGGATCCCTGGTATGCGCGACTTGCCGCGCGGGCGGCCACCGTCACGCCGCGACCGGCCTTGTCGGCGCCATATCAGCCGCCAGAAACCGAACTGGAAACCCTAATCGTCGGAATATGGCAGCGCGCCCTGCGGGTTGAGCCCGTGGGCGTTCGCGACCCGTTCTTCGAGTTGGGAGGCGACTCCGTTTTCGCCGGGCAAGTCCTCAGCGAGATCAATCGCACACTTGGCGTGGTGCTCGACTCCGAGGCCGCGTTTGCGGATTTGACGATCCAAACGCTCGCCCGGCTCGCTGACGAAGCGCTCGTCGCCGCCGTCGAAGCGCTGTCGGACGACGATGTCGAAGCGGCCTTGGGCGCCGACGCATGATCCGCAACATGTCGTGGCGGGCCGAGCCGGATAATATGGAGGCTTGAGGTCCCATGGAAGTGACGGGATCGGATCAGCGTGCGCCACTCAGCGAACGCAAGAAGGAGCTGCTCGCCCAATTGCTCGCGGGAAAGGCACGGCTGAACAGTCCTGCAAACCAACCCATCTTGCGGCTGGCGCCGGGATCTGCACTGCCGCTGTCGGAAGCCCAGCAACGTCTAGTGTTCGTTGAGCACCTTTATCCTGGCAACGCGTTCAACGGGTCGTTGACCCTCGAACATGTGGGCGATCTGGACGTCAGTCGCCTGGAGACGGCGTTCCGGGCCGTCGTCAACCGGCACGATGTCCTGCGGACAAACGCCGTCCTGACGGACAATGGCGCGGTGGGTCGACTATGCGCGGGTCCAGACCCGTCACTCGAATTCACAGACCTCAGTGACCTGCCCGAAGCCCAGCGCAGAGCGGCCGCCATCCGTCAGGCGAACGCGATCGTTGCTCGCCGCTTCGACATCTTCAGCACCTGTCCGTTGGTCAGCCTCTCGGTTCTGCGCATGGGCGCGGGGAGCCACGTGATCACCCTTTCCATGCACATGTTCGTCATCGACGCCCCGTCCGGTGCGATACTCGTGCGCGAGCTGGTGGAGGCCTACGAACGGCTGGGCCTTGGACTGCAAGCCTTCGAGACGCCCCTACCCTATCAATACGCAGACTACGTCGCGTGGGCCGCTGTATCTCAGACACCCCCCCGACCCCAGGCCTTACGCCACTGGGTCCAGCAGTTGGCTGGGTGTGAAGATGCGCTGCAGCTACCGACGGATCGGGGGCGCCGCACGGAACAGGGCTTCGACGCCCGCCGATTTCCGTTCGCGATCGCCCCGCCGCTGGCCGGAGCCCTGAAGGCGATGGCCCGGAGCGCTGGCGTCAGCTTCTACGTCGTCCTCCTCGCGGCCTTACAGACGACGCTGTTCCGTCACTCCGGTCAGCGCGGCGTCTCGGTGGGCGCCTGGACGATCCGGCGGAATGAGCACAACAAGGACTTGATCGGGCCATTCGTGAACCCGCTCGTCTACAGGTCTGTATTCGAGGAGGACGATAGTTTTTCTTCGCTCCTCGATCGGCTGAAGTCTGTGGCGGCGTCGGCCAACGCCTACTCCGACCTGACCTTCGAACGCGCAGTGGCGGCTGTCCAACCCGGGCGGGACATTCGGCTAAATCCCCTCTTCCAGGTGCATTTCATCCTGCAAGACACAAGCTTCGAGGAAATCCGCGGTTTTTCCCTCAGCTCTCTTGACGCGGAGGTCGGCGCTGCGGGCGGATACGACGTCGAGCTCCTCGTTCGCGACCTGAAGCGTGGAGTTGAAGGGCATTTCGAGTGTAATGCGTATCTGTTCGACGACGTGGCCGTCGCTCAGCTCTGTCGACGCTTCATGAAGGTGCTGGCGGAGGTGGTCCGCGCTCCCGGCCTCCCGATCGCTGATATCGCGTTTGAGGACGTCGAGACGGACGAGCCACCCGCTTCGCATGGCCCCGCCGCCCTGGAAGACCTTCTCGGCGAGATCGACCGTGTGGACGCCGAGCGCTGCGCGGCGACAGGGTTCAACGGTGAGACGTCATATGGCGAGTTTCGCGGATTGGTCGCCGCTCTCGAGGATTGGATCGAGGGGTCGATCCCCGACGCGGCTGTCGCCATCATCGGGGGGCGCAGCCCGTGCGCAGCGGCCGCGATGGTGGCCGCCCTGCGCCTAGGCAGGCCGTTCGCGATGGTGGCAGGGGCTGACGCCGTCGTCCAGCTGAAGCGGCTAGGCAGCGAGACGGCCCTTGTCTGCATCCTCGGGGAAGATCTCGACCCAGGTGTAACCGCCTCCCTTCGGCTCAACTGGTCCTGCGCGACTACATCGGACTTAGGAGAGGCCCCTCCCCCGCGGAGACTTTCGCGGACCGTTCTCCCGACGGCGCCAGCCTACTTCGCCATGACGTCGGGCAGCACCTCGGCCCCGCGCGTGGTGGCGATCAGCCGCGAAGGTCTGGCCGACGTCCTTGGAGCGCTTGTTGAAGCTTATCGCGTGACCAAGGAGGATCGCGTCCTCCAGCTCGCGAACCCGGGCGTTGACGTGGCGATTGAGGAGACACTCACGGCCTTGATCGCGGGTAGCGCGCTCGTCTTTCCGCGTCGGTGGCCCGGCGGCGGCCTCGACGGACTAGCCCAGGATCTAGAGGACTACGGCGTGACTCTCGCCAACCTGCCGAGCTCGCTCTGGCAGGCCTGGGCCGAACAGCTTCGACAAACCGGGCGCGCGCCGCCAGCGTCCCTGACAAAGCTCGTGATCGGATCCGAGACTGTCGATTTCGCGCCTGTCCGAGTGTGGCAGGAGACGTTCGGGAGTCGAATCCGACTCATCCATGCGTATGGCGCTACCGAAGCCGCCATCACCTGTTGTCTCTACGTTGTGCCTGTGGATATTGAAACGCTTCGAAACTTGCCCCGACTGCCATTGGGCCGGCCCATCGGCGGATTCCGGCTTAGCGTCCGCGACCGCCGCGGGCGCCTGGTCCCATCTGGCGTTGTTGGGGAACTCAACCTCGAAGGTCCAGGCGTCGCGGCCGGCTACCTTGCCGACCCCACCGCGACGAGCCATCGTTTCCATGACGGCCGGTTCAGGACCGGCGACCTTGTCCGGGCTCGGCGCGATGGCGCTTTTGAGTTTCTCGGGAGGATCGCCGCAACGGTGAAGATCAGGGGTCGGTGGTTTGACCTGAGGCAAATCCACGACGATGTCCGGAAGATCTCCGGTGTCCTGGCCGCTGATGTCAAAGTATCCGGCTCAGGCATGACTGCGGCCTTGGACGTCCGGGTTTGGCCCGCCGCGCTCGACCCCGCGGAGGTCGTGGCGTTGCGCGGGCAACTGGCCAAGCTCGGCTCGGAGGGAGACGGTCTACCCTTCGGACGGATCGAGATCGTCGGTGTGACTCCAGGGACGGCGTCACGAAGTGGCCAAGGCTCCGCCATCGCAACACAACTCTCGAGGCTCTGGAGCGATGTCCTGTCGGGCAAGGCGCCTGACCCGGATCACAGTCTGTTCGAACAGGGGGTCGTATCGCTTGATTGCATGCGCCTGGTCGCAAAAGCGACCTCGGAGGATCTCCACATTTCGATCGCCGACATCTACGAATGCCAATCGATCACCGAGCAAGCCGATCTCTTGACGTTCCGGACTAACCGGCCATTTGGCGACGCCACGTCCGCCTGAACTCGCGATGTAAGAGGTCAGCCCGCCAATCGGCCATTTCAGCATCGGTCGCGGGAAGCAGCTTCTCAACCCCGCTAATCACGTGCCAGGGGCGAGGCGCCTCAGCAACAAGTCAGCGCCGTGCTCAGGATTCATTTGGACCTCGTGCCTTCTTTCCCGCGGGATTAGGTTCGAGTCTCAGCTTCGCCGAAGCGTAGGCCTGCTCACTTGGTGAGTGTCTCTATACATATAAAAGCGCCACAATCTAAAAGCCAAATTTGCTTAACTAAGATTAGGCGAGATGGCGCTGGGCCCCCTCTGGCGACGCTTCTTGGATCATCATCGACTTTCTGACCAAGTTACGTTTTGGCGCGATGGCTTCCGGTGAACTTGCCGTGAGGAAGGATCGATGGAGAGGGACATCCACGGGCTGCTGAGCGCGGCGCCGGTCAGCCTTGATCCTGGCGCAGGAAGCCTTGACCTTGTTCGAAGAGCGGCGACCAGAGATCATCGTGTTGCCGGGTGATGGGTTCGTGATCGACGGTAGGCGCATGGAGACCTCCCGGAATGGGCCCCTTAGCCGGCGCGGCATGCTCGGCGCGCAGGCATTCCTCGGTAACCTGGTCGTCGTCGAGAATTGCGTGAAGTCTTTGATTAAGCTTGAGACCTTCCCTGATCACCTAAAGCCGAAAGCCAAGGCTGCGCTCGCCACAATCCAGGCCCTGGTGGACCGCAATGTGCGCAACACCCACGAACATATCGACGAGCGCATCCTCGAGCGTTCGTGAGCCTCCGGTGGGGGCCGCCTTGTCGGGGTGAGGTGGATGGCGATGCTGTGCTCGTAAGGACGTCCTTAAGAGCGCTCGTAGCTGCACAGCATGGCCCATGTCAGTTTGATCACCGGTCCGG
>Ga0208242_100514_pt1 | contig 21858 bp, 15 predicted proteins | sample SubbioAug_CSW13A_FD_184825 | JGI IMG/M metagenome (GOLD analysis project Ga0208242, IMG submission 184825) | Serpentinite rock and fluid subsurface biosphere microbial communities from McLaughlin Reserve, California, USA - CR12Aug_CSW13A (SPAdes) | ecosystem: Environmental > Terrestrial > Deep...
GATGGGGGAGCCGCCGAGCCGTGGGAAGTCTGTGGCGCGACCTCAGAAGTCGAGGACGACGCCGGCGAAGATCGAGCGACGGTCGCCAGGCCAGTAGGCCGCCGTGGTGGGCGCCGCCAGGATCACCGGCTGGACGTTGGAGACATAGGCCTCGTCGGTGAGGTTGCGCAGGTCGATGAACAGGCTGATCCCGTTTGGCGCCGTCCAGCCGAGGTTGAGATTGGCGATGGCGTAGCTCGGCGACTTCAGCGTGTTGCGGAAGTCGACCCAGGCGCCCTGCGGCGACCACTCCACCGATGGCGCGACGAACCAGCCGGCGGGCGCGTCGTAGCGCAGCTCGGCGCGGTAGAAATGCTCCGGGGCGACGGGCAGGCGGTTGTCGCCATACTGAGCGTCATCCCGGAACCGGAAGTCCGACCAGGTGTAGCTCTGGCGCAGGCGCCAGGCTTCGGCCAAGCGCCAGTCGAGGGCGGCCTCGATCCCCCGGTGATAGGTCTCATCGGCGTTGAAGGTGGTGGCCGGCCGGTCGGGGCTGACGCTGAACTGGAGCATCTCCTTCTCCAGCTCGGCATGGTAGAAGGTCAGGTCCCAGGTCAACGCCCCGCGGCGGCCCCGCGTGCCGATCTCGAAGGTCACCGCCTCCTGGGCCTCCACCGGCGCGAAGCCGACGCCGGTGGGCGACAGCGAGCCGAAGTTCGGCGGCTCGGCTGAGCGCGTCACATTGGCGAAGACCTGCACCCCGTCCGGCGCCTCCCAGAGCAGACCAATCCGCGGCGCCAGCCAGTCGAAGTCCTTGGAGTCGTCCAGATTGAAGGTCCCGGCGACGCCAGGAACCGCCACGCTGCGATAGTCACGCTCGGCCTGGCCATAGGTCGCCCCGGCGACGACGGCCACACGATCGCTGACGAACAGCCGGCCTTCGGCGAAGAGGTCGAGGGCGGTGGCGTTCTGGTAGGAGATCGACCGCAGGGCTCCGCGGGCGCCGCGCACATTCACATAGAAATGGGAATCGAGGTCGCCGCTGCGGCCCCACAGACCGGCATAGGCGTCGGCCCGGCGGCCGGCGACCTCGCCGTCCCAGTCGAGGCGGGCGAAGGCGCCGTAGTTGCGGCTTTCCTGGTCGATGACCTGGAAGATGGGATGGTCCAGCTCCTTCCAGACGGCGTAGACGCCGGCCGAGACGGAGAGGGTGTCGCTGAGGGGCTGCTGGAGGCTGACCATCCCGCGCAGGCCCCGCAGGTCGCGGGCATAGTCATTGGTCACATTGCCCGCCGCCGGCTGGTCGGGGTCGGCGGCGAACTGGGTGGCGGTCAGCGCCCCGTTGATCTCCTGCTTGATGTGAGCGCCGCTCAGGGTGAAGCGGATCTCGCCCTCTCCCAGTTCGCGGCCGAGGTTCAGGCTGCCGAACTGGATATTCTGCTGGCTCTGGGAACGAGGCCCCTGGCCTGTCTGATTGGTGGCGGCGACGAAGCCGTCCCAGGGGCCCATGGTGCGGGCGAGGGCCGCATGCTGGCGCAAGAGGCCGAACGACCCGCCGTCGATGCGGACGCGGTTGTCGTAGGGCGCGGTCTTGCCGGTGGGGGTCACCATATTGACCGCCCCGCCGAGGGGCGCCCCCCCGAAGCGCAGGGCGTTGCCGCCGCGATAGACCTCCACATGGCGGGTCAGCAGCGGATCGGCGATCTGGCTGTCGCCATAGCCGTCGGCCTCGTTCAGGGGCAGGCCGTCCTGGGCGATCAGCAGGCCGCGATTGTGGTTGGCGTTGCCGATTCCCGATCCGCGGATCGAGAGCCGGGTGTCGCCGCCCCACTTCTTCTGGGCGAACACCCCGGGCGCGTCCCGGAGCATGTCATCCAGGGCCAGGGCGAAGCGGTCTTCGAAGGACTCTGCGGCGATGACCGACACCGCGCCTGGGGTTTCCGACAGGCGCCGTCGGGCGTCGGCCACCACGGCGGGATCTTCGGAGTCGGGGCGGGCGGTGACAATGACGGAATCGACGGTGGTCTGGGCGGCCGCGGCGAAGGGCAGGGCCAGGACGAACAGGGCGCTACAGGTGCCAAGCGTGGTTTTCATTGGGAGTCCCCCGGCCGCGCAGAGGCGGCCGCATATGCAGTGCAGGAAGGCGCGCGCCGTCGATGGACCTCGGGCGCCGGTTGCGTCGCGGAACCGGTGGCCGGTTCCTAGGCCTGCAGGGGAGGGGGGCCTCGGGCGGGGGGCGGAGGCGCCGCGAGGCCGCGGCCAGGGAAGACCTGACGGGGGGCCGCCTCAGAGCGGTCGACATGGGGCGCAAAGGCGACGAGCTCGCCAGTCAGCATGACCGGCGGTGGAGCGTTCACCCCATGGCCGGAGAAGGCGCAGGGGCTGTGGCGGGCGCCGTCTTCGTCGGTGGGATCAGGGGCGCCATGTTCGCCCCGGGCCGCAGCATCCAGGGTCACCATGCCCTGGGGCGTACAGAGCACCAGAGCGAATGCCGGAGCCTCGGCCCTGACCGGCGCGGCCATATAGCCGGGCGGGATCAGGATCTTCAGGAACAGGGCCAGACCCGCCAGCACCAGCATCAGGCTGTGGCGGGAAGCAGGAGAAGGGGAGGCCCGGCGGTTCACAGCCTCGCCATAGTCCAGCCCGGTCCGGTTTGAAAGTCCCCATTCGCTGAGGAATGGAGGGCTCTTTGGTCCCCTATTGCTGCTGCTGCTGTTGCTGCTGCTGGTCGTGCATCACCGCGTTCGGGGCCGGACGGCGCCGGGCGTTGCGGCTGAAGGTCGGCGGCGAGATGCGCAGGAACTCCGGCTCGGTGATCGCCGCCCGGGCCCGGCGAACCGAGACGCCGACGGCCAGCTGGCTTTCGGCGTCGCCCTTATAGACCCCGCGGGACGGCGGCACATCGCTGTAGTCGCGGCCCACGGCGGCGGCCACATGCCGTTCGCCGGCCATCACATTGTTGGTCGGGTCGAGACCAATCCAGCGCAGGCTCGGCAGGAAGACCTCCACCCAGGCGTGGGTCGCATCGGGATCGGAGCGGTCGCCGCCCTCCCGGTCGGTGAACAGATAGCCTGACACGTAGCGGGCCGGGATGCCCCAGGCCCGGCAGAGCGCGATCATGATGTGGCTGAAGTCCTGGCAGACGCCCCGCCGCTCTCGCAGCGCCTCGTCGATGGGACTGTCGGCCTCGGTGACGCCCGTCTCATAGGCGAAGGACTCATAGATGATCTTCGACAGGGTGGTGACGGCGCTCAAGGGATCGCGCTGGCGCAGGCGCTCGATCTCATGCTCGGCGGCGAAGGCCCGCAACAGCTCAGTCTGTACGGCGAAGCCGTGCTCGCGCAGAAAGTCGAACTGGTCCCCGAGCACGAAGTCGCTGCGCAGGCGGTCCCATTCTCCCATGTCGAGCGCCTCGGGCAGGGGCGCCTCGGTCTGGGTCTCCACAGCCGATCGAGCGACAATGGTCAGGCGGTCGTGGGGGTGGGGGACATCGAAGTGGTAGACGGCGTTGCCGAAGGTGTCGGCGTAGGAAAACAGCTGTGCGCCCGGATCAATCTCCAGGTCGAAGCTCACCAGCCGCTGGCGCGCGCCTTTCTGGGGCTGCATCCAGACCTCCATGAGGCTTTCGCGGACCGGCGCGGCGTAGTGGTACTGGGTGACGTGGCGGATTTCGAGCAGCACTGGAATTCCTCAGGCCGGCAGGCGCATTTCGAGGGGATAGGCCACGAAGGCGTCATAGACGCCGCTGTGGATCGCGCCGCACTCGGCCAGCACGCCTTCCAGGAAGACGTGGGAGCCCTCACGTTCGATCTCGGCCATGTCGGCATATTGCAGCCGCGCCTTCAGCCGCCCGGCCAGACGGCCGGGACCGGCATGCACCGCCTCGGTATGGCGGCTGAGCACGGACAGATGGGCCTCGATCTCGTCGGTGGAGAAGCGGATCGACCGCGGAAACTCGGCGTTCAGGAGCAGGAATTCCAGAATCGGCCGGGCCCGGACGTCGGCGGTATAGACGCGCAAATAGGGCTCGAGCGCGCAGCTCATCCGCAGGACGGCCGTCAGCGTGGGGTGGTCCAGCCGCTCGACCCCCCGGCCAAAGCAGACCTCCAGCAGGCGACCGATCAGTTGGGCGCGCTCCAGATGGGCCCCCAGCAACAGGAAACGCCAGCCCTCGCCGTGACTCATGGTGGCGTCGGCGGCGCCCTTGAACAGGTGCAGGTCGGCGATGATGTCGTGCAGGAAGGCCGAGGAGCCGTCGTTGAACGACTTGGCCGCCGTGGCGCCCGACAGACGCAGATGGACAAGGTTCAGCCGCTCCCAGGTCTCGCTGGTGATCTGGTCGCGGACCTGGCGGGCGTTCTCGCGGGCCAGCGCCAGGGAGGAGACCACCGAGCTGCCGTCCATCCGGTCCAGGGCCAGGCCCCGGGCCGATTCAAAGGGGGTGGCGATCTTCTCCGGCGTGGCCTCGCCCACGGCCGACAGGGCGATCCGCGCCACCTGGGCGGCGGTCTCGGCCCGGTCGAGGGTGGCGGTGAGCATGATGTCGGCCAGACGGGCCACATGTTCGGCCCGCTCCACATAGCGACCGATCCAGTAGAGACTGTCCGCAACGCGGGCGAGCATCATGACAGGTCATCTCCCGGCCCGGCCAGGACCCAGGTGTCCTTCGACCCTCCGCCCTGGCTGGAATTGACCACCAGGGAGCCCTTGCGCAGGGCCACTCGGGTGAGGGCTCCCGGTGTCACGGTGATCTTCTCCCCGGACAGGATGAAGGGCCGCAGGTCCACATGGCGGGCGTCCACCTCACCATCGATCAGGCAGGGCGCGGTGGAGAGCTGGATGGTCGGCTGGGCGATGTAGTTCTCAGGGTCGGCCTTGATGGCCTGGGCGAACTCTTCGCGCTGGGCGGCGCTGGCGTGGGGGCCGATCAACATGCCGTAGCCGCCGGAGGCGCCGACCGCCTTGACCACCAGCTTGTCGAGATTGGCCAGCACATGGCTCATCTGCGCCGGCTCGCGGCAAAGGAAGGTCTCGATATTGGGCAGGATCGGCTCTTCGCCCAGATAGTAGCGGATGATCTCCGGGACATAGGCATAGACCGCCTTGTCATCGGCCACGCCGGTGCCTGGGGCGTTGCACATCACCACGGTGCCGGCGCGATAGGCGTTGAACAGGCCTGGCACGCCCAGGGAGGAATCCCGCCGGAAGGTGAGGGGGTCGATGAAGTCATCGTCCACCCGGCGATAGATCACATCGATCCGCCGCAGGCCGGTGGTGGTCCGCATGTAGACCATGTTGTCGTGGACCACGAGGTCGCGGCCCTCGACCAGGGGGGCGCCCATCAGCCGCGCCAGATAGGCGTGTTCGTAATAGGCCGAGTTGTAGACGCCCGGGGTCAGCACCACGACCTGAGGGTTGGGCCGCCACTCGGCCATGCTCCGCAGGGTGGTGAGGAGCAGATCCGGATAACGGTCGATCTGGCGCACCCCGGCCAGGCGGAACGTGCCGGGGAAGGTGCGCTTGGAGGCCTCACGGTTGGCCAGCATGTAGGACACGCCAGACGGCACCCGCAGATTGTCCTCCAGGACGGCGTACTCCCCATCCTCCTGCCGGATCAGGTCGCTGCCGCAGACATTGGCGTAGGCCTGGTGGGGGACATACAGCCCCTGCATTTCCCGACGATACGAGGGCGCGCCCAGCACAAGCTCACGCGGGACCACCCCGTCCTTGAGGATCATCCGCTCGCCATAGATGTCAGCGAGAAACAGGTTCAGGGCCTGCAGGCGCTGAACAAGGCCGGTCTCGATCCGCGCCCATTCGTCTGCGGGGATGATCCGCGGCAGAAGGTCGGTGGGGATGATCCGCTCGGTGGAGCTTTCGGCCCCATAAACGGTGAAGGTGATCCCTTGCAGCAGGAAGAACCGCTCCAGCGTTCGTTGCCGCTCGTCCAGCTCTCCAGGTCCCAGGGCCGCAAGCCGCCGCGCCATGATGGCGAAATGCGGTCTGACCGAGCCGTCAGGGGCGTGCATTTCGTCATAGGGCGGCTTCACGTCCGCCTTGGCCGCCGTTTCGGCGGCCTCCTGGGCCAAGGCCCGGTCGATCTCTTCGGATCTCTGCGCTGTCGCCACGCCCTACTCCACCCGCTCACGTCCTCGAAACCGCAAGCCGCAGGCTGAGCCTAGAGACTGCGAGCGTGATCGTCGCCCTGTAACGTCGGCGGCGCAAAAACATGCGCCGGGCGCCAAATAAATGGGCGAAGACGGCGGGGTGACAGGGGGGCGTCCCCTCGTTACAGGGGGTGCGTCGGGGGCTTAAAGGTGATTGCGTGGGACGACTTGCCTTCGCAGCCGTCGCCACGGCTGCCCTCTGTGTCTATGGCGCGGGTTCCGCGCGGGCCGAGCCACGCGCCGACGTGGCCGGAGAGCTAGGCTCAGATCTGCGCGAGCGCATCGTCCGGGCGATCGGCGAGGCGGACCGGCCGGTCGAGAATCGCTTCCAGGCGCGCCGTCGGGCGCGCGATGCGGCCGAGGATGCGGTCGCCGTGCTCCGCTCAGAGGGCTACTACGCCTACGCCGTCGAGGCCGAGGTTAGCGAGGACGAGCCGCCACGCCCCGTCGTCGCGATCGTCCCCGGCCCGCGGTTCGTCTTCGCTGATCTTCAAGTCGCCTGGACAGGCGCCGCTCCGGATGGGGAGGCCCGCCTTGAGGCCGAGGAGGCGATGGGGCTGAACTTGGGCGATCCGGGCCGATCGGCGGAGGTCGTGGCCGCCGAGGGCCGGATCGTCGCCACGGTGCGTCAGTCCGGCTATGCCGACGCCACCCCCGATCCCCGCGAGGTGATTGTCGATCATGCCGACAACACGGTGCGGCCGACCTTCCGCATTTCCGCCGGAGATCTGGTTCGCCTCGATGGCCTCGTCCTCGACACCGATGGTCGCACCAACCCCGCCTGGCTGGACCAGCTGCGCCCCTGGCGGGAGGGAGACGTCTATGATCCGGAGGACGTGGCCGAGCTTGAGCGGCGGCTGCTGGACACCGGCGTCTACGACACCGTCACGGTCGCCCTGTCGGCAAAGGACGATGTGGACGAACAAGGCCGGCGCCGTGTTCTCGTCGGGCTGGCTGACCGTCCCCGCCGCACCCTCGAACTGGGCGCCAGCTATTCGACCCTCGAGGGCTTCGGCGTTGATTCCCGGTGGAGCCGCTACAACGTCCTGGGCCGGGCCGACACCCTGGCCCTGGTGGCGAGGCTCTCGGAGCTTGATAGCCGGATCGGCGGCGACCTGACCCTGCCGCACTGGCGTCGCGCCGCCCAGACCCTGCATCTGAACGCCGGCGCCTACCGCAATGAAACCGACGCCTATGAGGAGACGGGCGTTGGCGTCGGAGCGGACTTGCGCCGTCGCTATGGCGCCAATTCCTTTGTCACCGTCGGCGCATCCCTCGATTTCTCGCGAAACGACGAGAAGGAGGCGCGCACGCTCTCGCCGCTGGGTCGTGACCTGATCACCGCGGCGGTGTTCGGCGCAGTCTCCCTCGACCGCTCCAATGACCGGCTCGATCCGACCCAGGGTTGGCGCGTCGACACGCGGCTGGAGCCGACCTACATCGCCGGGGACGAGGCCTTGCCCTATCTGGAGGTCTCCGCCCAGGGCGCGGCCTATCTGCCCCTGGACGATCAGGCCCGGACCGTCATAGCCGGCCGCCTGCGGGTGGGCAGCCTCGTGGGCGGCGAACTGCCGGACGTGCCGGCCTCTCGCAGGTTCTACGCTGGCGGCGGCGGCTCGGTCCGCGGCTACGCCTATCAGGCGGTGGGCCCACGCCTGTCCGACAACACCCCGCGGGGTGGTCTGTCGCTGGTGGAGGTGAGCCTGGAAGCCCGTCGCAAGCTCACCGATCGCTGGGGCGTGGTGGCCTTTGTGGATGCGGGCTCGGTGGGCGACGAGATGACGCCCAATGGGGACAATCTCAGCGTCGGCATAGGGGTCGGCGTCCGCTACGACCTGGGCTTTGGGCCGATCCGCGCCGATATCGCCATCCCCCTTGACGCCGACAAGCGGGATGGCGCCTTCCAGATCTATCTCAGTATCGGACAAAGCTTTTGAGTCTCGAGCTTGAGCCCCAGGATGAGGCGGTGACGCCCGCCCGCCCGCGCCTGAAGCGCCGGCTGGCCGTCGCCGCTGTGGCCCTGGTCGCCCTGATCGGCATCCTCTTCGCCGCCGTACGGTTCGGCGCCATGGCGCCGCCGACCATGGGGCTGATCGAGGCGCGCACCGACGGGCTGGCCATCGGCCGCTTCGGCAATCTGAAGATCGAAGGGCTCGAGGGTGACCTGTTCCGCGATATCCGCATCCGCCGGTTGACCATCACCGACGAGGACGGGGTCTGGCTCGAGGCCGACAACATCGCCTTGCAGTGGAACTATCTGGAGCTGCTGCGCCGGCGCTTTCATGCCGAACGGCTGACCGCCGAGGAGGTGAGGCTGCTGCGCAGGCCGACCCTGACGCCCAAGAAGGATGAAACCAGCGGGCTGCCGGTCCGTATCGTCGTCGACCAGGCCCGCCTGCGGCTGGCCGCTTCGCCGGAGTTCAGCTACGAGCGCGGCCTTTTCGACGTCACCGCCCAGCTCGACGTGCGTCGGAAGGGGCGGGGCCAGTCCGGGGAGATCAGCGCCCGCAGCCTGCTGCGGTCTGGGGATCACCTAGACGTCGCCTTCGATCTCGGCCCCCGGCGGCCGCTGCTGGTCGATGTTTCGGCGCTGGAGGCGCAAGGGGGCGCGATCGCCGGCGCCCTGGGCCTGCCCGCGGACCAGCCGTTCCGGCTTCGTATCGACGCCGCGGGCGAGGGGCCGGACGGGCGTTTCGAGGCCCTCGCCCAGTCCGGCGCCACGACCCCGCTGCGGGCCAATGGCGGCTGGAATGAGCTCGGCGGCCGGGCTGTCGGGCGGGTGTCGCTGGGCGCCTCAAGCCTCACGGCGCCCCTGGCGGCGCGCCTCGGCGACGAGGTCACCTTCGATATCCAGGGCCAAGGGGTTGAGGACGGCCTCTACGCCATGACCGCGCGCCTGGGGGCCGACAACCTGACGGCCCGGGCGGTCGGCCAGGTTCATCCCGGCGAGCGGCGGACAGGTCCCCAGGGCCTGAGCCTGGTGCTGCAGACACCGCAGCTCTCGCAGCTTACTGGCGGCCCCGAGATGGGCGCTACGCGACTGTCCGGCGTGCTGTCCGGAACGCCGCAGGAGCTCACCTTCGCGGGTGATGTTTCGGCCAGCGACCTTGCGACAGGCGGTTACAGTCTGGGGTCGGTGGCTGGTCCGGTGAGCCTGGAGCGCAATCGACGAGGGATCGCCATCGAGACCGACCTGCGGGGCGCGGGCGGGGCAGGCGAGGGATATCTGAATGCCTTGCTGGGCCCCCAACCGCGGGTCTTTCTGGACGCCGAGCGCCTGAATGACGGGCGTCTGCTGGTTCGTGAGCTGAACGCCACCGGTGACGGCCTTGCGGTTGAAGCCCGGGGCGGCCGTGGGCTGCTGGGCGGTTTGAACGCCCGGGGAACCGCACGTCTGTCGAATCTCGCTGCCGCGCGGGCCGGCGCGGCGGGGCTGGTGAACCTGACCTGGTCAGCCGAGCGCGGTCGCCGGGAAGGCCCCTGGAGCCTGCGTCTGGAAGGCCGCGGCGCCGACCTGGGCACAGGTTATGCCCAGCTTGACCGTCTCCTGGGGCCGACCCCGCACTTGCGGGCCCAGGCCGACTATGCCGGCGGTCGTCTCGCCCTGCAGGAGGCCAGGCTCAATGGCCGCGCCCTCGAGGCGCTGGCGGCAGGGGTCTATGGTCCCGAGGGTGACCTGCGGTTCAAGGTCGACTGGTCGGCTCAAGGCCCCCTGCAGGCTGGTCCCGCCGAGTTCGATGGATCGGCTGACGGCAGCGGCGCCCTGACCGGGACCGTCTCGGCGCCGAAACTCGACCTGACCGCCCGGTTTGACGAGGTCGATCTGCCCCGTATGCCGCTGAGGCAGGCGGTCCTCACCCTGAGTTTCGGCCGCAGCCAGACCGCGGGCTCGGCAGGCCAGGTCACCCTGGCGGCTGAGAGCCAGTATGGCCCGGCCCGGGGCCGCGCCGACTTCGCCCTGCCCACCTCGGGCGTGGATCTTCGCCGTATCGATGTGGATGCGGGAGGGGTGACCTTGCAGGGCGACCTCAGCCTGCGTCGCGCGACGCCGTCGCGGGCCGACCTGCGTCTGACCATCGGACCTGGCGCAATCCTGGCCCGCGGCGCGGTGACAGGCGAGGTTCAGATCGTCGATGGCGTGGATGCGCCCATGGCCGATCTCGATCTGCGGATACGTGACGCCGTCCCGGTGGGCAGCGAACTGGCCATCGTCGCCGGCCGGCTGAGCGCCCAGGGTCCGATGGACCAGCTGGCCTATGAGCTGTCGGCCAGCGGCGGCCATGGGGGCGAGCGCTGGGACCTGGCGGGCGGCGGCGCCCTGGCTGAGGCCGAGCGCGCCCGCACCCTGACCTTCATGGGGCGGGGCGCCTATGGGGGACGCGAAGTGTCCACCATCCAGCCGGCCATCCTCCGCCTGGGGGGAGATGTCCGTACGGCGCGTGTCCTCCTGGGGACCGAGGATGGCGGACGGGTGGACATCGACGGCCGACTGGCCGGGGCCATCGCCGATGTGGAAGCCGAGATCACCAATCTGGGTCTCGATGTCATCAACCCCGATCTGGCCGGACGGGTGAACGCCAACCTCACCCTGTCGGGCCGGGACGGCGAGCTGGTCGGCTCCCTTGGGGCCCGTCTGGCGGACGCCCGCGGGCGTGGGAGCCCCCGGATCCAGGGGCTGGATGGGGTGCTTGAGGTCGAGCTGAATGACGAGACCATGACCGTGAAGGCCGAGGTCAGCAATGAACAGGGGCTGCGCGCCGAGGCCGACCTGAACCTGCCCACGGAAGCCTCTGCCCGCCCGTTCCGGCTTGCGCTCGACCGGCGACGTCCCGTCAGCGGCCGCGTGTTCGCCGATGGGGATGTGGAGCCGCTCTGGGCCCTGCTGGTGGACGGCGACCGCACCCTGGCCGGCCGGGTCCAGATCAATGGCCAGATCGCTGGCACACTGGCCGATCCCAGCCTGTCGGGCCGGGCCAGCCTGGAGAACGGGCGGTTCGACGATGCGCCGACCGGGCTGAGCCTTCGAGAGATGAGCGTCGCCGCCGTGCTGTCGGAACGGGTCATTGATGTCAGCCGGGCCCGCGGTGTGGACGGCTCCGGCGGGCGCGTTGATGGCGCGGGCCAGATCAGCCTCTACCGGGGCGGGGTCTCGGGCTTCCGCCTTCGTCTCGACGGCTTCCGACTGATCGACAACGACATCGCCCAGGCCGACGCCAGCGGCGAAGTGACCATCAACCGCAACGCCGAGGGCAAGGTCCGCCTTTCGGGCGATCTGCGGGTGGACAATGCGGAGGTCGCCGCCGATCCGCCGACCCCTTCAGGCGTGGTCAGCATCGAGGTGGTGGAGCGCAATCGGCCGCTGGAGCTGGACCTGCGCCAGAACCTTCGCCTCCAGCCGCAACGGCAGGGCGAAGGCTGGGCCCTGGATGTCAGCCTAAATGCGCCGCGCGGCGTCTTCCTGCGGGGCCGGGGCCTCGACATGGAGATGTCGCTGGACGCCCGGGTGACCGGGTCGACCGCCCGACCGATCCTGTCAGGACAGGCGCGGGTCGTGCGCGGCGACTACGAGTTCGCCGGCAAGCGGTTCGAGTTCGATTCCCGCGGCGTGGTCTATCTGTCCACCTCGCCGGCTAATATCCGCCTGGACCTGACGGCGACCCGGGACGATCCGTCTCTGACCGCCGTGATCCGTGTCAGCGGGACTGCCGCCAAGCCGAGCATCCGCCTGACCTCAACGCCTGTGCTGCCGGACGACGAGGTGCTGTCGCAGGTGCTGTTCGGACGCTCGGCCTCGCAACTGTCCACCATCGAGGCGGCCCAGCTGGCCGCGGCCCTGTCGTCCCTCGCTGGCGGCGGCGGGTTCGACATCGTGGGCAACCTGCGGGAGTTCGCCGGCCTCGACCGCCTGAGCCTGGGCGGTGACGAGACGTCCGGGGTGACGGTGGCTGGGGGCAAGTACCTGACCGACGACGTCTATCTGGAGATCATCGGCGGGGGCCGTGGCGGCGCTACGGCTCAGGTCGAGTGGCAGGTGAGGCGCAACCTCTCCATCGTGTCGCGCCTGACGGGCGAGGGGGACAGCCGCCTCGCTGTCCGCTGGCGCCGGGACTACTGAGGATCCGAGCGACTCAGATGGTAGGTCTGGCTTCCGCGATGAATGATCCCATCGGCTCGGGCCACCTCGCCGATCGGGATGTCATCTAGGCTCTCCAGCGCCTCATAGATGGGTCCGAAATCCTGCAGACTGGCGGCCAGCAGCTCCTCCAGCGAGGGGATGACGAAGTAGGTCGGCTGGAAGTCGTCGATCCGGTAGGGCGTGCGCATCACCCGGACGAGGTCGAAGTCCAGGCGATGGGGCGATGGATCGTCCAGGCAGAACACCGACTCCGCCCGGGACGAGACGATTCCGGCGCCATAGATGCGCAGCCCAGCGTCGGTGCGCATCAGGCCGAACTCCACCGTGTGCCAGTAGAGGCGGGCGAGGTGGGCCAGATGACCCTTGCTGAGCGCCCGCATGCCGCCGCGGCCATAGGCGGCCATATAGTCGGCGAACACGGGATCGGTGAGCATCGGCACATGGCCGAACACGTCGTGAAAGACGTCAGGCTCCTGCAGATAGTCCAGCTGGTCACGGGTGCGGATGAACCGCCCCGCGGGAAAGCGGCGATTGGCCAGGTGCTCGAAGAAGACGGCGTCCGGGACCAGACCTGGGACCGCGACCACCTGCCAACCGGTCAGGCCCATCAGCTGGGCGTTGATCTGGCGAAAGTCAGGAATGCCGTCGCCATGCAGGTCCAGGGCTTCGAGTCCCCTGAGGAAGGGCTCGCATGCGCGGTCCTGGAGGAGCGCCGTCTGGCGCTCATAGAGGGTGGTCCAGACCTGGTGTTCGGCGCGGGAATAGGTGTCCCAGCCCTGATCGATGGTCCAGTCGGCGCCGGCGCCGGATGGTGGCTCAGATGAAGTGTGGCTCCCGTCCATAGGGAGAGAATGCGCTGGGTGCGCGGAAATATCCGTTCGAATTTGACGTGAAAACGTCAATCGACGGATTAAAAATTGCGCCTAGTGGCTGATCCGGGGGCGCAGCGTGTAGTGGTCGCCGTGGAAGGAATCGAACAGCAGGGCGGCCTGAGGGTGAGCGACCGGCTCGCCTGTCTCATCGGGCAGAAGGTTCTGCTCGGAGACATAGGCCACGTAGGCGCTTTCCTGGTTCTCGGCCAGCAGGTGGTAGAAGGGCTGATCCTTGTGCGGGCGCACGTCCACGGGAATCGACAGCCACCAGTCTTCGCTGTTGGCGAACTCGGGATCGACATCGAAGATCACGCCCCGGAAGGGGAAGATCCTGTGCCGGACCACCTGACCAATGGCGTACTTGGCGCGACGAGGTTCCATGACAGGGGTTTGTACACCACGTTTTCTGACCGGGAGGTGAACGTAATCATCCTGTCATGTGGCGCAAGGCGACGCCTTTCGGCGGGCGAGTACGCTTGCTACAGTCGCCTCTGAAACGAGCCGGCGGTCTTTTCTGACCGGCTGCAAAGGGACAGGTGGCGGTCCATGTCAGAGGCGCCGAGAGCGCCCGACACCAGGTTGCGTGCGCGGGACAAGACGACCAGGGACGGGCCCTGCTATGCGGCCCTCGACCTTGGGACCAACAATTGCCGGCTGCTGATCGCCACCCCGTCGGCTGGCGGGTTCCGGGTGGTCGAGGCCTATTCGCGAATCGTGCGGCTGGGGGAGGGACTTTCCCAGACGGGCCGCCTGTCGGAGGCGGCCATGGACCGCGCCCTGGCCGCCCTGGCGGTCAGCGCCGAGAAGGTGCGCCGCCGGCGCGTTGTCAAGCTGCGCGCCGTGGCCACCCAGGCCTGCCGTTCGGCGACGAATGGCGAGGCCTTTGTGGCCCGCGTCGCCCAGGAGACGGGCCTGAATCTGCAGGTCATCACCCCGCACGAGGAGGCCCGCCTGTCGGTGGCCGGCTGCCTCGGCCTGCTCGACCGGGAGGCGCAGGCCGCCCTGGTGGTGGATGTGGGCGGCGGCTCCACCGAAATGTCCTGGGTCGATCTTAGCGGCGCGCCCCAGGCGGCCGACAAGACTCCCCCGATCAAGGCCTGGCTCTCCATTCCGATCGGGGTCGTGACCCTGGCCGAGCGCTTTCCTGAGGGCGACGCCCCAACCCAACAGTGGTTCCGGGCCATGGTCGAGGCGGTCAAGGCCGAGATCAGCGCCTTCCGCCGGGCTGAGTCCCTGCGGCCGGTCTTTGAGGCCGATGGAGCCCATCTGGTGGGAACCTCGGGCGCCATCACCAGCCTGGCGGGCCTGCATCTGGGGCTGGAGCGCTATGACCGCTCGCGGGTGGATGGCATCTGGATGACCCGCGCCGATTGCGACCGGGCCGCCGACAGGCTGCTGGCCCTGACCCCGGCCGAGCGGGCTCAGCAGCCCTGCATCGGGCCGGACCGCGCCGATCTGGTCCTGGCCGGCGCCGCCATCCTTCAGGCAGTGCAGGAGCTCTGGCCGTGCTCGCGGGTTCGGGTGGCGGACCGTGGATTGCGCGAAGGCGTGCTAATCTCGCTGATGTCCGATAAGGGCGGGCGACGACGTCGCCGTCGCGGCCCCCGCCGCCGCCGGGCGGGCGACAGCAGCAAGGCGCCAGCATGACCGAGCCCCCTCGCAAACGGATGGTCCGCCTGCCCACCGGCGGCAGCGATGAAGGCCGCTCCAAGCCCGCGCGCCTGAAAACGGCCAAGCAGCGGACGCCCTCGTCCCAGGCCTGGCTGGAGCGCCAGATCAACGACCCCTTCGCCGCCAAGGCCCGCGCCCATGGCTATCGGTCGCGGGCGGCCTACAAGCTGATCGAGATCGACGACAAGTTTCACTTCCTGAAGCCGGGCGTTCGGGTCATCGACCTGGGGGTCGCGCCTGGCGGCTGGACGCAGGTGGCCATCGAGCGGGGCGTGACCCACATCGCCGCCGTCGACCTGTTGCCGGTCGACCCCATGCCGCCGGCTCACATCCTGCAGATGGACTTCACCGATCCCGAGTGCGGCCCGATGCTGATCGACCTGCTGGGCGGCCCGCCGGACCTGGTGCTGTCGGACATGGCGCCTAATACGGTGGGCCACCGCCAGACCGACCACCTGCGCATCGTTGGCCTGATCGAGGTGGCAACGGCCTTCGCCATCAGCGTGCTGAAGCCCGGCGGCGCCTTCGCCATCAAGGCCTTCCAGGGCGGCGAGGTCGGCGACCTGATCCAGAAGCTGCGCCTGGACTTTGCGACCGTGCGTAACGTCAAACCCAAGGCCAGCCGCGCGGACTCCTCGGAGACCTATATCGTCGCCACCGGCTTCAAAGGCCGGCGCGATCCGCAGGGCGATCTGGCCTAATTTGCGCTGCGGCGCCCACGGCCCTTGCTCCCACCGCGCCGGACGGCTTATACGCGGCTCGCAAAACGGAGAGTCTCATGGAGATTCGCGAAGGGCTCACCTTCGACGATGTTTTGCTCGAACCCGGCGCGTCCGAGGTCATGCCCACCCAGGTGGACACGACCACACGGCTGACCCGAGAGATCCGGCTGAACATACCCCTCGTGTCCTCAGCCATGGACACGGTCACCGAAAGTCGGCTCGCCATCGCCATGGCGCAGGCTGGCGGCCTGGGCGTGCTGCATCGCAACTTCACCGTCGAAGAGCAGGCCGATCAGGTCCGCGAGGTGAAGCGCTATGAAAGCGGTATGGTCATCAATCCGCTGACCATCCACCCGGACACAACGCTTGGCGAGGTCCGCGAGATCAAGGCGCGCCGCCGGATCTCTGGCTTCCCGGTGGTGGAGCGCAACACCGGCAAGCTGGTGGGCATCCTGACCAACCGGGACATGCGCTTCGAGGCCAGCGACGCCATGCCGGCCAGCGCGATCATGACCAAGGACAAGCTTGTTACGGTCAAGGAAGGCGTCGAGCAGGCCGAGGCCCACGAACTGCTCCGGCGCAACAAGATCGAGCGCCTGATCGTGGTGGACGACGCCTATCGCGCCGTCGGCCTGATCACCGTCAAGGACATCGAGAAGGCTCAGGCCCATCCGCTGGCCGCCAAGGACAGCAAGGGCCGCCTGCTGGTGGGCGCGGCCTCGACGGTCGGCGACGCCGGCTATGAACGCTCCATGGCGCTGATCGACGCCGGCGTGGACGTGGTGGTGATCGACACCGCCCACGGCCACAACGCTGACGTCGGCCGCGCCGTCGGACGGATCAAGGCCGAGAGTAACCGGGTCCAGGTGATCGCCGGCAACGTCGCCACCTATGACGGCGCTCGCGCCCTGATCGACGCCGGCGCTGACGCGGTGAAGGTCGGCATCGGCCCTGGCTCCATCTGCACCACCCGCGTGGTGGCCGGCGTGGGCGTGCCGCAGCTGACCGCCATCATGGACGCCGTCCGCGCCTCAGGCGATTCCGGCGTGCCGGTCATCGCCGACGGCGGCATCAAGTATTCCGGCGACCTGGCCAAGGCGCTCGCCGCCGGCGCCCAGGTGGCGATGATGGGCTCGGTCTTCGCCGGCGTCGACGAGGCGCCGGGCGAGGTGTTCCTGTATCAGGGCCGCTCCTACAAGGCCTATCGCGGCATGGGCTCCCTGGGCGCCATGTCCCGCGGTTCGGCTGACCGCTACTTCCAGAAGGAAGTCTCCGACGCCCTGAAGCTGGTGCCTGAAGGCATCGAGGGCCAGGTGCCGTTCAAGGGGCCGATCGCCCCCATCGTCCACCAGATGGTCGGGGGCCTGCGGGCGGCCATGGGCTATGTGGGGGCCGGCAATCTGCAGCAGTTCCGGGAGCGGGCGCGGTTCATCCGCATCACCGGGGCTGGTCTGCGCGAAAGCCACGTCCACGACGTCATGATCACCCGCGAGGCGCCCAACTATCCGAGCGGGATCTAGGCCATGACCATGGCCATCGAGCTGAAGCTGCTCGCCGTCGCCGTCCTGATCGGGCTTGTTCAGATCCTCTGGGGCGCGGCCGCCGCACGCCGCCAGCAGGGTCTGACGTGGGCGGCCGGTCCGCGGGACGAGGTGCGGCCCATCGATGGGGTCGCAGCCCGCCTCGACCGGGCCCTGCGCAACTTCCTCGAGACCTTCCCCTTCTTCGCCGTCGCGGTGATCGTCGCCTATCTGGGCGGCAAGCTGGGGGATCTGACCCTGTGGGGCAGCATCACCTATGTGGTCGCCCGCGCCCTCTATGTCCCAATCTATGCCGCCGGGATTCCCAGGGTGCGGAGCCTCGTCTGGTTCGCCGCCATGATCGGGCTCGGCATGGTGGTCGCGGCCATTTTCCTGTGAGGCGGCCCAGTGCGTGACGGCGGACGCCTGGCTGCGGCCATAGAGGTTCTCGACGACATCGAAACCCGCCACCGACCGGCGCGCCTGGCCCTGAAGACCTGGGGCGAGCGTTCGCGGTTCGCCGGGTCCAAGGACCGGGCCTTTGTCTCAGGCTTGGTGCTGGATGTCCTGCGCAAGCGACGCTCTCTGGGTTGGCGGATGGGCGCCGACACCAACCGCGCCGCGGCGATCGCCGCCCTGAAGTTCGAGTGGGGCTGGACGAGCCAGGCGATCGCCGAGGCCTGCGCCGACGAGGAACACGGTCCAGGCGCCCTCAGCGCGGCTGAGGCTGCGGCCCTCGAGGCGCCGGCCGATTTGGTGGCCGCCCCTGATCCCGTGCGCGGCGACTATCCCGACTGGCTGGACGAAGACCTGGGCCGCGCCTTTGGCGATCGCCGGGTCGCCGAGGCTCAGGCGCTCGCCCAGCGGGCGCCGGTCGATCTGCGGGTCAATCTGCTTAAAACCGATCCCATTCGCGCCCTGAAGGCGCTTTCGCCCCTGGGGCCAGAAACCGTCGACCTGCTGGAAGGCGCCATCCGGATGCCGGCGCCCGACCCGTCGCGGCGGGCCGGCGCGGTGGAGACCATCCCCGCCTTCTCCAAGGGCTGGTTCGAAGTGCAGGACCTGGGCTCTCAGATCGCGGCGGCCTGCGCCGGCGAGGTGAAGGGGCGTCAGGTCCTCGACCTTTGCGCCGGAGGCGGCGGCAAGACCCTGGCCCTCGCCTCAGCCATGGGCAACACCGGCCAGATCTACGCCTATGACTCTGACGCCCGGCGGCTGACCGACACCATTCGCAGAGGGGAACGGGCAGGGGTTCGCAACCTGCAGATCCGTTCGCCGGTGAACGCCGAGCCCCTGGCGGGTCTGGAAGGCAAGATGGACGTCGTGTTCATCGACGCCCCCTGCTCAGGCTCAGGCTCCTGGCGCCGTCATCCGGACACCAAGTGGCGTCTGAGCCCCGAAGCGCTGGAGCGCCGCATGGCTGACCAGGACCAGGTGCTGGATCACGGGGCCACCTTCGTGCGCCCCGGGGGACGCATCATCTATGTGACCTGCTCCATCCTCCCCCGCGAGGACGAGGACCGGGTGGAGGCCTTCCTGGCCCGGCAGGCCGGGGCCTTTACCGTCCGGCCCGCCACCGAACGCTCCGAACTCGCCCCCTGGCTCACGCCGCAGGGCTATCTGCGCCTGACGCCGGCCGGCGCCCAGACCGATGGCTTCTTCGTCGCCGTGCTGGAGCGTGCGCGCTAAACCGACAGAATGACCAAGGCCTCCGCCATGACCGAGCTTCTCGAACCCAACCACGAGCGCGTCCTGATCGTCGATTTCGGCAGCCAGGTGACCCAGCTGATCGCCCGGCGCCTGCGGGAGAACGGCGTCTATTGCGAGATCCATCCCTACGACAAAATCGAGGCGATGCTGGATGTCTATGCGCCCAAGGCGGTCATCCTGTCCGGCGGACCGGCCAGCGCCCATGAGGACGAGGCGCCTAAGGTCACGCCTCGGGTCTTCGAGCTCGGCGTGCCGGTGCTGGGCATCTGCTATGGCGAGATGCACATGTGCGCCAAGCTGGGCGGGGCGGTGGAGAGCGGCCACCACCGGGAGTTCGGCCGTGCCGAAATTCTGATCGAGCGGGAAAGCCCGTTGCTGGACGGCCTGGGCGGGGTGGGCGCCAAGGAGACCGTCTGGATGAGCCATGGTGACAAGATCACCGCCATTCCTGAGGGTTTCCACGTCGTGGCCGCCTCGGAGGGCTCGCCCTACGCCGTGATCGCCGACGAGGGGCGGCGCTTTTACGGCATCCAGTTCCATCCGGAGGTCGCCCATACGCCGCGCGGGGCGCTGATCCTGCGCAACTTCACCCACAAGATCGCCGGTCTGAAGGGCGACTGGACCATGAAGGCCTTCCGCCAGGAGATGGTCGAGCGCATTCGCGAGCAGGTGGGCGAGGGCAAGGTGATCTGCGGCCTGTCGGGCGGGGTCGATTCCTCGGTGGCGGCGGTCCTGATCCATGAGGCCATTGGCGACCAGCTGACCTGCGTCTTCGTCGATACGGGCCTCCTGCGGCACAATGAGGCCGAGCAGGTCGTGACCATGTTCCGCGACCACTACAACATCCCCCTGATCCATGTGGACGCGGGCGAGCAGTTCCTGGGCGAGCTGGCTGGCGTCTCTGACCCCGAGACCAAGCGTAAGACCATCGGGCGGCTGTTCGTCGAGGTCTTTGACCGCGAGGCCGCCAAGATCGAAGGCGCCGCCTTCCTCGCCCAGGGCACCCTCTATCCCGACGTGATCGAGAGCGTCTCGGCCCGGGGCGGCCCCTCGGCGGTGATCAAGAGCCACCACAATGTCGGCGGCCTGCCGGACTATATGAAGCTCAAGCTCGTGGAGCCCCTGCGGGAGCTGTTCAAGGACGAGGTCCGGGCGCTCGGCGTCGAGCTTGGCCTGCCGCCAGCCTTCGTCGGCCGCCATCCGTTCCCCGGGCCGGGCCTGGCCATCCGCATTCCCGGTGAGATCACGCCTGAAGCCGTGGCGGTGTTGCAGCAGGCCGACGCCATCTATCTCGACGAAATCCGCAAGGCGGGACTCTATGACTCGATCTGGCAGGCCTTCGCCGTCCTGCTGCCGGTGAAGACGGTCGGCGTCATGGGCGACGCGCGCACCTATGAGAATGTCTGCGCTCTGCGCGCGGTCACCTCGACAGACGGCATGACCGCCGACTTCTTCGAGTTCCCCTGGGAGGTCTTGGGCAAGGCCGCCACCCGGATCATCAACGAGGTCCGCGGCGTCAACCGTGTCGTCTATGACGTGACGTCGAAACCGCCGGGCACGATCGAGTGGGAATGATTCAGACCCCTTTGGGCCTATCCGTATTTTTCGCCAAAGTGCAACTAAACCACTGAAATAAAAAAGTTATCTCTCAGTATCTATCGAGATCAATCGGGGTGCAGCGGCTCGCGCTGACGGCCTGCGCGACGGTATGCAGCAAACTTGCACCATGCCGCCGAGGGCGATACCGTCAGGGGCATCGGCTTACATGACGGTATTTATTCCAACCTAACACGCGGAAATCGCAAGACAAATGGTCTGGAGGGACGCCGAAATCGGGTCGACGGTATTTCTGTCGTGAAGGAGCCCGTATGCTCACCGATGTGGCGCTTAAGAACCTGAAATCTCGCGAGAAAGCGTACAAGGTCACCGACCGGGACGGGCTCTACGTTCATGTTTCCACGTCCGGTACGGCTACGTTCCGGTTGGACTACCGCCTGAACGGTAGGCGCGAGACGCTGACGCTTGGCAAGTACGGCCCAACTGGGATTTCGCTTGCCCGCGCGCGTGAAAAGACGATCGATGCAAAACGCGCCGTCGCTGAAGGCCGGTCGCCAGCCCAAGAGAAGCAGCGGGAGAAGCGTCGCCTCAAGGAGGCCAAGAGCTTCGGAGAGTTCGGAGAAACCTGGCTGACCAAAGCGCCGATGGCTGACAGCACGCGAGCCATGCGCCGATCGATCTTCGAGCGCGAGCTGCTGCCGGTCTGGAGAAATCGCCTACTCCATGAGATCACACCCGACGATCTACGCGCCCATTGCGGGAAGATCGTCGATCGGGGTGCTCCGGCGACCGCCATCCACGTCCGAGACATCCTCAAACAGATTTACGGATTTGCGATTCTGCACGGCGAGAAGGTCGCCAATCCGGCCGACGATGTCGGGCCGGCCTCGATCGCTACCTTCGTGCCGAAGGACCGCTCGCTATCCCCGACCGAGATTCGCGTGATGCTGAAGCAGCTCGAGCATGTCGCCACGCTGCCCACGATCCGGCTTGGTATGCGCCTCTTCCTGCTGACGATGGTGCGCAAGAGCGAACTGCAGGATGCGACCTGGGACGAAATCGACTTTGAGAACGCCGTTTGGACGATCCCAAAGGAGCGGATGAAGCGGTCGAAGGCGCACAATGTCTACCTGTCTCAGCAGTGCATCGACATCATGATCGCGCTTAAGACCTGCGCGGGGAATTCACGCTACCTGCTCCCATCGCGTTACGACGCGGATGCGCCCATGTCGCGCGCCACCTTCAATCGGGTGACCTACGCGGTTGTGGAGCGCGCTCAGAAAGAAGGGCTGCCGCTTGAGCCTTTCACGGTGCACGATCTGCGCCGAACCGGCTCGACCCTTCTGAATGAGCTGGGGTTCAACAGCGACTGGATCGAGAAGTGCCTGGCCCATGAAGACGGCCGCTCGTCGCGCGGGGTCTATAACAAGGCCGAGTATGAGCATCAGCGCCGGCACATGATGCAGGAGTGGTCCGACATCGTAGATGCCTGGGTCGCGGGGCAGAAGCGGGCGCCGGTGCTGG
>Ga0208242_100516_pt1 | contig 21671 bp, 21 predicted proteins | sample SubbioAug_CSW13A_FD_184825 | JGI IMG/M metagenome (GOLD analysis project Ga0208242, IMG submission 184825) | Serpentinite rock and fluid subsurface biosphere microbial communities from McLaughlin Reserve, California, USA - CR12Aug_CSW13A (SPAdes) | ecosystem: Environmental > Terrestrial > Deep...
GGGCTTCGTCCGTCGAAGGTGGCCTTCTTGGCCTGGCACGCCTGGCGGGATGCGGCGTCCGGCGCCTGGCCGCCCCACTTCCCCGCAGAGGCCCGCAACCAGTACGATCTGGAGACTGTGGGCCGCTGGCTCGAGGTGTTCCTGCAGCGGTTCTTCGGTTTCAGCCAGTTCAAGCGCTCAGCCATGCCCAATGGACCCAAGGTGGTCTCAGGCGGCAACCTGTCGCCGCGCGGCGACTGGCGCGCCCCGTCCGATGGGTCGGCCCGGGTCTGGGTCGACGAGTTGAAGGCGCGCCTGCCCGACCTGTCGTAGTGTCAGGAGGCGGAGTGCACGCTATGCGGTATGGACAGCTGGCCGCGGCAACCATAACGCTAGGCCGTGGGCGGGGATGAAACGACGTCGCTGGTGAGTTTTGGGCGTGGCGGGCCGATGGCCGGGCGGCGGCCTTGATCCATGTGGTCAGCCTTGCGGCCCAGGCCCTGTATCGCCGGGAACTAGACCAGATGTTCGGCCGGCGGACCGCCCATTTTCGCGACCACCTGGGCTGGCCCCTGGGCGACGAGACCCGGCCCGGCGAGCGGGACGCCGGCGATGACGATCAGGCCCTCTATCTGCTGGCCCTGGAGGCGGACGGCCTGGTGAGCGCCAGCCTGCGGGTCCGACCGACCCGGGACTGGAGCCTGCTGGCGGGGCCTGCGGCGGCTCTGGCGCCCGAGGCGCGCGACCTTGACGCCCCGGACGTGTGGGAACTGAGCCGGCTCCTGCTGCCGCCGCTGGGGCCAGGCCGCCCGGGGCGGGTGCGCCCCTTCGAGCTGCGTCTGGCGCTGCTGGAAGAGGCCTGTGATCACGGGATCCGCCGCATCGTCGGCCTGGCCGAAGGGCTGGCCGAGGCGGTCCTGATGCGCTCGGGCCTGCCGATCCGGAAGCTCGGGCCTACCCAGCCTTTCGGCCGCGCCCTGGCCTTCGCGTTCGAGATCGAGGTCGGACCACAGGCCCTGGCGGCGCTCCACGCCCGGGAAGGGGAGGCGCAGGCGCGCCGTCTTCGCCTGCCTCTCATTTCCGATCCCGGCGGCGTCTCCCCCCTGGAGATGGAGGAGATGCTGGAGGCGGCCCGGCGGCTGGAGCCGGTCCAGCTTCGCGCCCTGATCGCCGCCCTGCGTCAGGCGGGCGATGAGGAGAACTGAAGCCTTAAGCCAACGAAAAGGCCGGAACGCGCTGGCGTTCCGGCCCGATTGCCGTCCTGTCCCCAAAAACTGGAGACCGGTCAGAGGGTGCGCTTGACCTCTTCGAGGTTGAAGCACTCGATGGTGTCGCCGACCTTGATGTCCTGGAAGCCCTGGAACGCCATACCGCATTCCTGGCCGTTGGGGACCTCGTTGACCTCGTCCTTGAAGCGCTTGAGCGTCTGCAGGACGCCCAGCTCCAGCACCACCACATCCTGACGGATGATCCGGACGCGGGCGCCCTTGCGGACCACGCCTTCGGTGACGCGGCAACCGGCGACGCGGCCCACCTTGGTGATGTCGAAGGCCTGAAGGACCTCGGCGTTGCCCAGGAAGGTTTCTCGCTGGATCGGGGTGAGCATGCCCGAGAGCACGCCTTTGATGTCGTCGATCAGGTCGTAGATGATCGAATAGTAGCGGATCTCTACGCCCTCGCGCTCGGCGAGATCGCGGGCCTGTTTCGAGGCGCGGACATTGAAGCCGAGGATGGGCGAACCCGCCCCCTTGGCCAGCATGACGTCGCTTTCGCTGATCGCGCCAGCGCCCGACAGGATGATGCGCGCGCGCACCTCGTCGGTGGAGACCTTGTCCAGGGCCCCGACGATGGCTTCGGCGGAGCCTTGCACGTCGGCCTTCACGATGACCGGCAGCTCGGAGACCTTCTTGTCGGCGAGCTTTGCCATCATGTCGGCCAGGGACGCGCCAGCCACCGGCGAACCGGACTTTTCGCGCTTCATCCGCTGACGATACTCGGTGATCTCCCGGGCGCGGGCCTCGTTCTCCACCACAGCCAGGGGCTCGCCGGGATCGGGCGTGCCGTCCAGGCCCAGCACTTCGACCGGGGTCGAGGGACCGGCGCTGTCCAGCTGTTCGTCCCGCTCGTTGAACAGGGCGCGGACCCGGCCCCAGTTGGCGCCGGCCACGACGATGTCGCCGCGCTTGAGGCTGCCGCGCTTGACCAGAACGGTGGACACCGCGCCGCGCCCGCGATCGAGCTTGGCCTCGATGACCACGCCTTCGGCGGTGCGGTTGGGATCGGCCCGCAGGTCCATGACCTCGGACTGCACCAGGATGGCCTCGAGCAGATCGTCCAGGCCGAGCTTCTCCAGGGCCGAGACCTCGACCACCTGGGTTTCGCCGCCCAGGCGTTCGACGACGATCTCGTGCTGCAGCAGCTCGTTGATCACCCGGGTCGGATCGGCGTCGGGTTTGTCGATCTTGTTGATGGCCACGATGATCGGGGCCCCGGACGCCTTGGCGTGCTGGATGGCTTCGATCGTCTGCGGCATGACGCCGTCATCGGCCGCCACCACCAGGATGACGATGTCGGTGACATTGGCGCCGCGGGCGCGCATGGCCGAGAAGGCCGCGTGGCCGGGCGTGTCCAGGAAGGTCACGCGCTGACCATCCTCCAGCCGCACCTGATAGGCGCCGATATGCTGGGTGATGCCGCCATGTTCGCCAGACGCGACGTCGGCCGAACGCAGGGCGTCCAGCAGCGAGGTCTTGCCGTGGTCGACGTGGCCCATGACCGCCACCACCGGCGAGCGCAGGGGCGCGTCGCCGTCATCGGTGTCGGCCGACAGGAAGCCGGTCTCAACGTCGGATTCCGAAACGCGCTTCACCGTATGGCCGAATTCGGTGGCCACCAGCTCGGCGGTGTCGGAGTCGATGACGTCGTTGATCTTCATCATCACGCCCTGACGCATCAGGAACTTGATGACCTCGACGCCGCGGGTGGTCATGCGGTTGGCGAGCTCGCCCACCGTGATCACGTCGGGAATGACGACCTCGCGGGCCACGCGGGCCGCTTCCTGGCCGCCGCCCTTGCGCTTTTCGCGCTCACGCTCCCGGGCCCGGCGAACCGAGGCCAGGGACCGCATGCGCTCGACCGCACCCTCATCCCCGGCCGCCAGGGCCTGGATGGTGAGACGGCCTTCGCGACGCTGGGGCGCGCCCTTGCCGCGGCTGATGGCCTTGCCTGGCGCAGCGGGCTTGCCACGGCGATCGTCGTCCTCTTCGGGGCGACGGTCGAGATTGGCGGCGCCGGGACGCGGGGCTTGGCGTGCGGCGCGCTGAACCTCAGGCGTGGCCGGCGGGGCCCCGGGCGCCACCGGACGGCCAGCCCCACGGGCCCCGTCACGGGGCGGCGCAGGACGAGGCGTCAGGGCCGAATAGCGGACCGTATCGCCCCCAGGGGCGGCCGGACGCTCGCCCCGGGGGGTGGAGCGGTCCTCGCGGGGGCGATCGGCGGCCGGGGCTTCGGTGCGCGGACCGTCCCGGTCGGGACGCGGCGCGCGCTGGTTGAAGCTGGTGGCGTCGAACCGCGGCCGCGGCGGACGATAGGTGGTGGTGCTGGCGCGGTCGTCCCGTCGCTCAGGCGAGGGGGTGTAGGACCGGGTCTGTCCGCCGCCGCCGGCGGCCGGCGGGCGGGCCGAGGCCTCGCCGCGGGGGGCCTGGACGGCGGGACGCGGACGGGATTCGGCGGCCGGCGCGGTCGGCGCAGGCGCTGCGGGCGGCTCGGCCCTGGCGACCGGGGGCGTGGGCGCAGGCGCCTGGGCGGCCGGAGCCGGAGTCGGGGCCTCAGCGACCTTGGGCGGCTCGCTCTGGGCCTCAGCGGCCTGGGCGGCCTTGGCCTGTGCGGCTTCGGCCGCCTTGGCGGCGGCGTCCCGCTCGGCGCGTTCACGCTCTTCGCGGGCCTTGGCCTGGGCGGCCAGGACGGCCTGCTCGCGGGCGCGATCGATCGCGGCCTGGCGGGCGCGGACCTCTTCGGCCGACAGGCCCGAAGTGTCGCCCGAGGCGCGGGATTGGGGACGGGAATCTGAACCGCGCCGCTCGGACGAGGACGGGCCGGCAAGATTGCTCGGCGCCGGCACGTGCGTGCGCGGACGCTTGGTCTCCACGACCACTGTCTTGGAGCGGCCATGGCTGAAGCTCTGCTTCACCGTCCCTGCGCTGACCGAGCCCGCACCGCGGGGCTTAAGGGTCAGGGGCGGGCGTCCGCCAGGGGCTCGGCCGTTGTCTTTGTCGTCGCTCATGCGCTCGCTTTACTTGCCGGCCGGATGAGCCGGCCGTCTTCTAATCGTCCAAACAGATATGACGCGCGGAACCGCAAAGTTCCGCCCGCCTCGTCACGGCTCCTCGCGCCAACTCTCTGGAAGGAGCGGGCGAAACCCCGCCAGACGCCGGACTTCCAGCGCCCAGCGATCGGCGGTACGCCCCGCAAGGAAGGCGGTGTGTATCACATTCTCCAGGCCCAAGGCCAAACCCAATTCCGCCGAGGTGAACAGGCCGAGCTGGCCAACGGGGCGTGGAGCGCGCCGCAGGGCGGCGAAAATCTTCCGGCGGCCATCGGCGGCGCCGTCGGCGGCCTCGATCAGCCAGGCGGCCTGGCCCGAGGTCAGGGCGGCCGAGACCTTCTCAAAACCTGAGATAAGCGTCCCGCTGCGCCGCGCAAGGCCCAGGCCGTCGAGAACCCGGCGGCGAAGCAGCGCCTCGACCTGGTCGGCCAGCTCCACGGGCGCCTTGGCCTGGGTCTTGGCGGACCGGGCGAAGAGGTTCTTTCGCGCGGCGGTCTCCACTGAGGCCCGGTCGGCGGCCACCCAGACGCCGCGGCCGGGCAGCTTTCGACCCAGATCGGGCGTCACCGTCCCGTCGGGGGCGATGACGAACCGGATCAGCTCGGATTCCTCGCGGGTCTCCCCGGTGACCACGTCGCGGCGGGCGCGGGCGGCCTCCGCCAGGGTGGCCGGCCCGACCCGGGACGAGACGGCGGAATCCTGGGGCTCCGGGTCTTGCGCGTTCGGATCGGGCTCGGTCACGGGGCGCTAGTTCTCGTCCGCGTCCTCGGCCGGGGCCGGGGCGTCGGCTTCAACTTCAGCTTCACCTTCGACCTCGGCCTCGGCGGCCGCCGGGCTGGCGGCGCCGGCGCGGCCGAACACCATTTCTTCCTCGGTGAGCTCGGCGGCCAGATCCTCCAGATCGGGTTCCGGCTCTGGCGGCGCCTCGATCCAGCCCATGGCCACCCGGGCCCGGACGATCAGGGCCTCGGCGTCGGCGGGCTCCAGGCCGAAGCTCTCGAGGATGCCGTTCTCGCGCACCCGCTCGCCATTGCGGTTCTCGTACCAGCCGCGCAGGTCGTCGGGCGTCAGGTCGGCGAGATCCTCGACGGTCTTCACCTCGCCCTCGCCCAGGGCCACGGCGATGGGCAGGGTGACGCCGGTGATCTCCAGCAGGCCGTCCTCCACGCCCAGCGCCTTGCGCTTGGCGTCGTATTCGGCGGCTTCGCGGTCCAGGAAGTCCCGGGCGCGGGCCTGAATCTCTTCGGCGGTGTCCTCGTCGAAACCCTCGATGGAGGCCACCTCGGCGGTCTCCACATAGGCCACGTCCTCGACGGTGGCGAAGCCCTCGGTGACCAGCAGCTGGGCGATGACCTCGTCCACGTCCAGGGCTTCCTGGAACAGGGCGGTGCGCTCGGCGAACTCGCGCTGGCGGCGCTCGCTCTCCTGGCTTTCGGTCATGATGTCGATCTGCCAGCCGGTCAGCTGGCTGGCCAGGCGGACGTTCTGGCCGCGGCGGCCGATGGCCAGCGACAGCTGCTCGTCGGGCACCACCACCTCGACGCGCTCGTCCTCCTCGTCCAGCACCACCTTGGACACTTCAGCCGGGGCGAGCGCATTGACGATGAAGGTGGGCTCGTCTGGGCTCCACTGGATGATGTCGATCTTCTCGCCCTGCAGCTCGGCGACCACGGCCTGGACCCGGCTGCCGCGCATGCCGACGCAGGCGCCGACGGGATCGATGGAGCTGTCGTTGGAGACCACGGCCATCTTGGCGCGGCTGCCAGGATCGCGGGCCACGGCGCGAATCTCGATCACCCCGTCATAGACCTCGGGCACTTCCTGGGCGAACAGCTTGGCCATGAAGCCGCCGTGCGCCCGGGAGAGCAGGATCTGCGGGCCCTTGGCCTCGCGGCGGACGTCATAGATGTAGCAGCGGACCCGGTCGCCGATATTGAAGTTCTCGCGAGGGATCGACTGGTCCCGGCGCATGATGCCTTCGCCGCGGCCCAGATCGACGACCACATTGCCGTACTCGACCCGCTTGACCGCGCCGCTGATGATCTCGCCGACCCGGTCCTTGAACTCTTCGTACTGGCGCTCGCGCTCGGCCTCACGGACCTTGCCGGTCACCACCTGGCGAGCCATCTGGGTCTGCACCCGGCCAAACTCGAAGGGCGGCAGGATTTCTTCGAAGACCTGGCCCACATAGGCCTTGGGATCGTTGCGCTTGGCCTCGGCCAGCCGCATCACCCCGGGAGGCGCCTCCTCGCCGGCTTCCTCATCCCAGGCGGCGTCATCGGCGACCACGGTCACAACGCGCTTGATCAGGGTCTCGCCGGTCTTCGGGTCGATATTGACCCGGATATCGTGCTCGGCCCCGTAGCGGGCCCGCGCGCCCTTCTGGATCGCCTCTTCGATCGCCTCGATGACGATTTCTTTGTCGATCGACTTTTCGCGGGCCACCGCCTCGGCGATCTGCAGAAGCTCCAGCCGGTTGGCGGAGATGCCGGTCAGGCTCATGGGTTCAATCCTCTTGGTGGGATGCAGGGTCGGAGGCCAGGCGCTGGGCGCGCTGTTCGGCTCCCCGTTTCATCAGTTCGTCGCTGAGGACCAGCTTGGCCTCGACGATCCAGTCGAAGGGGACAAGGACGGTCTCTTCCTCGCCGTCCAGGTCCATGCAGACCTGGCCTTCGTCGGTGCCGGCCAGCACGCCGCGGAAGCGCTTGCGTCCCTCGGCCATGCGGTCCAGCTCGAGCTTGGCCTCGTGGCCCTCATAGACGTCGAAGTCCTTGAGGCGGGTCAGCGGCCGGTCGATGCCGGGCGAAGAGACTTCCAGCACATATTCGCCCGAGACCGGGTCGGCGGCGTCCATGATCTCGGAGATCGCCCGCGACAGCACCGCGCAGTCCTCGACATTCATGACCCCCTCAGGGGTTTCGGCCATGATCTGCAGCCGCCGCTGTTCGGCGCCGCCCATCAGCCGCAGGCGCACGATCTCATAGCCCGCCGCCTCGGCCACGGGGTCGAGCAGCTCCAGCAGTCTCAGGTCCTCTGCGGTCTTGCCGCGCATCACTCCAGCCGTCCTCAGGCAAAGAAAAAAGCGGCTGGGCCGGAGCCCGCCGCTCGAAAGCGCTATCCAGCGCTATCGGACGATGTTGCGGCAAATATAGGCTTATGGGAGCGGCTTGTCATCCTCCCTGTGTCGCGGGGCGGCTGGGGAATGCGCCGTCGGCGGATCGCCTGTCCCACCCAGCCTGGCGCCTGGACCGCGAGGATCGACAGAACGCCGTGCGGCCCGGGCGCCAAACCCGTTTCCCCCGCGGGGTTTTGGCCCTATGGAGCAGGCTCTCCTCCCCGAGACAGATCATAAGAGTCATTTCGAACATGGACCTTTCCAAGATCGCCATCGGCGTGAACCCGCCCTACGACGTGAACGCCATCATCGAGATCCCGCAGGGCGGCGAGCCGGTGAAGTACGAGCTCGACAAGGAGTCGGGCGCGCTCATGGTCGACCGGTTCCTACACACCGCCATGTTCTATCCGGGCAATTACGGCTTCATTCCCCACACCCTGTCCGAAGACGGCGATCCGATGGACGTGATGGTGGTGGGGCCCACGCCTGTGGTGCCGGGTGCGATCATCCGCTGCCGCCCCGTGGGCACCCTGATGATGGTCGACGAGGCCGGCGCCGATGAAAAGGTCCTGGCCGTGCCGGTGGACCAGCTGCACCCCTTCTATACGGGCGTCGAATCCTGGCGCGGCCTGCCGACCATCCTGACCGAGCAGATCGCCCACTTCTTCAAGCACTATAAGGACCTGGAGAAGGGCAAGAGCGTCGACATCGTCCGCTGGGCCGATCCCGACGAGACCGCGGCCCTGATCCGCGCCGGCATCGAGCGGGCGCAGAACGCCAAGAAGTAGGCGGCGAGCTCCAGGCGAATATCGGGCGGTCAGCGTGCTGGCCGCCCTTTTTCGTGGGCGCGCCCAAGACTTGGAATTCAGGTCCGGACGAAGTCCAGAAAGACCGGGGCGCAGTCGCCCAGGCGCTTTTCCTCATAGCGGGTGGTGATGTGGTCGGCCGGCGGCGTCCGCCAGTCATCGGCCCGGGCGGCGGGCCAGTCGAAGCGCGGGCTGGCCAGGAAGCGCTCCAGGGTCCAGTCGGCATAGTCGGCCCAGTCGGTGGCGAAGCGTAAGGTCGCCCCGGGCTTCAGCAGCCGGGCCAGGTCTTCGATCAGCTCGGCCTGAACCAGGCGGCGCTTGTTGTGCCGGGCCTTGGGCCAGGGATCGGGAAACAGGATGAAGACCCGGTCCAGGCAGGCCGCGGGCAGGCGGGCCATCAGGTCGCGGACATCGCCATCATGCAGGCGCACATTGGACAGGCCCTGCTCGTCCATATGCCGCAGGGCCGAGGCTACGCCGTTCTGGAAAGGCTCTGCCCCGAGGATCAGGGTGTCCCGCGCCCGCGCGGCCTGGGCGGCCATGTGCTCGCCGCCGCCGAAGCCGATCTCCAGCCAGACCTCATCGGCCTCCGGCTTCAGCGCCCGAGGATCGAAGGGCTCGGTCGGGCAGCGCACCTCCGGCAGCAGGCTGTCCATCAGGGCGGCCTGGCGGGGCTTGATCGGGCGCGACTTGATACGCCCGAAGGAGCGCATCGGGGGGTGGGGATCTGACGTCATGAGAGCAAAGCCATAGCCCGGCGCGCGACCCCTGTCGCGGGGCGGCGCGCCGGGCTCGAGGGCTTTAGGCCAGGCTCTTCAGCTGGTCGATCAGGTCGGTCTTCTCCCAGGAGAAGCCGCCGTCGGCGTCGGGCGCGCGGCCGAAATGGCCATAGGCCGCGGTGCGGGCGTAGATCGGCCGGTTGAGGCCCAGGTGCTCGCGGATCGCCCGCGGCGTGGCGCCGCCGATCAGCTGGGGCAGGACCGCTTCCAGCTTGGCCGGGTCCACCGAAGACTCCCCGTGCAGGTCCACATAGAAGGACAGGGGCTGAGCCACGCCGATGGCGTAGCTGATCTGGATGGTGCAGCGGCGGGCCAGGCCCGCGGCGACCACATTCTTGGCCAGGTAGCGGCAGGCATAGGCCGCCGAACGATCCACCTTGGTGGGATCCTTACCCGAGAAGGCGCCGCCGCCGTGCGGGGCTGCGCCGCCATAGGTGTCGACGATGATCTTGCGGCCGGTGAGGCCGGCGTCGCCATCGGGGCCGCCGATCTCGAACTTGCCGGTGGGGTTGACCAGCCACTGGGTCTTGCGGGTGATCAGGCCGTCCGGGATCACGCCTTCCACATAGGGCTTGATCAGCTCCTGCACCCGCTTGGGCGTGGCGCTGTGCGAGCCGATCTTCTTCTTGTGCTGGGTGGAGACGACGATCTTCAGCACTTCGACGGGCTTGCCGTCCTCGTAGCGCAGGGTCACCTGGCTCTTGGCGTCGGGCTCCAGCACCGGGCACTCGCCTGAATGGCGGACCTCGGCCAGGCGACGCAGGATGTTGTGCGAGTACTGCAGGGCCGCCGGCATCAGCTCGGGCGTCTCGTCGCAGGCATAGCCGAACATGATGCCCTGGTCGCCCGCGCCCTCGTCCTTCTTGTCGCTGGCGTCGACGCCCTGGGCGATGTGTTCGGACTGGGGATGCAGATAGCAGGCGAACTTGGCCTTCTCCCAGTGGAAGCCCTTCTGTTCGTAGCCGATGTCCTTGACCGCCTGCCGGACCTTGGGCTCCAGGCTTTTGACGATCTCCTTGGTCATGGCCTTGTTTTCGGCCTTGGACGCGCCGGGGCGCCCGGCGCGGACTTCGCCGGCGAGCACGATGCGGTTGGTGGTCACCAGGGTCTCGCAGGCGACGCGGGCCTGGGGCTCGGCGGCGATGAAGGCGTCGACCACCGTGTCGGAAATCCGATCGGCGACCTTGTCGGGATGGCCTTCAGAGACGCTTTCGCTGGTGAAGATGTAGGAGGAACGGCTCAAAATCAGGGCTCCGGTCAGGCGACGGCGGCCGCGCGCGCGGCGGGCCGGCAACTTGCGGCAAACCCTATAAAGAAATCCTTATATCCCGCAAGCGGCGCGGTCAGACTTCTTCCAGGGTGTCCAGCTCGGCGTCCTCGAGTTCGGACTCCTCGGCCATGGTGCGGACCAGGTCCAGGAGCCGCCGCCGCACCCTCGCCCGACGGACCCGGGGAAACAGGGTGGCCAGCTCCATCCCTTCCGGCGTCAGCAGGAAGTCATGCACGGTGTCACGGCCATCGCCATCGACGCCGGCTGCGGCGGGGTCGCCCAGGCCTTCGTAGAAATAGGCCACGGAGGTCTTGAGCGCCCGGGCCATCTCCCAGAGCTTGGAGGCGCTGACGCGGTTGGCCGCCCGCTCATACTTCTGCACCTGCTGGAAGGTCAGGCCGATGGATTCGGCCAGGCGTTCCTGGCTGACCCCCAACTCCTTGCGTCGCAGGCGGATGCGCAGTCCCACATGGCGGTCGACCGGATTGGGGGCGCGATCCAGTTCGAGGTCCTTTGTCATGGCCATTCCTTAACCGAACTGCGCATCACTCGCAAAACCAGCCTTATGCCTCAGGCCGATATCGGCGCTGGCGGAGCCAGAAAGCTCCAGCTGTCGCCGCTGAAACGAGCAGCATGATGGCGAAAGGCAGATTTCCCAGGCGGGAGAACAGGGTCGGGCCGTCCGGCGGGGGCAGGGGGGCGTCGATCACGCCGCGCCGACCCTGGCTCATCCAGGCGCCGGCCTGCAGGCGACCACGGGCGTCGATCACCCCCGACACGCCGGTCGGGGTGGAGCGCACCATGGGCAGGCCCTCCTCGATGGCGCGGTAGCTTGCGAGGTTCAGATGCTGCCAGGGGCCGCTGGTCGCCCCGAACCAGGCGTCGTTGGAGATATTGAGGATCCATTCGGCGCGGATCCCGCCGCGGGCCGCCCCCTGGCCAGTGAATCGCGGGAAGAGGGCCTCGTAGCAGATCAGCGGCTGCACCGGCGGCAGGCCAGGCAAGGCGAGCGGCTGGGGCGGGGGTCCGGCGGTGAAGTCTGCAGGCATGTTCACCAGGCTGCGCAGGCCAAGGCCGGTCATGATCTCGCCCAGGGGCAGATACTCGCCAAAAGGCACAAGCCGGTGCTTGTCATAGATCCCCGCCACCTCAAGCCCCGGGGTTTCCAGCCGCCGGAAGGCCACCAGGGTGTTGAAGTAGTCCAGCGCCCCATCCTCGCCCAAGCCCACCCGGTTGGCGCCCAGCATGAGCACCTGTCCAGGCGCGAAGGCCTCGGCCAGGGCGATGGGATAGGGCTGACCCGGCGCAAGCAGGTCGTCGATGACGGCGGGCAGGGCGCCCTCGGGCCAGATGACCACGTCGGGCCGGCGCGGGGCGGGCTGGCGGCTCAGGCGGATATAGTCCTCGAAGATGAGGTCGAGATTTTCTGGCCGCCACTTTTCCTTCTGATCCACATCGGCCTGGACGATCCGGACCATCGGCGCGGCCTTCCTCGGGGTCGGCGCGGTGGCCAGGCGCCAGGCGCCGCCCCCATAGAGGCCCGCCAGCACGGCGACGGCGAGGCCGCCCACGGCCATGGCCTGGCGCCGCGGCAGGCCCGGCAGGGCGGCCGGACTGGCGGCCAGGGCCAGGGTGATCCAGGTCAGGCCATAGGCGCCCACCAGGGCGGCGGCCTGGGACGGCGCCCCGCCGGCGCGCCAGGCTTCCCCGGGCAGGTTCCAGGGAAAGCCGGTGAAGATGTGTCCGCGGATGAACTCCGCCAGAGCCAGGGCGCCGGCGAAGACCAGCACTCGCGCCGGACCCTGGGGCCGGATCAGCCTGTAGAGCCAGAGCCCCGCCCCCCAGAAAAGGGCCAGGCCCCCGGCCAGCAGGACCAGGGCGAAGGGCGCCATCCAGCCATGGGCGGCGGCGTCCACCAGGAAGGCTTCGGTCACCCACCAGACGCTGAGGGCGAAATAGCCCAGCCCCGCCAGCCAGCCCCGAAAGAAGGCCGAGGCCAGCGGACGGCCAGGCGCGGCCTGATCGCCCAGGCGCAGAAGCAGCGCAAAGCCCAGCAGACCCGGCAGGATCCCGAACGGCGGATGGGCGAGCGCGGCGGCCAGCCCTGCGCCCAAGGCCAGGACCGCCCGCCCCAGCGCATGGCTTTCCAGGCCTAGATAATGTTCAGCCAGGCGCGACAAGCGAACTCAGCCGCCGTCCGGGGTCGCGGGTGCGGCGGTTGAGGGTGCGGCCGGGGTGGCGGGGGTCGGACGCAGACGCACCCGCTTTACGCGCCTGGGGTCGGCGTCCATCACCTGCAATTCGAAGCCGGCGGGATGCTCGATCAGTTCGCCCCGCTGCGGCACGCGGCCCGCCAGGGCGGTGACCAGGCCGCCGACAGTGTCGATCTCTTCTTCCAGATCCGGCGGCGCCAGGGCCTGACCCACGGCGGCCTCGAGCTCTTCCAGGGGGGCCCGGGCGTCGGCTTCGAACACGCCTCCGGGCCGGGCGATGATCGACTTGGCCTGGGCCACATCATGTTCGTCGTCGATGTCGCCGACCACGGCTTCGATCAGGTCTTCCAGGGTCACCAGACCGTCGGTGCCGCCGAACTCGTCGATGACCAGGGCCATGTGGGTGCGGGCGGCCTGCATCTGCAGCAGCAGGTCGGCGGCGCGCATGGAGGCCGGCACATAGAGGGCGTCGCGGCGGACCCGGTGCAGAAAGGCGTCCTCGGCCTTGGGACCGGCGCCATTGGCCGACAGCAGGCGGAAGACATCCTTGACGTGCACCACGCCCACGGGGTCGTCCAGGGTCTCCCGGTAGATCGGCATCCGGGAGTGTTCGGCGTCGATGAAGCGATCAACCACCTCGCCAAAGGGGGTGGTGAGTTCGACGGCGACGATGTCGGCGCGCGGCGTCATCACATCGTCGACCCGCAGGGACTGGAAGGCCTCGGCCTGTCGCACCATGCGGTTTTCCGGTTCGGCGGGACTGTCGCTCTGCTGCGGGGCGCTCCCCTGGCGGCCGAACCGTTTCAGAATGGCCCGAAACCCGCTCCCCTGTCGGGGGGGATCGGGCTCGGGCGGACTTCGATCTTCCGAACTAGTCATGGTCTCCCTGTTCGGCCGCATAGGGATCTGGAACGCCCAGGCCGGCGAGAATTCGCCGTTCCAGGCCCTCCATATCGGCGGCCTCGTCCTCGTTCATATGGTCATAGCCTACAAGATGCAGGACCCCGTGCGCCACCAGGTGCTGCAAATGGTCGGCCAGAGACTTGTTCTGCTGCTCAGCTTCCTGCGCGCAAACCCCGTAGGCCAGGGCCAGATCGCCCAGAAAACCCTCAGGATTCTGAGCCGCGGGGAAGGACAGCACATTGGTCGGCCCGGTCTTGCGGCGATATTCGGCGTTCAGATCGGCGACGGCCTCGTCGTCGGTGAGCAGCACGGCCACCAGCCCTGAGTCGACGCCTGCATCCTTCGGCCGCGCGTCCGCGCCGTCCAGGGCGGCGAGCGCCGCGGCTCGAACCAGGATGACGGCGTCCGGCAGGGCCTCAGCCCAGGCGTCGTCCTCAATCTCGATATCGATCAATCGGGGCGTCCGTTCATGGCGGCGTCGGCCTCATAGGCCCGCACGATCCGCTCGACCAGGGGATGGCGCACCACGTCCTCGGCGGCGAAGCGGGCGACACCCACCCCTTCGACCCCGTCCAGCAGGGCGACCGCATGGGCGAGGCCTGAATCACGGATGTTGACCAGGTCCACCTGGCTGGGGTCGCCGGTGACCGCCATGCGGGCGCCTTCGCCCAGACGGGTCAGCACCATCTTCATCTGCAGCCGCGTGGCGTTCTGCGCCTCATCGACGATGACAAAGGCGTGGGACAGGGTGCGGCCGCGCATGAAGGCGATGGGGGCCAGCTCGATCTCGCCCTTTTCCCGACGGCGGCGGAACTGATCGACGCCCATGATGTCGGTGAGCGCCTCCCAGACCGGCGCCATATAGGGATCGACCTTTTCCGACAGGTCGCCGGGCAGGAAGCCGAGACGCTCGCCGGCCTCGACGGCCGGGCGGCTGACGATCAGCCGGTCCACCTCGCCGCGCAGCAGCAGGCCCGCCCCATGGGCGACGGCCAGGAAGGTCTTGCCCGTGCCGGCCGGACCGAGGCCGAACACCAGGGGGTGATCGGCGAGCGCCTTCAGATAGCGGGCCTGGGCCGGGGTCTTGGGCGCCACCTGGCCGCGGCGGCCGACCGGCAGCCCGCCGGGCGCGGCGCCGGAGCCGATGCGGGCTTGGCCGATGGCCACGCGGACGTCGGCCTCGTTGATCTCCAGTCCCTGGTCGGCGCGGCTGGCCAGCGACTGGATGGCGCGCTTGGCCATGCCGCGGGACTTGGAGTCGCCGCTCAGCTGCACGCCGCCGCCGGGCGTCTCCACCAGGACCCCGAAGGCGTCCTCGATCAGGGCGGCGTGGCGGCTGTTGGTTCCGCTGACCGCGCGGGCGGCCGCGTCGGTCAGGACGATGAATTCCGGGGCGCGGCTCAAAGGGGCTCCAGGGCGGGCGCGGGTTGCGGCTGTCCAGCCATAACGCCCGAAAGGCTGTTCTTGCTCGCGCCCTCGATGCGCACCGGCGCGATCTGGCCGATCAGTGAGGCGTCGGCGACCGCGTGGACGCCCTGCAGATAGGGGCTGCGGCCCACCAGCTGGCCCTCATGCCTGCCGAGACGTTCGAACAGCACGGGCAGGGTGGCGCCCACCTGGGCGGCGTTGAAGGCGACCTGCTGCTCGTCCAGCAGGGCCTGCAGCCTCGCCAGGCGCTCGGCCATGACCTCTTCGGGAACCTGGCCGGGCAGGGCCGAGGCCGGCGTGCCGGGGCGGCGGGAGTATTTGAATGAAAACGCGCTGGCGTGGCCCATCTGGCGCACCAGGGAAAGCGTCGCCTCGAAGTCGGCCTCACGCTCGCCGGGGAAGCCGACGATATAGTCCGAGGAGATGGCGATGTCGGGCCGCGCAGCGCGGATCTTCTCGATCAGCTGCAGATAGGTCTCCACCGTGTGGCCGCGGTTCATGGCCTTGAGGATGCGGTCCGAGCCCGACTGCACCGGCAGATGCAGGAAGGGCATCAGGGCCTCAAGCTCGCCGTGGGCGGCGATCAGCTCATCATCCATGTCCCGGGGATGGCTGGTGGTGTAGCGGATCCGGTCCAGGCCAGGGATCTTGGCCAGCGCCCGGGCCAGCCCCGCCAGGCCGCCGCCGGCGTCCGGATCGCGATAGGCGTTGACGTTCTGGCCGAGCAGGGTGACCTCGCGCACGCCCTGACGGGCCAGGCTTTCGGCCTCGGCCAGGATGGCGGCCGCCGGCCGCGACCACTCCGCGCCGCGGGTATAGGGCACCACGCAGAAGGTGCAGAACTTGTCGCAGCCCTCCTGCACGGTGAGGAAGGCGGTGACGCCGGTGGGATTGCGTTCGGCCGGCAGGGCGTCGAACTTGTCCTCAGCCGCGAAGTCGGCCGACAGGCGCTCGCCCCGGGCCCTGTGGGTGCGGGCGATCAGCTCAGGCAGCTGATGATAGGCCTGGGGTCCGACCACCAGGTCGACCGCCGGTTGGCGGCGCATGATCTCCTCGCCCTCGGCCTGGGCCACGCAGCCTGCCACGGCGATGGTCATGCCCGCCCCGGCCTCCTGGCGCGCCAGCTTCATCAGGCGGATCTGGCCGAGCTCGGAATAGACCTTTTCGGTGGCCTTTTCGCGGATATGGCAGGTGTTCAGCACCACCAGGTCCGCATCCTCCGGCGTGTCGGTCATGCCATAGCCCAGCGGCGCCAGCACATCGGCCATGCGCTCGCTGTCATAGACATTCATCTGACAGCCATAGGTCTTGATGAAGAGGCGCTTTTCCGGCGCGGGTCTGGACATGCTGGCCTTATGGGGTCGCAGGGCGAGGGGTTCAAGCGGTTCGCGCCTCGAGCGAACCTTCGCAGGACCCCCAAGGCCGACGCGCCTAGTCCTCCAGCGGCACGCCGTAGAGCTCCAGCCGGTGGTCCACCAGCCGGTAGCCGAGCTTGCGGGCGATGGCCTCCTGCAGGGCCTCGATCTCGGGATCGACGAACTCCACCACCTTGCCGGTCTTCATATCGATGAGGTGGTCATGGTGGTGGTCGGTGGCCTCCTCGTACCGGGAGCGGCCGTCGCGGAAGTCGTGCCGGGCGATGATGCCAGCCTCCTCGAACAGGCGCACCGTGCGATAGACCGTGGCGATGGAGATGTGCGGATCGACCTGGTGGGCCCGGCGATAGAGCTCCTCCACATCGGGGTGATCGTCAGCCGCCGACAGCACACGGGCGATCACCCGGCGTTGCTCGGTCATGCGCATCCCTTTTTCGATGCAGAGATTTTCGATCCGATCCACGCCGGTCCTCCTCGTCGCTGAACCTAGAGAATAGGTTTAAGGGCGCTCGCTGTTAAGATCGAGCCTCATCAACAAGGCGTCGATCTGTCGGCCGCCCCGGTCGTAATAGTTCCGCCGAAGGCCGACCTGGACGAAGCCTGTGGCGCCATAGAGGGCGATGGCCCCGGGATTGTCCTCGCCCACCTCCAGCACCAGGCTTTGTGCGCCGCCCTGGCGGGCGAGACCCGCAGCCGCGGTCACCAGGGCCGAGCCGACTCCGCGCCGCCGCGCGGCCGGCGCCACGGCCAGGGTCAGGATCTCGGCCTCGTCGAACAGGATGCGCGACATGACCATGCCGAGCGGCGCCTCGTCCTGCGCCATCACCGCATAGGCGCCGGCGCCGCCGATCAGGGCTGAGATATCCTGGGCGCTCCAGGGCTTGTCGAAGGCCTGGGCGTGCAGGGCCGCCAGGGTCTGGGCGGCCTCGGGGCCTGCGGGGCTGAGCCTCATGCCATGTCCGGTCCCGGCGCGCCGCCGGGCAGCCGGGCGTCGGGCGCCCGCAGATAGAGGGGCCGCGGCGGGGACGGGTTGGTCTGGGCCGCCGCCAGCCGGGCCACGGCGGCCGGGTCACAGGCCGGGGCGGACACCAGGCGCGCGCCCGGCATCAGGTCGGCCAGCAGCGCCGCGCCGCTTCCCGCCAGTACCGCCTGCCGCCCCCCTGAGAGTTCGGCCACCCGGGCCGCGGCGGTGGCCACATCCAGGGCGTCGGGCGCCATCAGAGCCCGGCCGCCGGCGAAGGCCTGGAGATAGACCTGACCCCGCCGCGCATCGATGAGGGCGAAGACCAGGTCGTCCCCCAGGGGTTCGGCCAGGGCCGCCAGGGTCCCGACCCCCACCACGGGCCGACCAAGCGCCGCCCCCAGGCCCTTGGCGAAGGCCAGACCCACCCGTAGGCCGGTGAACGAGCCGGGACCGATGGTCACGCCGATCCGGTCAAGGTCCGCAAAGGCCAGACTGGCCTGCGCCATCACCTCGGCGGTGAGGGGGGCGATCGCCTCCTGGTGGCCACGGCCCATGGGGTGGCTGGCCTGGGCGCGCACGACCCCGTGCTCGAGCACGGCGACCGAGCAGGCGTCCAGGCAGGTGTCGAGGCCAAGAGTGATCATGGGCCGGCGCTATCAGGAGCTGGCGGAATTGCAAAGCCCATGGGGGGAACGGGGCCTGCGGCCCAGGTGTTGGCTCGTCGTGATATCCAAGGAGCGCTCATGGAAACCCTCGAGCCCAATACCGCCGCCGTCAGTCTCCGGGTCAGGGACGCAAGGTTCGTCGCCAAGGTGAAGGTCACCCCCGCTGGTCTGCTGGCTATCGGCGGCTTGGTGTCAGGAATCCTCCTGTCAACCTCGGTCCTGGTATGGACGGCCACCAACGTCGCGCGTCGCCGCCCGCTGACCGCGGCGCTCCTGGCGAAAGGCTGAGGCGACCCTAGAGGGTCTGCTCGACCCGGGTGACCTCGGGCACATAGTGCTTGAGCATGTTCTCCACCCCGGACTTCAGGGTCGCGGTGGACGACGGACAGCCGGCGCAGGCGCCCTTCATGTGCAGCCAGACGACGCCGGTGTCGGCCTCGAAACGGGAAAACACGATGTCGCCGCCGTCCTGGGCCACGGCCGGGCGGATCCGGCTGTCCAGCAGCTCCTTGATCTCGGTGACGATCTGGGCGACCTCGCCCTCATAGACCTCTTCCACATCGCCGCCCTGGGCGGCCGCCTCGCCGGTGAACAGGGGCCGGCCGGAGGTGAAGTGGTCCATGATGGCCGCCAGGATCGGCGCCTTCAGGTGCGGCCAGGCCGAATGGGGGTCCTTGCCCACGGTGACGAAGTCGGGGCCGAAGAACACCCGTTGCACGCCCTCGATATCGAACAGGTCTGCAGCCAGAGGCGAGGCCTGGGCGGCGTCCATATCACGGAAGTCATGGCTCCCCTCGCCGGCCACGTCGCGGCCGGGCAGGAACTTGAGGACCTCAGGGTTCGGCGTGGTTTCGGTCTGGATGAACATGGCTCAGATGTGGCCTCTGCGGGGCTGTGACGCAAGACCCCTGGCGCAGCTCAGGTATGGGGCGCGACCGCCCCTGTTTCATTGTCCGTCACCCGCGGGCTTGACCCGAGGGTCCATGCTCACCGGCCGGCCGAGGTGTTCATGGATGGTCGGATCAAGTCCGACCATGACGGGAAAGAGTGACGAGGGAGACGGAAAGCTCTCCCTCAGGCCAGGTCGGCGATCTCTTCGTCGGTGAGTTCGCCGGGCACCACGGTGACCGGCAGGTTGCGACCGCCCCAGCGGATGCCCTCCTTGGCGATGGAGGACACCAGGGGGCCGGGGCCTCGGCCATGGGGCGCCGCGCCCAGGACCAGGATCTTGATGTCGGGGTCCTCGGCGATGACGCTGCGCAGGGCCTGGCGGGCGCTCTCGGCGTTGACGATGATGAATTCCGGCGCCGCCCCGGTCTCGGCGATGACGAACTCGGCCATCTTCTGCAGGAAGGCCTCGGCCTCGGCGCGCGCCTGCCGCTCGATCTCCTCGCGGACGCCGGACCAGTGCTCAAAGACCGCCGGCTCGATGACCCGCAGCATGGCCAGGTGGCCGCCGGTGGAGCGGGCGCGCCGGCAGGCGAACCGCAGGGCGGTCTGGAACTCCGGCGTGTCGTCGGCGATGACGAGGAACTTGCGCTGACTCATGGACCGACGTTGGCCCGGCGGCGGGTTTTGGGCAAGGGGGCCAAAGGCCGGGGCCTCAGGCGCCCCAGAAACCGACCTTGGCCCGCACCTCTGCGAGGGTTGGGGCGGCCGCCGCCCGCGCCCGCTCGGCGCCCTTGGCCAGGACCGCGTCGATCTGGGCCGGATCAGCCATGAGCCGGCGCATCTCCGTCCCCACAGGCCCAAGCCTCGCCACCGCCAGGTCGGCCAGCTTCGGCTTGAAGGCGCCAAAGCCCTGGCCGGCGAACTCGGTCAGCACCTCGGCGGCGGTCCGGCCGTCCAGCGCCGCATAGATGCCCAGCAGGTTCTCCGCCTCGGGCCGCCCCTTCAGCTCCTCCAGGGTTTCCGGAAGGGGCTCGGGATCGGTCTTGGCCTTGCGCACCTTCTGGGCGATGGCGTCCTCGTCATCGAGCAGGTTCAGCCGTGAATTATCCGACGGATCGGACTTGGACATCTTCGCCGTGCCGTCGCGCAGGGACATGATCCGCGAGCCGGGTCCCTGGGTCAGGGCCTCGGGCAGGGGGAAGAAGCCTTCGGCGTCGAAGTCGTGGTTGAACTTGGCCGCGATGTCGCGGGTCAGCTCCAGGTGCTGGCGCTGATCGTCGCCCACCGGCACGTGGGTCGCCTTGTAGAGCAGGATGTCGGCGGCCTGCAGCACCGGATAGGTATAGAGGCCGACGCTGGAGCGCTCCTTGTGCTTGCCCGACTTCTCCTTGAACTGGGTCATCCGGTCGAGCCAGCCGACCCGGGCCACGCAGTTGAAGATCCAGCCAAGCTCCGCATGGGCCGGCACGGCCGACTGCGGGAAGATGGTCGCCTTGTCCGGATCGAGGCCCGAGGCCAGATAGGCCGCGGTGATCTCCCGCACCTGGTTCGCCAGCAGGGCCGGATCCTGCCAGACGGTGATGGCGTGCAGGTCGGCCACGAAGATGAAGGTGTCCATCTCGTGCTGCAGGCGGGCGAACTTTACGAGCGCGCCGAGATAGTTGCCCAGATGCAGGGCGCCGGAGGGCTGGACGCCGGAGAGCACGCGCTGAGGGCCGCTATAGGCGGGGGGGACTTGATCGGTCATGGGATCGGCTTCGACTTCGAGCGGAGTTTGAAGGCACGCGCCGAGCGGCGCGCAGAGGCTTGCGCCCCCTAGCAGGGGGCGTTCAGGACGCGCGGCGCCATCGCCAGGAGTTCCGAGCCGGAAAAGCCATGCCGATGCGCATAGTCGGGCCAAGAGCCGGTGGCAAGCCTGGAAGCCGCGCGTCGCCCCGGGCGTCCTGCTCCAGCCTGCGCGCCCCCTCTTCCGTCACCGTCGGGCTTGACCCGAGGGTCTATGTACACCTTGGTTCGGTCGGTGTTCATGGATGGTCGGGTCAAGCCCGACCATGGCGGAGATAAGTCTGAGAGGCCAGGGCAATGGGGAGAGGGACCGTGACGCCCTACCCCAGGTCCACGGGCGCGGCCGGGGTCCCATTGCGGCGGGTCATGGCGGCCCGCAGCTCGGCGCGGGTCACGCCGCCGAAGACCAGGACCAGGACGCCGTAGAGGGCCATGCCCGCCACCGACAGGACCACGACCCCGATCTCCTTGGCGCCCAGGAGCGGCAGGTCAAGGGCTGCGATCGGCGCCTCGAAGGCCGCGCGATTGAAGGCGGCGAAGGCCAGAAGGCCGCCCATGACCAGGCTGGCCAGGCTGACGCGGATGATCTTGGAGATGACCGCCGGAGAGGGGCGGTAGTCCCCCCGCCGCCAGAGCGCCACCAGCATCTGGATGACCGCGATCCAGGCCGCTAGGCTGGTGGCCATGGCGATGCCCGGCACGCCGACCACGAAGAACAGGGCCACCCCGGCGACGATGTTCACCGCCACCGAGATCAGGGCGAAGCGCATCGGCGTGCGGGTGTCCTCCCGGGCGAAGAAGGCCGGCTGAAGAATGCGCTGCAGAACGAAGGCCGGCGTGCCCCAGCCATAGTGGAACAGGAGCGCGCCGGCGGCGGCCGCGTCGGCGAAGACAAAGGCGCCGCGGGTGAACAGGCCATCGATCAGATAGACCGGCATGGCCATCAGGGCGGCGGCGGCAGGCAGGCTGAGCGCCAGGCCGAAGACCAGGCCCTGGTCCATCACCAGCTTGGCGTCGGCGGCGTCCCCCCGGCGCAGGGACTGGGATAGGCGCGGCAGAAGCGCGATGCCGATGGCCACCCCCACCAGGCTCATGGGCAGCTGGTAGAGGCGGTCGGCCACGTTCAGCCAGACCCGGGCGCCCGAAACCTGGGAGGCCAGGATGCCGGAGACG
>Ga0208242_100517_pt1 | contig 21640 bp, 8 predicted proteins | sample SubbioAug_CSW13A_FD_184825 | JGI IMG/M metagenome (GOLD analysis project Ga0208242, IMG submission 184825) | Serpentinite rock and fluid subsurface biosphere microbial communities from McLaughlin Reserve, California, USA - CR12Aug_CSW13A (SPAdes) | ecosystem: Environmental > Terrestrial > Deep...
CGGCCAGACACTGGCCAAGATGGGCGAGGCAGAGCGCCTCATAGGCCTCATCCGGAACCGCCCAGGACGAGCGCAGCTTGCCCTCCCGCAGCGCCTTGACGAACCAGCCGGCCACACGGCCCTCGAAGGCTTTCACCCCCTCATGGTCATCGATGCTCAGGTCGAGGGGCAGGGCGCCGACCAAGGTCTGGTGCATCTGATAGGCGTCGGCACGGGCCATGTCGTGTGGGATATGCGACAGCCAGCTTCGGACCCGGTCGGCCCAGAGCTCGGGGCGCTCGCTGAGCACCGCCAGGCGAGCGCGGACATCTTCCCCCCGCTTGTGGTCGTGGGTCGCCGTGGTCAGCATGGCGCCGGGACAGTGGGCCGCCCGGGCGAGGTTTTCGGCGTGGAAATCCGCCGCCTCCAGGGCCAGGCGCCCAGGATAAGAGCCGACCTCGTTGCGCGAGAGCAGCCGCAGGTGCCGGTAAAAGGCGGTGTCCTCTGCCGACTTGGCCGCCACGGGGGCGCTCAGCTGGTGAAACCGCCGCAGGGCGCGGCTGCGGTCCTCCGGCTCACCAGGGCCATCGCCGCTCAACCAGGCCTCAATCTGATCCAGCGCAGGCTGGTCTGCCGGCGCGAGACCGATTCGCGCCCTGGTCAGGGCCTCGGCCAGCCGCCCGCGGTCGTCCTCGGACAGGGGGCCGCCGTCGCCATAGAGCCTGTAGGCGGCGAAGCCGGTGAGCAGCTCGATGATCGCCCGCCGCAGGGCGCCTTGAGTGAGGTCGCGGGTGGGAAGCGCGCTCCGGGCCAGATCGTGAAAGGCGCTGGCGGCGGCCTCGACCTGGCCAGCGAAGCCATGGGTGAGGATTTCCCGCCGGGCGGCATGCTCCTCATCCTCATAGGCGCTGGGGCGGCCGCTGACCTCCTCCCAGAGCGCGGTGAGGCGATCGGCCCCGGCGGCGTCGTGCAGCAGGGCCGAGACACTGTCCATGAATTCGTAGCCCGTGGCGCCGTCGCAGGCCCAGTCGGCCTTGAGGGACTCCCCGGGCGCAAGAATCTTCTCGACCACCAGATAGGCCGGGCCGTCGGGAACGCCCGTGGGGCGGGCCCGCTCAAGGGCGGCCAATTCGGCCCGCAGGCGGGTTAGGTAGCCGGACGGATCGGCCAGGCCGTCGATGTGGTCGATGCGCAGGCCATCGATCAGCCCTTCGCCATAGAGGCGCAGGGGCAGGGCATGCATGCGGTCAAAAACCTCCGGGACCTCCACGCGGACGCCGGCCAGTTCAGTGATGTCGAAGAAGCGCCGCCAGTTGATCTCGTCGCCCGCGCTCCGCCACCAGGCCAGGCGATAGGCCTGACGCTCCAGCAGGTCGTGAAGGCGCGAGCAGCCCGGCTCCTTGGCCGGGTCATAGGCCTCGAGGCCGCGCGTGAGGACCTCGGCCCGATCGGCCTCACGGATCGGGAACCGGTGGTGGTCATAGACTGTGGCCCATACCGAGGAGTCAGGTCCGGCCTCGAGGCGGATGTCGCCCTTCGCCAGCGCCTCGCCATAGGGCGCGCCAAGGAAGGGGGCCAGGACCTTGCCCTGGAGCGCCGGGTCGCGGGGCCGCCAGTCGATGTCGAAGACCTCGGCGAAGGCGCTGGTCTCGCCTTTTTCCAGTACGTCCAGCCACCAGGCGTTCTCCGACCCGCCGACGGCGAGGTGGTTGGGCACGATGTCGAGGATGACGCCCAGCCCCGCAGATCGGAGGGCCGCGACCATCTGGCGGAACCCGTCCTCACCGCCCAGCGCCGGATTGATGGCGGTGGGATCGACCACGTCATAGCCGTGGGTGGAGCCGGCTCGGGCCACGGCGATGGGGGAGGCGTAGAGGTGGCTGACCCCCAGGTCGCGCAGGTAGCCTGCGAGCCCCGCGCCATCAGCAAAGGTGAAGCCGGCATGGAACTGTAGCCGGTAGGTCGCCGTGGGAGTCATCTGGGCCGCTCTTTGTTCAGGCTCGCGACCCGGCCAGCCGGCCCCGGGGCGTCGAACAGCGCCTCAGCCGGGCCAGGCAGACGCCTGCGCCAGTTGGGGTGTTCGGTGGTGGTGCCGGGCAGGTTGGGCTGCGCTTCGAGACCCAGCAGATCCTCGATCGGCAGGATGGCGAGTTCGGCGCGGGTCTTGGCCAGGAAGCCGACGGCGGCGTCCACCACGGCGCCTGTGGCGTCGACCGATGGCGGGGCGCCCCTGGCCGTCTCGGCCTCGCAGAAGGCGGCCCACAACGTCGCCCGCTGAGCGGCGCGCTCTGATCGCTGCATGGCGGCGTCATCGGCGGTCAGGTCAGGCTGCAGCCGCAGTCGCCAGTCGATGTCGGCGCCCTCCCACCAGCCGGCGATCGGCGGCAGATCGTGGGTGGTGGTCATGGCGCAGGCCCGCGGCGACCACTGCTCCGGCGGCTTGAACGCGCCGGCCTCATCCTTTTCAAAGAGCAAGACCTGCATGCCGCGCACCCCGCCCGCGTCCAGGGCTTCACGCAGGCCGGCCGGCACCGTGCCCAGGTCCTCGCCGATGACGAGGACGCCATGGCGGTGGGACTCGATGGCGATCAGGCGCATCAGGTCCTGCATGGGGTAGGTGAGATAGGCGCCCTCGGTCGGCCCCGCCCCATGGGGCACCACCCAGAGTCGGCGCAGACCCAGGATGTGATCGATCCTCACCCCGCCAGCATGGCGCATGGCCGAGCGCAGGGTCGCCAGGAAGCCCTCATAGCCGCTGGCCGCCAGGGCCCTGGGCGAGAAGGTGGTGACCCCCCAGTCCTGGCCCTTGGCCTGAAAGGCGTCCGGCGGCGCGCCGATATTGAGGCCGCTAAGCAGGTCCTGCGGCCGCGACCAGGCGTGGCTGCCGCCGGGATCCATGCCGACCGCCACATCGGTGATCAGGCCCACGGGCATGCCCGCGGCCCGGGCCGCCTGCTGGGCGCGGGCCAGGCTTCGGTCGGCGAGCCACTGGACGAAGATGTGGAAGGCGATCTCGTCGGCGTGCTCTCCGGCGAAGGCGGCCACGGCGGGGCTTGCGGCGTCGTGAACCTCCTCAGGCCAATCCGGCCAGCCGCGGGCGCCGTCCCGGGCGAAGAAGACCCCGTGGATGGTCTCGAAGCGGGCATGGCCTTGCAGATCGTCGCCGCCTTCGGCCTCGAACCGCCGCAGATCGGTGCGCAAGCTCTCTGGTGCGGCGGTCCTGAAGCGCGCATGGACCCGGCGCAGGGCCGCCATTCGCGCGGGAATGGCCTGCGCCCAGTCGATTAGCTCGTCCCCGCTGGTCTGGGGACCCAGGTCGCCGAGCTCGGACCCCAGCACGGCGGCCGGATCGGCATAGAGACCATTGAGGAACAGCCGGCTCGAAGGCGCATAGGGGCTGAACCGGTCAGGGTCGGCGGCGAACAGGGCGTGCACCGGACTGATGGCCAGGGCCGCGCCCCCGTGCTCGCCAAGGACGCTGGCGAAGGTCGCCAGGTGGCCGAAATCGCCAAAGGGGCGAGGCTCGCGCCCGTGGAGGGCATAGAGCTGTACGGCGAGACCCCAGAGGCGGCGGCCAGGCGACAGATCCTCCAGACCAAAGGCGCGGGGCGGCGCCGCCGCCACCGTGATGGTCCGATCCCCGATCTCAAGCTGGTGATAGCCCGGCGTCTCCACGCCCTGGCGGGTGAACCCCGTGGCCGGATCCAGGGAGATGGCGAGACGCCCGCCATCCTCCAGCCTCAGGGTCGCCGAGGGGCCGCACGGGCCGCCCAGCGGCTGGAAGGGCGCTCCGACCTCGACGGTGATGAAGTCAGGAGGCGGGGCGGCGCTAAGCCGTTCGCGGCTGTCACGAAGTTGCTCGGACGTCGCTGCGGGCAGGCCAAGGGCCGCCAGAACGGCGCGCAGGGTTTCCGGCGGCGTGCGGCGTGGCGTTCCATGGACGTCTTCCCACTCGACAAGAACGCCAGCCTCGGTCGCGAAGGCCTCAAGCTCCGCCTCGCTCACCGCCGCGGCTCCAGCCAGGCCATGAGGCTGCCAGGCGCCAGGGCGCCGTCGTCATCCAGACCGTCGCCCACCGTGGCGGCCGCAACTCGCCGGGGGGCATCAGTCACCTCGACGGACTCCGAGCCGAGATTGAGCGCCAGGGTCCAGCGGGACCCATCCCCGAGACGCCAGCTGGCCTTGACCGCGGCCGGGCCGATGGCGCTGGCGCCCAGGCTGTGGGCGCCCTTCAGCCGAGGCGTCAGATCCCTGGCGCGGATCTGCAGCAGGTCGCGATACAGGTGGCGCCAGTCGGCGGCGTCGGGCCCGGGCTCGGGATGGGAGACCTCGTAGGTCTCGGGATCATTGGGATCTGGAATCTGCGCCCGGGCGTCCGGATCGGCGAAGGCCGGGAAGTGAGCGAACTCCGCCCGCCGGCCCTCTCGGACCGCCTGGCCAAGCTCATCATGGTGATCGGTGAAGTAGAGGAACGGCGCTCGGCTGCCGACCTCCTCGCCCATGAAGACCATGGGGATCTGCGGCGCGAGCAGGAGGAGGGCGGTGGCGGCCTTCAGCGCCTTGGGATCGGCCAGGGTCGTCAGTCGCTCCCCCAGGGCCCGGTTGCCGATCTGGTCGTGGTTCTGGATAAAGTTGACGAAGGCGGTGGGGGGCAGGCTGGCGCTGGGGCCGCCCCGGGGGGCGCCGTCGCGCAGGGGCGAGGCCTGGCCCTGATAGACAAAGCCTTCGGCCAGGCTGCGGGCCAGCGCCTCGGCGGGCTGCGCGGCATAGGCGGCGTAATACCCTTCGGTCTCGCCTGTCAGCAGGACGTGGAGCACATGGTGGGCGTCATCGTTCCACTGGGCGTCGAAGGCGCCGGCGAGGTGCTCAGGGACGTTGTCGTCGTTCTCGAGGATCAGGTGGATTTGCCGGTCGCGGCCGGCGGCGGCCCTTACCGCCTCGCCCATCTCGTCGATCCAGTCGCGCTCGCTGATCGCGTGGACCGCATCGAAGCGCAGGCCATCGAACCGATACTCGTTGATCCAGTAGATGGCGTTCTCTGTGAAGAAGCGCCGGACCTCGGGCCTGCGGAAGTCGATGGCCGCGCCCCAGGGGGTCTTGATGTCGTCGCGGAAGGCCTGCGGGGCGTAGGCGCCCAGCGCGTTCCCGTCAGGCCCGAAGTGGTTATAGACCACGTCGAGAAAGACCATCATCCCAAGCTCGTGGGCGCGGTCGATCATCGCCTTGAGCTCATCGGGCGAGCCATAGCCGGCGTCCGGCGCGAAGGGCAGAACCCCGTCATAGCCCCAGTTCCGCTGGCCCGGGAAATCGGCGATCGGCATCAGTTCGATGGCGGTGAAGCCGAGGTCCCTTAGGCTGGCCAACTGCTCGGCGACGCCGGCGAAGCCGTCCATCAGACCGGGATGAAGTTCGTAGATCACGGCTTCTTCCCACGGCCGCCCCATCCAGTCGGCCGTCCGCCAGCGATAGGCGGCGGGATCGACCACCAGGCTGGCGTCGTGGACATCGCCATTCTGGCGACGGGAGGCCGGATCAGGCACGCAGACGTCTTCGCTGACGCGGTACTTATAGAGCGAACCTGCGCCACAGGGCGCCTCGGCCTCGAACCAGCCTGGCTCGGCTGCGCTCATGGGCTGGGCCGGCAGGCCCTCGACCTCCAGGGTCACTGCCTCGCAGGCCGGCGCCCAGAGGCGGAAGCGCGTCCGGTCCTCGGCCAGCACCGTGGCGCCAAAGGGCAGTTCATGCACCCAGCGTCCTGCCCCGCCCGCGCCCTCGACCACGGAGTGAAGGAGCACCGCGCTGTGGGCGCCGACCTCGACCTGCGTGCCGGTGAGCGGCTGTTCGCCCATGCCGGGGTGAGCGCTGTCCAGCAGCAGGGTGGGGGCGCCCATGGGTTCGGGCAGATGGAAGGTGATGGGATCGTCGTTGGCGTTGGTCAGCAGGGTGATCAGATCGACCCGGCCGTCGTCCCGCGGCGCGGCGCGGCGCATGGCCAGGGCCGAGGCGTGGGGGTTCTGCCAGTCGTCAGCCGACAGGCCGCGCCCATGTTCGTCGAACCAGCCGACGTCGAGGACGCCGGGCGCGTACTCGTTCTGACCGTGCAGAAACTGGGTCGGGCGAAGCGCGCCGTAGGTTTTGCGCAGGGCGATCAGGCGTGAAACGAAGTCGATCTGGGCCTGGCCCTCCGGCGACTCCAACTGCTTCCAGTCGAACCACGAAATCTCATTGTCCTGGCAATAGGCGTTATTGTTGCCCTGCTGGGTACGTCCGAACTCGTCGCCGCCCAGCAGCATCGGTGTGCCGGATGAGGCGAACAGCGTCATCAGCATGGCGCGCATCACCCGGCCCCGGGTGCGCTGGATATCGACGTCGGTGGTGGGGCCCTCGGCGCCCCAGTTGCGCGACAGGTTTTCGCTGTGGCCGTCGCGATTGTCCTCCCCATTGGCCTCGTTGTGACGCTCCTCGTAGGTGACGAGGTCGGCCAGGGTGAAGCCGTCATGGGAGGCCAGGAAGTTGACCGAGGCCCAGGGACGCCGGGCTCGACGGTCGAAGATGTCGCCGGATCCGGAAAGCCGGGCGGCCAGGTCCGGGCGCCCGCCTTCATGGCCGCGCCAGTAGCCCCGCACGTCATCGCGGAACCGGTCGTTCCACTCGGCGAAGCCGGGCGGGTGCTGGCCCAACTGGTAGCCGCCGGGACCGATATCCCAGGGCTCGGAGATCAGCTTGATCCCCTGCAGCATCGGGTCCTGGCGCAGCACATCAAAGAAGCCGGCGCCGGGATCGAAGCCGTGCTTTTCCCGGCCGAGCGTGACCCCCAGATCGAAGCGGAAACCGTCCACGCCGTAGGACTGCGTCCAGTAGCGCAGGGAGTCGGCCACCATCTGGACCACGCGGGCCTTGGACATGTTCACCGTATTGCCGGTGCCGGTGTCATTGACGCAGAAGCGCGGATCGCCCTCGACCAGCCGGTAGTAGCTGGCGTTGTCCAGGCCGCGGAACGACAGGGTGGGGCCGCGCTCGCTGCCCTCGGCGGTGTGGTTGAAGACCACGTCGAGGATCACTTCCAGGCCGGCCGCGTGGAGCTTGCGCACGGCCATGCGCAGCTCATTCTGATCGCCCCCTGACAGATAGCTCCGCTCAGGCGTGAAGAAGTTGAGGGTGCTGTAGCCCCAGTAGTTGGCCAGCCCCTTTTCCTGCAGGAAGCGGTCCTGCGCGAAGGCGTGGATCGGCAGCAGCTCGACGGCGGTGACGCCCAGGCGTTTCAGATGATCGATCACCTTGGGATGGGTGAGCGCGGCGAAGGTGCCGCGGACCGGGGGCCGAACCTCCTCCATCAGCATGGTCAGGCCCCGGACGTGACACTCGTAGATGACAGTGTCGGCCCACGGGGTGTTGGGCCGCCGGTCCCCGCTCCAGTCGAAGGCGTCGGCGGTGACCATGGACTTGGGCATGGCCGGCGCGCTGTCGCGTCGGTCGAAGGTCAGGTCGGCCCGCGCGGCGTTGACGCGGTAGCCGAACAGGGCGTCGGTCCATCTCAGGTCACCCGACAGGCTCCGCGCATAGGGGTCGATCAGCAGCTTGTTGGGGTTGAACCTGTGCCCCTCCTGCGGGGCGTAGGGACCATGCGCGCGGTAGCCATAGAGCAGGCCGGGCTTCGCACCCGGCAGGTAGCCGTGCCAGACCTCGTCGGTCCACTCCGGCAGGGCCAGCCGGGCGATTTCGCGGCGGCCGGTCTCTTCGAAGACGCAGAGTTCGATCTTCTCCGCATGGGCGGAATAGACGGCGAAATTGATGCCCAGGCCGTCGAAGGTGGCGCCAAGGGGATAGGGCAGGCCGCCCTCAAGACGGTCCGGGAGCAGGATCAAGTGTCGGTTCCTTGATGGCGCAACAGCACGGCGCCGAGAGGGGGGAGGGTCAGGATCAGGGAGTCGGGCAGGCCATGGGACCGCGTCGGCTCGGTATGAACCGCGCCGCCATTGCCGATGTTCCCGCCGCCATATCGATCAGAGTCGGTGTTCAGGACCTCAGCCCATACGCCGGCCGCGGGCGCGCCCAGCCGATAGTCCCGCTGTGGCTCTGGCGTCATGTTGACGGCGAAGATCACGGTCGGGGCGTCGCCCCCGGCCTGCCGGCAAAAGGCGAAAACGCCGGCCTCGGCGTCCGTGCAGATCCAGGCGAAGCCCGCGGGATCAGCATCGCTGCGATGCAGGGCCGCCTCACGGCCGTAGATCAGGTTGAGGTCGCGGACCAGCATCTGCATGCCGGCGTGATCGGGTTGCTGCAGCAGGTCCCAGGGAATGGCGCCGTCGTGGTTCCACTCGGTGGGCTGGGCGAGCTCGCAGCCCATGAACAGCAGCTTCTTGCCCGGATGGGCCCACATGAAGGCGAGATAGGCGCGCAGATTGGCGAACTGCCGCCACCGGTCGCCGGGCATCTTGCCCAGCAACGAGCCTTTGCCGTGCACTACCTCATCGTGGGAGATCGGCAGGACGAACCGCTCGGTGAAGGCGTAGAGCAGGCCGAAGGTCAGCTCGTTCTGGTGCCAGCTCCGATAGACCGGATCGCGCTGCATGTAGCTGAGGGTGTCGTGCATCCACCCCATGTTCCATTTGTAGTTGAAGCCGAGGCCGCCCTCGGCCACCGGGCTTGAGACACCTGGCCAGGCGGTGGATTCCTCGGCGATGGTCACGGCGCCCGGGCATCGGCTGGCCACCGTCTCGTTCAGGCGGCGCAGGAAGGCGATGGATTCGAGGTTCTCGCGACCGCCATGGATGTTGGGCACCCATTCGCCGGGCTGGCGGCTGTAGTCGCGGTAGAGCATGGAGGCCACCGCATCGACGCGAAGACCGTCGATATGGAAGGTCTCCAGCCAGTAGATGGCGCTGGCGATCAGGAAGCCCTGGACCTCCTGTCGGCCGAGATTGAAGATCAGGGTGTTCCAGTCCTGGTGGAAGCCTTCGCGCGGGTCGGCATGCTCATACAGCTGGGTGCCGTCGAAGCTGGCCAGGCCGTGGACGTCGGTGGGGAAGTGGGCCGGCACCCAGTCCAGGATGACGCCGACGCCCAGCCGGTGGCAGGCGTCGACGAACCGCGCCAGGCCTTCCGGCGACCCGTAGCGTGCGCTCGGGGCGAACTGCGATAGGGGCTGATAGCCCCAGGAACCGCCGAACGGATGCTCCATGATCGGCAGCAGCTCCACATGGGTGAAGCCCATGTCGGCCACATAGGGGGCCAGCCGTTCGGCCAAGCCTCCCCAGTCGAGGTTGGGGCTGTCTCCGTCGTCAGGGCGCAGCCAGGAGGCGGCGTGGACCTCATAGATGGAGATCGGCGCGTCGGGCTTCTGGCGCCGGCCTCGGTCGGCCATCCAGTCAGAATCTGTCCAGGCGAAGTCGGCGACCGGGGCGATGATCGAGGACTGACCGGGCGGGAGTTCGGTCATCCGCGCCAGCGGATCGGCCTTCAGGGGGAGCAGCTCGCCATGGGCGCCGACCAGCTCGTATTTGTAGCGCTCGCCCGGCTGAAGGCGCGGTACGAACAGCTCCCACACCCCGGCCGGATGGCGCAGGCGCATGGGGTGGCGGCGGCCGTCCCAGCTGTTGAAGTCCCCGACCACCGACACCCGCCGGGCGTTCGGCGCCCAGACCGAGAAGCCGACGCCTTCGACGCCCTCAAGGGTCTGAGGCTGGGCGCCCATTTTTTGGCCGAGCTCCCAATGGGCGCCCTCCATGAAGAGGTGCAGGTCCAGGTCGCCGAGGAGCAGGCCAAAGGCGTAGGGGTCTTCGGTCTCCTGCGTCGCGCCCTCCCAGTCAATGCGCAGCCGATAGCCGCCCTTGCCGTTCAGGCGGCCGGCGAACAGGCCCGGCGCGACCTCATCGAGAGGCGAGGGCTTGGCGCCGTCCTGCAGCGCCGTCACCGAGCGGGCGCCGGGCTGGAAGGTGCGGACAACGGTCTTCCCGTCAGCCTCGTGGGGCCCCAGAAAGACGAAGGGATCGGTCAGCCGACCCTCCATGACAGCGGACGTCAGGGCATGGGTCAGGGTCAGGTCCTCGTGGCTCATAGGTCGCCACCCAGCAGCCGATCGACCGTCGCGGCTAGGCCGCGAAGGGGCGTCCCCAACCAGGCGGGGCGGTTGGCCGCCTCGTACCTGACCTCATAGGCCGCCTTTTCCAGCAGGAAGAGGTCGAGCAACTCGGTCGAAACCGCGCCGGCCACCTCGCCATAGCCATCGAGAAACGCCTCGCTGGCCACCGACTGGAACTGGCTGACGACATCGACCGCCCGTTCCTGGACGCCCTGGGCCACATTGGCCGCAGCGATGGCGCCCAGCGCGGCGGCATAGTCGAAGGACCGCAGCATCCCGGCCACGTCGCGCAGGGGGCTGGCCTTGGCGCGGCGGTCCTCCAGGGGTTTCGTAGGCTCGCCTTCGAAGTCGATGAAGGTGACGCCGCCGCCGGTGACCAGCACCTGGCCGAGGTGCAGATCGCCATGGATACGGGTGCGCACCTGACCAGACCCCGCGTTGGCAAGCCTGTCGACCGTCTGCGCGATCTCACTCCGGCGCTGGCGGAGGCCGTCGGCGATGTCGCCCAGGCCGCCCTGATCGGTCCAGTCGCCGCCCTTTTCCAGCACGGCCAGGGCGCCGTCCACCTGTTGCAGGACGCTGGCGCGGACGCCCTCAACAGCCTTGGCGTCCATGATCTCGGGGGCGAAGGCCGCATCCCCGCTGGGCTGGGCCAGGACGCCGTGCATCTCGGCCAGGCTGCGCCCGAGCACGCGGGCGAATTCGGCATAGGAGCCGAAATCCGGTGTCGCGGTCTGATCGCCGGCCAGGACGAGGTCGTCGATCACCCGGTGCAGGTAGTCCTGGGTCCAGTCCCAGCCGTCGCCCTGACTGTAGATGAAGGCCTGGGCGACCATCAGGGTGTGCGGTGCGCCGTCCGGCGCGATCCGGCGTACCTCTCCGACAAAGGCTGGAACGTGCGGATAGCCCCGCTCACTGAGCACCCGGGTCATCTCAGCCTCGGGATGGACGCCCGGCACGACCTTGCGCAGCAGCTTCAGGACGATCTCGCGGCCGATGATGACCGAGCTGTTGCTCTGCTCGGCCGAGGACCACTCGATCTCGGCGTCGTCGCCGGCCTCGAAGGAGGCCGATGTGAACTCAATGTCGCCAAAGGGCGAGGTGAGGGTCGCGTTGGATCTCAAACCCGCCATGACCGAGCGGACGAGCTCCGTCGTCAGGAATCCGTCGGTAAGATCGCCCACTCTCGCGCCCCGGCGCACGCGCGCCATGGCGAAGCTGTGGGCGTAGGGGTCGCCGACGTCGTCTTCCCACGTCACGCCCAGCGGAACGAGATAGGCGGCGGCGCCGGCGGAGGTCTCGACCTCCAACTCGGCGAGGATCTGGTTCGGCGCCCCGGGCAGGGGGGAATAACCCTTCACGCGGGTGGCGATCAGTTCGGCGTCCTTGCCCTGGAACCAGCGCCGGCCGCTCATCCAGTTCGGCAGCACCTCGGATTCCAGCACCGCCCGGTGGGGCGGCTCGACCAGGGTGGCCACATCGCCGCGGAGCACGAAGGTGTGCTGCTCGGCCTGAACCCCGCTTGGGGCCGTGCTCCAGCTGGGACCATCGGTCTTCTCGCACAGCTGGAACCAGTGGAAGCCATAGGGCGGCAGGGTCAGCAGATAGGTGAGGTGGCCGATAGGCGGGAAGGGCGTGCTGCCCGACATTTCCATGGGCGCCCAGCCGGCGAACTCCGATAGGTCGAGCTCAACGGCCTGGGCCGTGCGGGCCAGGTTGGCGACGCAGAGGATGGTGTCGCCCTCGTGCTCGCGCAGATAGGCCATGACCTTGCGGTTCTGCGGCCGCAGGAAGCGCAGCGTGCCGCGCCCAAAGGCGCTGTGGCGCTGGCGCACCGCCAGCATCCGACGCAGCCAGTTCAGCAGCGAGTGGCTGTCCTTGCTCTGGGCCTCCACATTGATCGCCTGGAAGCCATAGAGCGGATCCATGATGGCCGGCAGGACGAGGCTGGCCGGATCGGCGCGGGAGAAGCCGCCATTGCGGTCCGGCGACCACTGCATGGGGGTGCGCACCCCGTCCCGGTCGCCGAGATAGATGTTGTCGCCCATGCCGAGCTCGTCGCCGTAGTAGATCACGGGCGTCCCCGGCATGGTCAGCAGCAGGCAGTTCATCAGCTCGACCCGGCGGCGATCGCGCTCCATCAGCGGCGCCAAGCGGCGGCGGATGCCAAGATTGATCCGCGCCCGGCTCTCCGAGGCGTAGACGCTCCAGAGGTAGTCCCGCTCCTTGTTGGTCACCATTTCGAGGGTCAGCTCGTCATGGTTGCGCAGGAAGATCGCCCACTGGCAGGCCTCCGGAATATCCGGGGTCTGGCGCATGATGTCGGTGATCGGGAAGCGGTCTTCCTGGGCGATGGCCATGTACATCCGCGGCATCAGCGGGAAGTGGAACGCCATGTGGCATTCGTCGCCGTCGCCGAAATACTGCTGGGTGTCTTCGGGCCACTGGTTGGCCTCGGCCAGCAGCATGCGGTCTTCGAAATGCTCATCCAGATGGGCGCGGATGGCCTTCAGGACGTCATGGGTCTCGGGCAGGTTCTCGTTATTGGTGCCTTCCCGCTCGATCAGATAGGGGATGGCGTCGAGCCGCAGGCCGTCCACCCCCGCCTCCAGCCAGTAGCGCATCACCGAGAGGATCTCTTCCAGGACCTTGGGATTGTCGAAGTTCAGGTCCGGCTGATGGGAATAGAAGCGGTGCCAGTAATAGGCGCCCGCCACCGGATCCCAGGTCCAGTTGGAGGTTTCGGTGTCGAGGAAGATGATGCGGGTGCCGCTGTAGTCGGCGTCGTTGTCGGACCAGACATAGAAGTCCCGCTCCGGCGATCCGGGCGGCGCCTTGCGGGCGGCCTGGAACCAGGGGTGCTGGTCCGACGTGTGGTTGATCACCAACTCGGTGATCACCCGCATGCCGCGGCCGTGGGCCTCATCGATGAAGCGCTTCACGTCGTCGAAGTCGCCATACTCCGGATGCACGCCGCGATAGTCGGCGATGTCATAGCCGTCGTCCCGCCGCGGGGACGGGTAGAAGGGCAGCAGCCAGATGGCGTTGACACCCAGGCTGGCGATGTAGTCCAGCTTGGCCGACAGACCGGCGAAGTCGCCGACCCCGTCGTCATTGGAGTCGAAGAATGACTTCACGTGCAGCTGGTAGATGACCGCGTCCTTGTACCACTGGGGATCGGCGGTCTGCGCGGGCTCGGCCACGGGATCGTCAGCGAGATAGGCGACGCTCATCGCGGGGCCTCCATACGGAAAATGAGGTAGGGGCGGCCGGGGTCGAGGGCGATGCGTCGCCACTTCCCCTGCCAGGTGAAGCTCTGGCCGGTGAGCAGGTCGTCCATATGGGCGCTGGCGTCGTCGGCGAGGCCCAGGCGCCAGAACGGCGCCTCCACATCGGCCTCGTGCGCTCCGTGAGGATCGAGGTTCACCGCCACCAGGATGAGGTCACCCCCGTCCGGGCTGAGCTTGGCGTAGAACAGAATGTGGTCGCTGCTGGACGGCAGGAACTGCACGTTCAGGTGGGTTTGCAGGGCGGGATGGGATTTGCGCAGGCGGTTCAGCTGGCTGATCTGCGGAATGATGCCGTGCGGGGCGTCCCAGTCCCGGGGCCGGATCTCGTACTTCTCGGAGTCCTTGAACTCTTCCTTGCCCGGAACCGGCTCGGATTCGAGCAGCTCAAAGCCGGAATAGACCCCCCACAGCCCCGACAGGGTCGAGGCCAGGACGGCGCGGATCAGGAAGCCGGCGCGCCCCGAGGTCTGCAGGAAGTAGGGATTGATGTCCGGCGTCGTGACGAAGAAGTTGGGCCGGAAGAAGTCCTTCGGTTCGGTGGTCGCCAGTTCGGTCAGATAGTCGGTGAACTCCCCCTTGGTGTGGCGCCAGGTGAAGTAGCTGTAGGACTGCGAGAAGCCGATCTTGGCCAGCCGGTACATGACCCGCGGGCGGGTGAAGGCCTCCGACAGGAAGATCACGTCGGGGTGGGCGGTGCGCACCTCTCGGATCATCCATTCCCAGAAGGCGAACGGCTTGGTGTGGGGATTGTCGACGCGGAAGGTGCGCACGCCCTCGCGAACCCACAGCAGCACCACATCGCGCAGGGCGATCCACAGATCCGGGATCGCCTCGGACCTGTAGAAGTCCACATTGACGATGTCCTGGTACTTCTTGGGCGGGTTTTCCGCGTACTTGATGGTCCCGTCCGGACGCCAGTCGAACCAGCCGGGATGTTCCTTGATCCAGGGATGGTCTGGCGAGCACTGGATGGCGAAGTCGAGCGCGATCTCCAGCCCATGGTCATGGGCCGCCGCGATCAGGCGGCGGAAGTCGTCGAAGGTCCCGAGCTCGGCGTGGATGGCGTCGTGACCGCCCTCGGCGGCGCCAATGGCGTATGGGCTGCCCGGATCGTCGGGACCCGCCGTCAGGCTGTTGTTCTTGCCCTTGCGATGGCGCTCGCCGATCGGATGGATCGGCGGGAAGTAGAGCACGTCGAAGCCCATGGCCCGAATGGCCGGCAGGCGGGCGATGACGTCGTCGAACGTCCCGTGGCGGGCCGGGTCTTCGGTCTGGGAGCGAGGGAAGAGCTCGTACCAGCTGGCGAACTGCGATTCCCGGCGTTCGGCGTCGACGCATTGGGCTTGGCTTGTGCAGACAAAGGCCCGAGCCTGCGCCTGGTCCATCAGCCGGGCGGTGTCGGCGGCGAGCAGACGCTGGCCGGCCTCCTCGGCGGGGAGGCGCGAGAGCTCGTCAGCCAGCGCAGCCAACTGCCCGGAGGGGGCGGGCCCCGCCGCCTCGGCGATCAGCAGCCGGCCTTCCTCGAGGTCCACAGGCTGGGCGACGCCGGCCTCGATCTTCTTGGTGAGGTCCCGGTGGAAACCGCCGTAGCGGTCAATCCAGCCCTGGATCTCGAACTGATAGCGCCCAAGGCGCGCCAGCGGGAAGCGACCCTCCCAGAGGTCGTTGCCCAGGTGCGACATGCGCATGGACGACCAGGCATCGGTGTCGGCCGCCCGCCAGCGAAGCTCCACGGCCAGTTGTTCATGACCATCGGCATAGGCTGCACAGGTGACCGTCACCGTCTCGCCGACGATGCGTTTGACGGCGAACGGGCCGCCGGCCACCTGCGGGGAGACCTCCTCGATCACCAAGCGAGGCGCCTTGGCGGCGGTCTTGGCGCCCTGACGTCCGGCCCGGCTCACGCTGGCGATCACGGGACTGCGCCGCGCCTCCAGCAGACGCACCTCGCCCGGGGCCAGGGTTTCGAACGAGTCAGCGCGGCCATCCATGGCCTCGAACGGGCCAAAGGCGCCGGCGGCGGGCAGGAAGGTCGCCGGGTCGAGGTCGGCGGGCTCGTCGAGGGACGGGTTGATGAGCACCAGGATCACCGCTTCGGCGGTCCGCAGGTCGGGGCCGCTGGCCCGCAGCAAGGCCGTGGCGGGGGAAGCCGGGCCGGTGAGCAGCCGAATGGCCCCGTCGAACGGGGCCAGCTCGGCGACCAGCCGATTGGCCGACCGCACCTCGGTCGCCAGGTTGACGTCATCGCCGGGGAAGGGGACGCCTTCCCCCAGGCGCGCGCGTTCGGCGACCTCGAATCCCATGGGCATGAGCAGGCCAGAGCCAGTGGACGCCGCGAGGCGCAGGGCGCGAACATAGGCGGCTGAGACATCTGTCCCGGCGGGGAGCCTGGTGGCCAGGCGCGGTCCGAACGGAGCCTCCGGCTGGGCCAGCAGCGGGGCCACTGGCCGCAGATCCTCATGCTCCTCGGCGATCCAGGGCGCACGGCCGTCCCACCAGGCCGCTGACGACATGAGGGCGTCGAAGCCGCAGGGGGCTAGCGCGAGGGCGACGTCCCGGCTCACCCCCGGGGTGTCAGCGATGAAAATCAGGTCAGGCCAGGCCTGGCGCAGGCGCGTGACCAGGCTGGCCCATTGGGCGGGCTCGGCCTGGTCTGGCCGCAGCAGACGAAACCCCTGGAGGCCAGCCTGCGCCCATGATTCCGCATGACCGATCAGCCATTCCAGGATCAGCGCCCACGCGGTCGGCTGGCGCAGGCGGGCCAGCGCCATGCCCTGAGGCGGCGCCGACGCGCGCGGATCAACGGGGCGATCGCCCGCCGCCTCCCGCCGCAAGGTGAAGGCCTCTGGATGCGCGGACACCAGGGGATGCTCCGCATCGAACCGCGTGAGATCGAGGTCCATCATCGGCCGTAGCCCCACGGCGTCGCAGGCTGCGGCCAGCTCACCGATCACCGTGGAGACCGGCGCGCCAGCGAGGCTTGAGGTTCCATGATCGACGGGTCGGAAGATGTCGCCGCGGTGCTTGAACGGGGGCGCGATCAGCAGGTGGTCGAACCCGAGGTCGCGGGCCCGGTCGGCGAGGCGTTTTGCGCCACCCTGTTCGCCAAGGGCGTCAGGATGGGCGTAATAGAGTCGTGGCGCCGTCAGGCGCGGGCGGGCGGCGGAGTTCATCGTCCCTCAAGGCTGGTGTCCGACGACAACCGGCCATGCGGAGCTTCGTTCCTAAGGCAAAGCCGTCCGCGCCGCTTTCAAGCCCTGCGTGGACAGAGAGGTGGCGCCTGACGCTGTGTCCGGCGCCACGGGTCTCTCAAATCGCCGCCGCCGGGGCGTCTTCGTCCGGGCGGAATGAGCGCGGCTCCGCAGACGCCGGCGCCATTGACGATCCGTCGCCGGCATAGCGCTCATATTCCTCGACGAAACGTCGATCGAGGAAGCTCTGGTCGTCGTATTTCTCCTTGAGCTCCAGGAACCACACGCCTTCCTCCTCAAAGATATGATGGAGCACGGCCCCCCTGATGTGCTCGAGCTTGTCGAGCCAGGCCTCGTCCTCGGGCGGGATGCGCTCCAGCTCCGCCATCTGCATCTTGGCCGTGGTCTGCTCGGTGTAGGCGAGGCTGGCGTGGGCCTTCTCATGCGCCTTGGCGAGGGCGGGGTAGAGCACCACCTCCTCCGCCATCGCGTGTCCCACCAGCACCCATGAGAGCTGTCGCATGGCGGCGACCCGGGCAGGCCCATCGGCGGCTGCGCGACAGGACTCAAAGGCCGCCCGGATCTCGTCATGATGATCCAGCGCTGCGTTCAGCCAGTCGCCGGGTCTCGCCGCGGCCCGGGCCTTGGCCGTGGCCTCGGCGCGTTTCTCGTCGCTTTCGGGAGGCGTCACAGCCCCCAACATCTTGTCTACGATCGACATACCTGGTCCTCCGTCTCGAAGACCAAGTTGCAGCCATGGGAGATAGTTCCCGTCAGGCGGACCGGGCCGCCGCCCGCTTGCCCCAATACTCCCGGAAGAAGCCTCGGGGGTCCTTCTCCGCACGCGAGGGGTGGCCGATGACAAGGGTCGAGCGATCCTTGAGGTCATAGGCCGGCCAGGCAGGCGTCTTGGGGTTGTTTGGATCGCCCGCGGCGGCCAGCGCCACCCAGGCGCTAGCGATCTCGTCGGCCAGCCGCACATTGTCCCGGCTTGGCCCGGCCAGGGGGAAGCGGATGTCGTGCATGGAATAGGCGACATCGATCCCGTGGGTCGCCCCATAGCGGCCGTCGAAGGCTGGGCTGGGCGCCTCCCAGAGGTAGGACCAGGTGGGCGCGCCGCCGGCCGCGACCCGACGCTCCAGCATGGTGTTGGCCGCCAGCCGGAAATAGGTGTCGCTGGCGATGCGGGCGTTGATGATGAAGGGGGTCGCCCCGGGCGTCTCGTCCCGATAGGCCGACAGCAGCATCTGGGCGTCCTCGCCCACGCGCTTCTGCAGGGTCGAGAGCACTTCGTCCCAGGTCATGTCGAAGCGGGTCTCGCGATAGGTCCGTTCATCAAGGACGGTGGACACCACCAGCGGGATGTCCCGGGACTCCTCAGGCGCGCCCCGGGTGAAGGGATGATGCGGGATGGCTTGGCCAAGCACCGGGGCGAAGGAGCGGGGCGCTTCGCCGCGGCGACGCTCCTCGGCCTCCACATCGGCCTGGGCCGCCAGCAGGGTGGTGAAGGGGACGGCCTGCAGGTCCTTGATCTGGTCCCGTCGCAGACCCAGGCGCTGCAGCAGCTGGGCTGCAGCCTTGTCGGCCTGGTCGCGGGTCATGGAGGTCAGCGCCGAGCCGCTCATGACGCCGGCGCTGGAGAACAGGCCCTTGGCCGAGGGCATGGCCATCAGGTGGCTGACCTTGGCCCCGCCGCCGGACTGGCCGATGATCATCACCCGGGCGGGATCGCCGCCGAAGGCCTCCACATTGCGGGCCACCCACTGGAGCGAGGCCACCAGGTCGGCCATGCCGGCCGCGCCGGAATCGGCGAACGGCCCCTCGTCGCCCAAATAGAGATAGCCGAGCGAACTCAGCCGGTGGTTCACGGTGACCACCACACAGTCACCGAAGCGGGCCAGCATTTCGCCATCGCCGCCGGGATTGTTGCTGGACCCGCCGTAGAAGCCGCCCCCGTGGAAGCGGACGATCACCGGGCGCTTGCGATTGGCGTTGGCCTCCGGCGTCCAGAGGTTGAGGACCAGACAGTCCTCCCCCATGCCGCCAGGCTGCAGGTCGTTGAGGATCAGGTCGGCATAGACATGACGCCGGTTGCCCGGGATTTGCGGGGCGATGTTCCCATAGTCGAAGGCGTCTTGCACGCCCGCCCAGGGGATCACTGGCTGGGGCGGCAGGAAGCGGTTGGCGCCCGAGGAGTCCGCGCCGTAGCGCAGCCCCTTGAACACCGCGACGCCGCCTGACGCCACTCCGCGGACCTTGCCTTCGGCGGTCTCGACGACGGGAAAAAGCCGGTCCTCGGCGGCCAGAACGGGACGGGCGGCGGCCAGGCCCAGCATGCCGGCGCCGGCGGCGATGAAGGTGCGGCGATCAGTGGTCATGGAAGTCTCCTCGCGCTCAGCGGTGCAGGGTGCGGCCCATCTGCTGGGTCTCGTATCGGCTCATGAATTCGCGCTCAGCCGACCAGGGATCGGTCGCCAGGCGGGGCGGGACCTCGAACAGCAGGGTCGGCCGTTCGGTCAGGTCATAGGGGCGCCAGTCGGGGATGGCGGCGTTGTTCGGGTCGCCCGTGCGGGCGAAGCTGAGCCAGGTCTCGGACATGGCCAAGGCCATGGCCCGGGTCTCTTCGCTCTCCGGTCCCGTCAGATGGGTGGCGGCGGCCACATTGTCGAAGACGAAGGGGAGATCCAGCGTGTGCTGGCTGATGTGCTTTCCGCCGTCGGCCGGGGACCGCCAGGTCAGCTGATAGAGGTAGGTGGGCGCGGCGCTCGCCCGGACTCGGGCTTCCGCCATCAGGATCGCGTCGAGCACATAGCCGCGGGCCGAGGTGATGGTGAAGTAGAGCTCCGAGGGCGAGGACTCCGGGCAGGTGGTCTGGAAGGCGGCGATCGCCGCCTCCACGTCGTCAGCCCCCACATGGCGGGCGAGTCGCCGGCGCAGCTCGGCCATGTCGAGATCGAAGGCGCCGTCCTCGTAGCCGAGCTGGTTGGATAGCTCGGTTCGCGTGGTCCCCACCATCATGGGCAGGTCGTTGGAGATGGCCGGCGCCTCGGGATGGAAGGGGTGGGCGGTGAAGGCCAGGCTGTCCAGGACCGGCGAGAACCGCGAGCGCGTCTCCCGCATGACCCGCAGCTGCGCCCGGGTCAGGGTCTCAACGGGGACGTCCAGGAGCTTGCCGATATCAGCCGGGGCGATCTCGAGTTGCGCCAGCAGCGCGTCGGTGAGCCGGGTCGCTTGGTCCGGCGTCTGGACGCGGAGGTGGGAGCCGCTCTGGACGATCCCCCGGGCGAACAGCCCTTTCGCGTCCGCGCCGGCATAGCAGAGGCTGACCTTTCGCCCGCCGCCGGACTGGCCAAACAGGGTGACGTTGCCGGGATCGCCCCCAAAGGCCGCGATATTGTCGCGGACCCAGTTCATGGCGGCGATGAGGTCGAGATAGCCGGCGTTGCCGGAGGCGGCGTAGGCCTCGCCCAGGCGGTCGCCGAGATAACAGTGGCCGTAGACGTTCAGGCGGTGGTTGATGCTGACCACCACCACGTCGCCGCGCAGCGCCAGACGGGAGCCGTCATAGACCTTCTGCGAGGCCGAGCCGGCCTCGAAGCCGCCGCCGTGGAACCACAGCATCACCGGGCGGCGCTGGTTGTCGGACCCCGGGGTGAAGACGTTCACCCGCAGGCAGTCCTCGCTCATCGGCCCTTTGTCGGCGAGCATCCCGCGCATCTGCGGACACTGATCGCCAAACGCGAGGGCGTCCTGGATCCCCGTCCAGGGCGTCACCGGCTGGGGCGGCCGGAACCGGTTGGGCCCAGACGTGTCTGCGCCATAGCGCATGCCCTTGAAGACGCTGACGCCGCCGGTGCGACGGCCCCGAACCTTGCCTTGAGCGGTTTCGACGACGACCAGGGTCTCTACGGCGTCGGGGTCAGAGATGGCGTTCATGCGGTCATGTCCTGTCAGGGCTCTAGCGGCGGATCAGGTCGATCAGGGTGCGGCTGTCGGTCAGGTCTTCGAGGCCGCGTACGGCGGCGACCACCGCCTCGGCGGGGGCCTCACCCAGGGCCGGTGTCATGAGGTCCATGGCCTTGGCCTCCACATCGGCCGGGCTCATGGGATGAGAGGGGAAGCCCAGGACGTGGGGCACATAGGCGGTTTCCTTACGGCCATCGGTCAGCTGGACGATCACCCGGGCCGACTCGGTGCGCGGCTCGCCCGGGGCGGCCTCCTGGTCCGGGTCGTGGACGATTTCCACCCGGCGCATCAGGTCGCTCACCTGCGGGTCCTGCGCCATCCGGGCCAGGCTCTGGGCGGCGACGAAGTCGAGGCGGCGGTCGATCAGGATGATGGCGGCCAGGTAGCGCAGGTTGAGCGCCGGCATGGCCGCATCGCGGAACGCCTCCCAGCGGCCGGGCATCTCGATCCGCACCGCCCGCACCTGGGAGGAGTCGATCCGCGGCAGGAGGGCGAGCAGCGCCTCCACGGCCGGCTGGGTTGGCCCGCCGACCGGAAAGCGCTTGAAGGCGGTCAGCGGCAGTTCCGACCGCGTTCCAAGCTCGTCGATCAGATAGGCGCGGTCCCCATCCCCGTCGCGGAACAGGGCCGAGCGCATCCAGCCACCGGGGTGGTCCAGGGCGCCCCGGACGCCCCGGAACCCCGCCTGCGCCATCAGGGCGGCGTGCAGCCCGTCCCGCGCGCCCATGCCGGCGAAGACGAACGCCTTTTCGATGTGCTCCACATCCAGCAACCACTGCCAGGACCCCGAGGCCTGCTGGGCGCAGAAGGTCCAGACGTGCTCCACCGTCTCCGCCGGAAGGCGCAGCAGGACCGCCGCGGCCGTCGCCGCCCCAAACAGGGGTCCGATCCCGTGATTGGCGATCCCGGCGCGCCGGAGGTTCCCCACCCCCAGGGCCTTGGGCATCCGGCCGGCCAGCTCATAGCCGGCCATGACCGCGCGCAGCAGTTCCCCGCCGGTGGCGCCGCGGGTCTCCGCCACCGCCAGGGCGGCGGCCAGGACCGGCGGTCCCGGCTGAACAAAGGCCGACGGGATGAAGTCGTTGATCTCGGCGGCATGGCCGGTCATGGCGCTGGCGAAGGTGGCGTCCACA
>Ga0208242_100519_pt1 | contig 21543 bp, 21 predicted proteins | sample SubbioAug_CSW13A_FD_184825 | JGI IMG/M metagenome (GOLD analysis project Ga0208242, IMG submission 184825) | Serpentinite rock and fluid subsurface biosphere microbial communities from McLaughlin Reserve, California, USA - CR12Aug_CSW13A (SPAdes) | ecosystem: Environmental > Terrestrial > Deep...
TCTTGTACTGCTTGTCGGTCTCCTGGATGTCCAGCGCCGGCTTCAGCATGCCCGGCCAGTCCGACGGCCAGCGTGGCATGGCCAGCGTCGGGAAACCGAAGCCTCGAAACGCGTCGTCGAACAGGCGGTCGATCTCGCGATGCAATTGCAGGATGGGACTGACGGGCCCACCCGCCACCGGCAGGTCATTGCGCTGCACCGGGAGCGAGGCAGTGCTCTGTTGTTCTTCCTGCTCCTTCTTGAACCAGTTCCAGGGAGCCAATTTCTTGAAATCAATGTCCATGTCATACCTCCAGAAATCAATTGAAGACTCACTCAATCCGTTTGCCTGCGGCTATCGATAGCGCGCCCAGGCAACACGGGATGTTTCGCTGACTTCGGCTGCTCATCTGTGCGTATCACCTCCTTCTTTCTGCCTGCTTGGATCTGATCATTGATCCATTGATCGATTTCACTTTGACGAAACCGCCACGTCCCGCCGACCTTGAAGGCCGGAATTTCCCCGTGCGCGGCGAGCCGGTAAAGCGTCCGCTTGCCGACCTTTAAGTAGGTAGCCAACTCGTCGAGTGTGAAGATCGCCTGCTGGCGCGCTGTCATACCACCCCCACAAGTTCCGTCGTCACGCGGCCTCGCTCGAGGAACTTCTTGCAAGACTTTGCAAGATATTGCGCCTAACATGCCGAAAGTCAAGAGTCAACATCCAGCGACCTGCTGGGCGATTGATGTGACTCAAATTTCCAGAGAGGGTGTGCTGGGGCAGTCCGATCCGGCGATAGGTAAAGGTTTGATCGGGAGCCTACAAGTGCTGCGGGCAGCCGCAGCCAAACGCCGATCCTCACGTTGTAACCGAGCGCCCGCAGCCCCTTGCTCGTCCGCATGTTCCTTGGCGGAAGCTCGTCTGGACGCGCCCAGCCGACGATTTCATCGAGTCTGCTCGGACTATCGCAACCCGACGCCGACCCAGCCGAGATTTTTCACGAAGCAAAACGGCCACTTGGTACGGGCGGGCACCCTCAAGAACAGTGCTTTGCTAACGAACCTCATATGCGGACGCGGGTTCGGTTCCCTGTTCCGCCACCAATACCCTGTTTAAAGGCCGCTAGGAATGAGCACCTAGCGGCCTTTTTCATGTCATGGCTTGATGGCCACTTTCAGCACGCCATCGCGCTGGTGCGAGAACAGATCGTAGGCGGCCACAATGTCCTCGAGCGCGTACTGGTGTGTGACCATGACCCCAAGGTCCAGCCGCCCGGAAGCGAGCACGTTCATCAGGCGGCGCATGCGTTCCTTGCCACCTGGGCACAGGGCCGTGCGGATCTGGTGGTCGCCCAGGCCGGCTGCAAAGGCCCCCAGCGGGATGGTCAGGTCGCTGGAGTACACGCCCAGGCTGGACAGGGTGCCGCCCGGCTTGAGCACCCGCAGCGCCGCCTCGAAGGTAGATTGCAGGCCCAGGGCTTCGATGGAGGAGTCGGCACCCCGACCGCCGGTGAGGCGCATCACTTCTTCCACCACGTCGCACTGCGTCGGGTTCAGCGTGATGTCGGCGCCCAGTTGGCGCGAAATGCCCAGGCGGTGGTCGTTGCCATCCACCGCGATGATGGTGGACGCGCCCAGCAAGCGCGCGCCGGCCGTGGCGCACAGGCCAATCGGGCCCTGGGCGAACACCACCACGGTGTCACCGATCTTGATGTTGGCGTTTTCCGCCCCCTTGAAGCCTGTGGACATGATGTCTGGGCACATCAACACCTGTTCGTCGGTCAGGCCGTCGGGGATGGGCGCCAGGTTGGCTTGCGCATCGGGCACCAGCACGTACTCGGCCTGTGTGCCGTCAATGAGGTTGCCGAAGCGCCAGCCCGCTGTGGCCTTGTAGCCGTGGCAACCGCACAGCCCCTTGGGCACGAGGTAGCTGCCGTCTTGCGAGGGCAGGCCGTCCTGGGCGGCGTACGAATTGAAGTTGGGGCAGATGGCCCCGGCGATCACACGCTGGCCTTCCTGGTAGCCAACGACGGCACTGCCCAGCTTTTCGATCACTCCCACCGGCTCGTGGCCTACCGTCAGGCCCTTGGCGACGGGGTATTCGCCCTTGAGGATGTGCACGTCGGTGCCGCAGATGGTGGTGGTGGTGATGCGCACCAGGGCATCGTTGGGGCCCACGTCGGGGATGGGCTTGTCGGTCACTTCGATCCGGCCGGGTTCGACGAACACGGCGGCTTTCATCATTTGCGGCATGGCAACTCCTGCAGCGTTGAGGGTGGACAAGGACTTCGTGATGGGAGTCTAGCCACGGTGGCGGGTTCTGCGTGGCGGATTGCGGGGGTTGTTGATGCAGGTCAATCCCTGGGCTGCGGCAGGCACCGTAAGCTGCAAGCAGGAGATGGCCATGAAGCGACTTTCCATTGTTACGGGAACTGGGTTTGGGGGAGTTCAGGGCGATGCCCGCAGAGTCGAACCGCATCTGGATGGCGGGCAAACCGCTGGGGGACTGGCTCGGCACCACCAGTGGCCAGCGCCTGTGCTGCGCTCCGAAGCAAGTGGGCTGCTGTGGGTAAAAGCTGTCGTGCGAGCGACCGGGCCGTGAAACGTTGAACTGGACGATCTTTGGCCTCACCGCGCGCAGGCCCCCAAATGCCCAAGTCAATGTGGCTGCGACCAAGCTGGAATCACAGTCCCGCAGCTTGATCTGAGGCTGAAGTGGACTGAAACATTAAGAAGTTTTTATGCTCGCCGTACTGCATGGAATATTCGGTGCCCTGATCGGTGGGATTGCCGGGGCCATTCTGTTTTTCCTGGTGACGACCACCTTGTACTTCGGCAACAACCTGGGGGGATTGGTAGGCCTGATGGTGGCACCAGTTGGCCTGATTGTGTGAGCAATCTTTGGCGCAGTGTTCGCCGTTAAGAGGCTTGCTCCCAAGCCGCTTCAGGAACACGAGGGCCAGAAGAATGGTGCGGATGGTTGATCAACTTAGGCCAAGAGGGTATGTACGGTGGGGGCTACGAAGATTCTTGAGCCGGAAAATAAAAACGGGTCACAGACTTGTGATCTGTGACCCGTTCATTAGAATGGTCGGCGTGGCGGGATTCGAACTCGAATCCCAACCTATACAAATCAACGACTTGGAGAGAGTTTGTTCAACTTGTCGCATACTTGTCGCATAACCGCCTCAGCCCGCAAGCTTATGGGTGCACTGATTATGCCAAGGTAAGGTCACCCCCCTTGGTTAGGCTTGAATCACCGCTGTCATGCGCTTGATTTCGGTGGCTGAGAGCCCGTGGTATTCCGCCACGTCCTTCCATTTGCTCAGTTCTAGGCGAATGTCGGCGAGGATGCGCCTGGCATCTGCTGGGGAGAGTCGGTAGTGCTCCGCCATGTTCACCAAGCGTTGAACGTCCGGCTCAGCAGAGACCCCGTCCAGAGTCAGCGCGTGTTCAAGCTTAGATGCGTTGGGATTGACGTCAAAAGCCTCCGAAAGGCGCCATCCCGTGGGTTCACGCAGGAAGCCGTGGTTTCGCAAGTGGTCGTCTCGGTTGCCGATGAGCACGTTGAAGACCGCCCGTCGAAAGAGTTGTTCAAGGTCCACAGCAACCTGACCTTGAGCGCCGAAGTCCTCAATCGCTTGAACGAGGTCCAGGTAGCTCCCGCCCTTCATACCATCTTGGCGTTCCAGCAGTGTCATGGCTGAGCAGTACATCCGCCGTCCTTGGCCGCCGGGAAGTCGGTCGAAGCGCTTGGCGCAGTAGGTGCGGTAGTCGGCACTGAGAGTCAACAACTTGGCCTTGGGTACCCAAATCCCGCAACGATGGGCGAGTTCACGCGCGACCATTTCCCAAGCACCAACGTCGTAGCGGTCGTCTTTCGCTGGAAACTTGGCAATCCAGAGACTGGCGTCCGTGTCACGGAAATTCGCCTTGGGGCGTGCACCACCGAGCGAGGAGCCTGGCGCAATCAGCATGGCCAGCCACTTCTCGTATTCCGGCAACTTCTCGCTGCCCGGCTCTTCGATGCGCCGAGCGATGTGGGCCAGTTCCCCCAAGCTGGCGACAGGCGGTGCGGCCAGTTCGTCTTGCGCCACGAAAGGTTGCCCTGCAGCCTCGCGAAACCTCAGGGCGCCCATCCGCACCTCATCGCTGACGCCCAGCAGAAAGTCCGTTTCCTGCAGTGTCCGTGCATCACGCTTCTCTATTTCCGCAGCAATGAGCTCACGGCGCTCCATGAGCACACGCCCCCAACGGTCTGGCGCAGAGTCCATGAGGATGCCGAAGGCTGGGAAATCCACCAAGGGCTTCTGTTCCCCAGCATAGAGCTCCAGCCGGGGGTCCAGAGCAAACTTGTTGGCCGATTGCAACCAGACCGGCTCGTAGGCAAAGGAGGCAGGCGCCGACGTCCTGACTAAATTTTGGAACAGTTGCCCGACCAGCACCATCGGCTCGAGCTCGGGAGCATCGAGCCAGACACCATAGGTTTTTCGGTTGTTGTTTGACACAGTGGTTCCAGGCCTGTTGGCCGTCTGCTTACTGGTTTTTGGGAGCTGAACTGGGCTCGTCGGAGATGTGAGTTTTGGTTCGCACCCGGTTGCCCAGCAGCTCGATGTCTTGGAGCTTGCGACCGAGCTCGTCATCGGCCGCAAGCGAATCGATGTCTCGGTCCAGACCCAGCACGCGCAGCGCGCGCAGGAAGGTGCCCATTGCGATAGATGGGTCGCCCTTCTCGAGCCGGCGTAGAGTTTCACGGGACACCCCCAGCCGCTCCGCAAACAGCTCTGTACCGAGCTTACGGCGTTCACGAGCTAGGCGCATGCGCAGGCCAAGCGCATTCAGCTGTCGCTGAAACGCAGGGGGCGTGGGCAAAGGAGACTTTTTCACAACACATATTTTAGCCAAAATGATTTATTTTGCCAACTTAATGTGTTTTCTGGTCGATGGCTCGATGTCATTGAAGCTCGGGAGACCGCAGCGATTCATAGGTATACACATTAAATGGTCAAAATTACGCTTTCCGGCCACTTAATGTGCATAGCCTTCAGGGCTCCCCGCCAGAATCGAGCCAACTGGAGGTGGCTTTAGAAGTCTTCCTCATCGTCGTCCAGGGTTGGCCCAACTGACTCTCCCTCATTGACCAGATGGGCAGATGTGCCTCGTGTGGCCGGCTGAGTCAAAGCCAAGTGTCTGAACTTGGGACGGCCCCGATGCCGTGATGCGTGCCCAAATTGGACACGAGGTCACACAAAAGGCACTGTTCTGAGTTTTTGAACCTAAGCCAATAACCGTCTGCACCACTGAGCCTTCGACCTTGGAGGCGCTGTACGGCAGGGGGCATGCCACACGGCATGCGACAAAAAAACTTGTCGCATACTTGTCGCATACGCCGCACCATTCCAGACCAAAGTTGCGGACTGCCCCGTTTCAGGTCGGCTCATGAAACGAGGCTTATTAAACTTTGTAAGTTGTTGATTTATAAAAAGAAAAAATCAACACAAGAAGCTCGAACAAGAAAAAAGCCCGGTCCTTGCGGAACCGGGCTTTTGTCGTTTATGGTCGGCGTGGCGGGATTCGAACTCGCGACCCCTTGCACCCCATGCAAGTGCGCTACCAGGCTGCGCTACACGCCGAAGCCTTGAATTATAGCGTGCTTTTCGTCCTAGGCCGGCTCGGCCAGCAGTTTTTGCAGCGCAAGCAGCTCGGTGCGCAGGCTGTCCCAGTCCAGCACCGCGGTGGCGCCAACGGCAGGGGGTAGGGTAGCTGTGCCGGAGCCGACGTTCTGGCGCCGCTGTTCTCGCTCCTGCTGGGCCATTTCCTGCAGCCGGTTGCGCGCGCCGTTGATGGTGAAGCCCTGTTCGTAGAGCAGCTCCCGGATGCGACGGATCATCAGCACCTCGTGGTGCTGGTAGTAGCGGCGGTTGCCGCGCCGCTTCATCGGCCGCAACTGGGTGAATTCCTGCTCCCAATAGCGCAACACGTGGGGCTTGACCCCGCACAGTTCGCCCACCTCACCGATGGTGAAGTAGCGTTTGGCGGGAATGGGCGGCAGCGGGTTCTCCATGTAATCAAGGCTCTGCAGAGAAAACCTTGGAATCTACTCCAACTCGGGCCGATTGCCAAACCCGTCGGTCAAGCGGTGAGCGGGCGGGCGGCTCAGGCCGACATGACCACCGGCCCGCCTTTCTGGATGGCCCGTTGGTAGGCGGGGCGTTGGCGCAGACGGTTCAGGTAGGCCTGCAGGTGTGGCCGGGCGGGGCCGCTGCTGCGCACCAGTGCGGCTTCCACCGCAAAGCACATCTGGAAATCGGCCAGCGTGAGGTGGGCGCCGGCAAACCAGGGGTGCTGGGCCAGGTGGGCGTCCATGAAGTCCATGGCCGTGTCCAGGTTGGGGTCGATCAGCTGCTGCTGGACCCGTTCGCAAATGGCGCGCGCCACCGGTCGCACGAAGAACGGCATCTTGGCTTTGGGGATGGCGCCAAACACCAGCTTCATCACCAGCCAGTTCATGAGCGAGCCTTCGGCGTAGTGCATCCAGAAGCGGCACTGCCGGTGCTCCCACGTGCCTGTCGCAGGCACCAGGTGGGCCAGCTCCCCGCTGGCCTGCGGGCCGTACACCTCGCCCAGGTACTCCAGGATGGCGCCCGATTCCGCCACGGTCTCGTCGCCGTGGACGATGACCGGGGCCTTGCCCAGGGGGTGGATCTGCTTGAGCGCCGGTGGGGCCAGCCGCGTGAGTGGATTGCGCCGGTGCGTGACCAGGGTGTACGGCACGCCGAGTTCTTCCAGCAGCCACAGCACGCGGTGCGAGCGCGACGTTTCCAGGTGGTGGACGGTCAGCGTGGGGGTGGACATGGGCGGGGCCTCTGGACGGTCAGTGCGCTTGCAGCAGGTGTTCGAGCTTCACGGCGTCGGCGCAAAAGGCGCGTATGCCTTCGGCCAGCTTCTCGGTGGCCATCGCGTCGTCGTTGAGCGCCAGCCGGAAGCCCGGTTCATCGTAGCGCACAGGTGGCAGGTCGAGGGCACGGGCGGCCTCGGCGTCCAGTGCCCGGGGCAGGGGGGCACTACTCGCGGCCAGCTGGGCCAGCAGCTCGGGGCTGATGGTCAGCAGGTCGCAGCCCGCCAGAGCGGTGATCTGCCCAACGTTGCGGAAGCTCGCGCCCATCACCTCGGTGGCGATGCCGTGCCGTTTGTAATGGCGGAAGATCCGCGCCACCGACTGCACCCCGGGGTCGTTGGCGCCGGCTTGTGCCGACTCGTCCCAGGAGGCGCCGGCCTGTTTCTTGTACCAGTCGTAAATGCGACCGACGAAGGGGGAGATCAACCGCACACCCGCCTGCCCGCAGGCCACCGCCTGGCAGAACGAGAACAGCAGCGTCAGGTTGGTGTGGATGCCTTCTTGTTCCAGCACACGGGCGGCCTCGATGCCTTCCCAGGTGGCGGCGATCTTGATCAGCAGGCGGCGTTCGGTGTCCACGCCTTCGGCCCGGTAGAGCGCCACCAGCCGCCGCGCCCGCGCGAGGGTGGCGTCGGTGTCGAAGCTCAGGCGAGCATCGACCTCGGTGGACACCCGCCCCGGCACGATGGAAAGGATTTCGCAGCCGAACCGCACCAGCAGGCGGTCCACCACCTCATCGAGCGGTGCCGCGCCGTGCCGGGTCACGGTGTCGCGCAGCAGTGGTGCGTACTCGGGTTTCTGGACCGATTTGAGGATCAGTGACGGGTTGGTGGTGGCATCTTGCGGCTGGAACTGGGCCAGTTGCAGGAAGTCGCCGGTGTCGGCCACGACTGTGGTGTATTGCTTGAGGGCGTCGAGCTGGTTCATGGTGGGCGGGGGTCAGTTCAGGGGCACGCGCAGGCGTTCGATCATGGAGGTGGTGTCGGGGCGCACGCCGCGCCACCACACAAAGGCTTCGGCGGCCTGCTCGACCAGCATGCCCACGCCATCGGCCAGGTGCGGGGTGCCGGCCTGGCGCGCCAGGGTCAGGAAGGGGGTCATGCCCTTGCCGTACACCATGTCGTAGGCCAGGGCATGGGGTGCAAAGGCCGTGGGGGGGACCGGGGGCAGTTCCTGGCCCAGACTGGCCGAGGTGGCGTTGATCACGACGTCAAAGCGGTCGGCTGGGCGCAGGTCGGCGTAGCCACCGCCTTCCAGTGACGGTGGTGCGCCGCGTGCCAGAAACTCCTGGACCAGCGAGGTGGCCTTGTCCACGGTGCGGTTGGCCACGAACACCCGGGCGGGCTGTTGCGCCAGCAGCGGCAGCAGGGCGCCCCGGGTGGCGCCGCCCGCCCCGAGCAAGAGCACGCGGCGTCCACGCACCGGGTGCCCGAGGTTGTGCACGATGTCGCGCACCAGGCCGATGCCGTCGAAGTTTTCGGCGAGGCAGCGGCTGCCGTCGAACTTCAAGGCATTGGCGGCGCCGGCGGCCCGGGCGCTGTCGGCCAGGTCCGTGGCGTAGGCGCAGGCGTCCAGTTTGAAGGGCACGGTCACGTTCAGACCCTTGCCCCCCTCGGCACGGAAGCGGTCCGCCGCCGCGGCAAAGCCGCCCAGCGGCCCCTCGATGGCGGTGTAGGTCATGGCCTGCCCGGTGGCTTCGGCGAAGCCGGTGTGGATCAGGGGCGACTTGCTGTGGCTGATGGGGTTGCCGATGACGGCGTAGCGGTCCATGGCGTGCGGGCTGTGCGTGGCTGGTAGGGTGGTGCCAACGATTGTCGCCGATCGATGGACAAAGTTTTTGAATGGCATCGACGTGGCCAGCGAACCGCAGGCACCACGCCGCGGCTTACAGTCACACCATGGACCCTACCGCAGCACTGCCCACTCCTTCCCTGGCCGATGCCGCCAGCGCGCCCGCCCGCGTCCCGGCGCTGTTTGTGTCGCACGGCTCCCCCATGATGGCGCTGGAGCCCGGCCAGACCGGCCCGGGCTGGCAGGCCTACGGTCGGCAAGTGGTGGCGCGCTGGCCGCTGCGCGGCGTCGTGATCATGTCCCCGCACTGGATGACGCATGACCTGGCGGTGATGGGTGCGCCCGCCCCCGAGACCTGGCACGACTTTGGTGGGTTTCCGCCGCCGCTGTACGAGTTGCAATACCTGGCGCCCGGGTCGCCGGCGTTGGCGGCCGAGGTGCAGACGGCGCTGGCCAGTGCGGGCTGGCCGGCCCGTGTCGATACGCAGCGCCCCTTCGACCATGGGGCCTGGATGCCGCTCCGTTTCCTGTTGCCCCAAGCCCAGGTGCCAGTGGTGCAACTGTCGTTGCCCGCAGCGGCCGTCCCGCGCGAGGTGTACGCCTTGGGCGCGGCACTGCGGCACCTGCGCGAGCAGGGGGTGTGGTTGATCGGTTCGGGCAGCATGACGCACAACCTGCGCGAGTTCTTCGGAGGCCGACCGCCGATGGATGCCGCACCGGCCCCTTACGTGCGGGCGTTCGCCGATTGGGTGGCCGATGCGTTGAGCGCCGGCGACCGGGAGCGGCTCTTCGACTACCGCGCGCTGGCGCCGGAAGCGGCGCGCGCCCACCCTAGCGACGAGCACCTGTTGCCGCTGTATTTCGCCTTAGGGGCCGCGGGCTGGGGCGAACCGGGTGGGCCGCGCCCCGAGTACCTGGGTCGCGAAGTGATGTACAGCCACCTGGCCATGGACAGCCTGGCGCTGGCCTGAGCGGGTTGCCCGCCGCGGCGTGGCTCAGCACTCCACGATGTTGACCGCCAGGCCGCCGCGCGAGGTTTCCTTGTACTTGACCTTCATGTCTGCGCCGGTCTCGCGCATGGTCTTGATGACCTTGTCGAGGCTGACGAAGTGGGTGCCGTCGCCGCGCAGTGCCATGCGCGCGGCGTTGATGGCCTTGACCGATGCGATGGCATTGCGTTCGATGCACGGGATCTGGACCAGGCCGCCCACCGGGTCGCAGGTCAGGCCCAGGTGGTGCTCCATGCCGATCTCGGCGGCGTTTTCCACCTGTTCGGGCGTGCCGCCCAGCACCGCGCACAAGGCGCCGGCCGCCATGGAGCAGGCCACGCCCACCTCGCCCTGGCAGCCCACCTCGGCACCGCTGAGGCTGGCGTTTTCCTTGTAGAGGATGCCGATGGCCGCGGCGGTGAGCAGGAAGTCCACCACGCCCGCGTCGGTGGCGCCCGGCACGAAGCGCCGGTAGTAGTGCAGCACGGCGGGCACGATGCCCGACGCGCCGTTGGTGGGGGCGGTGACGACCCGGCCGCCCGCGGCGTTTTCCTCGTTCACCGCCAGGGCGTACAGGTTGACCCAGTCCAGCACGGCCAGCGGGTCGGTCAGGGCCTTTTCGGGCTGGGAGGTGAGGTCGCGGTACAGCTGCGGCGCGCGCCGCTTCACCTTGAAGCCGCCGGGCAGCGTGCCTTCGTTGCGGCAGCCACGTTCCACGCAGGCCTGCATCACGCCCCAGATGTGCAGCAGGCCGGCATTCACCTCGTCGTCGCTGCGCCAGTGGCGTTCATTCACGCGCATCACGCCGGCGATGGACAGGTCGTGCTCGCGGCAGCGTTGCAGCAGTTCGTCGCCGGTGCGAAACGGGATGGGCAGTTGCGTCGCGTCCGGGGCGATCACCTTCTGGCGCTGCCCGTCGGCGGCCACTTCTCTGCTCACCACAAAGCCGCCGCCCACCGAGTAGTAGGTGCGTTCGGCCAGCACTTCACCGTCGGCCGCCCAGGCCGTCAGGCGCATGCCGTTGGCGTGGAAGGGCAGGGTCTGGCTGCGGTGGAACAGCAGGTCTTCCTTGTGGTTCCAGGCGATGGGGTGCTGACCCAGCAAGGGCAGGCGTTGATTGGCCTGTATGGCCGCGATGGTGGGTTCGATCGTTTCGATGGGCACGCTTTCGGGTTCGTGTCCGCACAGGCCCAGCAGCACCGCCTTGTCGCTGCCGTGGCCTTTGCCGGTGGCGCCCAGCGAACCGTAGAGCGCGCAGCGCACCCTGGCCACACGGCCGAGCAGGCCGCCCGACTGGAGGCCGAGCGCGAACATGCGGGCCGCCCGCATCGGGCCCACCGTGTGCGAGCTGCTTGGGCCGATGCCGATCTTGAACAGGTCGAAAGCGGAAACGGCCATGGTGTGTACCTCTCAGGTGGCGTTGACTTCGCGCAGGTCGGCAGCGAAGGCGTCCACCGCCTCGGGCGTGGTGTCCCACGCACACATGAAGCGGCAGCCACCACCGGCGATGAACTGGTAGAACTTCCAGCCCCTGGCGTACATGGCCTCGATGGCCTGCGGCCGCAACTGGGCAAACACCGAGTTCACCTGCGGCGGGTGCAGCACGTTCACCCCGGGGATGTGGCGGATGGCTTCGTACAGCTGCTGCGCCATGGCATTGGCGTGGCGGGCGTTGCGCAACCAGACGTCGTTTTCCAGCAGGCCCACCCACGGCGCGGAAATGAAGCGCATCTTGGACGCCAGCTGCCCCGCCTGCTTGACGCGGTAGGCAAAATCTTCCGACAACGCCCGGTCAAAGAACACCACCGCCTCGCCGATGGGCAGGCCGTTCTTGGTGCCGCCAAAACAGAGCACGTCCACCCCGGCGCGCCAGGTGATCTCGCTCGGGTGGCAGCCCAGCGCGGCCACGGCGTTGGCGAAGCGCGCGCCGTCCATGTGCAGCTTGAGCTTGCGCCGCTTGGCAATGGCCGAAATCGCACGCACCTCTTCCACCGTGTACACCGTACCCAGCTCGGTGGCCTGCGTGATGCTGACCACCTTGGGCTTGGGGTAGTGAATGTCGCTGCGCTTGGTGACGAGCTGCTCCACCGCGTCTGGCGTCATCTTGCCGACGCGGGCCGTAGGGCTGTCGGCCTCCGTGATGAGCAACTTGGAGCCGTTGGAGAAGAACTCGGGGCCGCCGCATTCGTCGGTCTCGATGTGCGCCACCGGCGTGCAGATGACCGAGTGGTAGCTCTGGCACATGGCGGCCAGCGCCAGAGAATTGGCGGCCGTGCCGTTGAAGACGAAGTAGACGTCGCAGTCGGTCTGGAACAGCTCGCGGATGGCGTCGGTGGAGCGCTGGGTCCAGACGTCGTCGCCGTAGCCGGGCTGGTGGCCGCTGGCGTTGGCCTGCATGAACCAGTGCGTCGCCTCGGGGCACATGCCGGCGTAGTTGTCGCTGGCGAAATGCTGGGTGTGGGGCGAGCGCACGGTCATGGGTGCTCCTTCGGTGGTTACTCCAGCTCGCCCACCGGCACGCAGGAGCAGAACAGGTTGCGGTCGCCGTAAACGTTGTCCACCCGGCCCACAGGTGGCCAGTACTTGGCGTGCGCACGGGTGGAGGCGCTGGCGGCGCCGACGTCACGGCCGTAGGCGTGGGGCCAGTCGGCCTTCATCAGGCTCGCGGCGGTGTGCGGCGCATTCTTCAGCGGGTTGTCGTCCTGTGGCCAGGTGCCGTTTTCGATCTGGCGGATTTCTTCGCGGATGGCGATCATCGCGTCGATGAAGCGGTCCAGTTCTTCCAGCGTTTCGCTCTCGGTGGGCTCCACCATCAGGGTGTTGGCCACTGGGAAGCTCAGCGTGGGGGCGTGGAAGCCGTAGTCCATCAGGCGCTTGGCCACGTCCTCGGCCATCACGCCGCTGGTGTCCTTCAAGCTACGCAGGTCCAGGATGCACTCGTGCGCCACATGGCCGTTTTCGCTCGCGTACAGCGTGGGGTAGTGGTCTTTCAGGCGCACGCTGATGTAGTTGGCGGCCAGGATGGCGGCTTCGGTGGCGTGCTTCAGGCCGTCGGCGCCCATCATGCGGATGTACATCCAGCTGATGGGCAGCACGGCGGCGTTGCCGTAGGGCGCGGCGCTCACGGCACCGACCGAACCGGCAGCACCGTGGCTGGCGCCTTGCGCTTGCGCCGTGGCGTGCCCCGGCAGGAAGGGCACTAGGTCTTCCACCACGCAGACGGGGCCGACGCCCGGGCCGCCACCGCCGTGCGGGATGCAGAAGGTCTTGTGCAGGTTGAGGTGGCTCACGTCACCGCCGAACTCGCCCGGCGCGGCCACGCCGACCAGGGCGTTCATGTTGGCGCCGTCCACGTACACGCGGCCGCCGTGCTGGTGCACCAGTTCGCACAGGGCTTTCACCTGCGTTTCGAACACGCCGTGGGTGCTGGGGTAGGTGATCATCACGCAGGCGAGGTTGGCGCTGTGCTGCTCGCACTTGGCGCGCAGGTCGTCCATGTCCACGTTGCCGTTGTCGTCGCACTTGGTGACGACCACCTGCATGCCCACCATCTGGGCGCTGGCGGGGTTGGTGCCGTGGGCCGACTGCGGAATCAGGCAGACGTTGCGGTGCGCCTCACCGCGCGAGGCGTGGTAGGCCTGGATGGCCAGCAGGCCGGCGTATTCGCCCTGTGAGCCGGCGTTGGGCTGCAGGCTGATGCCAGCGTAGCCCGTGGCCTGGCACAACCAGGCGCGCAGTTGCGCGTCGAGCTGCTGGTAGCCCTTGAGCTGCTCCGCCGGGGCGAAGGGGTGCACGCCCGCAAACTCAGGCCAGGTGATGGGGATCATCTCGCTGGTGGCGTTGAGCTTCATGGTGCACGAACCCAGCGGGATCATGCTGCGGTCCAGCGCCAGGTCCTTGTCGGACAAGGCGCGGATGTAGCGCAGCATGCCGGTTTCGCTGTGGTGGCTGTTGAACACCGGGTGCGTCATGAAGTCGCTGCTGCGGCGCAGTTCGGCCGGGATGCGCGGTTCCACGCCTTTTTCGAACGCGTCGAAGCTGGGCAGGGCCTGGCCTTCGGTGGCAAACAGGGCCCACAGTTGGCAGATGTCGTCGCGGGTGGTGGTTTCGTCCAGGCTGATGCCGACGAAGCCCGCGCGCGCACCGGTGTAGCGGCGCAGGTTCAGGCCCTGGGCGGCGGCACGCTGGTGGGCCTTATCGGCGGCAGCGGGCGAGCCCAGGTCCAGCGTCAGCGTGTCGAACGCGCTGTGGTGCAGGCTGGTCAGGCCCAGTTGCTCCAGGCCGGCCGCCAGGATGGCCGTGTAAGCGGCAACGCGCTGCGCGATGCGCTTGAGGCCTTGCGGCCCGTGGTACACCGCGTACATGCTGGCCACCACGGCCGGCAGCACCTGCGCGGTGCAGATGTTGGAGGTGGCTTTTTCGCGGCGGATGTGCTGTTCGCGCGTCTGCAGCGCCAGCCGGTAGGCGGGGTTGCCGTGCGCGTCCACGCTCACGCCCACCAGGCGGCCGGGCAGCGAGCGCTTGAACGCGTCGCGGCAGGCCATGTAGGCCGCGTGCGGGCCGCCCGCGCCCATGGGCATGCCAAAGCGCTGGGTGGTGCCCACCACGATGTCGGCGCCCATTTCGCCCGGGGCCTTGAGCACGGCGAGGGCCAGCAGGTCGGCGGCCAGGATGAGTGCCGCGCCCTTGGCGTGCAGCACGTCGGCGCTGGCCTGCCAGTCGGCCAGCCAGCCGCTGCTGCCGGGGTACTGGTTGAGGGCGGCAAAGCAGTCGTCACCGGCAATCGCGGCCATCCACTCGTCGGTGGAGTTCACCACCTGCACGGTCAGGCCCAGCGGGGTGGCGCGGGTCTGGATGACTTCGATCGTCTGCGGGTGGCAGTCGCCGCTCACCACGAAGGTGTTGCCCTTGGCCTTGACCGAGCGCTTGGCCAGCGTCATGGCCTCGGCGGCGGCGGTGGCCTCGTCCAGCATGGAGGCATTGGCGATGTCCATGCCGGTGAGGTCGGTCACCATGGTCTGGAAGTTGACCAGCGCTTCCATGCGGCCCTGGGAAATCTCGGCCTGGTAGGGCGTGTACGCGGTGTACCAGGCGGGGTTTTCCAGGATGTTGCGCAGGATCACGCCCGGGGTGAGCGTGCCGTAATAGCCCTGCCCGATGTAGCTCTTGAACACCTGGTTCTGGCTGGCGATCGCCTTGAGTTCGGCCAGCGCGGCGGCTTCGGTCACGGCCGGCGGCAGGTCCATGGGCCGGGCGCGGGCGATGCTGCGCGGCACGATGCTGTCGATCAGCGCGCGGCGCGAGGCCTCGCCGATGACGGAGAGCATCAGGCGCTCGTCGTCTTCCGAAATGCCGATGTGGCGGGCAACGAACTCGTTGGCGTTTTCCAGGTCGGCCAGGGGCCGGGCGGTGGGCATGAGCATGGCGGGCTCCGGGGGCAACAGGGAAGGGTTATTTGGTCAGTTCGCCGTAGGCGGTTTCGTCCAGCAGCTCGGCCAGTTCGGCGGTGTTGGACAGCTTGACCTTGAAGAACCAGCCGGCGCCCAGCGGGTCGCTGTTGGCCAGCGCCGGGTCGTTGCGCAGGTCTTCGTTGACTTCGACGATCTCGCCGCTGACGGGCATGTACACGTCGGCTGCCGCCTTGACGGACTCGACCACGCCGGCCACATCTTTCTGGGCAAAGGCTTTGCCCACGTCGGGCAGTTCCACGAACACCACGTCGCCCAGCGCGTCCTGCGCGTGGTGGGTGATGCCCACGGTGGCGGTGTCGCCGTCAACGAGGACCCATTCGTGGTCGGAGGTGTACTTCAGGCTCATGGGGGCTCCAGCAAAAAAATGAAAAGGGATCGGGAACGGTGGGGAACCGCGGCTTCAGCCGCGGTAATAACGGTTGGGCACGAAGGGCAGGGCGGCCACTTCCATCGGCACCGCCTTGCCACGGACGAGCGCCTGCACCTGCGTGCCGAGCGCAGCATAACCGGACTCCACGTAGCCCATGGCGATGGGCTGGTTGATGGTGGGCCCGATCAGGCCGCTGGTGACTTCGCCGATGCGCTCGCCGGCGGCGTTCTGCAGCTCGACGTGCTCCCGCACAGGCACGCGCTCCTTGGCGATCAGGCCCACGCGCTTGCGGGTGGCAGGCACGGTGCCGTCCAATTGCGCCAGCACTTTGTCTGCGCCCGGGAAGCCGCCGGCGCGCTCGCCGCCGGTGCGGCGCACCTTCTGCATCGCCCAGTTCAGCGCGGCTTCCACCGGGGTGGTGGTGGTGTCGATGTCGTTGCCATACAGGCACAGGCCCGCTTCCAGCCGCAGGGAGTTGCGCGCGCCCAGACCGATGGGCTGCACCTCGGGCTGGGCCAGCAGTGCGCGGGCGAAGGCTTCGGCCACGTTGGCGGGCACCGAGATTTCGAAACCGTCTTCGCCGGTGTAGCCGCTGCGGGTGATGTACAGCTCGGCGCCGTTCCAGGTGGCGGGCATGCCGGTCATGAACACCAGCTGCTCCACGCCGGGCACCACGCGCTGCAGCGCGGTCACGGCTTGCGGGCCTTGCAGCGCCAGCAGGGCGCGGTCGAATTGCACGTCCACCGTGCAGCGGCCGCCGATCCGGGCCTGTATGTGCGCCAGATCACCGTGCTTGCAGGCGCCGTTGACGATCACGAACAGGTCGTCGCCCCGGTTGACGAACATCAGGTCGTCGATGATGCCGCCGTCGTCGTTCAGCAGCAGGCCGTAGCGCTGCTTGTGCAGGCCCAGGCCGATCACGTCCACCGGCATCAGGCTCTCGAACGCGGCCGCGGCGTCGGGGCCCACCAGGCGCAGCTGGCCCATGTGCGAGACGTCGAACAGGCCGGCGGCGGTGCGGGTGTGCTGGTGCTCGGCCATGAGGCCGGCGGGGTACTGCACCGGCATGCTGTAGCCGGCAAAGGGCACCATGCGTGCGCCCAGCTCCAGGTGCAGGGCGTTGAGGGGTGTGGTCAGCAAAGAAGCGGTGTCGGACATGTTGGAGGCAAATGGCAGCTACCCGCGAGGGTGGAATGCCGGAATGCCCCATGGGCGGCTTCCGGCCACTGCCCGCCTGTCCGCTCTACCTGAGAGATTCACGCCGGCCGCCGATGGCGACTGGGCGCTTGCTCCTTCGGTGGGATGCCTCTGGGGCAACCTCTCTCCAGGGGGGAACGCCCGCCTGCAGCAAGCGCTTGCCAGTCCTTTTGCCTGAGCGTTCAGCCCCGTCGATGCGGGGGCCTGCGCCTTCGGCGGCTGTCGACAAAAATCGGCAGCTCTCTCCTGACCCCTCAATTGTAGCCCGATCAGGTGAAGACAGCGTCATCAGAATGTGCGCTTGCCACTACCCGCCGAAGCAGGGGCTCGCCGTAGCGCACCTTGTTGCAAATTTTTAAAATAAATAAAAAAGCTTGCTTTTATTTTCAGAAAAAATATAATTGGCGTGTCGCATTGACAAACACCAGTTTTTCGGTCGCCCCTTGTCACACGTTGAGTGAGGGCCCGGTCAAATGCAACAGATATTTCAGTGGCTTGAGTCAGCGCTGAAATGGAATTCATTGACGGCTCTGCGCAAGCGCCCTGTGGGCGAACTTGCGGTTTTGAATGCACCTGTTCTCCCCGACGACGAAGCCCAAGAGCTTTCCCGCCGTTTCCATCGGCAAATATTCCATTTCCCCCATGTTTCACGAAACCGGAACCGGCGGCTACCACGGCTCCGTCACGGTATCCAGTGGGCAGGGGTCTGCATCCCACCATCGCATTTTTCGTTTCAGCCGGCGCCACGCGTCGGCCGAAGCGGCCAGGCTGGTGGCCCTCACGCAAGGCTGGTTGCAAACCTACAACCCACGCCCTGCCATGTGCTGAGCCGTCTGGGCCAGTGCATTCTCTGGTGCGCGCCGCCCGCGGCCGTGCCCCGATCCGTGATCGTTACCCCAAATGGGAACGACACACTCTCTCTGAAAGGCTCATCATGAGCAGCAAAATTTACGTCGGCAACCTGCCTTATTCCATCGACGACCATTCCCTGCGTCACAATTTTTCCGAGCACGGCAACGTCGTGTCGGCCAAGGTGATGATGGACCGTGACTCGGGTCGCTCGAAGGGCTTTGGCTTCGTCGAGATGTCCAGCCCGCAAGAGGCCGAGGCCGCCATTTCCGCCCTCAACGGCATGACCGTCGGTGGCCGCGCCATCGTGGTCAACATCTCGCGCCCCAAAGAGCCGGGCACTGGCTTTGGCAGCGGTGGTGGCTACCGCGAACAGCGCCGCGCCTACTGATCAGCCCTGCGCTGAACCACAAAAAAGGGCCCATGGGGCCCTTTTTGCATGGGTCACATGCCCGCGTAGTTGGGCCCGCCACCGCCCTCGGGCGTGACCCAGACGATGTTCTGTGTCGGGTCCTTGATGTCGCAGGTCTTGCAGTGCACGCAGTTCTGCGCGTTGATCACCAGCTGGTCCGCCCCGTCCTTGTTCACGAACTCGTACACCCCGGCCGGGCAGTAGCGGCTTTCGGGGCCGGCGAATTTGGCCAGGTTGATGTTCACCGGCACGCTCGCGTCTTTCAGCGTCAGGTGTGCGGGCTGGTTTTCTTCGTGGTTGGTGTTGCTGATGAACACGCTGCTCAAGCGGTCGAAGGTCAGCTTGCCGTCGGGCTTGGGGTAGCTGATCTGCGCGCACTCGGCCGCTGGGCGCAGGTAGGTGTGGTCAGGCTGGGTGCGGCGCAGCGTCCACGGCGGGCGTTTCATGCCCAGCTTCGGCAGCAGCCAGTGCTCGATGCCGGTCATCAGCGCCCCCACGGTGTTGCCCTTCTTGAACCAGCTCTTGAAGTTGCGCGAGGCGTCCAGTTCTTCGTGCAGCCAGCTCTGTTCGAAGGCAGCTGGGTAGGCTGAGAGTTCGTCGCTGCTGCGGCCGGCCTGCAAGGCTTCAAAGGCCGCTTCGGCGCACAGCATGCCGCTCTTGATGGCGGCGTGGCTGCCCTTGATGCGCGCCGCGTTCAGGTAGCCCGCGTCGCAACCCACCAAGGCGCCGCCCGGGAACACGGTCTTGGGCAGGCTCATGAGGCCACCCGCGGCGATGGCGCGCGCACCGTAGCCGATGCGCTTGCCGCCTTCGATGTGGGCCTTGATGCTGGGATGGGTCTTCCAGCGCTGCATTTCTTCGAAGGGGCTGAGCCATGGGTTCTGGTAGTCCAGGCCCACCACAAAGCCCAGCGTCACCTTGTTGCCTTCGAGGTGGTACAGGAAGCCGCCGCCGTAGGTGCTGCCGTCCAGTGGCCAGCCGGCGGTGTGCACCACCCGACCGGGCTTGGCCTTGTCCGCCGGGATCTCCCACAGCTCCTTGATGCCGATGCCGTAGGTTTGCGGGTCCTTGCCTTCGTCGAGCTTGAACTTCGAGATCAACTGCTTGCCCAGGTGGCCGCGCGCGCCCTCGGCGAAAACGGTGTACTTGGCGTGCAGTTCCATGCCGAGCTGGAAAGCGTCGGTTGGCTCGCCGTCCTTGCCCAGGCCCAGGTGGCCGGTGGCCACGCCCTTGACGGAGCCGTTGTCGTTGTAGAGCACTTCGGCCGCAGTGAAGCCGGGGAAGATTTCCACGCCCAGCGCCTCGGCCTGTTCACCCAGCCACTTGGTGACCGCGCCCAGGCTGATGACGTAGCAACCGTCGTTGTGGAAGTTGTTGGGGATGAGCCAGTTGGGCGTGCGGGTGGCGCCGTTCTCTTTCAGGAACAGCACGTCGTCGCCGATGACGGGTTGGTTGAGCGGCGCGCCCAGCTCCTTCCAGTTGGGGACCAGTTCGGTGAGGGCGCGTGGGTCCATGACCGCGCCCGAGAGGATGTGGGCGCCGGGCTCGGAGCCTTTTTCCAGCACGCAGACGTTGACGTCGCTGCCTTTCTCGGCGGCCAGTTGCTTCAGGCGGATGGCGGTCGACAGGCCGGCGGGCCCGCCGCCGACGATGACCACGTCGTACTCCATGGCCTCGCGCGGGCCGTGTTGTTCAAGAAGGGTTGCGGGGGTTTGCATGGGTTGTACTCTCTGCCGGGGATGTTGTGGGATCGGGGGCGCCAGCGGCTTACGCCAAACTGTCGTGAACGCGACCGATTTTAGGGGCGTGGCAGGCACAATGCCTGTCGGAAACACGACACCAACAGCACATTCCAAGGAAAACCCCCATGGCATATCAAATCGACCTGGCGGGCCGCGTGGCCCTGGTGACCGGCGCCTCCAGCGGCTTGGGGGCTCAGTTCGCCCGTGCCCTGGCCCGCGCGGGAGCGGCCGTGGTGCTGGCCAGCCGGCGCACCGACAAGCTGCAGGACCTGCGTGTGAGCATCGAGGCCGAAGGCGGCGACGCCCATGTGGTGGCGCTGGATGTGACCGACGCCGCGTCGATCCGTGCGGCGGTGGCACGCGCGGAAACCGAGGTCGGCCCGATCGACATCTTGGTCAACAATTCGGGCGTCAGCACCACGCAGCGTCTGCAGGACGTGACCGAGGCCGACTACGACTTCATCATGGACACCAACGTGCGCGGCGCGTTCTTTGTGGCCCAGGAGGTGGGCAAACGGATGCTGGCGCGCGCCAAGGGCGCGGCTCCCGGCACCTGGGTGGGCGGGCGCATCATTAACATCGCGTCCATGGCCGGGCTGAAGGTGCTGCCGCAGATCGGCGTGTACTGCATGAGCAAGGCCGCCGTCATCCAGATGACGAAGGCGATGGCGGTGGAGTGGGGCAAGTTTGGCATCAACGTCAACGCCATCTGCCCGGGCTACATCGACACCGAGATCAACCACCACCACTGGGAAACCGAAGGCGGGCAGAAGCTGATCGCGATGCTGCCACGCAAGCGCGTGGGCCAGCCGGCCGACCTGGACGCGGTGCTGATGATGCTGGCCAGCAACGAGAGCCATTTCGTCAATGGTGCGGTGATCGCGGCCGACGACGGTTTTGCGGTGTGAAGGAACGGGCATGAAGCTGGACATCCCCGAACAGAAGAAGCTGATCCACACCATGACAGTCCCCATTCGCTGGGGCGACATGGACGCCATGGGCCACGTGAACAACACGCTGTACTTCCGCTACATGGAAATCGCGCGGCTGCAGTGGATGTTCGAGTCGGGCGTGCCGGCCAATCCGCAGGGCGAGGGGCCGGTGATCGTCAACGCTTTCTGCAACTTCATCCGGCAGCTGGAGTTTCCTGGCGAGGTGCTGGTGCGCACCTACGCCGGTGCGGTGGGGCGCACCTCGTTCGACACGTACCACGAGATGGCTCGCACCGACGACTCCGACACGGTCTATGCCAACGGCGGTGCCACGGTGGTGTGGGTGGACTTCCCCAATCAGCGGTCGGCGCCCATGCCCGAGCGCCTGCGCGCCCTCATTGCCTGATCAACTGGCCGGCTTGGCCTTGGGCACCCGGCCCATGAGGTAGAACTCGGGGTTGGGCTGCATGCCGCTGAACGAGGCCATGCGGTTGCTCAGGCCGAAGAAGGCGGTGATCGCGGCGATGTCCCAGGCGTCTTCGTCGCTGAAGCCGTGGGCATGCAGGGCGGCGAAGTCGGCGTCGTCGATCTCGTGCGAGCGCTGGCAGACCTTCATGGCGAAATCGAGCATGGCGCGCTGGCGCGGCGAGATGTCGGCCTTGCGGTAGTTCACGGCCACCTGATCGGCCACCAGCGGTTTCTTCTCGTAGATGCGCAGGATGGCCCCATGCGCCACCACACAGTACAGGCACTGGTTGGCGGCGCTGGTGGTGGTGACGATCATTTCCCGGTCGCCCTTGGTCAGCCCGCTTTCACGGCCCACCGACTCGGGCAGCATCAGCGCGTCGTGGTAGGCGAAGAAGGCGCGCCACTCGGCCGGACGGCGCGCCAGGGCCAGGAACACGTTGGGGACGAA
>Ga0208242_100520_pt1 | contig 21523 bp, 22 predicted proteins | sample SubbioAug_CSW13A_FD_184825 | JGI IMG/M metagenome (GOLD analysis project Ga0208242, IMG submission 184825) | Serpentinite rock and fluid subsurface biosphere microbial communities from McLaughlin Reserve, California, USA - CR12Aug_CSW13A (SPAdes) | ecosystem: Environmental > Terrestrial > Deep...
CATGCCCATCAGTGAAGAAATCCAACGCATCATTCTCACTCAGGGCACAGCCATGGATATTGCTAAGCAAGCCAAGGCAGAAGGCGTGCGAGACTTGCGCGAATCCGGCCTGGTCAAGGTGAAACAGGGCGTCACATCCCTCGAAGAGATCATCGCTGTGACCAACGAATGACCAGCCCCCTGCCACAGATGGAGTTTGCCTAGATGGCCACGGCAGCAAAGAAACCAGAAGAAGCCATTTTTGAATGGGAAGGCAAGGACCGCGCCGGCAAAGTCGTGCGCGGTGAAATGCGCGCGGGCGGCGAAGCCATGGTAGGCGCCACGCTGCGCCGCCAGGGCATTCTTGTACAAAAGGTCAAGAAGCGCCGCATGCGCGGTGGGGCATCGATCAAGCCCAAGGACATCGCCATCTTCACGCGCCAACTGGCCACGATGATGAAGGCAGGGGTGCCGCTGCTGCAGTCGTTCGACATCGTCGCCCGGGGCAGCACCAACCCGCGGGTGACCAAGCTGCTCAACGACATCCGCGGCGACGTCGAGACCGGCACCAGCCTGTCGTCGGCCTTCCGCAAGCATGCGCTCTACTTCGACGCGCTGTACTGCAACCTGGTCGAGGCCGGCGAAGCCGCCGGTATCCTCGAAACCCTGCTCGATCGCCTGGCCACCTACCAGGAAAAAACCATCGCCATCAAGCAGAAGATCAAGTCTGCATTGACCTACCCGGTCGCCGTGCTCGTCGTGGCCTTCGTGGTGGTGGCCGTGATCATGATCTTCGTGATCCCCGCCTTCAAAGAGGTGTTCACCTCGTTCGGCGCCGATCTGCCCGCGCCCACGCTGTTCGTGATGGCGATGTCAGAGATCTTCGTCACCTACTGGTGGGCCATCTTCGGCTCGATCGGCGGCGGGCTGTACTTCTTCTTCCAATCCTGGAAGCGCTCTGAGGTCATGCAAAAGCGCATGGACCGGCTGCTGCTGAAGCTGCCGGTGTTCGGCAACATCATGTACAAAGCGGCCGTTGCACGCTGGACGCGCACGCTGTCGACCATGTTCGCAGCGGGCGTGCCGCTGGTCGAGGCGCTCGATTCCGTGGGCGGCGCTGCGGGCAACGCGGTGTTCGCAGAGGCCACCGAACAGATTCAAAGAGACGTGGCCACGGGCACCAGCCTGACCAACGCCATGCAGGCCACCAGCATCTTCCCGGTGATGGTGCTGCAGATGTCGGCCATCGGAGAAGAGTCAGGCGCGCTCGACCAGATGCTGGGCAAATCGGCTGATTTCTACGAAGAAGAGGTGGACGAAGCGGTCAAGTCGCTGTCCAGCCTGATCGAGCCCTTCATCATCGTGATCCTGGGCACCATCATCGGCGGCATCGTCGTGTCGATGTACCTGCCGATCTTCAAGCTGGGTCAGGTGGTCTGAGCCTTGTCCAACCTGCCGTTTCTGAACGTCCTGCTGGACGTGGTGCTCACCCCGTGGGGGCTGGGGCTGCTGGGCCTGTGCGTGGGCAGCTTCCTCAATGTGGTGGTGCACCGCATGCCGAAGATGCTGGAGGCACGCTGGCAGGCTGACGCGGCCGACATGCTCGGCAAGCCCGCGCCAGCCACCGAAGCCATCAGCCTGTCGCGGCCCGCCTCGCGCTGCCCGGCTTGCGGCCACGCCATCCGCTGGTATGAAAACATCCCGGTCATCAGCTGGCTGGTGTTGCGGGGCAAGTGCTCGGCCTGCAAGACGCCCATCTCGGTGCGCTACCCGCTCGTCGAGCTGGCAACCGCCGGCCTGTTCGTTGCGTGCGGCGTGCAGTTCGGCGCGCAGCCCACCACGCTGCTGTGGTGCGGCTTCGTGGCGGTGCTGGTTGCCGCGTCCCTGATTGACTGGGACACCACGCTGCTGCCCGATGACCTCACGCTGCCGCTGCTGTGGGCGGGCCTGGTCGTTGCCGCGCTGGGCTGGACGACGCTGTCGCTGAGCGACGCCCTGTGGGGCACCGTGGCGGGCTACCTCTCGCTGTGGTCCGTCTACTGGCTGTTCAAGCTCACGACCGGCAAAGAAGGCATGGGCTATGGCGACTTCAAGCTGCTCGCGGCCTTGGGCGCCTGGCTGGGCTGGAGCATGATCCTGCCCATCGTGCTGGGCTCGTCCATCATCGGCGCCGTGGTCGGCATCGGGATGAAGGTGTCCGGGCAACTGCGTGAAGGCGTGTATGTGCCATTCGGCCCCTTCCTGGCAGGCGCCGGGCTGGTGGTCACGCTGGCTGGCGCGCCGACGGTGCTGGGCTGGCTGGGCTGGGTGTGATGGCTGACACCCTGTCGGCGCCGCGTCGGCTGACGGTCGGCCTGACGGGCGGCATCGGCAGCGGCAAATCCACCGTCAGCCAGATGCTGACCGAGTTGGGCGCGCATCTGGTTGACACGGACGCCATCTCGCGCGGGCTCACCGCGACGCAAGGCGCCGCCATCCCCTTGATTGCGCAGCACTTCGGCGACCACCTGATCACGCCCGAAGGCGCGATGGACCGCACCCGCATGCGCGAACTGGCGTTTGCCGACCCAGGCGTCCTGGCCAGGCTTGAGGCCATTCTTCACCCGATGATTCAGCAGCACGCCGCCGCCCACGCCGCGCTGGCGCTGCCGGATCAACATGTGGTCTATGACGTGCCGCTGCTGGCCGAATCCGGCCCGCACTGGCGCCAGCGGGTCGACCGCATCCTCGTCATCGACGCGGAGCCCGAAACCCAGATCGCGCGGGTCATGGTTCGCTCGGGTTGGCCGCGCGAGGCTGTGGAGCAGGTGTTGCGCAAACAAGCCAGCCGCGAACTTCGGCGCGCACTGGCCGACCACATCATTGTCAACGAAGGGCTGACCCTTCAGCAATTGCGCCACGAAGTCGAGAAGCTCTGGCGCCTGTGGAACAATGGGGGATGACCTCCGGACTTGAACGGCATCAGGTGGCCCGTTGATCATCTACGAATACCCGCTGAGCGAGAGCATCCGCACGATGCTGCGTCTGGAGCACCTGTTCCAGCGCCTGACCGTGCTGATCTGGCGCGAACACCCGGTGGACCACCACCACGCCCTGTCCACCGTCTTCGAGGTCATGGACGTGGCCTCGCGCGCCGACCTGAAAACCGACCTGCTGCGCGACCTGGATCGTTACAAGAACCAGTTCATGTCGTACCGCGGCAACCCGGCCATCCACGAATCGGTGCTCGATGAGGTGCTGGGCCGGATTGAGCAGGCCTACAGCAGCCTGCAGTCGCTGGCGGGCAAGGCCGGTCAGAGCCTGCAGGGCAACGACTGGTTGATGAGCATCCGCAGCCGCATCAGCATCCCGGGCGGCACGTGCGAGTTCGATCTGCCTGCCTACTTCGCGTGGCAGCACCTGCCCGCTGCGCAGCGGCAGGCCGACCTGCAGGGCTGGGTGGGCACGCTGGCCCCTTTTGCGCAGGCTGTGCAGCTCATGCTGGGCCTGCTGCGCGACGCCGGCCATCCGCACATGGTGGCGGCGCCGTGTGGCCACTACCAGCAAAGCCTCAAAGAGACGCGCAACTACCAGCTGCTTCGCCTGCGCATCGACGAGACGATGGGGCTGATTCCCGAGGTCAGCGCCAACAGGCTGATGGTGTCTGTGCGCCTGATGCGCGCTGAAGCCGATGGCAAGCTCAAGCCAGCCGCCGACACCGACGCGGGCTTCGAGCTGACCCTTTGCGCGTGAGGGCAGACCGGATGACCGAGCACACCCCCACCGCAGGGCCGGGCGCAAAACGCCTGGAGGTCCGCTGCCCTTCGTGCGGCGAGATGCACATCTACAGCCTCGACAACCCCTACCGCCCCTTCTGCGGCAAGGGTTGCAAGGCCATCGACCTGGGCGCCTGGGCGAGCGAGAGCTACCGCGTTGAAGCCAAGCCCAGCAGCGACGACCTGCTGGACGACAACGGGGCGTGACAGTCGCTTGGCTGGCACGCCGGTCAGCCTTATAGTTGACTCATGGTTCGACTGGACGATTTCCCCCAACTGCGCCAGCTGGCCTGGAGCCGCCCCGCCGGCGTGGTGCTGGATGACGCGGAAGCCCTCGCCCTGTACGAAGCCAACTGGCGGTTCGTCGACGTGGGTCTGCTCACACCAGGTGAAGCCGCCCTGATTGACCGGCTGCGGCGCGAGGTCGGCTCAGGGGTCTTGCTTGTTTAAGCGGCCTCACCATCAGCGTGTTTGGCAATTGCTTCAAAGCCTGAACGCACCTCTTCTGTCAGAAACCTGCACATACTTCGGCGGCGGAACGGCCATCGTTTTGCAACTTGACGAGTACCGTGAGTCGGTCGACGTGGATCTGATGTGTGCCGACGCCGATGGCTATCGCTTGCTGCGCAACACAGTGAACGACAACGACCTAGGGGCACTGCTCACAAAGGCTTGGCCACTGACACGCGGCGTGAGAGCGGACCGGTACGGCATTCGTGCGTTCTGCGAGGTGGATGGCGTCCCGGTCAAGCTGGAAATCGTGCGCGAAGACCGCATTGCCCTGGCAGGAACCGACGTGCCGGCGTGGCCTGTGCGCGGCCTGACACCGTTGCACCTTTACGCGGAAAAGCTGCTGGCCAATACCGACCGCTGGGCAGACCGAAGCACGGCTTCACGCGATCTGATCGACCTCGCGATGATGGTCGGCCATTGGGGCCCGATCCCGACGGACGCCTGGCATCTGGCCCGCGAGGCCTACGGACAAAGCGTGGACGTCGCCTGGGGCAAGTCGGTGGCTCACCTGCTCGCCAACACCCGCCTGGCGACTTGTCTGGCGGCCATGGCCATGGATGAGCGGTTTGCGGATCCGATCACACAAGCACTGAACAGCGTCCACCCACCCCCATGGCCTTAAGCCCCACAGTCAACCCAGCCAAACGGCTGAAGTCGGGCATTGTTGCGGTGAATCTAATCGTTTCGCGCAAACGGCTCTTGCAACATACTCAGGGCGCGCTAGGATTGATGCGTTGCAACATCGGCACTTCAGGCTGCGCTTGGCACCTCGCCTGCCGCACTCGCGGCAAGCCGCCACCCCCGGGACTTTCACCGAAGCCAGAATCGCATGACACAAGCGTTCGTCTGGGCCGTAGTGGCCATATTGGGCACCAGTTTTCTGGTGTGTGCCTTGCTGGTGTTGACGCAGCGCTGGCACGGGAGGCTGTCGCTGGACAGTGATCTGGAGGGGGCTCAGAAATTCCACGCGGTTCCGGTACCACGGGTGGGCGGAATTGGCTTGATGCTGGGCTTCGGCCTCGGGATTGTGGTCGGGCATCAACTGGAAGGGCCAACCTACGCCACTGCCATTCTGTTGGTCGCCGCCGCGACTCCCATTTTTCTGGCCGGTGTCGCAGAAGACGTAACAAAACGCGTCACTGCTGGCGCGCGCCTCACTTCCTCATTTCTGTCCGCTGCCATCGCGGTGCTGCTTCTCGACACGCATCTTCTGCGGCTTGACATTCCGCTGATCGACAACTTGATGGCCTGGACGCCGGTCGCAATCGCGTTCACCTGCTTCGCGGTCGGCGGCCTGACGAACGCGATCAACATCATTGACGGCTTTAACGGGCTGGCGTCCGGCGCAGTGACGATCATGCTGGGTGGGCTGGCTTGGCTTGCATGGCATGCAGGTGATGACCTTGTCATGCGTCTGTGCCTTTGGGGCATGGCCGCCACCACCGGCTTCATGTTGCTGAACTTTCCCTTCGGGAAGATCTTCCTGGGTGATGGTGGAGCCTACCTTGCGGGCTTCTGGGTCGCTCAATGTGCCGTCCTGCTGCTTGCGCGCAACCCGGAAGTGTCTACTTGGGCAGTATTGCTTTGCTGCATCTATCCGGTGTGGGAGACGCTCTTCTCTGTGTGGCGAAAGAGTATTCATCGCGACACAGGCATGGGCAAGCCAGACAAGCTTCACTTCCACATGTTGATCTACCGCAGGTTGGTGAGGCGGTGGCACCCACCAACTGCGCCCCGTTGGCAACGCCACGCCTCAACGAGTTGCTTCATCTGGCTTCTTGTCATTGCGTGCCAAGTGCTGGCGAATACTTTCGCCATGACGCTTCCACAATTCCCGCTGGCGCCGTTGGTCGGCATTGCCGGTTTTGCATGGATCTACGGTCGACTGTATGGCTACATGACGATTCGCACTTCGGTTGAACCCGTGTCACCGCCACTTGACGGCCGGCCGGCTAACGCCTGAAGGCCTCAACCACAGTCACAGAGAAACACGCCGAGCCAGAACGGCAGATGTGCCTTGCCGGCCAAGCCGAAAATGGGCGAAGTGGCTCGACTTGGCCAGACCGCCGCCCCCTGCGCGCGCACAGACTAGGCTTTTGAGGACTCTCTCAGCATGGCTCTGTAGAGCAAGCGTCGCCAATCAGCGGGAAGTACGAAGCCGGCCGCGCGAATTGATCCGTCTACCAAGGCCGATCCGCGGCTCTTCAGTCCCAACTGTATGCACAGCCGCTGCAGCCGAAACTCGGATTGAATGTAGCGCCGACCACCTCGACGCGCATACATACCAGCGCCGACACGTGCAGCGACGAGCGTATCAGTGCAATTTCCGATAGCCGCCCCTGCGGCCAGCGCGCGAAGCCACAACGCATAGTCTTCCATCAAAGGTATATCGGTTGGATAGCCACCCAATTCCTTCACAAGTACGGTACGAAAACAGACTGTCATGTGATTGAGTGGATTCCTACGTCGCGCGAACAACCTGACAGAATCCAAGTCCACAGGCACCTTTCGCACAATCCCCAAGTCACCTGGAACACAATCAAATTCTTCAATCTGCCCGCCGAAAATATCGTATACCCCACTACAGGCGACTTCCATCTGCAGGGCGAGACGATCCGGCATGCAGACGTCATCCGTGTCAAAGCGCACCACCCACGGTCTATCGATGTGAGCCAATCCTGCATTTAGCGCGCGGGCAAGTCCCACATTTTCCGGCAAACGGATCAGCTGTATCGGTAGTCTGTGTTGATACTCGGATATGACCCCACTCGCATCGTCGGAAATCGGCCCATCCTGCACCAAAACGATATGGCTGGCAGGCAGCGACTGCACTCGCAGAGACTCAAGGGCCTCGCGCAAGAAACACGCCCGCTCCCCACCGTGGACGGACATCAGGACAGAGAACATGCTGGCCATTTCATGTGCCCGTGGTGTAATTAGCAAAACCGGAAACCCATCGCCTAAGACGGCAGCCTATACCACCCATCGGGTATTAGGTCGCGATCGGAAGGTCCCTTATCTCCGAACCAGCAGGAAGGCGCGACAACCATTTTCTCCGGGCTTGGGTTCAACCATGCGCCCCACCAGCTGAACGTGCTATTGGCGATGACATGGTGATCTGCAGAAGCGATCAATCTCATATCGTTACATGCATTCAACCCACGATTATGAAACACATGAAACAGATCTGCGCCGTTACCCATTATATTTTGTGCAGCCCATTGAGGGTCGTCTGAAAAAATAAAAAATCGCACAGCAGGAACCTGCCGCCTGATGACTTCCATTGCCTTTTTATAATACTCCGGCTCGATGCGCGAAAAATAGCCTGAATTCTTCTTGGAAAGGTAGTCACCGCGACGGACATGCACGCTAGCAGAGGGAGCCTCACGCATCATTTTCAATACCGCGAGATCCTCGCGCCCCCATGGAACCACGAAATCGAAATCGGATCGAATCAAATCCTTGTAGTCCGAAAAATACTTCTCTGATTGCCAGTAACCATGCAGATAAATCGGTAGAGACGCGTTCTCGGGCATCGATGGGTCGAAGTGAAAAAAACGCTCGACCAGCGCGTGACGATTCCACAGCCCCTTGAATAGCGGGCGGCCCAGAAGATGCCTTACTTTTCTGCCTGCACGCCATCCAACCAGCGACGTCAATTCACTTGGATTTGCTTGGGCAATCTCAATCCCAAATACCCTTTCCAATTCGTAGCCATTGTGCAATGAATAGCCATCAAACATGTCCGTGGCGACCCTCATCTCACTGCCCAGTCGCTGACTTAGCGCCCTGCCCATCGCGTACTGGAACATCTGATTGCCCAGACCGCCAATCAAGTTTGAGATGATCATGATCAGTCAGATGCAGCATGCCGCTGTGGCAAACGGCTTCTGCGTGCGGTTGCCTTGACCCCATGAACAATGGCGCCCGCACAGACATCGCGCGTGACAACCGAACCAGCGCCCACAATGGCGCCCTTGCCTATTCGCACGCCATCCGTAATGACCACGTTGGCGCCGATCCAGACATCGTCCTCAATGAAAATACCTAGCTCACGGGATCCTTGAAACATCATAGGGACGTCTGTTCGATCATATCGATGATTGCCACCGGAAATGGTCACATTCGGCCCAATCATGACGTGCTTGCCCACATGCACCCGACCATAAATAACCACTCCAGGGTTAATTTGGGAGTAAGCACCGATATGGAGGCTCGTGCAGTTCAAGGTCACAAACTGGTTGACGACTGCCCTTGAGCCAATGGAAACGCGATTGAAATTTCTCACTACCGCCGAAGGATGCACGAATGCCAGAAAGCCGATATTCCTGTACACACAGGCCCTGAGAGGCCACATCATCAGAGAGTGTGCCGCCATCCAGATTCTGGCGACGGCCGTCCATGGGTTTGACCACGCGCGCTTGCCCAACTGCACGAGCCGCATGAGGCGATGGTAGGCACCCTCGCCGCACAACCTGTACGCCAAAGCGGCGGCGCCCAGCAAGACGGAGTCAGTCAGTAGGCGCAACACATTGCGGTGTTTGACATGAAGGCGAATCTTATCGCGCCATCTTCTACCTACGAAACGAGGGTGATTTCCCAGCCCGTCCATCTCCATTTCCGCGATGACTCGTTCGACACGTACGGGCTCGAACAAGCCAGCGGCCTGTAACCTCATCCAGAAGTCAAGATCACCAAAGATCCGAAGCCTGGTGTCAAACGGAAACTCTTTTTGTATGTCCGTCCGCACAAAGGCCCCTTGATGGGGCAACCAACGACCCAGGTCAGCAAACCCGGCGAACTCCCCATCGCGGGTGGTTCGAACCGAGCCGCATACAATGCGGCGGTCCTGCTGCAATTCATTCTCAATGGATGCCAGAACATCGCTGTCCACGAATCGGTCACCGGAATTCAAGAAATAAATGTATTCTCCGCGTGCCAACGCCGCGCCCTTGTTCATGGCATCAAAAACTCCGGTGTCGGGCTCAGAAGCCCAGCGCGTATCCAGATCGGAAATAGACCTCAAAAAATCAACCGCCCCATCAGTGGATCCCCCGTCAATGATGATGTGCTCAAAACACTGCGCGGATTGTGATCTTATTGACTTTACTGTTGAAATGAGTCCAGGCAAATTATTCAGGTTGACCGTGACAATGGACACCTTCAAATTTTTACGTGGCGCTGTAGTGTCCATTTTTCGCACCCATTTGCTCAAGAAAATCCCTCACATTTACCGTCAGGCTGCATATGAATATGAACCCAGGCAGGCTATCCACGAACCAGATTGTGGGCTCAAAGAAACCGTATATTAGACATCCTATCAAGCATGTCTTTGCTGGCCCGCTGCGCGCCGCCAAACTTGCCATCGTGAATATTATGGCTGTCGCCCCAAGCAACCAACCATGGGACAGCACTATTTGGATGAACACATTATGCGGCCCATGATACGCCCCGGTGTCGGATGAGAAAAATCTGGCCCCAGGCTCCATCCGCATTATTTCTGGCAAAAAATACTGAGGGGATCGAATTAACTCTATGAGGTAGAAATTCCATGGCCCAGTTCGGCCGGAGGCTGCGCCAAGCAGATCGTCAGACTGATATTTCTGCTGAAGCAGATCAATAAGCCAAGGCGCAAACAACAGGACCGTTAACGCAATCAGCATGCGCTTCATTGGCGTAGCTATATAGAATAAAACAAGTACTGTCGCCAGCAAACCCGTCCGGCTTTGCAGAATAAGCAGCGCAATGAAACAGATCGCTACAACGCACTTACTCAATTTCGTCGGCTGAGCCAAGCTCAATAGAATAGTCGAGAACACAGCAGCAGCGATGTAATTTTGGTTAGTCATGCCAACTTCACTGACGCTCAACAGCAGAGAAAACGGTCCTTGTTTAACCAATGCAGCGACGATCAAAACGACGTTGGCCATCAGCAGAACGAATGCGGCGGCTTTCGTGACCTCCGACGCCATTGATCTGGTTGTCAGACTTACTGCTGCAATGCTGATGGCAGCTGGAATGAGGTACGCAGTCGCTCCAGAGACTGTTGAAAACATGATGCAAAGCGTGACAAACAAGACGCTTATAAGTGCGTAGATGTTCGTCAGTGATGTCGCAATGGATTTCACTGCGATCATCGCTATTGCCACAAAACCCATCAAACGAATTGCTTTATAAAAAAACTCAGCATCTGCGAATACCTGTATTTTGTACGCGGCACACGTCAGCGATACAACGATCACTGCCACCAAGGCGTGATACAGGGATCGGGGCGCCGAGGGTGACCAATCGGGTACAGTCACGCTCATGGTGTTACACCTGCTGAGCGCAGCAATGATGTGTACACGTCAACATGCTTCATTGCGATCGCTGCGTGCGACCAATTATTCAAGGCATGACCATGCCTTGCCAGCGGGGCTTGCGAAAAACGCGAGCAACCAATTGACAGTCTATGCTGAATAGCCCGCGCGAGCGCGCAGGCGTCAAAGGGCGCGACCAGATCCCCTAAGGTTTTATCCGAAACTATATCGCTTAGACCACCTATCCCAAAAGCGACCAAAGGTGTGCCACATGCAAGCGACTCCAACGCGGTATTCGGTAAGTTATCTTGTCTTGACGAGATCACAAAAACATCCGATGCGCAATACGCTTGCCGCATGGTTTCGTCATCGGTGATGCGCCCCAGTGAAATATGCTTCAGCCCCTGCCTTTGGCCCATGCTGGCGGGTGGCGCGCCCACTGTCAGCATCACGATATCGGGAGCCGTGACAGCAAGGTGAGACTGCGCGGTCATCAGCAGATCAAACCCTTTTCTCGGGTCTTTGTTATCCAATGCACCAAACATGACAACTTTGACGCCCAGTGGGATGCCCAAGGCGAGTCTGGCCTCGTCTTGTGGCATGGGGTGCCATCGATCGAGGTCGATCGCGTTCGGAATCACGTCTACGGGCCAATGCCTCATCAAGGGGCTTTGCCTGACGCACTCTGCCATCCACGTGCTCGGCGCGATGACATGGATGGGCCGCTTCCAGTGGCGCTTCTTCGACCGCCAGGTCAGCCGGTTGAGGTCTGGCCCGCTCTCACCAGACCCTCGGGTGCCAGGCAGATAGCCTTCTGCCCACCGGGTGGACGGCGTGTAATGCTCAGCTCCACAGAAGGGCCACATGTCGTGGAACGTCCAGACAAGCGGCTTGTTGATGCGCCCGATGTCTGGGATCGACAAGGTTCCATTGTTGATCCAGTGAAGGTGCACTACATCTGCATCGGAGGCATTGATGCGTTCCGACAGGTTGCTCACCAAGGATAGCGGGGAGTGCGTTCCAGGGTTGTCGCTGCGATACAGGAGGTTGCCCCACCGGCTCAAGCGCGACTGTGCTTTTGCCAGTTTGACGGCGACAGCGGACGTTGGCCCCTCAATCCAATCGCACCTGGATTCTTTGATGCTGACCAACATCCGAGCGTCGTCGATCGCATCGTGCTGGCGCAAGGCCATGAGCAAGCGGTTCGCCGCGCGTGCGGCACCCCCATTCACGTCGGAGTGATTGACGAGCAGCACCTTCATGGCTGTCTTGCCAAAGCCTGTTGGAGCCGCCAGACGGTGGCTCCCAGAGCATTCAGCGCCTGCCCCAGGCCCGCCCTGGAAACACGCTCAGCTGCTCGTGCTTTGGTGAACGCCGGCGTCTGATTGACCTGAAAAACCCGCGCATTCGGCGCGCCTGGCACTTTGCCGCACGAAACCAGCCCCATGCGTCGCATGACATGGTCAAACGTGTATCGAAGGTGAAATGTCTGCGGCAGGTGACAGTCAATCATCGGATGGAAGCAGTTGGCCACGATGAGATGGCCGCCCTTCCGTACACTTCGCGCCAGGTCATGCGCCAGGGCGATGGGGTCATCGACGTGCTCCAGCACGTCTTGAGCCAGCACGACGTCATAAGGGCCGCGGCTCAAGTCCGGTTGTACGTCAATTTGCGCGACACCAGCCAACCTGCTCAGCCCCACTCGGGAGGGATACGGCTCGACCACGGTCACTCGACTGTCGGGATTGTGTCTTGCAATGGTCAACGCGAGCTCGCCAAAGCCGCCGCCGTAGTCCGCAACGGTCTCAGGTTTGAGCGTCGTCAGGTGCAGCGCAATCGCGGTTCGGTGCCCTGCGGATTGCCGATCTGCCGCCGTGAACAGCCCGTTGACCAGCCAGATGGGATGACTGTAGAAGCACCCCACCTTCTCAGCCTGCTCTTTCAAGGGTCTGGTGTTGTCCAGCCCCACTTCACGCCAGACCCTGTTCATCTCTTGCCAAACCCAGCTCACGTCCGGCATGGGCTCTGGCAAGGTACTCAGGTAGCGCATCTCCGGCGACGTCAGGTCCTTCGGGTCCAGTTCGTGGCCCCATACACGTAAGCGGGAGCACGCGCGTGAATTGCTGGTGGTCATGGCTTGCTCCGATACTGGCGACTGCGGTTCATTGCGCGATCGTTTTGATCAGCCTGGCCGGGATGCCACCCCAAACTTCCCCAGCGGGAACGTTCTTGGTGACAACCGCGCCCGCCGCAATCACGGCATGGGGGCCGATGGCCACGCCAGGCAGGATCGTGGCGCCCGCGCCTATCCAGACATTCTCACCGATGACGATGCCTGTGACGCGGTCGTCCCAAGGTGCATCTCGGTAAGGTCCCTGCGACGCCCGTGAGTGGTTGGCGGCAATGAGCGAAACATTCTGTCCCAGCAACGCAGCACTGCCGATGTGAATGATGCCGCCCGCCGCCCGTATGTTCGCGCCCGTGCCGATGACGACGCGGTCTCCGATCTTCAGGCCGCCAGCCACGGATGACAGCGGATGATGGATCAGGGCGACGATCTCACTGAAGGCGCCAATGTGCACGTCCCGCCCGATGGCGAGCGCCTCCGGACGGTCAACGCGCAAGATCACTGGCGTCTCGACGCGCAAGCTCGGAAATCTTGTGCGCAATCTTGCCACTTCCCATGACCTGGCAAGTTGCCGGAGCCATCCTTTCGCCCAGTGCAAGGGCGTGATCATTTGAGCCTCGCACTGTCCCGAAGGACCTGATAGGCCGAGCGAATCGCACGCCTGAGAAGCGAGCCATTGACTTGTGTCATGAAATTCTTGGCCCGCAAAATGGCATGGGGATCTTCAACCAAGTAACTCGGCCAATCCCATTGCCGGGGCGACAACAACGGGCCATGGAAGGCTGTTGACGCGGCACAGTGAGCGCCGCTGCCATCCAGCCCGGTGTTCAGTGTCAGGGCCTGAGCTGGGCTGACGCACAGGCCACCCCGCTCGAACAATGTGGCGTACCAGAAGACGGCCCAGGTGTTCATGGTGCCCCGGTGATTTGCCTCGACCTGCGCCCAGAAGTCCTGAGCGCCGTCGAGGTTGAACCGATGGATGTCCGGTTGAGCCCAGCTGTCCAGCAACTTGACCGGGGCCTTCTCGAAATGCTGCCAGCGGTCCTCCCATGTTGCCCAGCCCCAGCAGTGCATCAGGCGCCACAAGAAAACCGATGGCAGCCCCTTGACGTTCATGGGGTAGTTCCAACCATTTATATGCCAGACCCGAGGCTCATGCTGATAGCGACCAAGCGCTTGGTTCATGAATGTCAGAAACTGCGGCGCCGTCACGATGTCGTCCTCAAGAACGATGACACGTCCATATTGACCACAGACACGGCTGATCCCGTCAGCAATGTTGGTGGCGAGCCCCAGATTGGCATCACGGCTGACGAGCTCGACGTCGAGAAATCCAGACGCGGACTGAACTACTGCTCTGGTGGCAGACACCAAACGCGACTCGGCCTCGTTCCGGGCCCCGTCGGCAAACACCACCAACCTGGTTGAGGCAGCCAACTGGTTTGCCGCGAGAGCAGCCAATGTGTGGCGGGTGTGTTCAGGCCGCGCGTGAACAAACAGGGCAACGGGTGCACTCATGTCGAGATAGGGCGGTGCGGCAGCAGCAACAGGCTACGTACCTGGTGTTTGAAGATTTTAGGAGCCAACACGATGTTGCTCGCTACTGTCGAGACGCACTGGGCCAACACCGCGGATAGCGCGGCGCCCATCAAACCCGCCATAGGAATCAGCAGCAGATTAAGCCCCACACAGGCAGCAGCGCCCAGTAGTGCCTTGTTGAGGGTGATCATGGGGCGTCGCTCATTGAGCACCCACAAGGACTGCGCCGTCCCCAGGGTGATGAACAGATTGGTCAACCCGTACAGCATGACAGGCGCAATACCGTCAACATAAGCGGACCCAAACAGAATAGGCACGAGGACGTACGCTGCCACTGCGCTCAGGCCGAAAAGCACCCATCCCAGAGCTCCATAAGCCCGGAAAATCGTGCCCATTAAATGCTGATAGGCCGCCTCACTCTCCATCTTCTTGCGCGCAACCATCGGTGCCAAACTTGCGTTGAGGGTCATGGGGATCAACGTCCACAGGGTTGCAAGCGGCAATACCGCCGCATAGATTCCGAGTTGTTCTGTGCCCAGCATGCTCTTGATCATCATTTGATCGATCCGCATGTACACGATGACTGAAATCGCACCGATCAGCAGTGGCCAGGATTCGCGCAGCAGTGCAATGGCCAGTTGACCGCTGAAGGTCCAGCGGGTTTGCGTCGGCCGGGTCCGATAGGCAACCCAGAGAATGCTCGCGGCGAGCACAGCGTCGAGCACAAATGCTGCGATGAAAGCACTTGTCGGCGCGTCCACAAGGATCAGGACAATCTTGAACCCATAACCCAGCACGTTTGCGACCAAACGCGCTTGTGCGCTGCTGCGAGCATCACTCTGGCTGACAAACCAAAGGTCAATGCAGTCAGCAGGCTGAAAGACGAGGACCGCACCAGCTATGACGACCAAAACCGCCTGCTCGGTTAGCCCGCCTTCTGCCGTGATGGAGATCGCGACGGCGATGAACCATCCGATGATCCCAGCAACGATGCGAAGGGACACAACTGTACCCAGCAAACTGCCATCGGACCGACGCGCCTGAGACAACTCCCTGACCAGGATGCCGTCCAGCCCCAGCGCCGCGGCGGCCTGGAAGAAGGCAATGAAAGCAAGGGTGTAGGCCAGTTCGCCGTAGAGTCCCGGCCCCAAGTGACGGGCGACCCAGGCGCCAACGGTCAATCCCAGAAGCAGGCGCGCCACCTTTTCAGCGAACATCCAGACGCTGTTGGACAGCAAAGCCCTGAAAGCTTGACTGGCTGGAAATCTTGCTGACAGCCTCTGGAACACGTTGGCGCCTAGTCAGGAGTGATGAGTGTGCCCGGAGCACCTCAAGCACGCTGTTGACGCCTGCGCGCAAGCCGGACTTGCCCCGTTGGCGAGCGCATCTGGGTCCGCCAAGCATGTCGAATGAGGATTAACATGAGCAGCAACACGCCTGAACCCAGTGTGGCAAACACCGCAACAAGCCCTCTGCGAGGCTTGCTCTTGAACTCGGGCGGCGTGGCGTGGTCAACCACTTGAACCATGACGCTGTCGCGGGCTTCGTCGAGTTTGGCCATTTCGAACTGCCGCGCAAGGAGCTCAAACAGCGCTTCCTGGTACTTGAAGTCGCGGTAATGGGTCAGATACTGGTCATTGCTGGAAGAGCCGTTGGTCTGCTCAAGCCTGCGCAACTCTCGCCGAAGCGCCTGTGCCTGGGCGTCTGCGGCCTTGTAGGCAGGGGCCTCCTCCGTCATCTGGCTTCGGAGCGTGCCCAATCGAACCTCGGCCGCCGTCACTTGGGCTTGCAATGCAGCATAAGCGTCGGCAGCAGAGCGAAGCTCCAGTCTCATCGAGCTCGCGTTGAATCCGGTCTGCTGAAGTCGGGTCTGGGCCTGGGTGAGCCTCTCCTTGGCGTCTTGCACCTGCCTGTCAAAAAAAACTCTACGCTGCTGCGCTTCGGACAAGGCCAGGGTCGCCGTCAATCGGGACAGTTCTTCGATGTATGCGTTAGCCAGTATGGCGGCCCGTTCAGCGTCGTGGTCATCGACGAACACTGAAACAAGGCCGTCCTTTTTGCCAATAGAGACCTGAGTACGACCGCCCAGTATCTCCAAGGCTGTCTCGCGCGACGTGACGTCGTACACCTTCATCAGGTCGTATCGCTCAATCAGCGCGCTCCGCACGCGTGCGGTTTGCATCAGCCCAACATACTGGTCAGCGGGATTTTTCATCGGGCCGGTAGCGCCCGTCAGGCTGGCCAAGGTTCCTAGTTGTTGCAACGCTGCGGAGGCGGTGGACTGTTGTTGGGGAGGCAAAAACACCGCTTGGGCCGTGTACATCGGTTTGATGAGAAAAGTGACGCCAAGCGCCACTGCGCCGACCAGAAGCGGCAACAGCACCAGGAGCGCAAGGTGATCCCAGATCACGAAAGCAAGATCAAGCAAATGAACTTCTTCATCCGTGACGGGGATGCCAGAGGACTCTGTCTTGTCACTCATGTCGCTCAATCCCTCAACGTCTTGATCGCCGCAGCACCCAGACTGAACTGGTAGATGATCTGCGTGATGTCCTTGGCGTTGCGGGTGAACACGGTCCACGCGCTTTCGCGGTTGGTCTTCTCAGGCAGCACGATCACGTCGCCCGGCAACACCGTGGCGCTGCGCACGCTGCTGAACCAGCGGGCCCCGGCGTTCGACAACACGCTGCCATCGGCGCGGATGACGAACAGTTCGTCCAGATCGGCGCCGCCTGTCAGCCCGGACTGATTGAGGTAGTCCTGCACCTTGTCGCCCTGGCGCCAGATCAGCGAAGACTCGGTGTTGACCGAACCCAGCACGTAGACGAAATCAGGCCGGCTGGGCACCACCAGGCGGTCTTGTGACTCAAGCTTCAGCGGCGGCAGCTCGCCGGGTTGGGCCCCCAGGCCTTGCAGGCCCAGCATGATGCGACCGGTCGGGCGCAGCTCGCGCAGACGCTGCAACGCCTCTTTCTGGGCCGCCACTTCGGCCTGCAGGCGCAGTTGCGCCACGCCGGGGGCGTCGCTGCCCGACACATTGGCAGCAGAGGCGCTCACGCGGCTCTGCACCTGGCTTTCGAGCCGGTTGACGAGCTGGTTGAGCGCCACGGCCTGGTTGCGCCGCACCTCTTCACGGTAGAAGGCCGAGCCAAACAGGTAGGCGTCGGGCGTCAGGCCGCCGGCCTTGCTGATCAGCTGGTGCAGCCCTTCTCCGGGTGTCATCTGGTAGATGCCGGGGCGATTGACCTCGCCTTCCACGCGCACGAACACCTGACGCTTGGCCTGAGGCGTCCGAACATCGTTGACCGAAAACACCGTGATGATGTCGCCCGGCTTGAGCGGGAGGTTGTCGGGGCTGGCGGGATCCGCGAGGGCCTGGCCGAGGTTGAACGGGATCAGTTGCACCGTGACGTTGTCGCTGTCGACGCGCTCGACAACGGCGTAATCCAGGTTGACCTCGTCCACCAGGTTGCCGATGCGGGCAGCCAGGGTGTCGGCCGTGTCGCCCGCCACGCGTTCGCCGGCAGGGCGCTCGACAGGCCGGCGCTCACCCGCGAGGCGCGGGTCGCCGCCCGCGGCTGTCTCGCTGCCAAAGGCGCGGCCCGCGCGGCGCTTGTCCTCATCATTGAGCAGCACCTCGTTCTGGCGGCGCACCGACGCGCGCGACATCAAGGCGGCCTTGCTGGGGATCAGGTCGCGCACCGTCATGCCTTCCCGCCAGGGGCTGCGCAAGGGCTGCGCCACATTGCCGCGCAGGCTGACCGTGTTGCCGAACTCCGGCACGACAGCGGTCACGGTGAGCAGGTCGCCGGTGCGCACGCGCTTGTTCAGCCCGGCCTCATCCAGGGCAAACACCTCGACGCTTCGGGCGGGCTTGCGGAGCGGATCGAGCCGCTCGAGCTGCACCCGCCGCGGGTCGGCCACCACCGGCAGGCCACCGGTGAGCGCGAGCAAGGCGCCGATGGTGTCGCCCCTCTTGTCGATCTCGTACACGGCGGGCACGGCCACCTTGCCGCTCAACGCCACGAAGCCCGTGGCCGGCGGGATGACGATGGTGTCGCCATCCTGCAGGCGGACGTCAGCGCCCTTGTTGCCCTGGGCCAAAAACTCATACAGGTCGAGTTCGGTGACGGTCTTGTCGGCCCGCTTCACCTGCACGCGCCGCATGCTGCCGTTCTGGTTGGGGCCACCGCTGGCGAACAGGGCCGACACCAACGTCGACTGGTTGCTGAGGGTGTAGGCGCCCGGTTTGCGGGCCTGCCCCACCACATAGACCGTGATGGCGCGCAGCTGGCCCATCGTGACGCTGAGCTGGAATTCCTTGTAGTAGCGCCCCACTGCAGCCCGTACGACGTCTTCGGCCTGGGCGCTGCGGATGCCGGCCACGTTTACCGCACCAACGCGGGGGATGTGAATGCGGCCGTCACGGTCGACCGTGGTGCGGACATCGATGTCGACCGAGCCCCAGGCGCGCACATGGAGCTCGTCGCCAGGCCCCATGCGGTAATCGGGTGAGACAGGGGCGTTGCTGACCGGCGGGAAGGGGTTGGCCTGGCGGAAGAAGTCGGCGCCGAAGATGGGCAGCGCCTGCCCGCTGGTTTCGAGCACGAAACGCTGGAAATCGTTGGGCGGCAAGGTGGGCTGCTCGAGGGCGCCGAGCATTGGCGCGCCGCCGAGATCAGGCCGAGGGCCGGCGTCGACACCCCGGATGACCGAGCCGCTGGCGGGTGGCGTGAGCGTGGTGTCCAGGCGACCGCCGGGCGCCATGCGTTCGAAGCCGCTGGGCATCCCAGTCGGCGGGGCCGTCATCTGGGCCCCGGGCGTCAGCCCTGGCGTGCCGCCGTTCGGCAGCCAGGCTCCGGCCTGGCCGTGGGCGAGCGACGCAGCGGCGACAAGGGCCAAACCCGAGACCGCCCGACAGGCTATTGCGAGGTACCGCTGACGCATGGATCCATCTCTTCACCAGCCAAGATCGGGCCATTGTAGAAGCAGCATGCCGTTTCATTTGCCCCCAACAAGCCCCTGTTGCGCCCACGCTCCAAGCGCCGGCGCGCTGTGTCATGTCGCCGAAATTCCCCATTTGGCGGCCCCGTGCCCCCACATGGCATCTGACTTGCATCAGAATGCGGCTGTTTTTTTGCATGTTTTACGGGTCTCGTGCCCACGGCAGCTTCCATGAAAAAATTCCAATGTGTTGTGTGCGGCTACATCTACGACGAAGCCGCTGGTGCGCCGGAAGACGGCATCCCACCCGGTACCAAGTGGGACGATGTACCCGACACCTGGCTGTGCCCTGATTGCGGGGTCGGCAAGTCCGACTTCGAAATGGTCGAGATCTGACCGAGGCGCCCATGTCCAACCCCATCGTCATCGTCGGCGCCGGCCTGGCTGGCTACAACCTGGCGCGCGAGCTGCGCAAGGCCGATCCTGAAGCGCCCATCGTGATCGTCAGCCGCGATGCGGCGGGCTTTTATTCCAAGCCCATGCTGTCGAACGCCCTGGCCGGCAAGAAGACGGCCGCCTCGCTGGTGATGAAAGCCGCCGAGAAGATGGCCGAAGAGCTCAAGGCCCGCGTGCTGTCGCGCACCAGCGTTGAACAGGTTGACGCGGCCAGCCGCACGGTGACGCTGTCGACCGGCGAGGTGCTCGCCTACCGCGATCTGGTTCTGGCCCTGGGAGCAGACCAGATCCGCCTGCCACTGCAGGGCGATGCGGCCCAGACGGTGGTGTCGGTGAACGACCTGGAAGATTTCGCTGCCTTTGCGGACGCGCTCGACAAGGGACCTGCAGGCGAGCCTGTCAAACGCGTGGCCATTCTGGGCGCAGGGCTGATCGGCTGCGAGTTTGCCAACGACCTCTTGCACCGCAACATCACGGCCACGGTGTTCGACATCGCCGATCGCCCGCTGGCGCGGCTGCTGCCCGAAGCGGCCAGCGCCCGCCTGCAGAAAGCCCTCGAGGCCGGTGGCACGGTGTTCAAGCTCGGCACCAGCGTGACAGCGGTCGACCGGGCCGACGGCGCACTGCGCCTGACCCTGAGCGACGGCAGCCAGCTTGAGACCGACCTCGTGGTCTCGGCCATTGGGCTGAAGCCGCGCACCGGTCTGGCCGAGTTGGCTGGCGCCGAGATCGCGCGGGGCGTGCGGGTCGACCGCGAGATGGCCACCAGCGTGCCGCATGTGTATGCGCTGGGCGACTGCGCCGAGGTCGAGAGCCTCTTGCTGCCCTACGTGATGCCGCTGATGCAGCAGGCCCGCGCGCTGGCCGCCACGCTGGCCGGCAAGCGCACGGCGGTCGCCTACCCGGCCATGCCGGTGATGGTGAAGACGCCAGCCTGCCCCACGGTGGTGTGCCCGCCGTCAGCCGGTGCCGAAGGCAGCTGGCAGGTGGTGGAAACCGACGAGTCGCTTGAGGCGCGGTTTGTGTCGGCCACTGAGCCCGAGCGCATGCTGGGCTTTGTGCTGCAAGGCAAGGCCACGGCGCAGCGCCAGGCCTGGGCGGCTCAGACGCCGGCGCTTCTGTAACCTCAGGCCGTTTGTACCCGCACCCGGATTGCGGTAACCTTGAGCCCCTTTGCAGCCAGCGCCTCGACCAGGCGTGGCTGCAACTGGCGCAGTTTGGCCGACACGGCCGCATTGGCTGCCAGAAGGGTCCACCCTGATTCATCCAGGGGTCCCGCCTTGACGTGCGCCGCCATCGCAGGCGGCAGCACGGAGCGTACCGCCTCCAGGCAGCGCTGCGAAGCAAGCAGGCGCTGCATGAGGCTCACCAGGGGCTCGGCACGATCGAGCGCCTGATTCACACGTGGCACGTCTGGCACCAAGGGCTGGTACGTGGCCGGAGCCTGTCTTCGACCGAACGTCGAACGTCGGGGTGGCGCGCTCATCTTCGTGAATTCAGTTCAAGGGGTGTGCCGATGCAGATTCTCATCACGACCAGCGTCTTTGCGCGGCCCAAGGTGATCCAGTTCACGCCGTGGTCGGTCGCGCTGGCAGTGCTCTTGCTCATTGTGCCTGTGATGATGGTCAGCGCCATGGCTTATCACTCGCTGCTGATGCACGCCACGCGGACGAACTGGCCGATTGTGTCGGATGCGGCCCGCTTTCTGCAGCAGCACGAGAGCGACCGGCGCGAGCGCTTCATGCGCCAAAACCTCGACGCCATGGCCGTGAAGGTGGGCGACCTGCAGGCCCGGCTGATGCGCCTGGAAAGCGTCAGCGAACGTGTAGCCGCCGCGGCCGGCATGAAGCCCGATGAGCTCAAGGCCATCGAGCCGGCTGCAGCCACGTCTCAGCCCGCCGGCGGGCCCC
>Ga0208242_100521_pt1 | contig 21410 bp, 19 predicted proteins | sample SubbioAug_CSW13A_FD_184825 | JGI IMG/M metagenome (GOLD analysis project Ga0208242, IMG submission 184825) | Serpentinite rock and fluid subsurface biosphere microbial communities from McLaughlin Reserve, California, USA - CR12Aug_CSW13A (SPAdes) | ecosystem: Environmental > Terrestrial > Deep...
GCGCGACCTGGGGCCGGCCATCTCGCCGTTCAACGCCTTCATGATCCTCACCGGCATCGAGACCCTGGCCCTGCGGATGGAACGCCACTGCGCCAATGCCCAGACCGTCGCCGAGTGGCTGAAGGCACACCCCAAGGTCGCCTGGGTCTCCTATGCGGGTCTGGCCGGCGATCCCAGCCATGAGCGGGCCAAGCGCTACGCGCCGAAGGGCGCCGGCGCGGTCTTCACCTTCGGCCTCAAGGACGGCTACGCCGCCGGCGTCAGGCTGGTGAGCGCGGTCAAGCTGTTCTCCCACCTGGCCAATATCGGCGACACCCGCAGCCTGATCATCCACCCGGCCTCGACCACCCACCGCCAGCTTGAAGAGGCCGATCAGATCGCCGCCGGCGCCGGGCCTGACGTGATCCGCCTCTCGGTGGGTCTGGAGCATGTGGACGACATCATCGCCGACCTGGACCAGGCCCTGGCCGGCCTCTGAGGTCCGCAAGCCGCCACCCCGCAACCGTCACCCTCGGGCTTGACCCGAGGGTCCATGCGCACAGCCGCTCGCCGGTGTTCATGGATGGTCGGATCAAGTCCGACCATGACGGGAGAGGGGTTGTGCGACCGCCCTCGTCCTTCGAGGCCCTGCTGTCGCAGGGCGCCTCAGGATGAGGACGGAGTGAGACGCCCGCACCCACCTCCCTCAACCTGAGGTGTGAGCGAAGCGAGCCTCGAAGGACGCAAGGCCTGACCGCGGTCAGCCCCCGAAGCTGTCGCCCAGATAGACCCGGCGGACCTCGGCGTTGTCGATGATCTCAGACGGCGAGCCTTCGAACAGCAGCTCGCCCGCATGGATGATTGCGGCGCGGTCGATGATGTCGAGGGTCTCGCGGACATTGTGGTCGGTGATCAGGATGCCGATCCCCCGACCCTTCAGATAGGAGATGACCTCGCGGATGTCGGCGATGGCCAGGGGGTCGATGCCGGCGAAGGGCTCGTCCAGCAGCATGAAGGACGGCTCGCTGGCCAGAGCCCGGGCGATCTCCACGCGGCGGCGTTCACCGCCGGACAGGGAGATGGCCGGGGCGTCGCGCAGATGCTCGATGTGCAGCTCTTCCAGCAGCTGGTTCACCGTGGCGCGGGCCCGGGCGCCGTCGCGCTCGCGCAGCTCGACCACGGCCATGACGTTCTGGGCCACGGTCATGCCGCGGAAGATCGAGGTCTCCTGCGGCAGATAGCCCAAACCCATCCGGGCGCGCTGGTACATGGGCTGGGCGGTGATGTTCTCGCCGTCCAGATAGATGGCCCCGTAGTCGGCGGCGATCAGGCCGGTGATCATGTAGAAGCAGGTGGTCTTGCCCGCCCCGTTGGGACCGAGCAGGCCCACCACTTCGCCCCGGGCCAGGCGCAGGGAGACGCCCTTGACCACCGGACGGCCGCGATAGGACTTGCCGATATTGTCGACCACCAGGCCTTCGCCTGGCGCAAGGCCCTGCGCGCCGGCCGCCTGGGGTTTGTCGAGCACCTGGTCGGCCCCCTTAGCGCTTGGCCGCAGGCTGGCCCTGCGTCTGATTGGGATAGAAGACCCCGCGAACGCGGCCTGGCGTACCAGCGCCCCGGGCGCTGGTCTCCATCCGGGCCTGACCGGTGGCCACCTGGATCACCAGGCGCTCGCCACGCAGCACGTTCTGGCCCTGGGCGGCGACCACGTCGCCGGTCATGGTGATGGTGTCGCTGGCCGCGTCATAGACCGCCGCATTGGCCCGCACCCGCTGGGCGGGCGTCACGTAGTAGACCGAGCCCTGGGCGTCCAAGCCCTGGAGCGCGCCGCAGGAGGACTCCGCGCCCGTGCGCGCCGGACGGGCGGCGGCGTAACGAATGGTCAGCACGTCAGCCCGCAACCGGGAATTGTCCTGCAGGGCTTCAGCCGACCCACGCCAGATGGCCAGGCAGCGGGCGTTGATCACCTCCAGCTCATCGGCGGTGATGTCCACAGGCGCATTGGAGCCCGCCGCCAATTGGGCGTTCGCCGGGGTGGCCGGCGCCGCGAGCAGGGCGGCCGCCAGCATCAGGGCCGACAGGGGCGTCCGCTGGCTGGCTGCAGGGAGAAATGTCATCTCAAGACGCCTCTTTCGCATCATCGCGGCGAGTTCGGAGTGATGGTGCCGCTCACGCCGCCCTTGAAGACCATGCGCTCGCCCTTGTCGTACACGCCATAGGACTTTGCACGAATTTCTCCAAGGGGGCCGGCGCCGGTGATCAGGCCCTCGCCCTCGAGTACGCCGGTGGTGGTGTCGAACACCGCGCTGCCGGTGTCGAAGGCCGCATCCGGGTCGTTCAGGCTCACATCCCCCTGCAACCGCAGGAGGCCGTCGCCCTCGTGGAAGACGCCGGACTGGGCCGACAGGCGCATGGGGCTCAGACCCTCGCCATCCAGCACCATGGCCGGACGGTCCAGCACGACGCGCTGATAGTCATCCTCGTCGCGCACGGCGCTGTTGGCCGTGATGACGAAGGAGCGGCCCTGGGCGTCGCGGCCCATGAACCGCGGATTGACCAGCCGGATCGGCGCGTCGGACTCCTCCGGCTCGGCCGGGGCGCCGGCCAGGCTGTTATAGGTCACCAGTCCCGCGAGGCTGAGAACGATCACTGCGATGATCGCCGGCAACACCACCCTCAGCCGCAGAATCAGCTGCGAGCGACGTCGCCAGCGCCCCATGGCCAGGGCCGAGGCCGGCCCGCGGGCCTCATATGCCAGGGCGCTCACCAGGGCCTCATGTGTGGGCGAAGATGTCGGAGTCTTCCCATCCGGCCACGTCCAGCAGGGCCCGATGCGGCAGGAACTCGAAACAGGCCCGCGCCAGGCCATCGCGGCCCTCCCGGGCCAGCATGCCGTCGAGGCGGGCGCGAACAGCGTGCAGGTGCAGAACGTCGGAGGCGGCATAGGCCACCTGATCGTCGGAGAGGGTGGCCGCGCCCCAGTCCGAGCTCTGCTGGGCCTTGGACAGGTCGACGCCCACCATCTCGCGGGTCACATCCTTTAGCCCATGCCGGTCGGTATAGGTCCGGGCCAGCTTGGAGGCGATCTTGGTGCAGTAGACGGGCGCGGTCATCACCCCCAGATGGAGATGGAACATGGCGATGTCGAATCGCCCGAAGTGGAAAATCTTGGTGATCGCGGGATTGGACAGCAGGGCCTTCAGGTTCGGCGCGTCATAGGTCGCCCGGTCCAGCTGGACCAGATGGGCGTCCCCGTCGCCTGCCGAGATCTGCACCACACAGAGCGGGTCGCGCCCCAGACGCAGGCCCATGGTCTCTGAATCAACCGCCACCGACTCGACGCCATCGAACAGGCCTGCCGGCAGGTCGCCCTTGTGAAGATGATTGGCCAAGACCGCTTGCTCCGCAGATGGCGCGGGCCTCGCCGCGCGGCTTTGGGATGTCCTGCGGGGGAGCAAAGGACGGCCACCCCCGCGGAGACCTGAGAAAGGGGTGGTGCCCAGGAGAGGACTCGAACCTCCACGGCCGTTAAGCCACTGGCACCTGAAGCCAGCGCGTCTACCAATTCCGCCACCTGGGCCCGGTCCGTCGGATCGGGAGGCGGGACTACTAGGGAAAAGCCAGACGGGCGTCAACGGACCTTTTCATCGGAAATTGAAGTCGCATTGCAGCAGGGGTCCGCATCGTCTATCCGGGCGGCTCGGGAAGTTTGCAAATCAACGGGCCGGGCCATGCAGGATCTCGTCACCGTCTTCGGCGGATCGGGCTTTGTGGGAAGTCAGGTGGTGCGGGCTCTGGCCCGGGCCGGGCATCGGGTGCGGGTGGCTGTGCGCCAGCCCGCCCGGGCCTATGACCTTCTGCTGCTTGGCGATGTGGGCCAGATCCAGGTGGTCCAGGCCAATATCCGCGACAAGGACTCCGTGGCCCGGGCGCTGGACGGGGCCAGCGCCTGCGTCAACCTGGTCGGCGTTCTCTATGAGAGCGGCCGTCAGAAGTTCGCCAGCCTACATGCCGAAGGCGCGCGCAACGTGGCCGAGGCGGCCAAGGCCGCCGGCGTCGCCCGTATGGTCCAGGTCTCGGCCATCGGCGCGGACGCGGGCAGCCCTTCGGTCTACGCCCGCACCAAGGCGGCCGGCGAAGCCGCCGTGCGCGAGGCCCTGCCTCAGGCGGTGATCCTACGGCCGTCCATCGTGTTCGGGCCGGAGGACGATTTCTTCAACCGCTTCGCCGCCATGGCCGTGCTGTCGCCGGCCCTGCCGCTGATCGGCGGCGGCAAGACGAAGTTCCAGCCGGTCTTTGTCGGCGACGTGGCCCGGGCCGTGGCCGCGGCCCTGGTCAATCCCGCCAGCGCGGGCCAGACCTATGAGCTTGGCGGTCCCGCCATCCTCACCTTCCGTCAGCTTCTGGAACTGGTGCTGAGCGAGACCCAGCGTCGCCGATTCCTGCTGCCCCTGCCCTTCGGCGTCGCCAGCCTGATCGGCCAGGTGGGCAATCTCGTGGCCCTGACCCCGATCGCCCCACCGCTGACCACCGACCAGGTGGCGCAGCTGAAGGTGGACAATGTCGCCAACCCGGCCCTGCCGGGCCTGGCCGAGTTGGGGGTCGAGCCCACCGCCGTGGAGTCTGTGGTGGGGTCCTATCTCTATCGCTACCGCAAGGGCGGTCAGTTCGCCGAGCCGCCGGAACTCGATATCGGCGCCACCCCGGCGTAGCGGGCGCGCGGCCGGATCAGGCCGCCGGTCTGCACCTGTTCGATGGCGTGGGCGATCCATCCCGCGCAGCGGGCGACCGCGAACAGGGCGAAGGGCGCGTCCTTCGGCAATCCCAGAACTTCCGAGAGCGCCACCAGGGCGAAATCCACATTGGGCCGCTGGCCGGTGGCGCCGGCCACCGCGACCCTCAGCGCCGCGAGGTCCGCCGGCGGCTCGAACCGGGCCAGCAGGGCCTCGGCGCGGGGATCGCCTTCCGGATAGAGGGCGTGGCCGAAGCCCGGCAGGCTGCGGTCCTGGGCCAGCCGCGCGGCAATGGCGGCGGCCGGCCCCAACTGCGCGGCCTCTGACGCCAGGGCGCGCATGGCGTCGCCAGCTCCCCCGTGCCGCGGCCCCGACAGGGCCGAGAGGCCCGCCAGCGCCGCGGCCGACAGGGACGCGCCGGTGGAAGCCGCCACCCGGGCGGCGAAGGTCGAGGCGTTCAGCTCATGGTCGGCCAGCAGCACCAGGGCCCGGCGGATCAGGTCGGCGCCGCCATCCCCCCGGGCGCAGCCCCAGGCTTGGCCCAGGCGCTCGTGGATGGCGCCGCTGGCCGGCGCCCCGGCCACAGCATCGGTGAGCACATCCAGCAGGGTGGCGGCCTCCACCGCCAGCGCCAGGGGATGGCGGCCGAGCGCCGGGGGATCGATCCCGGCCCGCTGGGCCAGGGCCGTAAAGGCCCGGGCCCGCATGTCGGAGCCGGTCGGCGACGCGCCCCGGGCGGTGCGCTTCAGGGCCGCCCCGTCGCCACCTCGCAACAGGCGGGCCACCGCCTCCAGGGTCTGGCTATCGGCCAGTCCGGCGGCGTCGCGGCCGCGATAATAGAGGGTTCCGCCGATGACGGTGGTGATGGCCGAGTCCAGCACTGGCTCCCCCCAGGCGATGGCCCCGGCGGCCACCGCGGCGGCCTTGCGGCCCCGGACCTTTCGTTCCGCCAGGGCCGCCACATCGGCGGCGCGGTAGAGGCTGCGGCGGGGGTCGGCGGGATCTGGCCGGGCGGTCAGGCGCCCTCGGCTGGCATAGGCATAGAGGGTCTGGCTGCGGACATTGAGCCGGGCGCAGGCCTCGTCCGCGGCGATCCAGTCGGTCATGAGGTCTACATTGATTATATTGATCAAGATTGACGGTGGAGCCTGCCGGTCGAAATCCTCGCGCGCAAGTCGAAACCGGAGCCTCCCCATGAACGCCCATGCTTCTGCGCCCCCCGAAGGCCTCGAAGGCGTCGTCGCCGCCCGCACCGTCCTGTCGGAGGTGGACGGCCAGGCCGGCCGCCTGATCATCCGCGGCCGCTCCCTGGACGACCTGGCCGGCCACGCTACGTTTGAGGACCTCACCGCCCTGCTGTTCGGCGGTTTCTTCGAGGATCTGCCGTCTGATCTGGGCGCCGCCCTCGGCCAGGCCCGCGTCGAGGTGTTCGCCCAGGTGGCGCACCTGGATGAGGGTCTGGCCGCCCTTGAGCCGGTGGAGGCGGTCCGCGCCCTGATCGCCCGTCTCCCCGACGGGGATGATCTGGCCACCGCCCTCAGGCTGATTGCCGCGCCGGCGGTCTTCACCCCGGCCGTGGTCCGCGTCCAGGCCGGCCAGAGCCCCATCGCCCCGGATCCGGCGAAGCCCCATGCCGCGGACATCCTGCGCATGCTGACCGGCCAGACCCCCACCGCCGCCCAGGTCGCAGGCCTGGACGCCTATCTGGTGACCGTCTCCGACCATGGCCTGAACGCCTCGACCTTCGCCGCCCGGGTGGTGGCCTCGACCCGGGCCGGCCTGACCTCGGCGGTCCTGGCCGGGATCAGCGCGCTCAAAGGCCCGTTGCACGGGGGCGCGCCGGGGCCGGTGATCGAGATGCTGGACGGAATCGGCCAGCCGGAGAATGCGCGGGCCTGGATCGAGGCGGCCCTGGCCCGGGGCGAGCGGCTGATGGGCTTTGGCCACCGCATCTACCGTGTCCGCGACCCTCGGGCCGATGCGCTGAAGGGGCCGGTGAGGGCCCTGGCCCAGGACGCCGGCGCCCGCCCCGGCCGCGTGGCCTTCGCTGAGGCCGTCGAGGCCGCGGCCCTGGAAATTCTCAAGACCCACAAGCCCGACCGGCCGCTGGACACCAATGTGGAGTTCTACACCGCCCTCCTGCTGGAAGCCCTGGACTTCCCGCCCCAGGCCTTCACCTGCGTCTTCGCCATGGGCCGGGTGGTGGGATGGCTGGCCCATGCCCGTGAGCAGCTGGCCGGCGGTCGGCTGGTGCGGCCCCAGTCGGTCTATGTGGGCCCAGAGCCTCGCAAGGCGGCCTGATCGACCACCAGCGTCGGCGGGGGCGGATTCTCCCGCTGGCGCCGGCTGAGCCAGGGGCTAGGATCGGGGGATGACTGCATCCGCCTCCACCCCGGCGCTGGCCCCGGCCCAGGCCGCCGCCCTGACCCGCAGGATCACCCTGCTGTCGGTGGCCGTCGCCCTGGTCCTGGTCGCCCTGAAGACCGGCGCCTGGGTGGCCAGCGGATCTGTAGCGGTGCTGGCCTCCCTGGCGGATTCCGGCCTCGATCTGATCGCCTCCCTGATCACCTTCTTCGCCGTCCGTTACGCGGTAGCCCCGCCCGACGCCGAGCACCGCTTCGGGCACGGCAAGGCCGAAGCCTTCGCCAGCCTGATGCAGGCGGGCCTGGTCTTCGCCTCGGCCGCCCTGGTGGGCCGGGAGGCCATAGCCAGCCTTCTGGACCCCCAGCCGATCACCCACGGGGGCTGGGCCATGGCCGTCATGGCCGCCTCGATCGCGCTCACCGGCCTTCTGGTGGCCGCCCAGACCCGGGTGCTGCGCCAGACCCGGTCCGTGGCCGTCTCCGGCGACCGGGCGCACTATTTCTCGGACCTCGCCTCCAATCTCGCCGCCCTCCTGGGCGTGGCCGGCGCCGCCTTGCTGGGCTTTGTCAGCCTGGATGGGGTCGCGAGTCTCATCGTCGCGGCCCTGCTGGTCTGGGCGGCCATCGGCGTCTTCCGCGAGGCCGCCCACCAGCTGATGGATCACGAACTGCCGGAGGATCAGCGGGCGCTGATCGTTCGGCTGATGACGCAGGACGACCGCCTGACCGACATCCACCAGCTGCGCACCCGCGCCTCAGGCCCCTATGTCCACATCCAGATGCACGCCGACCTGGATCCGGACCTGACCCTGGACGCCGCCCACCAGGTCATCGTCGAGGCCGAGAATCGCCTTCTGAAGCACTTCCCGGCCGCCGACATCCTGATCCATGCCGACCCGAGGGGCCGGGCCGAGCCCCACGGTGGCGCGTTTGCAGAAACCGCCGCGACTTGAAGCCGCAGAGTCACCCAGATGGGGCGGCGCCGCAGGCTTCGTAAACGCGCCCTTAAGGCCCCCCAGGCCTTATCGAGACCTGATCAAACTGTCCGCATTCGCGGCGAAATGCCGGCATGAGCGTCCAACGCACCCTTTACCACTTTCCGCTCGACCCGGCCTCGCGGCAGGTCCGTCTGGCGCTCGGCGAAAAGCGCCTGGCGTTCGAGGACGTGGTCGTCCGCTACTGGGAGCAGCCTGACGACCTGTCGGCGCTGAACCCGTCTGGCCTGACGCCGGTGCTGGTGGAGGACGGGCCCGACGGCCGGCTGGTTCTGTGTGAGAGCCGCGCCATCCTCGACTACCTGGAGGAGCGCCACCCTGAACCCGCCCTCTTGGGCCGCGAAGCCGTCGATCGGGCCGAGGCCCGCCGGCTGCTGCAATGGTTCGACCGCAAGTTCGACTATGAGGTCGGCTCCTTCCTGCTGCATGAGAAGATGGAAAAGCGCCTCCTGCGCATGGGGGCGCCGGACCTGGCCGCCCTGCGTCGCGGACGCGAGGCGCTGCGTATCCATCTGACCTATCTGGCGAGCCTGCTGGCCGAGCGCGACTGGCTGGCCGGGCGGCGCCTCAGCCTGGCCGATTTCGCCGGCGCGGCGCATCTGTCGGTGATCGACTATTTCGGCGACGTGCCCTGGCGCGACTTTCCGGTCGTCAAGACGTGGTACATGACGGTGAAGTCCCGGCCCTGCTTCCGGCCGCTCCTCGCCGATCGCTGGCCGGGGCTCGCGCCCGCGGCCCATTATGACGATCTCGATTTCTGAACCCCCTGAAGCGCTGATCCGCCGCCAAGCCCTCGCCCTGGGCTTCGACGACTGCCGCCTGGCCCGGGCCGACCAGCCCTGGATCGCTGGCGAGCGCCTGGCCGCCTTTGTGGAAGACGGCCGGCATGGGGAGATGGCCTGGCTGGAGACGACCCTGGAGCGTCGCTCCCACCCTCAGGCCATGTGGGCGGACGCCCGCTCCGCCGTGATGCTGGGGGTCAATTACGGCCCGGAACACGATCCGCGCGCCATACTGGATCACCCCGATCGCGGCGCCATCTCGGTCTATGCGCAAGGGTCGGACTATCACGACCTGATCAAGAAGCGGCTCAAACAGCTGGCGACCTGGATGGTCCAGACCTTCGGCGCCGAGGTGAAGGTGTTCGTCGACACCGCCCCCCTGCTGGAAAAGCCCCTGGCCGAAGCCTCGGGCCTGGGCTGGCAAGGCAAGCACACCAACCTCGTCTCGCGCCAGTTCGGCTCCTGGCTGTTCATCGGCTCGGTGCTCACCTCGCTGGAGCTGACGCCCGATCCCCCCGGCGAGGACGCCTGCGGCTCCTGCCGGGCCTGTCAGGATGTGTGCCCGACCGACGCCTTCCCCGCGCCCTATCAGCTCGATGCGCGGCGCTGCATCTCTTACCTGACCATCGAACTGTCGGGACCAATCCCGGCCGAGTTCCGCGCCATGCTCGGCAACCGCATCTATGGCTGCGACGACTGCCTGGCCGTCTGCCCCTGGAACAAGTTCGCCCAGGGCGCCCGGGAGACGAAGCTGCAGGCCCGCGAGGCCCTGAAGGCCCCGCGCCTGCAAGACCTGGCTGCCCTGGACGACGCCGCCTTCCGCGCCCTCTTCACTCAGAGCGCGGTCAAGCGCCTGGGCCGCGACCGGTTCGTGCGCAACGTCCTCTACGCCCTAGGCAACAGCGGAGATCCCGCCCTGGTTGAGGTGGTGCGCGAGCGGCTGAGCGATGCGGCGCCCGTCGTCAGGGGCGCCGCGGTCTGGGCGCTCTCGCAGCTCTTGCCGCCCGACGCCTTTGCGGGCGAGCGGGCGCTGGCCCTGCCGGGGGAGCCGGACGAGGCGGTCCGCGCCGAGTGGGGGCAGACGCCTGTCTAACGCCTAGGGCGTAGCGTGAGGGCTCATGCCCACCACCCCACCGCCGTCATGCTCGGGCTTGACCCGAGCATCCATGAACACTGATCCGGCCACGGTGTGCATGGGCCCTCGGATCAAGTCCGAGGGCGACGAGAGGGGTGATGCCCTCCGTCCGTCGCGGCTCGCTTCGCTCGCACCTCAGGATGAGGGAGGCTGGTGAGGCGCCTCAGTCCGTCCTCATCCTGAGGCGCCCGAAGGGCCTCGAAGGACGAGGACGGCCGCAATGAGCACGCCCTCAGTCGGCGTAGACCGCCGGGCGCTTCTCCATGTTCGACATCACCGCCTCCTTCTGGTTGGGCGATCCGATGACCGCGCCCTGCTCGGCGCTCTCGGCCAGCAGGATGTCGTGCTGGCTGGCCGGTGTCTCGGCCAGTTCGATCAGCCGCTTGGCGCCGCGGATGGCGTGGGGGCTCTTGCCGGCGATGTCGGCGGCGAAGGCGAGCGCCTCGGCCAAGGGATCGGCGCAGACCCGGGTGGCGAAGCCGAGCCGATGGGCCTCCTCGCCGTCGAAGATGCGGCCCGAATAGGTCAGCTCGCGGATCACGTCGCCCCGGGCCAGATGGCGCATCAGCACAAGGCCACCCATGTCGGGCACCAGGCCCCACTTGATCTCCATCACCGCCATGCGCGCGTCAGCCGTCACGAAGCGCATGTCCGGAGCCAGGGCCAGCTGGAAGCCGCCGCCAAAGGCCACCCCATGGATGGCCGCGATCACCGGAACCGGCTGTTCGCGCCAGACCATGACCGCGTGCTGGGCCCGGTTGGAGCCGCCAGGGGTGCGGTTGGGGGTCAAAAGGGTCCCGCCATCGGCCGCCCCGCGGTTGCGCTCGCCAGAGGCCATGGCGGCGAAGGAGCCCATGTCGAGGCCGGCGCAGAAGGCGCGCCCTTCGCCCGACAGCACCACGGCGCGAACGCCCTTGGTGGTCTTCAGCGCCTCGCCCGTCTCGATCAGGGCCGAGAACATGGCGTCGTCCAGGGCGTTCATCTTGTCGGTGCGGACCATGCGCACGTCGGCGACGCCGTCCTTGATCTCCACCTTCACCCGGTCGTTCATGAGCATCCTCCCGCTTGGCTCCCGGCTTCGCCGCCGGTGTCACGAAAGACTGTCACGGATCAACCCGGCGGGCGATGGCGGATCAGCGCCTCCTGCGTGGCCGAGGCCACCAGACGGCCCTGGCGGTCGAAGATCGAGCCCCGGTTGAAGCCTCGCCCGCCCGAGGCCGAGGGGCTGTCCTGGACATAGAGGTGCCAGTCGGAGAAGTCGCTGGCCCGGTGGAACCACAGGGCGTGGTCGAGGCTCGCCACCTGCAGGTGGCCGTGGGGGACCGGATGGGGCCGCAGGCTCGCATCCAGCAGGCTCATGTCCGAGCCATAGGCCAAGGCGCACTGGTTGACCGCCACATCGGTCCCCACCGACTGTCGGGCCTTGAACCAGACATTATAGAGCGGGGCCATGGGCTCGGTCTGGTCCCGGCGCTGCGGGTCGATGGGGCGGACCTCCACGGGCCAGTCCCGGTCCCGGGGCGGAATCCCATCGGCCTCGCGCAGCTGCTCCTCGTTCAGCAGGTCCTCCGGCGCCGGCACGACGGGCAGCTGATCCTGGTGTTCGAAGCCGTCCTCAGGGACCTGAAAAGAGGCCGCCAGATTGAAGATCTGCTTGCCGTTCTGAATGGCGGTCACCCGGCGCACCGAGAACGAGCCGCCGTCGCGGGCCCGGTCCACCTGAAACAGGATCGGGATCGACGGGTCGCCGGGCCGGATGAAATAGGCGTGCATGGAGTGGCACAGCCGGTCTTCGATGGTGCGATAGGCCGCGGTCAGGGCCTGGGCCACCACCTGGCCGCCATAGATGCGCTGGCCCTGCCGGGCCGGCGTCAGGCCGCGATAGAGGTCGAGCTCGATCTGTTCGAGGTTGAGGATTTCCAGCAGTTCGTTCTGCGGTTCGCTCATCAGAAATGGGCCTCCGGCATGTCTTTCAGGCGGGGCAGGATCTTGTCCTTGTCCGAGGTGATGGCCCCGTCCGCCGTCACCGGCCAATCGATGCCCAGGTCCGGATCGTTCCAGATCACCCCGCCTTCGCAGTCCGGCGCATAGAGGCCGTCCACCTTGTAGAACAGCTCGCAATCGTCGGTGAGGGTGCAGTAGCCGTGGGCGAAGCCGCGGGGGACCAGAAGCTGCTCGCCGCCCTCGGCCGTCAGTTCGGCCCCAACCCACTGGCCGAAGGTCGCCGAGCCGGGCCGCACATCGACGGCGACGTCACAGATGGCGCCCCGCAGGACCCGCACCAGCTTGGCCTGGGCGTGGGGCGCGGTCTGGAAGTGCAGCCCCCGCACCGTGCCCTTTTTCGCGTTGAAGGCCTGGTTGTCCTGCACGAAGTCGCAGGCGAGGCCGGCCTCGCGCAGAGTCTTGCGGCTCCAGGTCTCGGCGAACCAGCCCCGCGCATCGCCATGACGCTTGGGCGTGATAAGCAGAACCTCGGGCAGGGCGAGCGGGGTGATGGCGGTCATGAAACTCTACGTATCGATATTGGAGCGCGCCCCGGCATGAACGAGCCTTTCGGCGAAGACAAGGCGCCCCCTGCGCTCAGCGTCGTCATCGTCGCCTATAACAGCGCCGCCAGCCTGCCGGCCTGCGTCGCCGCCCTGGCCGCCCAGACCTTCGGCGACCACGAGTTGCTGATCGTCAACAACGCCTCGCCTCAGGGCGAGGCCCATGGGGCGGCTAAGGGTCACCCCTTCGCCCGGGTGATCGAGGCCGGGGCCAATCTCGGCTTCGCCGCCGGCGTGAACCTGGGGGCGCGCGAGGCCCGGGGCCTCTGGCTGGTCCTGCTCAATCCTGACGCCTACCCTGATCCCGATTGGCTGGAGCAGCTTGTGGCCGCCGCCGCCCGTCATCCTCAGGTTCTGTCCTTCACGTCCCGCCAGGTGATGGCCCGCGACCGATCCTTGCTGGACGGCCTGGGCGACGTCATGTCGGGGCCGGCCATCCCCTATCGGGGGGGCTATCTGAACCCGGATCCGGGCGATGCGCCCGAAGGGGAGGTCTTCTCCCCCTGCGGCGCGGCGATGATGGTGGATCGCGCCCTGTTCCTCAGCCTTGGCGGCCTGGATGAGAGTTTCTTCTGCTATTGCGAGGACGTGGACTTCGGCTACCGCCTGCAGCTGGCCGGCGAGCCCACCCTGCTGGTCCCGGCGGCCGTCATCGCCCATGAGGGCTCGGCCACGTCCGGGGGGCCGAAGTCGGAATTCGCCGTCTTCCACGGCACGCGCAACCGTTTCTGGGTGCTGGTCAAGAACACCCCGGCCCTGTTGCTGCCAGTGATCCTGCCGCTCCATCTGCTGGCCTTCGCCGTGGTCAGCCTGCGGCGGCAGAACCGCCCGCTGCTGGGCGTAACCTGGCGGGGGTTCAAGGCCGCCGTCTCCGGGCTGGGGCCGGTCTGGACAAGCCGTCGACGGACTCAGGCGCAGCGCCGCGTCTCGGCCCTGCAGATCGCCCGCGCCATGACCTGGAATCCCAATGACCTGCGCGGCCGCCGGGCGGTCATTCGCCCGCTGCGGCCCAGTCGACGAGGCGCGCCATGAAGGCTCCGCCCCGCTCCATCTGAGAGACCTCGACGAATTCGTCGGGCTGGTGGGCCTGGTCGATGGAGCCCGGGCCGCAGATGACGGTGGAGAAGCCCGCCTCCTGGAACTGGCCGGCCTCGGCGGCGAAGGCCACCACCCGGGCCGGGCCGTTGTCGCCGGCCAGCCGGCGGGCGAAGGCCTCGGCCGCCCCGTCGGTTTCCGGCGCGAGCGGCGGGGTGTGCGAGCGCTGGATCACCTCGACGCCGGTGTCGGGGAAGCGGGCCTTGAGCGCAGCGTCGGCGGCCGCGCAGGCCGCAAAGAAGGGGGCCAGCACCGCCTGAGGATCGAGGCCCGGCGGGCTGCGCAGGTCAAAGAGGAAGACACACTCCCGGGCCAGGATGTTCACCGCCGTGCCGCCGTTCACCTGGCCGACCGTGAGCGTCGCGTGTTTGGGCGTAAACGGCGAGGCCGGATCGGCATCGCGCTCCAGCTGTTCGGCCAGATCACACAGCTGCCCCATCAGCCGGATCGCCACCATATTGGCCGAGGCGCCCAGCTGGGTCTGGCTGGAGTGGGCCTCATGCCCGCGCACCGTCACCCGGAAGGTGTTGATCCCCTTGTGGCCGCTGACGGCCTCCATATTGGTAGGCTCGCCGACCACCACCAGCGCGGGCCTCGGCAGCTCGCTGGCGATGATGCGGATCATGTCCGGCGCGCCGATACAGCCCACCTCCTCGTCATAGGAGAAGGCCAGGTGGACCGGCTTCTTCGGCTGGGTGGCCAGGATGTCGGGGACGGCGGCCAGGGACAGGGCCAGGAAGCCCTTCATGTCGCAGGTCCCCCGCCCATAGAGCCGCCCGTCCCGCGGCGTCACCTGAAACGGATCAGAGGTCCAGGGCTGACCGTCCACCGGCACCACGTCGGTATGGCCCGACAGCACCACCCCGCCCGGAATGTCCGGACCGATGGTGGCGATCAGATTGCTCTTGGTCCCTTCAGCGTTAGGCACCCGGCGGTGCCCGACCCCGTGGCCGTCGAGATAGGCCTCGACCCATTCGATCAGGGCCAGGTTGGAGAGACGCGAGGTGGTGTCGAAAGCCACCAGGCGCTCGAGGATCTCGAGCGCGCGGGGCGTGAGGGTCTGGGAGGATGACATGGGTCCAAGCCTAGACCTCCGGGCGCGGGGGCTCCAGACGTCTTCGGCGCTGGCTGATTTACCCGGATCGGGCGCCAAACTGGTGGGCGGCCTATCCCATGGGTCCGGGGGCTGCCCGCTTTTCACACAGCGTTAAGAGCCGTTCACCAATATAACTCGCGTCCTGCGGGCGACCGGTCGGGACGCAATCCAGGATCGCTGTCATGAGCACTGAGTCTCCTCCGGCTCCCCGATGGGTCGATGTGGCGAGATTTCGCAAGCGCGACGCCCGGGTGATCCTGCCTCTGACTCTGCTGGCGGCCATCGGCAGCCTGCTCTGGCTGCCCTTCGCCTTTTCCGCCGCCTGGTTTGTCGCCAACTTCGTCCTCCAGTTGTTCAACCAACTCCTCTGCCGCCGGCTGCTGGCGGTCCCGGCGCCGGGGCCTTCGGCCGAGCAGGGTCTGGCGGCCTTCACCCTGATCGAGACCCTGGGCTATGGGGCCATGCCGCTGGCCTTGCTGATGACCGGGGATCAGACCGCCGCGGTCGCCGCCATGGCCATGATCGGCGCGGTCGCCCTGAGCGGCGCGGCCGAACTGCCGGCGTCCCGCCTGATCAGCGGCGCGGCGCTCACCACCGTCGGCGCAATGGCCCTGGCAGGGCTGTTGCTGAGCCCGACCGCCACCCCCTGGCCCGCAGTCGCCGTGGCCGCCATCGCGGTCGGCGCCATGTTCGCCTATGTGTTGGAAGCCGCCCTGCACCGGGAGGCCATCGAAGGCGCTCTGGCCGAGGCCCTCGAGAGGGCCCGGGCGGGCGAACGGGCGGCGGAGACGGCCAACGCCGCCAAGAGCGCCTTTCTGGCCACCATGAGCCATGAAATCCGCACCCCCCTGAACGGCGTGCTGGGCATGAGCCAGGTGATGAGCCGCGACACCCTCAGCGCCCCGCAGCGGGAACGGCTGGAGGTGATCCGCCAGTCCGGCGAGGCCCTGACCGCGCTCCTGAATAATGTGCTGGACCTGTCGAAGATCGAGGCCGGCCAGATGGAGGTGGAATCCATCCCCTTCGATCTGAATGAGATCCTAGAGTCGGCCCGGGCCACCTTCGCCATCCTGGCCCTGGACAAGGGCCTGCAGCTGGAGATGGCCGTCGACGACAGCGCCCGGGGGGTCTTTCAGGGCGATCCCACCCGCCTGCGCCAGGTGCTGTTCAACCTTTTGTCCAACGCCGTGAAATTCACCGACGAAGGCAGGGTCATCCTGGGCGCCGAGGCCGTCTCCGGGCGGCTTAAACTCTGGGTGAGCGACACGGGTCCGGGCATGAGCCAGGCCGAGCTCGGCCGCCTATTCGTCCGCTTCGCCCAGCTGGATTCCTCAACCCTCCGAAGGCACGGGGGGACCGGTCTCGGCCTAGCCATTTCTCACGAGCTGTGCGGACTGATGGGCGGGGCGCTGGAGGCGACCAGCGCGCCGGGCCAGGGCTCGACCTTCTCTCTCTCGGCGCCCCTGGTCCGGCTCGGCGACGCCGCGCCCGCGCCGAGCATCAACCCCGCCCCTCCGGCTGGCGGCCTGAACGGGCTTCGGGTGCTGGCGGCGGAGGACAATGAGGTCAATCAGGTGGTGCTAAAGGCCCTGCTGGCGCCGCTCGGGGTCGAGCCGGTCATGGTCGCCGACGGCGCCGCGGCCGTCGCGGCCTGGGAGGCCGGCGAATGGGACCTGGTCCTGATGGATGTGCGCATGCCGGTGATGGACGGGCTGGCGGCCACGGCGGCCATCCGCGCCCGGGAACGGAGCCAGGGCCGGCGACGGACCCCGATCATCGGCCTGTCGGCCGACGCCATGGATCACCAGGTGAACGAACTCCTGGCCGCCGGCATGGACAGCCATGTGAGCAAGCCCATCGACGTCACCCGCCTCTATGGGGTGCTCGAGGCCGCCCTCTAGAGCCTGTTTTCGACGCGCGCGGGCCTAGCCCCGCTGGACCCGGCCGGGGCCGGGCAGCACGTCGATCAGTTCGATGCGGAAGATGAGCACGCTGTTGGGCGGGATCGGCCCCTGGCCGGACTCCCCGTAACCCATCTCCGGCGGCACAGTGATGATCCACTCGTCGCCCGGCCGCATCAGCGGCAGCACTTCCAGCCAGGCCGGGATCAGGCCGGCCAGGGGCATGGCCGCGGGCACGCCGCGCTCATAGGAGGAGTCGAACACCTCTCCGTCGGCCAGCTTGCCCTCATAGTGGACCTTGACCTCGTCACCCAGGCTCGGCTTCAGACCCTCGGCAGGCCCTGAACGCACGACCTCGTACTGGACGCCAGAGGGCAGGGTCTCGACCCCGTCGCGCTCGGCGTTCTGCTCCATGTAGATCTTGGCCTCGGACGCCGCCTCCCCCCCTTGCGGAGAGCAGGCGACCAGGGCGAGGGCCGCGGCCAGGGCGAACAGGGGGGCAAGCATCAAGGGCATCCTTGAGAGGAGGGCGTGGCGGAAATAGGTCAGACGGCGCGGGGCGGATAGCCCCGCTCGCGCAGGGCGTCCATGATTTCCTGGGTGTGCTTGGCGTCGCGGGTCTCGATCATGATGTCGAACTCCGCCCCCTTGGCCGGCACGTCCAGCGCCAGGCGGTTATGGGCCACCTCGACGATGTTGGCGCCCATCTGACCGATGATGGCCGAGACATTGGCCAGCAGACCCGGCCGGTCGTCGCCGATGATCCGCAGGGAGACCAGGCGTTGCTCGCGCACCAGCTCCCGGGTCAGGACCGACGCCAACAGGCGGGTGTCGATATTGCCGCCGGTGATGATCAGGCCGGCCTTCTTGCCGCGGAACCGCTCGGGATAGGCCAGCAGACCGGCGAGGGCGGCGGCGCCCGCCCCTTCGGCCACGGTCTTCTCCACATTGCAGTACAGCGCCACGGCGCGCTCGAAGAAGGGCTCCTCGACCAGCAGGACTTCGTCGATCAGCGGCCGGGCGACGCCATAGCTGACATCCCCCACCTGCTTGACGGCGATGCCCTCGGCGATGGTCGCCCCGCCCGTGCCGCTGGCCCCGTTCACGCCACGCATGCGGGCGGTGAAGGAGGGATACATGGCCGGCTCCAGACCGACGACCTGGATGCCGGGTTTCAGGTGCTTGGCCGCCGTGGCGCAGCCGGCGATCAGCCCGCCACCGCCGATGGGGATGGGCAGGACATCGAGGTCCGGCACGTCCTCCAGCATTTCCAGGGCCACCGTCCCCTGGCCGGCCATGACGTCCAGGTCGTTGAACGGATGGACGAAGACCAGGTCGCGCTCTTCGCAGATCTGCTTGGCCTTGCCCGACGCCTCGTCATAGCCGTCGCCCTCAAGCACCACCTCGGCCCCGAAGGCGCGGGTCTGCTGCACCTTCACGAAGGGGGTGGAGCGGGGCATGACGATGGTCACGGGAATGCCCAGGCGGGCGGCGTGATAGGCCAGACCCTGGCTGTGATTGCCCGCCGAGGCGGCGATCACGCCGCGATTCTTTTCAGCGTCGGTCAGCTGCAGCAGCTTGTTGAGCGCCCCGCGCTCCTTATAGGCGGCGGTGAACTGCAGGTTCTCGAACTTCACCCACACCTCGGCCCCGGTAATCTCCGACAGCGTCTTCGACAGGCGGCACGGGGTGCGCTCGATATGGCCGTTCAGCCGGTCGGCTGCGGCGCGGATGTCGTCGATGGAAAGCGTCATGGGGATCGGAGGTCCGGGGAGGCCGCCCGAAACCGCGGGCGGGAAGGCCGGCAACCTATCGGGCCAAGGCGCCCTTCGCAATGTCAGGCCGAGCGCAGGCCCCGCAGGCGGTCGACCCGGCGCATGGCCTTGCCCGGCAGTTCCGACATGCCCCCCAGGGGCAGGGATTCGGCGGCCCTGCGCAGGCTGTAGGCGGCCTGCCGCAGCAGGGTGGCCGGGGAGAGCACGCCGACAAAGCCGTGGCCGACGCTCACCTGGGCGTTGGCCAGCTCGCGCTTGAACCGGTAGTCGCCCGCCCCGAGGTCCAGGCGATGATAGGGGGTGGTCTCCATCCAGCGCAGGATGTCCTGAAACAGCAGCAGGCCCGGCGAATAGCGGTCGAAGGCTGGATCATGGGCGATCAGCCAGCCGTGGATGGTGCGGGCGCCGCGCAGATGCAGATGAACCGCCGCCAGCTTGCCGCCGATGTGCAGGGAAAACAGCGCGCCGCCGAACTCCGGGTCACGGCTCTCGAACAGGTCGGAGATCAGCCGCCGGGTCCAGCCGGGCTGGAAGATGTCGAACTGGCCGGTGGCCTTGAGCTGGGCCCGCTTCCAGGCGATCAGCTGGTCGAAGTCGCTCGACGCACGGCTGAAGGGGGTGAAGACCACCTCGCCCGCCTCCCGCTGCGCCTTGCGGCGCTTCTTGTCGCAATCCTTGAGCAGGCCGACGCCGGCGGCGCGGCGCTCGGCGGCGTAGGCCTCGTAGCTGGGGCCGATATCGGCCACCTGCGAGAGGGATTCCCCGTGCGAGAAGCCCTGGAAAGGGCCGCTGGCGTCCAGCATGTGGCAGAAGTCGAGGCGCTGGACCCCCAGGGCGGCGACGATGTCGCGGGCGCCGATCTCCAGTCCCGGCGCGGCCACCAGGCCCTGATAGTCGCAGAGCGGCGCGCCCACGGGCAGGGCTGTGGCGCCCCCCACATGAACGGCCATGAAGCCCAGATCCTGGGTCCCGTCGCCCACCACCGCGACCCTTACGCCGCGGGTGGCGGTGGCCGCCCGGGCCTGGGCTCGCTCCACCGCCCGCGCCCAGTGGGGCGACAGGAAGGGGCTGTCATAGGTGATGTCCTGCTGAGCCTGCAGCTCACTCCAGCGGTCCAGGCGCGCCGGCGTCAGGTCCTGGGGACGGACCACCTCGATCTGCAGGGCGGACATGGACGGGGCTACTCGACAGGGTTGCGGTCGAGTCATGCTACGCGCCGAAGGGTTTCCGACGGGTTGCCGGCTCAGGCGGCGCCGCGCTTTTCCCAGTCCACGTCGAATTCCGACACCAGATGCCCCGGCGCCACCTCGTTCAGGCGAGGCACATAGATCGGCGCCAGGGGATCGACGCTGACCCGCGAGGGCAGGAAACGAAGGGCCGCGGCGGGATCCATGGGGCTGGGGGGCTCGCCCGTCAGCTTCAGCCGCTGGCGGTTGCGCTCCCGTTCGGGATCGGGGATGGGAGCGGCCGACAGGAGGGCGCGGGTATAGGGGTGCTGGGGATCGGCATAGAGCTTGTCCCGGTCGGCCAGCTCCATCACCCGGCCGAGGAACAGCACCATCACCCGGTGGCTGATCTCCCGGACCACGGCCAGGTCGTGGCTGATGAAGATCATCGCCAGGCCCATCTCCTTCTGCAGGTCGATGAGCAGATCGATGATCTGGGCGCGGATCGAGACGTCCAGGGCCGAGACCGCCTCGTCGCAGATGACCAGCTTGGGCTTGAGGATCATGGCCCGGGCGATGCCAACCCGCTGGTTCTGGCCGCCCGACAGTTCATGCGGATAGCGGTTGATCAGCTCGGGCGACAGGCCGGCCCTGGCCATCATGCCGGCCACCTCGGCGTCGCGGGCGTCGCGGTTCAGCTGCGGGGCGAAGATCTTCAGGGGTTCGGCGATGGAGTCGCCGATGGTCATGCGCGGGTCGAGGCTGGCCAGCGGGTCCTGGAAGACGATCTGCAGGTCCTTGCGGGCCGCCCGCATCTCCGCCTTCTGGGCGTGGGTGATGTCGCGGCCCATCAGGGTGACGACCCCGTCGGTGGGCTTGACCAGATTCAGCACGGCGCGGGACAGGGTTGACTTGCCGCAGCCGCTCTCGCCCACCACGCCCAGGGTCTCGCCCTGGCGGACATCGAAGGAAACGCCGTCCACGGCCCGCAGCTGGCGCATGCCGCCCAGCAGCCCCTGGCGGATGGGGAACCAGACCTTGATATCCTTGGCCTCGACGATCACCGGGGCGTCGGCGGCCACGGGCGTGACGGTGGGCCGGCCGCCGCGGTCGGCGCGGTCGAGGCGCGGGATCGCATCCAGCAGGTCGCGGGTGTACTGGACCTTGGGCGTGGCGAAGAGCTCGCGCACCGGCCCCTCCTCCACATACTGTCCGTCCTTCATCACACAGACCCGGTCGGCGAGGCGGGCGATGACCCCCATGTCGTGGGTGATCAGCACCATGGCCGTGCCGGTTTCGCGGCCAAGCTCTGCCATCAGGTCGAGGATCTCGGCCTGGACCGTGACGTCCAGCGCCGTGGTCGGCTCGTCGGCGATCAGCAGTTCGGGACCACCGGCCATGGCCGCGGCCACCATCACTCGCTGGCGCATGCCGCCGGACAGCTCGTGGGGATACTGGCGCAGGCGCCGGGCGGCGTCGGGAATGCGCACATGGTCCAGCCACTGGCGGGCGCGGGCCATGGCGTCGCTGGCCGACAGGCCCAGATGCAGTCGCAGGGGCTCGGCGATCTGCTCGCCGATCCGCACATGCGGCGTCAGGGCCGTCAGCGGGTCCTGGAAGATCATGGTCATCTTCGAGCCGCGCAGACGGTTCAGCGCCCGGGGTTTCAGGCCCAGGATCTCCTTCCCCTGGAAGCGCACTGAGCCGGTGGCCCTGCCGTTCTGGGCCAGCAGCCCCATGACCGTCATGAAGGTCTGGCTCTTGCCCGAGCCGCTTTCGCCCACCACGCCCAGGGTCTCACCCCGGGCCACCTGCAGGCTGACCCCACGCACGGCCTGGAC
>Ga0208242_100524_pt1 | contig 21320 bp, 17 predicted proteins | sample SubbioAug_CSW13A_FD_184825 | JGI IMG/M metagenome (GOLD analysis project Ga0208242, IMG submission 184825) | Serpentinite rock and fluid subsurface biosphere microbial communities from McLaughlin Reserve, California, USA - CR12Aug_CSW13A (SPAdes) | ecosystem: Environmental > Terrestrial > Deep...
CAGCCGTCCCAGGCCCAGGCCGTTATACTGCTCAGGAATGGCCGCGCCGAGCCAGCCCTGCTCGCCCACCGCCTTCCAGAGATCCTCGTCAAAGGACTTCGCGTCCTCGTCCAGAACCTTGCGCACCCGGCTTGTGGGGCACTGGGCCTCAAGGAACTTTCGCGCCTCGTTCTTCAGAAACTTCTGGTCGTCGGAAAAATCGAAATTCATGCCCGTCTTGTCCCGCCGTGTTCACGGCGTCTGCGTTTCCCTGGAAACCCCACCATACGCATCGTAGCGGGCGTGGAAAGATTGACCTCGCGTCAAGGATTTCAGGGTCTTATGGGCGGAAATCAGTATCGGTGGGTGCGTATGGCCAAGGCTGTCTTCCAACGTAATCAAAAGGTGTGGGTCGAAAGCGTCGGCGCCTGGGCGGTGATCGAGAAGATCGTGCCCGTCTGGGCCCGCGGATTCGATGAGCCCGTGCGGGTGACCTACGACGTGGGCCTGGGTCGCGACTTCCACGCCCATGAGCTGCGCGCCGAGCAATCGAGCCACGAACTCGTGAACGACGACGAGCCGAGCTGGCGTCTCCTGCGGGCCCGCAACAAGTGGCAGCAGCCCGACGACTGCGCCCATCACCCCTACCCCGGCACCTATCCGGTGGTGGTCACCGACCCCAATGACTGGGGCGGCTGGCGGGTGCCCGGCGCCGAATATGATCGTGACCCGCTGAAGATCGAGTTCCAGGCCCGGCTGATCACCTCGTCGCGGCGGCTCTTGTCCATCGCCCGACACCTGTCGGCCCTGGTGGACGAGGCCCCGGACGATGCGCCGCCGGAGATCCGCCGCCTGGCCGAGGAAGCCCGCAAGGTCGACCGGTTCCTGCAGCAGATCCCTGCGGCGGGCGAGACGCCGCTGGAAGTCGCAGAAGACGCCGCCTGAGGCGCTTCCCGCCCTGCGGCCCCTGGCGAGGGACCGCTGGCGGGGTTACATCGGTGACATGCGCACCGAAACGCCCCAGCCGATCCGCCTGTCCGACTATCGCCCGCCAGCCTATCTGGTGGACGAGATCCATCTGGACTTCGACCTCAAGCCCAGCGCCACCCGGGTGAAGGCCAGGCTCAGCCTGCGCCGCAACGGCGACCACGCCGAGCCCCTGGTCCTGAACGGCGAGCGGCTGACCCCGATTTCGGTGGCCGTCGACGGCCGCGTCCTGGCTCAGGACGACTACGCCATCGACGCCGAATATCTGACCATCGCTGATGTCCCGGCCGAGTTCATCCTGGAGACCGAGGTCGAGATCGATCCGGCGGCCAACACCTCGCTGGACGGCCTCTACATGTCCGGCGGCCGGTTCTGCACCCAGTGCGAGGCCGAGGGCTTCCGCAAGATCACCTGGTTCCCCGACCGGCCTGACGTCCTGGCCCGCTATACGGTGCGGATGACCGCAGACAAGGCGTTCCGCCGCCTCTTGTCCAACGGCAATCTGATGGAGTCCGGCCAGACGTCTGACGGACGTCACTACGCCGTCTGGAACGACCCCTTCCCCAAGCCCTGCTATCTCTTCGCCCTGGTGGCCGGGGAGTTGGACGTGCTGGAGGACAGCCTCGTCACCATGAGCGGGCGCAAGGTGGACCTGCGGATCTATGTGGATCCCGGCATGGCCGACCGCGCCGTCTACGCCATGGACGCCCTGAAACGCTCAATGAAGTGGGACGAAGAGGCCTTCGGCCGCGAATACGACCTCGACCTGTTCATGATCGTCGCCGTGCGCGATTTCAATTTTGGGGCCATGGAGAACAAGGGGCTGAACATCTTCAACTCCTCGCTCCTGCTGGCCGATCAGGCGACCGCCACCGACTTTGACTATGAGCGGATCGAGAGCGTCGTCGCCCACGAATATTTCCACAACTGGACCGGCGACCGCATCACCTGCCGCGACTGGTTCCAGCTGTGCCTCAAGGAAGGCCTCACCGTCTTCCGCGACCAGAGTTTCTCGGCCGACATGCGCGGCGCCGCGGTCCAGCGGATCAAGGACGTGAAGGCCCTGCGCGCCCGCCAGTTCTCCGAGGACCAGGGTCCGTTGGCCCACCCGGTGCGGCCGTCGAGCTATCTGAAGATCGACAACTTCTACACCGCGACCATCTATGAGAAGGGCTCCGAGGTCATCGGCATGCTCAAGACCCTGATCGGCGCCGAGGCGTTCCGAAAGGGCATGGACCTCTATTTCGACCGCTGGGACGGCCACGCCACCACGGTGGAGGCCTTCATCGCTTGCTTCGCCGAGGCCTCGGGCCAGGACCTGTCGAACTTCTTCGACTGGTACGAACAGGCCGGCACGCCGCGGGTCGATATCCGCCGCACCTACGACGCCGCCGCCCAGACCCTGAAGCTCGAGCTCACCCAGACCACCCCGCCGACGCCGGGCCAGCCGAGCAAGAAGCCCCTGCCTATTCCAGTGCGCCTGGGCCTGCTGGACGGGGAAGGCCGCACGCTCGCCTTCGAACGGGACGGTCAGGCCGTTGATGAGACGGTGGTGGTGCTGGACGCCGCCAAGGCCAGCCTCACCCTCACCGGCGTGGAGCGGGAGCCGGTGCTCTCGGCCCTGCGCGGATTCTCGGCCCCGGTGGTGCTGACCACCGACGCCGCGCCCAAGGACCGCTATGTCCAGCTGGCCGCCGATCCGGACCTGTTCAACCGCTGGGAGGCCGGCCAGGACCTGGCCCGGGACCTGATGCTGGCGCGCAGCGCCGGGACCCCCGATGAGGTCGGCGAGGAACGCTATGCCGAGGCCGTCGGCCGCGCCCTGTCGGACCAGGCGGCTGATCCGGCCTTCAAGGCGCTGCTCCTGTCCCTGCCCAGCGAGGCGGAGCTGGCGCTCGCCCAACAGCCCGCCGACCCGGCCGCCATCCATCTGGCCCGCAACGCCCTGCGCGGGCGCCTGGCGGTCCATCTGGCCGAGGAGCTTGGGCGACTGCACACTGGCCTGCAGGACCTGGGAGAGTTCTCCCCCGACGCCGCCGGCGCCGGCCGCCGGGCCCTGCGCAACATGGCCCTGGAGATCCTTGCGGTGGATCCCCACGCCGAGAACGCCGAGCGGGCTTATGGCCACTACGAGGCGGCCGGCAACATGACCGACGCCATGGGGGGCCTCTCGGCCCTCATGCAGATCGGTGGCGAGCCGTTCGAAAAGGCCCTGGCCGACTTCTACGAGCGCTGGAAGTCCGAGCCCCTGGTCATCGACAAGTGGTTCGCCCTCCAGGCCCGGGCGCCGGACGAGGGCGCTCTGGGTCGAGTTCTGGGCCTGACCGCCCATCCGGCCTTCGACGCCAAGAACCCCAACCGCCTGCGGGCCCTGGTCGGGACCTTCGCCGCCGGCAATCCGGTGCGGTTCCACGATGAGAGCGGGGCGGGCTACCGGTTCCTGGCCGACCAGATCCTGTCGGTGGACGGCTACAACCCCATGACGGCGGCCCGTCTGCTGGAGCCCCTGGGCGGCTGGCGGCGTTATCGACCCGATCTGGGCGCCCTGATGCGCGCAGAGCTGGAGCGGATCGTTGGGCGCGAAGGCCTGTCCAAGAACGTCTACGAGCTGGCCTCCCGGGCCCTGGCGCAGGACTGAGCCGCCAGACGGCGGAGGTGCGTCCGCCGTCTGGCGCAGAGGTTCACAGCAGACGCGACCGTATGACTCGTGACGTGGCGAGTCCTCCCGCCTAGACTCTGCTTCGCGGGTGACTCGGATTTGAGGGTAAGGGAGCTGCGGGCTTGGCCGGACGCGGAGGCAGAGGCGCGGCTCGGACCCAGGGTCAGAAGCGCGGGGGGGAGACGAGTCCCGGCTCCCGGCCGCCGCCGACCTTCGCCTTTGCGCGTCTGGCGATCCTCACCACCCTGCTGCTCATGGCGATCTATACAGCCTTCGCCGTGGCCCGCATCCAGGCTGAACCGACACGGGCCGGCCAGCTGGGCGCCGTCCTGCCCGGCGAGGCCCAGGCCCTGGCCGCACGGCTGGACGCCGAGGCGGCCACCCTGCGCGGCGGCGTGCTCGCCGCCCGCGAGGTGCTCGAGGCCAGCCCCGATAGCCCGCTGGAGGCGGCCGAGACGGGGCTGAGAGTGGCGTCCGGCTCGGCCAGCGCCGTCATCGTTCTCAACGGCGCCGAGATGCTCGCTGTCGCTGGCGACGCCCCGCCCCTGAACTGGGGCGCCCTGACGGCCGAGACCGATCGGGCCCCACGGGAAGTCTGGTTCGGCACAGGCGCCGCCGAGGGTCAGGCGCCCGCCCTGCTCGTCTCGGCCACGGCCTCAACCCCCCAGGGCCGGCGCACCATCATGGTGGTCGCCGCCCCGGCGCGGCTCACCACGCTTCTGTCCAAGGCGGGGATCGGCGCCATCGCCTCGGCCCGGGGTCAGATCATCAGCGCCGTGGGCGCCGGCGGGATCGCCCAGGCCGACAGCCTCAGCGCGGCCTTCGAATTGACCCCGGGCGAGTTGCGGCCAGGCCGCCTGACCCGAGCGCGCAGCCCTGAGGGCGCCAGCCTGCAGATCGCCGCCCAGCCGACCTCGGCCGGGGCCTGGATCGCCGTGGTCGGGGCGGACGCCGATCCCCTGGAGATCCTGTCGGCCCGCGAGCAGCTGGGGTGGGTTCTGATCCCCCTGGGGGTCGCCTTCCTGCTGGGCCTGCTGTTGTTCACCCAGAGCCGCAAGGTGGAGGCCGCCCAGCAGGCCTTCTACGACAGCGAGCAGCGGTTCCGTATGGCTGTGGAGGCCGCCCGCTGCGGAATCTGGGAGTGGGACCTGACCACCGACGAGGTGTTCCTGTCAGACGTCACCGGCGGGATGCTGGGCTGGGGCGGCGGCGGAGTGGTCGGCGGCCAGGACGTGCTGGACCGGGTGTCCCCCGATCATCGGGAGCGGGTGCGCCAGGCGCTGTCGACAGCGGCCCTCTATGGCGCCTTCGACGTGTCCTTCCGTGTGCCGGGCGCGCCGGGCGAGCGCCCCCTGTGGGTGGACGCCCGCGGACAGGCCTTTGGCCGCGCTCCCGAAGGCGGTTTCGCCCGAATCATCGGGGTGGCCCTCGATGTCACCGAGGAGCGGATGGCCCAGGCCCGGGCCCAGGCCGCCGAGAACCGCCTGCGGGACGCCATCGAGAGCGTGTCGGAGGCCTTCGTGCTGTGGGACCGCCACGGCCGCCTGCTCATGTGCAATCGCAACTATCGCAGCGTCTTCTCCCTGGAGGCCCGTCTGCTGAAGCCTGGCGCGGCCCGCGACCAGGTCAACCGCTTCGCCCAGCTGGCCATCAAGCGCGAGGCGCCGGCGGTGGACGGCCAGCGGGGCGTGCGCGAGGCAGAGCTCAACGACGGCCGCTGGATCCAGATCTCCGAACGGCGCACCGCCGAGGGCGGCCTGGTGATGACAGCGGCCGACATCACCGCCATCAAGACCCAGGAAGAAGCGCGACGGGTCAACGAGGAGGCCCTGCAGAAGGCCGTGGTCAGTCTGGAGCGCAGCCAGGAGCAGCTCTCTGAACTGGCCCGCAAGTACGAGGCCGAAAAGGTCCGGGCCGAGAGCGCCAACACCGCCAAGAGCGAGTTCCTGGCCAATATGAGCCATGAACTGCGCACGCCGCTGAACGCCATCAACGGCTTCTCCGAGATCATGGTCGGCGAGATGTTCGGCCCCTTGGGCGACCCGCGCTACAAGGAATATTGCGGCGATATCCTCTCGTCAGGCCAGCACCTGCTGGCCCTGATCAACGACATCCTCGACATGTCGAAGATCGAGGCCGGCAAGATGAACCTGAAGTTCGAGCCCCTGACCCTGGAGGACGTGGTCGAGGACGCCGCCCGGCTGATCCGCAACCGCGCCGACAGCGCGGGTCTGGCCCTGGAGCTGGAATTCCCCCGCGACCTGCCCGAGGTCGAGGCTGACTACCGCGCCATCAAGCAGGTGCTCCTCAACCTGCTATCCAACGCCATCAAGTTCACCCCCCGCGGAGGCCGGGTAACGGTGCGGGCGGACGCCCGCCCCGATCCCCAGGGCGAGCGGGTGCGGATCACTGTGCGCGACACCGGCATCGGCATCGCGCCTGATGATCTGGCCCGGCTGGCGCGGCCCTTCGAGCAGATCGAAAACCAGCACTCCAAGACCCAGCAGGGCACCGGCCTTGGCCTGGCGCTCACCAAGTCGCTGGTGGAGATGCATGGCGGCGCGCTGGATATCCAGAGCGCGCCCGGCGAAGGCACGACGGTCGGCTTCTCCCTGCCCGTCCGGCAGAGCGAGCCCCTGCAAGCTCCCGTACGGCGCACGGGGACTGCGGCTTGAGCTGAAGTCGAGGTCCAGGACCTCGTGCGGGACAAAATTGATCCCGCGCATAGGCGTCTCCGACGACGCCGCTAATGTGCTCAGATGCTCGAATACGCCATACAGGCCCGCAGGACTGACGCCCACGGAAGCCTTGCCAGCGCCAAGGACGCCACCCTGGTTCTGGACACAGACCTTCAGGGACGCCTGGACGCATTCAATCCCGTTGAGCTCCTGCTGGCTGCGGTAGCCGCCTGCATGATCAAGGGGATCGAGCGTGTCACACCCTTGTTGAAATTCGACCTGCGGGGCGTTGAGGTCAGGCTGAAGGCCGCCCGGCAGGACAGTCCGCCGATGATCACCTCCATCGACTACGAGCTGATCATCGACACCGACGAGAGCGATCAGCGCCTGGAGCTGCTGCACAAGAACATCCGCAAGTACGGGACGATCTCGAACACCGTGGCCCAGGCGACCACCCTGGACGGGCGGGTCACCCGGCGGACCTCGCCTTAAGCCGTCAAGCCTGCGCGGGCGCCGCTAGAACCGATCCCGGCGGCTTTCTCCGCCGCCCCGTCCGTCCCCATGCCGGGCCGGCGGGCGTGAGAGCGCCTGCGCCAGGGCCTGACGTTCCTCCGGGCTCAGGTCGGCGGCGAAGTCGACGATGCGGCTCTCCAGGCGGCTCCGGGCCTGGGCTTCGATCGCCTGGGCCTCGGTCAGCGCCTGACGGACGGCTGCGGGATCATAGGGGTCAGCGGCGATGTCGCCCCAGGCCGCCCGCCGAGCTTCGCCGGCCCGCATCAGCGAGCGCCGGACTTCGCGGGCCTCGCCGCGCAGCGCCTCTCGATAGGCGTCCTGGCGGGCTTCCGGCAGGGCGGACGCGGCGGAGAAGATCGGTGGCGGTCCCGGACGCATGGCGCTCTCCCGCCCTTCGGACATGCGCACGCCGATCACCAGGCCGCCCACCACCGCGCCAATGGCGAACAGGTTGACGGCCAGGGAGACGAACAGGGCGATGGTCAGGCTCCGTTGCGACATCACACGTCTCCGACCAGTTCCACATCCAGGCTGTCATAGGCGCTCACCGCTGCGGTGATCACCTCAAGGTCGCCCACCGGGGCGATGGCTCCAGACACCACGACCCCGGCCATGACCCCTGCAGCGCCAGCGGCCATGAGGCCCGCGCCCAGCCCCGTGCGCCATACCCAGCCCCGCCAGGCGGGGGGCCTTCTTTGGGTCGGAGCGCTCGCCAGGATCGCCGCCTGCAGAGTCGCGCTGGCGGCCGGCGTACGCCAGGAGTCCAGCGCCCAGTCCAGGTCGCTCTGGGCGGCCAGCAGCGGCGCGGTCGCCGCTGGATCGGCCGACATCAGCACGGCGGCGGCCTCCCGGACATTCTCCGGCCAGCGGGAGACGTCGCCGCCATAGGCCTCGGCGAGGGCGGCGAACCTGTCCAGGTCCATGATCGGTCCTTCCTTCATTCGGGCGGCCTCACCGCATGTCCGCCAGGGCCAGGCGAAGCGCCCGGCGGCCGCGGGACAAAAGACTCTCCAAGGCCTCGACGCTGACCCCCATCAAACCAGCGGCCTCGATATTGCCGAGCTCCTGATAGTGGCAGAGCACGATGGCCTCCCGCTGGCGATCCGGCAGGCGGGCCATGGCGGCGGCGACCCGTCCTCCCACATCGGCGGCCTCCAGACCGCGATCGGGCGCCGGCCCCTCGTCGGTCTGCTCCGGCGGCGCCTCGGTAGGAATCTCCCGGCGTCGGCGCAGGCGGTCGTAGCAGAGGTTGAGCGCCACCCGGTGCAGCCAGGTGTCGAACCGCGCCGCGCCGGGGATCCATTTGGGCGCCTGGCGCCAGGCGCGCAGGAACACCTCCTGCGTCACGTCCTCGGCCTCGGCCGCGTCGCCCAGCATGCGCACGGCCAGGCCGTTGATCCGGGTCAGCTTGCGGCCCATCAGGGCGCGCACCGCCGCGGGATCGCCCTGGGCGATACGGCCCAGCAACTCGTCGTCGGGGTCCTGCGCAGCGGCCAAGCCTCACCTCGCCCGCGCCGCAGCCGGGCCCTGGGTCAGGATCACGAGCCGCCACTCGAACGGCTCTGGCGAAGGCTGGTGAGTTCGGCCCGGTCGAGAACGCCGTCCCGGTCCGCATCACTGGCGGCGAAACGACGATCAGAGCTCGCCTCGATCTCGGCGCGGCTGATTACGCCGTCGCGGTTGGCGTCAAGGCGGGTCCAGACCTCGGCCGCCCTGGCGGCGCCGCCCGCGCCCCGGAACCGCCGGGCCATGTCCTCCATGGGTTTGAACTCAGCCTTGGTGATCTGGCCGTCCCGGTTCTTGTCGAAGGCCTCCAGGAGGGCTTCGGTCTGGCTCTTGCGGAACTCGGCCTGGGTCACCTTGCCATCCCGGTTCAGGTCCGGGTCAGGGCCGCGGCCCATCATCTGGGCCTGGGCAGGCCCGCTGATCAGGACGAACGCGAGCGCGCTAAACAGGATCGGACGGAGCATGGCGACCTTCTGGCGGGATGGGTTCAAGGGTTTGAACGGCGTCGCCGCCAGTTTCCGTCGCTCAAGGTTGCACCAGCATTTCATAGGCGTTGCGAGCCGCCTTGCGGGCCGCCTCAAGTCTGGGCCGGACCTTGCGGAAGTCGCTCTCGCCGGCGGCCCGCGCCATCAGCCGACGGAAGGCGGTGGGCTCCAGTGAGGGGTCTGCCCCCTCCTCCAGGGCCACCTTGATCAGCTGGGTCAGGTTCTGTTGCAGCCGCCAGGCGTCCTCCAGCACCTCCAGGGGTTCTGCCGCGCCGAGGCCGGCCTCCCGAAGGGCCGCCAGCGACCGGGCGGTATGCGGATGGAGGGGCCCGCCCTCGGCGGCGTGGGCCAGTTGCAGGAACTGGGCGGCGAACTCCACGTCCACCAACCCCCCGCGGGCGAGCTTCATGTCCCAGACGTCCTTGGCCGGGCGTTCCTTGTCCAGCAGGGCGCGCATGGCGCGCACGTCCCGGGCCAGGATCTTGCGGTCCCGCGGACGGCGCAGGGCCGACTCGATCAGGCCCGTCGCGGTTTCAGCGAACGCCGGGGTGCTGGCCCAGACAACCCGGGCGCGGGTGAGCGCCAGGAACTCCCAGGTTTCGGCCTCCCCCGCGTAGTAGGCCTCGAAGGCCGACTGGCTGACCGCCACGGGCCCCTGGGTCCCGGAGGGGCGCAGCTGCATGTCCACCTCGTACAGACCGCCCTCGGCGGTCGGCAGGGACAGGGCGGCGATCAGACGCTGGGTGAAGCGGCCATAGAAGGTCTCCGCCCCCCAGCCCTTCAGGCTCGACATGGCCCGGGGGTCGTCGGCCAGGTAGAGGGTCATCAGGTCCAGGTCCGAGGAGGCGGTCATCTCGCGCGAGCCGCACTTGCCGAGCGCCACCACCGCGACCTGCCCCGGAAAAGCGCCCCCCAGCCGCTCGGCCTCCGCCAGGGCCGCCGGCGCGAGGGTGCGGATGCAGAGATAGGCCAGGTCAGCAAACCCCCGACCCACTCGCTCGGCGCTGGCGACTCCGCTCATCACCTGCACGCCGAGCCGGAAGGCCTGTTCCCGGTGCACCCGGCGCACGGCGTCCATCACCTCCTCGAAGCCCTCGGCCCGGGAGATGGCCATGGCCATCACGGCCTCGTCCTCGGCGGGGTCGATCTCGGCGAAGAAGTCCCCGTCGATCAGGGCGTCGATGGCGGCGGGCCGCCTGGCCAGCGTCGCAGCCAGCTTGGGCGCAAAGGCCAGGACCTGGACCAGCAGCTCGAACAGCTGCGGGTTGGCCAGGAACAGGGACTGGATCTGCACGCCGGACGACAGGCTGGCGAAGAAGTCGCTGAACCGGTTGAACGCCGCATTGGGCGCCCCGGTGGCGTTCGCCGCCTCAAGCAGGCGCGGGGCGAGCCGGGTGAAAAGTTCGCGGCCCCGCTCGGTGCGGGTGGCCGGAATGCGGCCGTGATGCCAGGCGCGAATGGTCTGGGAGACCTGCAGCGGGTTGTCGAAGCCCATGCGCGCCAGGGTCTTCAGGGTGGCGGGGTCGTCGTCCACGCCGGTGAAGATCAGGCTGCCGAAGCTGGACGACAGGGGCTCTTCGTCGGGGAAGAGTTCGCCATACCGGCGGTTGACCGTCTTCAGCACCTCGGTGATGGCGGCGTCGAAACCCTTGACCTTGTCGTGGCCGAACAGGGCCGCGACCCTGGCCCGCTCTCCGTCCGCCTCGGGGAGGCGGTGGGTCTGTTCGTCGGCGATCATCTGGACCCGGTGCTCGACGGCGCGCAGCCTGTGATAGGCGCTGGTCAGCTCCTGGGCCGCCTCGGGCGTCACGTGGCCGGCCTCGGTCAGGGCCTGCAGCGCTTCCAGGGTGCGCATGCCCCGCAGCTCCGGATGGCGGCCGCCGAGGATCAGCTGCTGGGTCTGGACGTAGAATTCGATCTCGCGAATGCCGCCCCGGCCGAGCTTCAGATCAGCGCCCTTGGCCGTCAGCCGGTCGTCGACCTTGTGGACATGGATCTGGCGCTTGATCGAATGGATGTCGGCGATGGCGGCGAAGTCGAGGTTCTTGCGCCAGATGAAGGGCGCCAGCTCGACCAGGAAGGCTTCGGCCCGGGGCAGGTCGCCCGCGCAGGGCCTGGCCTTGATGAAGGCCGCCCGCTCCCAGTTCTGGCCCACGGTCTCATAGTACTCGAAGGCGGCGTTGACCGACACGGCCAGCGGCGTCGAGGAGGGATCAGGGCGCAGCCGGAGGTCCACCCGGAAGACATAGCCCTCGTCGGTGCGGTCATGGATCAGGGCTGCCACCGCCTGGGTCAGCCGCACGGCGAAGCCTCGGGGCTCCACGCCATCGCACACCGGCAGGCGGTCGGGCTCGTAGAAGACCGAGACGTCGATATCGCTGGAATAGTTGAGCTCGAAGGCGCCCTGCTTGCCCATGGCCAGGCAGAACCAGCCGGGCACGGGGCCTTCGGGACCCTCCCCCACCGCTTGTAACCGGCCGGCCGCCACCTCGGCGCGGGCGGCCACGCGGAGTCCGGCGGCCAGGGCGGCGTCGGCGAAGCGGGTCAGGGCCCCGGTGACCGCGTCCAGGTCCCAGACCCCGCCCAGATCGGCCAGGGCGATCAGGAGATGCGCCTCGGCCTTCAGCCGGCGCAGCTCCGGACCGGCCTCGGCCGCCGTCTCCAGATCCCCGGCCGCCGCCGTCCGGGCCAGCAGGTCGGCGAAGCGGGCGTCGGGCTCATGCTCCAGGATCGCCCGCAGCCGCGCCGGCGTCCGGCGGGCGAGGCCCGACAGATAGGGTGAGGCGCCGAAGACGGGGGCCAGGGCCGGCCAGGCGCGCTCAAGCAGATCTTCCCACCCGTCCCGGGCTGCGGCGGGCGCAATCATCTCACGGGTTCGTTCAGCGGCCTTCCCATCAGCCACGGGGCCGCAGGGACGTAGCGAGTCAGCAAGCACGGTCATGGGGGCAGTCTGCGGGGTCAGGCGGGCCTGTGGCAAATCTCAGGCCGGCGGCAGGATGACCGCCACCCGCAGGCCCGGGCCGATCTCGCCCACCTTGCCCGGTCCCTCGGACAGCTCCACCCGGCCCCCATGGGCCTCGGCGACGGCGGCCACCAGGGACAGACCAAGCCCGGCGCCTGGCAGGTTGCGGCTATTCTCCAGCCGGACAAAGCGCTCCACCACCCGGGTCCGATCCTCCTCCGGCACGCCAGGACCGGTGTCGGTCACAGAGAACTCCACCTCGCCCGAGGAGCGGCGTCGGACCCGAAGCATGATGGCCCCGCCCTTGGGCGTGTATTTGATGGCGTTGTCCATCAGGTTGGCCAGCGCCTGGGCCATGAATTCCCGGTTGGCCCGGATAGCCATGCCGCGGGCGAGCTCGGCCTTGAAATCGAGGCCGTCATCCTCGCAGAGCGGCTCGTAGAGTTCGCAGATATCGGCGGCCAGATCGGCCGGATCGAACAGCACCGGGTCGGGCGCCGCGCCCGCCGCCTGCAGCCTCGCAATGGCCAGCACCGCCCCAAAGGTCTTCAGCACACCATCAGTGTCATCCAGGGCCTGGGCGAAGGCGGCCTGAGGATCGCCGCGACCGGCCTCCAGGTCGAGAAATGAGGCCTCCAGCCGCGCCCGCAGGCGGGTCAGGGGCGAGCGCAGGTCGTGGGCGATGGCGTCGCCGGTGTGCTTGTGGCCGGCCATGGACCGCTCCAGCCGATCGAGCATCTCATTGAGGCCCACGGCCAGTTCGTCCAGCTCGTCCCGTGTGCCGCGCACCGGCGCCCGGGCGCTCAGATCGCCATTGCGCACGGCGTCCACCACATTGGTGAGCCCGGTCATGGAACGGCTGACATTGCGGCTGACGACGACCCCGCCGGCCAGGCCCAGGACGATAATCAGGGCGCCGGCGCCCCACAGGGCCCGGACGATCTTGACCACATAGGCCTCGTCCTCGGCGATATCGGCCCCGACGAACAGGATTTCGCCGCCCGACAGCCGCTCCTGAAGCCCGCGGGCCGGTCGGTCGATCTCGCGGCCCTGGACGTCGAACTCCGTCACCTGGAAGCTGGTCCAGGTGGCCTCGCCATTGAACGACTCCAGCGGCGACTCCTCGATGGAGCCGGAGATGCGCGCCCCGTCAGGCTTCATCAGCAGATAGAGATAGGGCCGCTCGCTGGCCGCCCGTTCGATCAGGGCCTGGTTGAGGGCGTCGGTCCCGGCGCGGCCATAGGCGCTTTGCAGGGTGCGCATTTCGCGGGTGATCAGCTGGTCGACCCGCCGCGTCGCCTCACCGGCGGTCGCGATATAGATATAGGCCAGAAACGCGCTGGCCGAGGCCGCAAACAGGGCCAGGAACAGCAGGGTCAGCCGGAAGGGCGTGGTGCGGAAGATGCGCGGCAGGCGCATGTCGGCGCCCCCTTATGCGTCGAGCCGGTAGCCCGCGCCGCGCACCGTCTGCAGCATCGGCCGGTCGAAGCCCTTGTCGATCTTGGACCGCAGCCGCGAGACGTGGACATCGATCACATTGGTCTGCGGATCGAAGTGATACTCCCAGACCTTCTCCAGCAGCATGGTGCGGGTTACCGCCTGACCGGCATGGCGCATCATGAACTCCAGGAGCTGGAACTCCCGCGGCTGCAGGTCGATCTCCCGTCCCTGACGATGGACGGTGCGCCCGATCAGATCCATCTCCAGCTCGCCGACCCGCAGCAGGGTCTGGACTGAGCCGGTTTCCCGCCGGCGGGCCAAGGCCTCGACCCGGGCGATCAGTTCGGCGAAGGCGTAGGGCTTGACCAGATAGTCGTCGCCCCCGGCCTTGAGCCCGTCAACACGGTCGTTGATCTCGCCCAGGGCTGAGAGGAACAGGACAGGCGTCTGGTCGCCCTCCCGGCGCAGGGTCTCCACCAGGGTGACCCCGTCCATCTTCGGCATCATGCGGTCGACGATCATCACGTCGAACTCGCCCTGGCGGGCCTCGCCGAGCCCCGCCTCCCCGTCGGCGGCGGACAGGCATTCATGACCGCTTTCGGTCAGGCCGCGCACCATGACGGCGGCGGCCTCCAGGTCGTCCTCGACAATCAGTATCCGCATCCCCGCCCCCGTGACTGTGACGTCAGCCTACTGCGCGATATCCAGCGGAAGGAAGAGGGTGCGGCCATCGCGGCTGACCCCCACCAGGACGCTGGGCCGACCAGCCTTGCGGGCGGCTTCAACCTCGGCGGCGAGGTCGCTGGCGGCGGCGATCGTGCGGCTGTTGGCCCGCACGATCACGTCGCCCCGGCGCAGACCCTTGCGGGCGGCGTCGGAGCTGGAGGCCAGAGCGGTGACCACGACACCGCGCACCTCGGCGGCGATGCCGAAACTGCGACGGGCGGCGTCATCAATGGGGGCCAGCGTCATGCCCAGCACCTGCGGCGCCGCAGGCTGAGCCGGGCTCTGGCCGCGGGGGGTCGAGGGGCCGCCGCTGTTGTCATTGGCGGCCAGCTCACGCTCGTTGGGGCGGACGCCGGAGCGGACCTGGATCGTGCGGCGGGCGTCGCCGCGGATGATGTCCAGGCGCAGCGTGTCGCCGGCCGTGGCCTTTGCCACTTCGCGGGTCAGTTCCGAGGAGGTGCGCACCGACACGCCGTTCACCGCGATGACCACGTCACCGGGCTGCAGCCCCGCCCGGGCCGAGGGGCCGCCGGGCACGGTGTCGGAGACGATGGCGCCGCGCTGGTCGCCCAGGCCTTGGGCCAGGGCCATCTCGCGCGTGTAGTTCTGGATTGTCGCGCCGATATAGCCGCGGGTCACGCTGCCGCTGGCGATCAGCTGCTTGGTGATCGTGTCGGCGGTGGCTGCGGGGATGGCGAAGCCGATGCCCACCGAGCCGCCGGACGGCGAGAAGATGGCGGTGTTCACGCCGATCACCCGGCCATAGATGTCGAAGGTCGGGCCGCCGGAATTGCCCCGGTTGATCGGAGCGTCGATCTGGATGAAGTCGACGAAGGTCTCGCCGATGTCGCGGCCATAGGCCGAGACGATGCCTGACGTAGCCGTGGCGGTCAGGCCGAAGGGGTTGCCGACGGCGATCACCCAGTCGCCGACCCGCGGGACAGCGTCGTTCTCGAAGCTCACATAGGGGAAGTTCGCGCCCTTGACCTTGAGGACGGCCAGGTCGGTGGCCTCGTCGCGACCGACGATTTCGGCCACCAGCTCGCGCTCGTCCTTGAGGACGACCTTGATCTCCTCGGCGTTCTCGACGACGTGGTTGTTTGTGACGATGTAGCCGTCGGCCGAGATGAAGAACCCGGAGCCGGCCGACATCTGGGTCGGGCCCTGTTGCTCTTCCTCGCCCTCCTCGCCGCCGCCGCCAGGGGCGCGGGGGATGATTCCGAAGGGCAGGCCTTCCAGACCAGGGATCTGGCGCAGCACATTGGCGTCGGCCCGGGACTTGACGTTCACCGAGACCACGGCCGGCGACACCTGCTCGAAGATGTCGGCGAACGAAAGGGGCGCGCCTGGGGGCGGCGCGAAGATCGGCGCCGTGGAGGCCCGGATCACCGGCATGGTCGGCCCGGACTTTTCAGCCAGGGTGATGCCGACATCTGTGGCCGCCAGGGCGGCGGCGGCGACGCCGATACCGGCGACGGCGCCGAGAAGATAACCGGTCTTCTTAGAAGTCATGGGCCTTCGATTCCTTGCGGGCTCTTGGGGTCATAGCACATGCCCGCCTTCCCCTAGCTAGGATGGATGCGCCGATGCGCAACCGATCACAACTTACCAATTCGCAAGCTATGGCGCCGGTTCACGGCGGCTATGAGGCCGAGCCTCGGTCCGCCCCAGGATCATCGGCGAGCCTCGCCAGGGCCTCGGTCTCTTCACTGGAGAGGGCTGCGGACTCGGCCTGGGGCGATCGCCAGCGGCCGACCAACAGGCCCGCCCCGCCCAGAACGACCAGCAGAGGAAACAGCCAAAGGGCGGCGTTAGCCCAGCTGAACCGGGGCTTGAGCAGCACATACTCGCCGTAGCGGTCGGTGAGAAAGCGGCGCACCTCCACGTCGCTGCGGCCCTGGGCCACCTCCTGACGCACGATGGCCCGCAGATCCTGGGCCAGTTCAGCGTTGGAGGCGTCGATGGACTCGTTCTGGCAGACCAGGCAGCGGACCTCCTTGAAGAGGGCCCGCGCCCGGGCCTCCTGAGCCGGGTCCGCCAGCCGCTCGCCGGGGTCAGACGCTGCGCCCAGGCAGAGAACGGCGCAGGCGATGGCCAGCCAGCGGCCCAGGGCGGTCATGCCGGCTCTCCCACGGGCTGGGACGCCGGTTCCGGCCCCGCGGGCATGGCCGGCGTCGCACGACGTCCGGCCGCCAGCCGCAGGCGGCGATCCGACAGGGACACGACGCCCCCCAGGGCCATCAGGCCAGGCCCCAGGAAGATCAGCAGGGCCCAGGGATTCCAGTAGCCGGTCACCAGCCAGACCGGCTCGCCATCGGCGCCTGACCGCCGCTCGCCCAGGACGACATAGAGATGGCTGAGGCCGCGGGTGCAGATGGCCACTTCCGAGGTGGTCTGGCCGCCGGCCGAATAGAGCCGCCGCTCAGGGCGCGCCATGCAGGCCAGGGTTCCGTTCGGGGCGAAGGCCCGCAAGGTGGCCTGCTCGGCCTCATAGTTGGGACCCTGGACCGGCGCCACGTTCTCCAGGGCCACCACATAGCCCGCCACCTCCAGGCGCTGGCCGAGGGCGAGGACCTCGGCGGTCTCGGCCTTCCAGGTGGTCTCGAAGACCGCGCCCAGGACGAAGACCCCCAGGCCGGCGTGGGCCAGCGTCATGCCCCAGGTCCCCCGGGGCAGCCCGCCCAGACGGCGAAGCACCTCGCCGCGGGGGGCGCGGAACAGACGGATGCGTTCAGCGACCTCGGTCGCCGATCCAACGATCAGCCAGACCCCGAGCGCCAGGCCCGCGGCGCCGAACAGGCTGCGGGGCTCGGCCAGCGCCAGGGTCGCCACCGCCGCCACGGCCGCCAGCAGAGCTGCGACCCACAGCCGCTGGAGGGCCGCGCCGGCGTCCGCCCGCTTCCAGGCGAGCAGCGGCCCGGCCGGAAGCAGCAGCAGCAGGATGAACATCAGCGGGGTAAAGGTGAGATTGAAATAGGGCGGCCCCACCGAGATGGCCTCACCGGCCATGGCCTCGCGGATCAGCGGATAGAGGGTGCCCAGCAGGACAGTGGCGGTGGCCGCCGCCAGCAGGATGTTGTTCAGGACCAGGGCGCTCTCGCGGCTGATGGGAGCGAACATGCCGCCCCGGGCCATGGCCGGCGCTCGCCAGGCGAACAGGGCGAAGCCGAGCCCCGCCGTCACCCCAAGGATGGTCAGCAGAAGGACGCCGCGGGTCGGATCGACGGCGAAGGCGTGCACCGAGGTCAGCACGCCCGAGCGCACCAGGAAGGCGCCCAGCATGGAGAAGGTGTAGCCCCCCAGCGCCAGGAAGATGGTCCAGCCCGGCAGGGCGCCGCGGCGCTCGGTCACCACGGCCGAATGCAGCAGGGCCGTGGCGATCAGCCAGGGCATGAAGCTGGCGTTCTCCACCGGATCCCAGAACCACCAGCCGCCCCAGCCCAGCTCGTAATAGGCCCAGAAGGCGCCAAGGGTGATGCCCACGGTCAGCCCGCTCCAGGCCGCCAGGGTCCAGGGCCTGACCCAGCGGGCCCAGGCGGCGTCGGCGCGGCCTTCGACCAGGGCGGCGATGGCCAGGGAGAAGACCACCGACAGGCCCACATAGCCCACATAGAGGAAGGGCGGGTGCAGGATCAGGGCCGGGTCCTGCAGCAAGGGATTGAGCGAACGCCCCTCAACCGGCGGATCGGTCAGCCGCCAGAACGGATTGGAGGCGAACACCGTATAGGCCAGGAAGGCGATGCCCAGGGCGCCCTGGGTCGCCACCGCCACGGCCTTCAGCCCGGCGGTCAGGCCCCGCCCGTAGCCTGCCAGCAGGGCGCCGAAGCCGGTGAGGGCCAGGCACCACATGAGCATGGAGCCCTCATGGCTGCCCCAGGCGCCGCCGACCCGGTAGAGCAGAGGCTTGGCGCTGTGAGAGTTGGCGGCCACGTTGGCGACGCTGAAATCCGACACCACGAAGGCGTAGATCAGGGCGGCGAAGGCGACCGCCAGGGTGAAGAAGGCCGCGATGGCCGCCCCCTCCCCCACCGCCGCCAGGACTGGCCCGCGACGCACGCGAGCGAGAGCCGAGGCGCCAGTCTGCAGCACCGACAAAATGAGCGAGAGAATGAGGGCGAAGGCGCCGATCTCGACGATCATCGGCCGGCCGCCCCGCCATACGGCGCCCCCGCCGGGTCCTGGGCGTCGGGCACCCGCGGCGCACCATCGGCGCGCCATTCCCCCTGTTCCTTCAGGGCGTTCTGAAGGTCGCGGGGCATGTAGGTCTCATCATGCTTGGCCAGCAGACGACGGGCCTCGAAGACGCCGTCCTCGCGGAAGGCGCCGGTGGCCACCACCCCCTGGCCCTCCCGGAACAGGTCCGGCGGATCGCCCTGGAACACCACCGGCGCAGCGGTGATCTGGTCGGCGACCACGAACTCAAGCCGGCCGTCCGGATGCTTGACCACACTGCCGCCCTGGACGAGCCCGCCGAGCTGGATGGTGCGGCCAGGCTCCGGTTTCGTCTCCGCCGCCTGGGCCGGGGTGTAGAAATAGGAGATCGAGTCCGACAGGCCCCAAAGCGTCAGACCGACGGCCAGCGCCAGCACCGGCGCCACCGCCGACAGGACCACCAGCCGACGCCGGGCCTTACGGGACTTGGGCAACCAACCGCTCATCTCATGGGCTCCGCTTTCGCCGCCTGGGCGAGTTCGCGCAATATCTGGGGGTTGTCGGCGTAGCGCGCCTTGGCCTGGGTCAAGGCCGCGTCTCGACGGGCGATATCGCCCAAGACGCTGTAGGACCGGACCAGCCGCACCCAGCCCTCTGCATCGTCAGGCTCGGCGGCGAGCCGCGCAGCCAGTCCTTCGACCATGGCGGCGATCTCTGGCGCGCCGACGGCGCCGGCCGCCGGGGCGGCGGGCTGCCGTGGGCCGGCGGCCACATCAGCGATGGCGGCCTGCAACACCGGCCGACGGGGATCGGAGGTGGGCAGGTCGGCCAGCAGGGCGCGCCATTGGGTCAGGCCCGCCTCAACCTCGCCAGCCTCAATCTGGGCTCGAGCCAGATGGAACCTGGCGGTGGCCGCTGTGGGATCCTGCTCCAGGGCCCGCTGGAAGGCCGCGGCGGCCTGAGGCGTGACCTCGCCCTCCGCGGCGACCATCAGGGCTTCGCCGAGGGACTCCCAGAGGTCGGACCGGTCAGGCGCCAGGCGCAGGGCTTCGCGCAGGGCGCGGGCGGCCGCCGGAGCGTCGCCGGAGGCCATTTCGGCGATGGCGAGAAACCGGAAGGGCTCCGGGTCGCCGGGGCGTTCGGCGGTCACCGAACGCAGGACGGCGGCCATCTGCGGGGCGTCCAGCTGAGTCGGCGGCGCGGCGCGCCACTGATCGAGACGCTGGGCGTAAGGCCGGTCGCTGTACCCCGGGGAGCCGAAGGCGAGATAGAGGCCAAGGGCCGCCACGGGCGCCATGACCGCAAGGCCGACGAGAAGGGGGCGAGATGTGGCCGAAATGGTCCAGGCGGGGCCAGCGGAGTCGGCGGCCGACAACAGACGACGGGCCGCCTCGGCATGGGCGCTGCGGCGTTCGTCGGCGGCGATCAGCCCCCGCTCGGCGAGGTCCTCGATCTCGGACAACTGGCGCTGATAGAGGGGCAGGGTCGAATCGGCGTCGCCGCCCCCGGCCGCCGCGCGGGCGGCGCGGCGCAGGATGAGACCCGCTACGGCGGCAGAGATCACCCCAACCGCAATCCAGAAGACGATCATGGGCGCCATTTAGCCCAAAGCCCCGCCTCGCGCGAGGGGCAACCGCCAGCGCGACGGGAGGTCGCGCTAGAGGGCGGCCAGGCGCCGGCGCAGGATGTCGGCGGCCTGGCGATCCCGGGCCAGACCGACCAGTTCGATGGCGGCGCCCATCAGGGCGCGCGCAATGGCGGGGTCCGGCGCATCGCCCTGTTTGAGATGGTCCAGGGCGTCGTCGATGAACAAGTCCAGATGCGCGTCCAGCGCCTCCATCACCTTGGTTCGGGCCGCGGCGAAGCCGCCATAGTTGGCCGCTCCGCGCACTTCCTGGGCGAAGGCGACCAGGGTCTTGGCCTTCTGAAGCGCCACAGGGTCCAGCGGAGTGGTCAGGCGGGCGGCGTCGCGGGAGACGCGGCCGATCCACACTTCGGTCAGGGGCAGGGTCTGGGCCACAGCCTTGTCGATCTCCCGCAGCCGGGCCTCCACATGGCGGGCCAGGGCGGCCTTCTGTTTGGCCAGCCGCGATCCCCAGGGACCCTGGCGGCTCAGCTCGACATTGCCCTCCAGCTCGGCGATCTGCGCGGTGACCCGGTCGATGGCCTGAGCGGCCGCGCGAACCGCGGGCATGCCGCCGCTCGAGTCGAACTGTTCGATTTCGGCGAGGCCAGCATCCACGCCGTCCAGCACCCGAAGGCCGAAGTCGGCCAGCTCGGAGCCCGCCAGATAGGCCTCTGGCGGCTTGTCCATCACCGCGCTGATCAGACGCAGGACCATCCAGGGATGGGTCAGGTGCGCCGACAGCATCTCAAAGAACCGGGGGCCGGCGTCCTCGGCGATGGCGACGGAATCCTTGTAGGCGATCCGGGCCAGGGCGGCGTCTTCCTCGGTCACCCGCTGGATCCAGCTCGGCAGACGTCCCACCGCGGCGCGGACCACCGGCGTCATCTGCAGGCATTCGGCCAGCAGCCGCGCGCCCTCGGGCCGGGCGGCGTCGGCCAGTTCGGCGGCCGCGGCGAATTTCGGGTGATTGCGTTCGCGCACGCCGCGGGCGGCGCGGCGGGCCAGGATGTCAAAGGGCTCGGGCGAGCTCTGATCGGCCTGGAATTCCTCGAACAGGGCCGCGGCCCGGCCGACCTCATGGGTCGCCTGATCCCGCAGAGCGCGCCAGACAAGCGCCAGGGCCCGGGCGGGAAAGGTCAGTCGGTCTGTCCGTCCGTCGCCCACGCACAGGGGCGCGAGCGGATGCAGGACCGCATTGCGCAGCTGGCGGTCGCGGGCCTCGGTCTCGACGAGCATGCGCACATCGACCAGACCCGAATCGCCGTCGGCGCCGGACAGGGCGCCGCGCAGGTCGCCGACCACCCGATCCGGGGCGGACTCAACCATATGCCTCAGGATGGCCAGCTTCTGTTCGGGCAGACCGCCCATTCGTTCCCCTCGACGCCGCAGGCTTGCGGACCCCCACCCTGCCCATGGCCCGGTTAAGGTTTCCCTTAACCCTGTGCGCGGACTCAGAGGTGACGTGGCCCGCGTGCTGTGAAATCCTGAACCCGATGATCGGGAGCCCGCCCATGGATCGCCGCCAGGCCTGCGCCTTCTGGCTCAAACCGGCCCCGCCCACGGCGGCCGATGGCCCGGCCGGAGAAGCCAAGGCCCGGCTCCAGGC
>Ga0208242_100526_pt1 | contig 21255 bp, 26 predicted proteins | sample SubbioAug_CSW13A_FD_184825 | JGI IMG/M metagenome (GOLD analysis project Ga0208242, IMG submission 184825) | Serpentinite rock and fluid subsurface biosphere microbial communities from McLaughlin Reserve, California, USA - CR12Aug_CSW13A (SPAdes) | ecosystem: Environmental > Terrestrial > Deep...
CAGGCCTGACGCATGATTTTAATTATCCAGGATAGTCGGGAGTTTTTGGTACTTGTGAGAAAAATTTTATCGCAAAAAGGGGCTGGACAGTATTTTCAGGATATGAGATAATAGTGTGGGCAAATGTATTTAGGGGGTTCCGCTATGAATCACATATTCAAATCAGAGCCAGTCCTGCTATGTGGACGTGAGTTTACCTTACAGGAACTGGAGGACATCCGAGAAACTGTGCGGATGTTTTCGTTACTTAGCCGTAAAGAGATAGCATATACAATTTGTGAGCATTTAGAATGGGTTTCCCCTAACGGACGATATAAGGTTGAAGCTTGCGGTCAACTCTTGGAGAAACTTGATGCTCGAGGTGTATTAGAGTTACCAAAGACTAGGAAGTACACTCCATCTAAACAAGAGGTTATACCCGGAACACGCACTGAAGCTGAGACAACGCTGGTGGGGATTGTATCTGAATTTGAGCCTGTTGAACTTGAGGCAGTCCGCAAGTCAGATGATATCCACTTATGGAATGAATACATTCAGCGCTATCACATTTTGGGATATAAACGTCCTTTTGGCGCACATCAACGGTATTTCATTTGGTCGCGCACGATGAACCGGCGTTTGGGGTGTATACTTTTTTCTGCTTGTGCTTGGGCTTTAGCCGAGCGGGATGCGTGGATCGGGTGGAGCAAGGTAGAACGTAGCCAGCGACTGTCATACATTGTGAATAATGCGCGGTTTTTAATTTTTCCTTGGGTGAAGGTGAAGAATCTGGCGAGCAAGGCGCTATCCTTGGCTGTGAGGCAAGTTCCCATGGATTGGCAGGAACGGTACGGGTTTAAGCCTGTATTGTTGGAAACCTTTGTAGATTCGGATAAATATCGGGGTACCTGTTACAAAGCCGCGAACTGGGTGCTGTTGGGAGAGACATCGGGCAGGGGCAGAATGGATCGGTATCATCAGCATCTTTCCTCACCCAAGCTGATATATATGTATCCCCTGCGGTGCGATTTCCGGGCGATCCTGTGTGGAGAAGGCGGGATGGCCAATGGATGAAGCCAAGCTTAATCGTGCCGAGCAAAGGAGAAAAAAGCGGGAACTTAAGGAACAGCTTAAAAAACAAGGAAAGCAATATCCTCCTAGTTTCACGCTTCCAAACCGTAAGAGTGACTTAAAAACAGTGGAAGAAGAAAAAGCGGCCATTCAATATGAGACCGAAGAGAAGCTAAAAGTATATGCGCAACTTTTGCCGGGACTTCTTGAGAAATTGGCCCGGATTTCTGACCCGCGAAATCCGAAGAAAATCAAGCATCAAATGACAGTGATGATGGTCTATGGAATTTTGATGTTTGTGTTTCAAATAACATCAAGGCGAGAGACGAATCGGGAAATGACAACTCCGCAATTACTTGTGAATCTTCAAGCCGTCTTTCCGGAATTAACGGATATGCCGCACCAGGATACCCTTTGTCGCCTATTGGAGAAGATAGATGTGGATAGAATCGAAACTAGTTATATTGATATGCTAAAAGGGTTGATTCGCAAGAAGAAGTTTATAAACTTACTTCACAAAAATCGATATCTTGTGGCTATAGACGGGACACAAAAATACGTTATGGACGAATGTTGGGATGAACGCTATCTTCGTCGGAAAGTTCGGGGTAAAGACGGTGAATATCAGTATTATGCCTATGTTCTAGAGGCGGTTATGATTTTTACTAATGGTATGATTTTACCGCTGATGAGTGAATTTCTGGAAAACAACGCAGAATTGGAAGTCATTGAAAATGATGAAGAATGGAAACAGGATTGTGAATTGAAAGCATTTCATCGCTTGGCAAAACGGTTGAAGCAAGAATTTCCGAAACTATCATTCACCTTGGTCCTAGACGGACTGTATGCCAACGGGCCGGTGATGCAACTTTGTCGTAAAAACAAGTGGGAATTTATGATCGTGCTCAAAGACAAATCGCTTTCGACGGTATGGGAAGAAGCAGAAGGTTTAATGCGTTTGGATAGCAAAGGGGAGTGCCGCTATGAGCGAATGTGGCATGGCCGCCGGCAAACATTCCGGTGGGTTAATGGGATTGAGTATGAATATGGCATTGGCAAACGTAAGACCCTGACAGTTCATCTGGTAATATGCGAGGAAAGTTGGGAAGAACTTGATAAAAATGGTTGTACGGTGAAGGAAAGTGCCCGTCATGCCTGGATTTCCAGCAATCCTATCAACCGCAAGAACATCCATGAACGCTGCAATTTAACCGCAAGGAAGCGCTGGTTGCAGGAGAACAACATTTTAAAGGAGAAACACCAGGGGTACCACTATGAACACATTTTTTCGCATAATTGGAATGCGATGCGGGGATATCACTACCTGATGCATATTGGCCGCATGCTAAATGAAATGGCACTTCATTCAACGTCCTTAACGGAACATGTTAAAGAATTTGGTATTCAGTCATTCATCAAGAAATTTCGCGCAGCCATAACTCATAGGAATTTGGATACAGAACGACTTCGCCAGTTGACAGCCTCTCCCGGCCAATTGCGATTGGTGTATGAAGAAAACTGGAAAATAAACCGGTCGGTTGCATAAAAAAAATAAACCTATACAGGCAAACGGCAACATTGTGCAATACTACTCGTTTGCTCATTTGAAGATGCCCAGTTGATAAAAACGAGCAAAAGCTTCATAACTTAAGGGGTAACGATCCGTGTAGACTGCTTGTTTTCAAAGGAACATTTGGCAAGAGTTACAAAAAAGTCAATTTCAAGAGTGCACAAGATTTTTGGATAATTTCATGCGTCAGCTCTGAGAATTTGCCCGTGCATTAACAAGCAGGTTCCTGGTTATGGTATACTAAAAAAGATCAAACGGAGGCCTTTATGGAGTTTTTAACAGTAGTTCTTGTGGCCCTGGCCCTGGGAACCGATGCCTTTTCCCTTTCTGTCGGCGTGGGAGTAAGCGGCATCAGGCGCCGGGAAGTTTATCTGCTGGCTTTAGCCATTGCCCTGTTCCATGTCCTCTTCCCTCTTACCGGTATCACCCTGGGAGCCCTTTTGGGGCGGGTAGTCGGCAACATCGCCGCGATTATCGGGGCGATCATCCTGGCCCTGATCGGTTTTCAGATGATCCGTGAGGGCGTAAAAGAGCGGCAACCGATCCCTGCTCCGCGAAAATTCCTGGCTGGGAAGGCCGGAGCGGCACAACAGCCGGTTTTTACCGGGCTTTGGGGGTTGGGGCTTCTGGCAGGCAGTGTCAGTCTGGATTCGCTGACAGTGGGCTTTGGATTGGGTACCATGAAGGCAGTGAGTCTTGCCTTTACAGTAGGAGTCATCGGTGCCGTGGCCGGCGCCATGACCCTGGCCGGCATTTTTTTGGGTAAGCGGATGGGCCGTTGGCTGGGTGACAAGGCCTTGATTGCCGGCGGAGTTATACTGATTGGGATTGGAATTGTCCAAGTAGTCCGTTAATAATTGCCGCTTGTCCTTCGCCTGGTATCACCGGACAAGCCCGGCCCGGAAAGGAGTTTTAAACATGAGAACCATTTTGTTTGTCTGCACCGGCAATACTTGCAGGAGCAGCATGGCTGCTTTCATGGCCCAGCATCTTCTCGCGGAGGCCAACATGTCTGGCAGTGTCCGCATCCTTTCGGCGGGGACCGGGGCCTGGCCCGGAGCGCCAGCTTCAGAACCGGCATTGCTGGTGATGGAGGAGCGGGGCATTGACCTGGCCTCCCACCTTTCCGTACACCTGACCAGCGGACTGGTAACAGAGGCGGATTTGATTCTTACCATGACCAGGCGCCACCGCCAGTATATCGAAGAAACCTGGCCTCAGGCCGCTGACAAGACCTATACCCTGGCTGAATATGCCGGGATGGAGGAGGAAGGGCCGGATGTCCCTGATCCTTATGGTTTATCTGTGGATGAATACCGCATCTGTGCGGACAGGCTCTGGATCCTGGTGACGACAGCCCTGGAAAAATACCTGGGTTTGGCAGCGTAACCCGACCGGCCCCAGCCTATTCTGCCCTGAAAATAACAAGCACTCTGTACTCAGTACTCAGCACTTAGCACTCAAAAAACCGGGAAACCAAAGCCCTTCTCAGACTACTGAGTACTGGGTACTATTTTCGTTACTCTGCTGGTGCCACCATAGGCGGCGTGGGAGTTTGACTGCTGGCTCCTGCCTAAGAAAATCGGCTGGCGGCTTTTTGCTCAGGCTTCCTTTCGGCGCATGCCCCCGGCAAGACAAGAGAGACAAGAGAACCGTCCCCCTGTCTCCCCTGTCTGGGACTCCGGCAAGACAAGAGAACCGTCCCCCTGTCTGGAAGATTTTATTTCTGTCCAGAAAGGGAAAAGTAGAAATTTGTAGAAAAATAAAGGATGTGAAAGCCAGTGCGGATAGCTTTAGGCTGTGATCATGGCGGTTTTCGGCTGAAGGAACACCTGAAGGTTTATCTGGAGGAAAGGGGCATTTTTTACCACGACTTTGGAGCTCTCCGGGAAGATTCCGTCGATTATCCCGATTACGCTGAACTGGTCGGCAAGGCCCTGTTAAAGGGCGATTTCGACCGGGGAGTCCTGATGTGCGGCACCGGGATCGGCATCTCCATAGCCGCCAACAAGCTGCCCGGCATCAGGGCGGCTCTGTGTCATGATCCTTATTCCGCCCGCATGTCCCGGGAACATAACGATGCTAACATCCTGGCAATGGGAGGCAGGGTTATTGGGCCCGGATTGGCGCAGGAAATCCTGGAGGCCTGGCTGGTTGCCGAATTCAAGGGGGGCAGGCATGCGCTGAGGGTTGGCAAAATTTCGGCCCTGGAGCAAAAGCATTTGGGTACATAAGGGCGGGATTGATCAGTTTTGGGGAGGGGTCCCGGTGGATCTGCAAAAAATAGCCCTTGAGGCCAGAGAGGCCGCCGAAGGATTGAAAAAGGAAGCGGCTTTGCGGCCAGGGCAAATCCTGGTAGTGGGAGGCAGCACCAGCGAGGTTTTAGGGCAGCGGATTGGTACCGCTACGAGCCTGGAGGTGGCGGAAGTTATCTTGGGCGAACTGCTGCGGGAGGCCAGGCAGGCCCAGGTTTTTTTGGCGGTGCAGTGCTGCGAGCACCTTAACCGGGCTCTGGTTATTGAGCGGGCGGCGCAGGAAAAGTATTTTTTGGAAGAAGTGACGGTGGTGCCGGTGCCGGGAGCCGGCGGCGCCCTGGCCGCTGTCGCCATGGACCTCTTGGAAGATGCCGTGGTGGTTGAGAGGCTGGCTGCCCATGCCGGCATGGACATCGGCGGCACTTTAATCGGCATGCATTTGCGGCCGGTGGCAGTTCCCGTCCGGCTGCCGGTTAAATCGATTGGCCTGGCCCATTTAACCATGGCCAAAACCCGCCCCAAGCTGATTGGCGGCCATCGCGCCGCCTACCGCTAGACACGGGGACGGTTCTTCTGTCTGTAATTTTGAGTCATAATTATAGGGGAAGGTGAAACGATGTTTGGTCTTGATAAAATTGCCGCCATAGATCCGGCGATAGCCGAGGCTATCCGGCAGGAGCAAAAACGGCAGAACAGCCATCTGGAACTGATCGCGTCAGAAAACTTTGTCAGCCCTGCTGTGATGGCAGCCCAGGGCACTGTCCTAACCAACAAGTATGCCGAGGGCTATCCCGGCAAACGGTATTACGGCGGCTGCCAGTATGTGGACATCGCGGAGGACCTAGCCCGGAAGCGGTTAAACGCCCTTTTTGGCGCCGACCATGCCAATGTCCAGCCCCATTCGGGGGCACAGGCCAACATGGCGGTATTCTTCGCCATGCTGCAGCCGGGAGATACCATTATGGGCATGAACCTGGCCCACGGCGGCCACCTTACCCACGGCAGCCCAGTCAACATGTCCGGCCAGTATTTTAAAGTCGTCCCCTATGGGGTTGACCCCAAGACGGAGCGGATTGACTACCAGCAACTGATTGAGACAGCCAGCCAGGTCAAGCCAAAAATGATTGTAGCCGGAGCCAGCGCCTATCCCCGTAAGCTCGATTTTGCGGCTTTCCGCCAGGCTGCCGACGCGGCCGGGGCTCTTTTAATGGTGGACATGGCCCATATTGCCGGTCTGGTGGCTGCCGGGGTGCATGAAAACCCGGTGCCCTTCGCAGATTTTGTCACCAGCACTACGCATAAAACCCTGCGGGGTCCCAGAGGTGGTTTTATCCTGTGCAAGGCCGGGTATGCCGCCAAGATCGATAAGGCCGTCTTCCCCGGCATCCAGGGAGGGCCCTTGATGCACGTAATCGCAGCCAAGGCGGTTTCCTTCCAGGAGGCCTTGCGGGATGAATTCAGGGAATACCAGGAACAAGTTGTTATTAACGCCAGGGTTTTGGCGGAAAAACTGCAAGAGCGGGGCTACCGGCTGGTATCCGGCGGCACTGACAACCACCTGATGCTGGTTGATCTTAGGCCGAAAAACTTAACCGGCAAGGAAGCAGAGTATATCCTGGACCAGGTGGGTATTACCGTCAATAAGAACGCCATTCCCTTTGACCCCATGAGCCCCAATGTGACCAGCGGCATCAGGGTTGGCACCCCCGCCATTACTACCCAGGGATTGAGCCCTAAAGACATGGACCAGGTGGCGGAGGCAATCGACACAGCCCTGACAGCCGGAGGCGACTCCGGCAAGATGGAGGAGGCCCGGGGCCTGGTCAACCAATTATGCCGCCAGTACCCGCTTTATTAAGGAAAGGTCCACCGGCAACTAAAGGAGAGGAAAGCAAATGGCCCAAGTTCATATCCTGGACCACCCTTTAATCCAGCACAAACTCAGCATCATCAGGGATAAAAATACCGGCGCCAAGGAATTCCGGGAGCTGGTGGAAGAAGTAAGCATGCTGATGGCCTATGAAGTTACCCGGGACTTTCCCCTGGCAGAAGGGGAAGTGGAAACACCCCTCGGACCGGCCAAGGCCCGGTATATCTGCGGCAAAAAAGTGGGCATTATTCCTATCCTGCGGGCAGGCCTTGGTATGGTCAGCGGCATCTCAAAGCTGATCCCCATTGCCAAGGTAGGGCATATCGGCCTTTACCGGGATCCGGACACCCTGATGCCTGTGGAATACTACTGCAAACTCCCCCCTGACTTGCCCGAAAGGGAACTGATCGTGCTGGACCCCATGCTGGCGACCGGCGGTTCGGCCGTTGCCGCCATCCGCTTTCTTAAAGACAGGGGAGCCAAAAATATAAAATTAATGTGCTTGATTGCCGCGCCGGAGGGTATCAAGAGGTTCCGGGAAGAGCACAGTGACGTTGATATCTATACCGGGGCCGTTGATTCCCACTTGAACGATCACGGTTATATCGTTCCTGGCCTGGGGGATGCCGGTGATCGTCTGTTCGGCACCAAGTAAGCGGGAGGTTTGTAATGCGGCCTGGCTGGGAAGAGTATTTTATGGAAATAGCCCTGGTGGTGTCGAAAAGATCTACCTGCCTGCGCCGCCGGGTCGGAGCGGTTTTGGTTAAGGACCGCCGGCTGCTGACCACCGGCTACAACGGGGCTCCCCAGGGGCTCCTCCACTGCCGGGAAGCTGGCTGCCTGCGCCAGGACCTGCAGGTTCCTTCCGGCGAAAGGCATGAACTTTGCCGCGGGCTGCATGCGGAGCAAAACGCCCTTATTCAGGGGGCGGTCCACGGGGTCAGTATCTTTGGGGCCATCCTCTACTGCACCCACCAGCCCTGTGCCGTCTGTGCCAAAATGCTGGTCAATGCCGGCATCAGCAAGATTTTTACGGCAGAGCACTACCCGGATCACCTGGCCATGGAACTCCTCACGGCTGCAGGCATCCCGGTAATTACCGTCAGCATTTAAGAGAGACAAGGGAGAGAGAGACAAGGGGACGGTTCTCTTGTCTGCTCTTGTTTCTTGAACGATACAGGAATGTCCCCGAATAATTAAGTCAACGGGGGTATACCCGCTTGAGTGCAAAAGAACGCGGAATTTCCCCAAATATGAAAGGGAGATTGCTATGGGTCTGGTAAAACACCTGCAAGAGGTCTTCCCCCGTTTGAACCTGAACCCCACCATGGAGAGCACCATGATCAAACTGGTGGAGGAATCGGGCGAGCTGGCCGAATTGATTGGCAAGGTCCGGGGGATGAGCGGCGAAGACAGAAATCAGGTAGTCTTAAAACTCCTGACCCGGGACTTAAGCCGGGACATCGCCGAAAGGATGGGCCGTCCCGGGGGAACTAACTTAAGCGAGATCGAAAGCCTGCTGCGCCGTTATCAGGAACTCCGGCGAGCAGCGGAGGCCGGAGAGCTGGCCGATCAGGCCATCGAAACCTGGATTGCCCGGGAGCTCTTGGACGTAATGCAGACCTGTGCCACCTTCGCCTACCAGCTGAACATCGACCTGGACGCCCTTCTATTAGACCACCGGGCCAAGCTGATGCGCCGGGGCTACCTGGCTGGATAAGCGATTTTGCGCTCACGCTCAATCGCCCCCTCTCCTCCCTGCAGGGGGAGATGTTTGTGGCGAGGTTAACTATCGATAGTAAGGAAGAAGGAAGCCTTAATGACCATAAAAGTGATGGCGGTTTTTGGCACCAGGCCCGAAGCCATCAAAATGGCCCCGCTAATAAAAGAATTGGAAAGGGAAAAAACCTTCTTTGAAGTTAAAGTGGCGGTAACTGCCCAGCACCGGGAAATGCTGGACCAGGTTATGCGCCTTTTTGCCGTCGAACCGGATTACGACCTGAACCTGATGCAGGCCGGGCAAACCCTGGAAGATATTACCTCCGGGGTGCTCCGGGGCTTGGCCGGTATCTACCGCCGGGAAGAGCCAGCCATGGTGCTGGTCCACGGCGATACCACCACCACCTTCGCTGCCGCACTGGCAGCATACTATGCCCGGATCCCTGTCGGACATGTGGAGGCGGGGCTTAGGACCGGCGATAAATATTCCCCCTTCCCCGAAGAAATCAACCGGCGGCTGACCGGTGCCCTGGCGGAACTGCACCTGGCGCCCACCCTCAAGGCCAGGGAAAACCTCCTGGCGGAAGGTGTGCCTGAAAAAAGTATTCATGTCACCGGCAATACGGTGGTGGACGCCCTCCTGGCAACTGTTCGCCGCCCTTTTTCTGATCCGCTCCTGGCCTCTTTGGACCCCGCGCTCCGCTGGCTTTTGGTTACGGCCCACCGGCGGGAAAGCTGGGGAGAGCCCATGGAACAGACCTTTATGGCGTTAAAAGACCTCCTGGAGCAGTTTCCGGATACCGGCGTCCTTTTCCCTGTGCATAAAAACCCGCGGGTGAGAGAGCTGGCCGAAAACATCCTGGGGGGGATTCCCCGCTGCCTCCTGGTGGAGCCAATGGACTACCTGCCTTTTGTGCAGGCGATGAACCGCTGTTACCTGGTCTTGACCGACTCTGGCGGTATGCAGGAAGAAGCCCCCGCTTTGGGGAAACCGGTCCTGGTTTTGCGGGATACTACCGAAAGACCGGAGGCGATGAGCGCCGGGACGGTTAAACTGGTGGGGACCAGCCGCAGCCGGGTTTTTGCGGAAACCGCCGCGCTCCTCCGGGATCAAAAAACCTATCTCCGCATGGCGAATGCGGTAAACCCTTACGGAGACGGCCAGGCTGCCCGCCGCGCAAAAGAGGCCCTGCTGTATTATTTTGGCCATCGGCAGGCGCCGCCTCTTCCCTGGCAGCCATAATGCAATTTGCGGGCAATTTTTTTCGTCCGGGCAGTTGCAGCAATTCATCAATAATGTTAAAATGCTCACAAAGCCGTAAAACCATAAGAATATTTTATAAATAGCAAAATATTTTACAAATAAAAAAAAAGGATATTTCAACCCATTGTCGAATCGTGATTGTCGGATCGTGATTAAATGTATACTGACTCTCCGATAGCGTTCATAATATGATGGAATATTGTCGGGAACAAATATTCCCTGGGGCGGGGAAAAATGCAGAAGTTAACTGATTTTGCCAACTATGCCAGCCTGGCCCTTTCCTTCGGCATCCTGATGGCTGGCAGCCTTTTTTTTGGTTATCTGGCCGGCAATTGGCTGGACCGGAAATTCAATTCTGCCCCCCTTTTTTTAGCTGTCGGCATGGCCTTAGGGGGAATCTACTCCCTTTATGCCATTGTGGACAGGCTTGGGTATTACTCCCGGCAGTCCGCGCGAAAAGGAGCAAAAAGATCCGACAGTATTAAAGACAAGCAGCAAGAGCCGGAATCGTAGCTGCATGGCAAGCCCTCAGCAACGGGGAAATACTGGCAGGCAGGAAAAGTTCCCGTAAGTAACTTAACCGTTCAGGATAGAGGAAGTATGAATAAAGATTTAACACAACCGGATCAAGAGCTGGGCAACAAGGTCATCCAGTTTAAATGGCGCCATCTGCTGTGGTTAATTATAATTGGCCTCGTTGTTGCCGGTTACGGCTATTATTTAAACCACAGGATTTTCGCCTGGGGAGTCTTAACTGGATTGCCGCTGGCCGGGCTTAACTACTGGCTCTTAGCCTCTGTGCTGGGTTCCCCTGATCGTGGCGCAAAGGATGGAGCCGAATCCATCACCAGGCTTTATGGCCGTTCTTTGGCCAGGTTTGTCATCTCCCTGGCGGCCTTGACGCTAGCCATGCTGGTCAGTGCGGAATTTGCCCTGGGGGTAGCTGTGGCCTTGCTATTGAACATGATTTCCTACCTGGCCGAGGCGGGGCGGGCTATCAGGATGATTATCAAATTAGCCAAAAAATAGCAGGTCTTTTTAGGCCCAGGCTCAGTTGAGGTTTGGACCCAGCAAAAAAAGAGTATGGGAAGGAGGGAAGCTGTTTGGGGGAAAATATCAAAAAAATGGGACAAATCGTCGATTATTTAGCTCCCTATCCAGTCTTCCAACTGGGGCCGGTTACCATCACCTCCACCGTTGTTAATACCTGGATTGTGATGGGGGTCTTGTTTGTTGTGCTCTTCCTTGCTACCCGCCGCCTGGAGCAACTTCCGCGGGGCAAACAGCACGTGGTGGAGCTGGTAGTGGAATTTGTCTGGGGTATTGCCGAGGGTTTAATGGGCAGGATCGGACGACAGTTTTTATACTTAACAGGGACCCTGTTTGTTTTTATCCTGTCCCTGAATTTAGCCTGGTTTATTCCGGGTTTGCGCCCTCCCACCATGGATTTAAGCACAACGGCAGCCTTTGCGGTAACTACCATTTTCCTGGTCCAGTTAATCCACATTAAGAAAAAAGGCATTGCTTCATATATCAGTCACTTTACTTTCCCGAATCCCTTGCTGGCTCCCTTGAACCTGGTGGAAGAGTTTGTGAGGCCGGTATCTCTCTCCTTGCGTCTTTATGGCAGTATTTTCGGGGAAAAAATGGTAGTAACTATTTTGTTTATGTTGCTTCCGTTCTTTGCCCCCGTGCCGGCGATGCTGCTGGGAGCCTTATTGAGTACTATTCAGGCCTTTGTTTTTACCTTGCTGACAACAGTTTATTTGTATATTCATATGCATGGCCACTAGGATGGCCACCAGGTCCCTTCATAGCCCGGGCAGGCTGGTCAAGATCAGGTCGCAAGCTTTAAAACTCTAATAGCTGTTGGAAAGGAGGAGAAACAAATGATTGGTGAAATTTTAGCAGTAGGTATGACAATTGCTGTGGTCGCTATCGCCTCCGCCATCTCCCAAGGTTGGGTGGGTTCGCGCGCCATGGATGCCATGGCCCGCCAGCCGGAGGCAGCCAGCACAATCCAAACGTCTTTATTGTTATCACTGGCTTTTATTGAGGCCTTGACACTCTTTACCTTTGTTATTTCTGTTTTGCTCTGGACCAGAATCTAAGTGCGATCAACCAAAGGCGGATAGGGTGGATCCCCATCTTATCCGCCTGACTGTGACAATTTGCAAAGAGAATGATCCTGATCATAAAGACCATTAGCCATAGATTACCCAGACCAGGTAACCCATAGAGGGGAGGTAGCATAGTTTGGCGGCCATTTTTGAGGCCCTCCGCCTTGATCTCTGGACTTTTTTATTTCAAATCGCAAACCTCTTAATAGTGATAGCCATCCTGTATCGTTTGCTTTGGAAACCGGTGAGCAAACTTTTGGAAGAGCGGGAGCAAAAAATTGCCGGGCAGCTGGCCGATGCGGCCAGCGCTAAGGAACAATCTGAACGTCTCCTGCAGGAATATGAAGCCAAGATGCTAAAGGTGAAGCAGGAAGCCAATGAGATAATTGTTAAGGCCAATCGGCTAGGCGAGGAGATTAAAGAGGAAATTATTACCAAAGCCCGGGAAGAAGCCGAGCGTACCATCGCCCATGCCAAAGCGCAGATTCAGTCTGAAAAACTCAGGGCGATGGCGTCCTTGCGGGAAGAAGCCGCTGTTTTAGCAGTATTGGCGGCCGGCAAGCTTTTGCATAAAACCATCACAGTGGAAGACCACAAGCAGCTGGTACAAGAATTTATTCAAGAGGTGGGCGATGTGCAATGAGCGATGTAATCATCGCCCGACGCTATGCCCGGGCCCTGTTTGATCTGGCAGCAGAGCGGCAGCAGGTGATAGAAACAGAACAAGAGTTGACTGCTGTAATCGCTTTAGTAAAGGAAAATCAGGATTTCAAGCGGTTTTTCTACGACCAAAAACTGGAATCCCCTAAGAAAAAGGAAGTCCTGCGAAATCTGCTGGCTAATCGTCTGTCTGCGCCCACCTTGCACTTCCTCTACCTGGTAGCAGATAAAAGGCGGGAAAGGCTGCTGGAATTAATCGGCCAGGAGCTACACTCCCTAATCAACCAGGCAGCCAATGTGGTGGAAGGAGAAGTGGCTTCGGCAGTGGCTTTAAGCCCGGAGGAGATTGCCGGATTGGAAGCGGCTTTAGGAAAAATGGTCAAACTAAAGGTGCGCTTAAATAACCGGGTGGTCCCTGAACTCTTGGGTGGGGTCCGGGTCCGGCTGGGGGACCGCATCATCGACAGTTCCCTGCGTTGGCGGCTAGCTGCCCTGAAACAGCAGCTGCTGGAAGCCGATTTAAGCCAGATAGGGGTGAGTTAGTCCGCATGATATTGCGACCGGATGAGATAAGTACTATCTTAAAAGAACAGATTGCCCGCTACGAAACAGGCATGGAATTAATGGAAGTCGGCACTATCATCCAGGTTGGGGACGGCATTGCCCGCATTTACGGCCTGGAAAAAGCCATGGCCGGCGAACTTTTGGAGTTTCCCGGCGGGACCTTCGGCATGGTGCTGAATCTGGAAGAAGATAATATCGGCTGCGTTATTTTAGGTCCTTATGCCCACATCAAAGAAGGCGAACAGGTTAAACGAACCGGGCGCATTGTAGAGGTGCCGGTGGGCGAAGCTATGATCGGCAGGGTGGTGAATGCCCTGGGCCAGCCCATCGACGGCAAGGGCCCGATTACAACCGACCATTTCCGTCCCATTGAATCTGCAGCTCCTGGGGTGGTGCAACGCCGTTCCGTCCATCAGCCCTTGCAGACAGGCCTTAAGGCCCTGGATTCCATGGTGCCAATCGGCCGCGGCCAGCGGGAACTGATAATTGGCGACCGTCAGACAGGAAAGACAGCTGTAGCCGTTGACACCATCATCAACCAAAAAGGGCAAGATGTGATATGCATTTATGTAGCTATCGGCCAGAAGGCCTCTACTGTGGCTGGAGTCGTGGCCAAACTGACAGAGAACGGGGCCATGGATTACACAATTGTGGTGTCCGCTACCGCGAGTGAGCCGGCACCCCTTTTGTATATAGCGCCATATTCCGGGTGCGCCATGGGTGAATACTTCATGTACGAGCAGCACAAGGATGTGCTGGTGATTTATGACGACCTGTCCAAACAGGCTGTTGCTTACCGGGAGCTGTCCCTCCTGTTGCGCCGTCCGCCTGGCCGGGAAGCCTATCCGGGCGATGTGTTCTATCTCCATTCCCGCCTTCTGGAGCGGGCTGCCAAGCTGAATGAGGAGCATGGCGGAGGCTCCCTTACCGCCTTGCCTATTATCGAAACCCAGGCTGGCGACGTATCAGCCTATATCCCCACAAACGTTATTTCCATTACCGATGGTCAGATCTACCTGGAAGCCGACCTGTTCTATGCCGGCATTCGGCCGGCCATCAACGTGGGCCTGTCGGTATCCCGGGTGGGTGGTGCGGCTCAGATCAAGGCCATGCGGCAAATAGCCGGCCGGCTGCGGCTGGATCTGGCCCAGTTCCGGGAACTAGCCGCCTTTGCCCAGTTCGGTTCAGACCTGGATAAAGCCACCCAGGCCCGCCTGGCCAGGGGCCAGCGGATGGTGGAGATCTTAAAACAGGACCAGTACCGGCCAATGGCGGTAGAGGAACAGGTGATCGTTATTTATGCTGCGGTAAACGGTTATCTGGACGATGTGCCGGTCAGCAAGGCCCGGACTTTTGAAACCGAGTTTTTGCAGTTTGCCCGTAACAGCCATCCCGGGCTGTTGCAGGAAATCAGAGAACAAAAACAGCTGACAGAAGAGATGATCAGCCGGCTGCAACAGATCCTGGCGGAGTTCAAGCAGATGTTTGCCTAACCGAACCCGGGTGAAATACTTGCTTTAATACCTGGTTCTGGGCATTTGCTTAAAATTTTTAACGACCAAGGTGGTGACAGTCATGCCTGGTGTGCGGGATATCAAACGCCGTATCCGTTCCATAAAAAACACCCAGCAAATTACCAAGGCTATGAAAATGGTGGCAGCCGCCAAGCTGCGCAAGGCCCAGTCTGCCATTGCCTCCACCAGACCCTACGCCGAGAAGCTGGAAGAGGTAATGGCCCGGCTGTTGACAGGACTGGGCTTTCAGCACAAGCTCCTGGAAGAGCGGCCGGCCAGACGGGTGGGCCTGGTAGTGATTACCGGCGACCGGGGCCTTTGCGGGGGATACAATGCCAACGTAATCAGGCTGGCGGAAAAGCAATTGAAAGAAGTAGCAGCTACGGTGGTCACAATTCCCGTCAAAAAGAGCAGCCGGGGCTTCTTCCGTTGGTTTCGCAAAAACCAAAAGCCGAAGCAAGAGATGAAGGCCATAACCGCCGCAAAGGCAAAACGAGGCCGGGGCTTTTTCCGCTGGCTTACCCGGAGTCAACAAGAAGCAGATGTCCAGGAGGTCGCAGCCACTGCTGCCATTATGGCAGTGGGCAAGCGGGGTAATGACTATTTCCGCCGCCGTCAGTTGCCGATAGAACGTTGTGTGGAAAACCTGGGGGACAATCCGACCTTTGCCCAGGCCAAACAGCTGGCCAGGGAGCTGATGCGCCTTTTTCTGACGGGGGAATTGGACCAGGTCCATTTGATTTACAATCAATATCTTACCGCTATCCGCCATCAGCCGGTGGCAGTGCAGCTTTTGCCAATGCGCCTTGTTTCTGAGCCGGGCCCGGCCAGGGGGAAGAACCTCACCTACCTGTATGAGCCTTCCCAGTCCAAGGTCTTGGAAGACCTCTTGCCCAAACAAGTAGAAATGTTGGTTTTCCAAGCCCTCTTAGAGGCAAAGGCCAGCGAGCATGGGGCCAGGATGACTGCCATGACCTCCGCCACAGAAAACGCAGGGGAAATGATAGATAAATTAACCTTATCCTTTAACAGGGCCCGCCAGGCCGCCATCACCAAGGAAATCAACGAGGTAGTGAGCGGCGCCCAGGCCCTGAAGTAGTATCATCTAAAGGGGGCATTTCTTTGAACAAAGGTAAAGTAGTCCAGGTGATTGGCCCCGTGGTGGACGTTCGCTTTGAAACAGGACATCTGCCTGATCTTTACCACGCCATAATTATTAAAAGCGAAGATCAGGAAGATTTGGGCAGCCGTACCTTCAATATCACCATGGAGGCCATGCAGCACCTGGGAGACAACACCGTCCGGTGTGTAGCCCTATCGTCCACCGATGGACTGCAGCGGGGCATGTGGGCGGCAAATACCGGTGGGCCCATCCGGGTGCCGGTGGGAAGGCCTACCCTGGGCCGGATGATGAACGTGCTGGGAGAACCTATTGACGAAATGGGTCCGATTGATACACGGGAGACTCTGCCAATTCACCACCCAGCCCCTGCCTTTGAACAGCAAAATCCTTCCACCGAGATTCTGGAAACAGGGATTAAAGTCGTCGACCTCCTGGCACCTTACGCCAAGGGCGGCAAGATCGGTCTGTTTGGCGGCGCCGGGGTAGGAAAAACCGTTTTAATCATGGAGCTGATCCGGAATATTGCCTATGAGCACGGCGGTTTCTCCGTTTTTGCCGGGGTAGGGGAGCGGACCAGGGAAGGAAACGACCTCTGGCATGAAATGCGGGAATCTGGCGTTATTGACAAGACTACCCTGGTCTTCGGGCAGATGAATGAGCCGCCTGGCGCCCGGCTCCGGGTGGGCCTGACCGGGCTGACCATGGCCGAGTATTTCCGGGATGAAGAAGGCCAGGACGTGCTCCTTTTTGTGGACAATATCTTTCGCTTTACCCAGGCCGGCTCCGAGGTGTCCGCTCTCCTGGGCCGGATGCCCTCGGCGGTAGGCTATCAGCCGACTTTGGCTACGGAAATGGGCCTTTTGCAAGAGCGGATCACCTCCACCAAGAAGGGTTCCATCACTTCCGTCCAGGCTATTTATGTGCCGGCCGACGACCTGACCGACCCGGCTCCGGCGACCACCTTTGCCCACCTGGACGCTACCAACGTCTTGTCCCGCAAGATTGCCGAGCTGGGGATTTACCCGGCGGTAGACCCTCTTGATTCCACTTCCCGGATTTTAGATCCCCGGGTTTTGGGGGAGGAGCATTACCAGGTAGCCAGGGGAGTGCAGCAGGTGCTCCAGCGCTATAAAGAACTGCAGGATATTATCGCGATCCTGGGGATGGATGAATTGACGGAAGAAGATAAAATGATTGTGGCCCGGGCCAGGAAGATCCAGCGTTTCCTGTCCCAGCCCTTTTTCGTGGCGGAAGCCTTTACCGGGCTGCATGGAGTATATGTGTCCCTGAAGGAAACCATCCGGGGCTTTAAAGAGATCCTGGCTGGCCAGCATGATCAGCTGCCCGAACAGGCCTTCTACATGGTTGGAACCATTGACGATGCCGTAGCCAAAGCCAAGGAATTGGCCTAAGGGGGCTTTAGGATGAGCGAAAAGACCCTGACCTTAGAAATAGTTACACCTGAGCGGATGCTGCTGCGGGAAGAAGTGGCAACGGTGGTGGTGCCGGCAGCTTATGGCTACCTGGGTGTCTTGCCGGGCCACGCCCCTTTGGTGGCAGGCCTTGTTCCTGGCGTACTAAGGTACCGTTTGGGGAACAATAAAAACCGCCTGGCAATCAGCGGCGGTTTTATGGAAATAGCAAACAACAAAGTGGTAATATTAGCGGATACTGCCGAGCCGGCCCAGGAAATTAACGTGAGGCGGGCCCAGCAGGCCTACGAGAGAGCCTGCCAGCGTCTGAAGCAACCGGGAGAGGGCGTGGACGAAGCCCGGGCCGAAGCCGCTCTGAGGCGGGCTGTTGCCCGGCTGCAGGCCGTCAAGGACTAATACCAGGGGGACGGACTAATACCAGGGGGACGGGGTTATTGACACCCGCCCCCTTTTTTTCAGCAGGTGGGGCCCATTCAAGAGGCAGGAGGCAGGATGGATAAGCGGCTTTTGGTCCCAAGTATCTGGTTCCTGTCTCCTGCTTCCTGCTTCCTGAATGGTGTGTCCCCATTCCTAATAATAACAAATTGCTCAAGCAGGAAATTGGACAGGCGACTAGAATAAATAAAGGGATTGCTTTATTAACCAAGAGCAATTAACCAAAGGGCACGTAGGCCGCGGTAACTTACCGCGGCCTGCGTGTTTAATACACCCGGCAGCCTCCTGTTCCGCAGGCCGGTACCGCTGTCTATTGATTTCGCGCATGATATGATATATTATAAGATACAGGGAGGTGTCTCTTATGGAAGAAAGAACAAGAATGGTTCATATCAGAATGCCGGTTGAACTGATTGGCGAAATGGACAATTTTTTAAAAAAGCACAAGGGATCAAAGACTAGTTTTATCGTCAGTGCTGTTGTTGAACGGTTACGTCAGGAAAAGGCAAGGCAAAGCTTCAAAAAGTTGCGGGGATCTCTAAAACCAGAGGATGCGCCGGAATGGATGTCGGAGGACAAAGCAAGCCGTTGGGTAGAACGAATGAGAGTTGCAGAACGGAATACACCCGAATGGCCTACCTCATAGATACCTGTGTTTTTATCGACTACCTGACAGAGAGGTTACCTGAGGCGACATCAAAATGGCTTGAGGAGATAGTTGTTTCAGGTATGGCTTGTACCAGTGCAATAGTATACCACGAGTTGCTCACCGGCGCATCCACGGACAGAGCAAAGAAAATAGTTGAGGACCTTATTGCTTCCATAGAAACAATCCCTATCGACCAAAAAATTGCCGCAGAGGCAGCCTCCCTCCGCCTGGCCTGGCGCAAAGAGGGAAAAACCCTCAGCATGGCCGATGCCTTGATCGGAGCTACAGCAAAACTTAAAGACTACGTTGTAGTAACCGGCAATACAAAAGATTTCCCCGCCTTGCTTGCTATTGATCCGTACTCTTTGCCTTTTTCGGTTTAAACACACCGAACGTCAATCATCGCTCTGCAATAAGAATTAATGAAAGGAAGAGATTAAAATGTCTAATCAGCAAAAGGTACAAGTGATTACAGAAAAGGCTCCGGCCGCGATCGGGCCCTATTCGCAAGGGATTGTATTCAACAACCTGGTTTTTACCTCCGGCCAGATTGCCCTTAATCCTGTTAGCGGAAACATCGTAGGGGAAGATGTCGCCGCCCAGACCGCGCAGGTGCTGGAAAACCTGCAAGAAGTCCTCCTGGCTGCCGGGGCGTCGCTTAATACCGTAATCAAAACCACCGTTTTCCTGCAAGACATGGGCAAATTTACCGAATTTAACAGCGTTTATGCCCGGTACTTTAAAGAGCCTTTCCCATCCCGCTCAACCATCGAGGCTGCCGCTCTCCCCAAAGGGGCCTTGGTCGAGATCGAGGCGGTGGCCTATATCCCTGAACAGTAACCGGCTATTCCCCTGCCGGAAAGTGTATTAGCATAGAAAATGGAAACATAAGAATTTCTAAGGGCAGGCAGGGAATTCATAGTATATGTCGAATTATAGCTGCTAAAGAGGTTGGAGGTTAGACCACTGAGGTATGTCCAGGTCTTTCTTTGCACTGGCCAGGCGGAGAAAAACCTGCGGCCATTCCAACCAAAAAGTTTAGCTATAAGGGGGATATGCAAAGTGGCAACAAAAATTGCCTGGGTGGTAGACGGCGACAAGGACAATGTCGCCACCATCCTGATCAGGGACGTAACCAAAGGAAAGAGCATCCCGGTCACCGTTGGGGAAAAAGAAATCCAAGTAACTGCAAATGCGGACATTCCCCATGGTCACAAGGTAGCCATCCTGCCCATTAAAAAAGGGGAAACCGTCTTCAAGTACGGGCTTTCCATCGGCAAGGCCACCGTAAACATTGAGATCGGCGATCATGTTCACATCCACAACACAGAGAGCAATCGAGGCCGCGGGGACTTGGCCTGCAAAGGAGGCTGCTGCTAATGAGCAAGTTTTACGGGTATTACCGGCCGGACGGATCTGTCGGTGCCAGAAACCACATCCTGATCCTTTCCGCCACCATTTATTCCAACAGCGTGGCCGAGCGGGTAGCCAACTCCATTCTGGGCGCGGTCCCCATTACCCATCATTTGGGCCGCACCCAGACCAAATCCGACCTCAAAATGACCTACGACATCCTGTGCGGCCACGGCAAAAACCCCAACGTGGGCGCGGTGGTGGTCTTAGACCATTTCAAGGAAGAACTGTGCAATGTGGACGACATCGCCAATGAAATCGCCAAGACCGGCAAGCCGGTGGAAAAGGTTAATATCCGCGATGCCGGCGGGGCTATCAACGCTGTTGCCGACGCCACCCGCAAAGCCATGTATCTGGCCAGAGACCTTTCCAAGCAAAAGCGGGAAGAGGCTTCGATGTCCCAATTCCTCTTCGGCCTAAACTGCGGCACCTCGGATACCACTTCCGGGCTTTCATCCAACCCGGCCCTGGGCCTTTGCTCCGATCGTATAGTCAGGGAAGGCGGCCGCTCCATTCTGGCCGAACTGCCCGAGCTGATGGGCGCCGAGGAATGGCTGGCCTCCAAGGCAGTAAGCCCTGAAATCGGCCAGAAAATTTGGGATGTCATCGCCAGTTACGAACAGCGCATCTTTGCCACCGGCGAGGATATCCGCGGCTCCCAGCCCACCGGCGACAACATTGTGGGCGGAATCAGCTCAATTGAAGAAAAATCCCTTGGCGGCGCCAAGAAGAGCGGGTCAGCCCCCATCATCGATGTGATTGGTCTGGGCGAACCCCCGGCCAAAACCCCCGGCCTTTATCTGATGTATACCCCCGGGCATGGCAGCGAATCAATTTCCGCCATCGCCGCTGCGGGATCCCAATTGCTGGTCTTCTCCACCGGCGGCGGCCACACCATTGCCAACCCGGTCATGCCCACCATCAAGATCACCGGCAACGTCTATTCCTACAAGCAGATGGCTGACACAGTGGACCTGGATCTGTCCGGCATCCTGGCTGGTGAAGTATCCCTGGAAGAAGCCGGTGATATGATTTATCACGAAGTTGCGGAAGTGCTCTCCGGCAAGCTGACCAAATGCGAGATCTTAAGAGAGGCTACCGGCTTTGCCATTCACAGGGTAGGCTTAAGCATCTAAAGCGGATTTCGCCCACAACCCAAAAAAATTCCCCTCCAAGGAAGCGTTAGCAAATGATGAGGCTGACGAATAACTCCCAAAAATTCCCCTCCTAAGGAGGGGTGTCCGAAGGACGGGGTGGTCATTCCCCTCCCGTGGAGGGGTGTCCGAAGGACGGGGTGGTCGAAATACATTCAAACAAAAAATGTTTTATGCAAATTAGCTAGTGTAATGGAGTTGCCTTGGAACTGTCCCGCATTGCAGCAAGGAAACCACCCCGGTGCTTCGTACCACCCCTCCACGGGAGGGGAAGGACCACCCCGGTGCTTCGTACCACCCCTCCACGGGAGGGGAATAACCACCCCGGTGCTTCGCACCACCCCTCCAAGGGAGGGGAATAACCACCCCGGTGCTTCGCACCACCCCTCCACGGGAGGGGAAGGACCACCCCGGTGCTTCGCACCACCCCTCCACGGGAGGGGAAGGACCACCCCGGTGCTT
>Ga0208242_100527_pt1 | contig 21236 bp, 33 predicted proteins | sample SubbioAug_CSW13A_FD_184825 | JGI IMG/M metagenome (GOLD analysis project Ga0208242, IMG submission 184825) | Serpentinite rock and fluid subsurface biosphere microbial communities from McLaughlin Reserve, California, USA - CR12Aug_CSW13A (SPAdes) | ecosystem: Environmental > Terrestrial > Deep...
CGATTTCGGCAGTGACGGTCTGGGTGCGCGCGCCCAGCCAGGGGCGCTCTACCCGCTGCCCGCCGCCGACTGCGGTCTCGACCACCCGGCGGACCATGGCCGCGGGCATGGCGAAGCCGACACCGCTGGACGTGCCCGAGCGGGAGACGATGAAGCTGTTGATGCCAATCAGGTCGCCGTCCATGTCCACCAGGGCGCCGCCGGAATTGCCCGGATTGATGGCCGCATCGGTCTGGATGTAGCTGGCCGCCGCATCCCCGCTGGGGTCGGCGGTTCGGTTCAGGGCCGAGATGATGCCGTTGGTCACCGTCTGGCCCACCCCGAACGGGTTGCCGATGGCCAGGACCAGGTCGCCGACCTCGGCGTCGGTGGAGTCATCGATGGCCAGGACCGGCAGGCGCTCCTCCCCCAGGTCGATCTTCAGGACGGCGAGATCGGTGCGCTCGTCGGCCAGCAGCAGCTTGGCCGGAAACTCCCGGCGATCGGCCAGGGCGACGATGATCTCCTGACCGCCAGCCACCACATGGTTGTTGGTGACGATCACCCCATCGGCGCGGACAATGACGCCTGAGCCCAGGGAGCCTTCCACGCGACCGCGCGGCGCGCCCAGGCCAAACAGGTCCCAGAAGGGATCGGCCTGGCGGCGCACGACGCGGCGGGCCGAGATGTTGACCACGGCCGGCGCGGCCTTCTTCACCACGGGGGCGAAGGAGGTCTTCATGTCGGCTGCGGTTTCCGGCGCAGAGCGGGTCGGCTGGGCGAGCGCGGGCTGGGCCTCGCTGCGGCTGGCGGGATCGGTGCAGGCGGCCAGAAGGACCAGAGCCGGAAGAAGCAGACGTGCGGCGCGCATGGAGACTCCGTGGAACAGTCCGACCTCGCCGTTTGGCGAAGCTTTCGGGCGCAATGATGACGCGGCCTATAGCATGGCCTGAGTTCAGGCGGCCGCGGGCGCCGTGGCGGGGGGCCTGGCGACCCGGGTTCCCAGGATGAGGGCGACCACCAGCAGGGCCGAGGCCAGATAGATGGCGAGGCCCGGCGCCTGCAGCTGGTCGGTATGGCGGATCGACCAGGCGAAGGTCAGGCCAAACAGGGCCGGCCCCACCATGGAGGCGATGCCCTGCAGGCTCTGATTAGCGCCCTGCAGCTGGCCCTGCTGGTCAGGCGCGACCCTGCGGGTCATCAGGCCCTGGAGGCCTGGCATCAGGAAGTTCATCAGGGCGAAGACCGGCACACCCGCCAGATAGAGCAGGCCCGTGGGCGCAAACCCGTACCAGGCGAAGCCGACCGCCCCGGCCGCGGCCCCCAGCATCAGGGCGCCGCGCTCGCCGATGCGGGCCACGACCGGCCCCACCAGCAGGGTCTGTACGATCACGCCGGCCACGCCTGTGGCCATCATGGCCAGGCCCATGGTCGAGGGGCTCCAGCCATAGCGGTAACCGGTATAGAGGACGAAGATGGCCGGCAGCACCGTGTGGGCGAGCTGGAACAGCAGGCCGATGGTCGCCAGGCCCAGCAGGTCGGGGTGCGAGCGTAGCAGCCGAAGCGAGCCCAGGGGGTTGGCCTTGGCCAGATCGAAGCTCTTGGTGCGACGTTCCGGCGGCAGGGATTCCGGCAGGACGAAGAGGCCGTAGAGCCCGTTGATCAGGGCGAGGCCCGCGGCCACATAGAAGGGCAGACGCAGGTCGATGTCGCCTAAGGCGCCGCCGACGGCTGGGCCGATCAGAAAGCCGAACGAGAAGGCCGAGCCCATCCAGCCAAAGGCCTTGGCCCGACCCTCCGGCGGGGTGACGTCGGCCACATAGGCGCCGGCGGTGGCGAAACTGGCCGCCGTCATACCGTTGAGAACCCGCCCGACCAGCAGCCACATGAGATTGGGGGCGACGGCGATAATGACGAAATCCAGCGCCAGGCCGAAGATGGAGACCAGCAGCACCGGACGCCGGCCGATCCGGTCGGACAGAAGGCCCAGGAGCGGCCCGCAGATGAACTGCATGGCGCCCCAGGTCACGGCGAAGACCACGTTCCACTCTGCGGCCTGGGCGGTGTCGCCGCCGGTGAAGGCCTTGATGAGGTTGGGCAGGACCGGGATGATCAGGCCAAACGAGATGCTGTTCATCAGCGCGGTGGCGAAGATGAAGCCAAAGGCCGCCCGGCCGCCTCGCGCTGGCCCGCCAGCCGCGCCTTCGCCCATCACTGCCATCTCACGCTCCCCCCGGACCCTTCAGAAACAAAAGCGGAACGATCCCTACGCCTGAGCGGCGTGGGCGTCCAGGCTGGCGAGTTGGTCCCGCCACCACTCGGCCAAGCGCATCTGCAGCGCCTGGTCGGGGAAACCATGCCGCGCCGCGCTCTCGGCGGGAACCCGCGTGAAGCCGCGATGCTCGATGCTGACCCGGGTCTCCCCGCCGACCGGCTCGAACCGCGCCTCCACCTCAGTGTGAAGGTCAGGCGGGAAAGTCGCCTGGCGCCAGGTAAAAACCAGCTGGCGGGGCGGCGCCCAGGTCACGATCCGGCCGATCTCGAAGACCTTGCCGTTCGCTAGGGTCTCCGTCAGGCGGCCGCCCTCCCCGGCCTCGAAGGCCAGGCGTCCGGGCGCACGCGGCGTGGTCTGGAACAGCGGGCTTGGCCGCCACCACTGGCCGATCTCATCGACAAAGGCCTGAAAGGCGCGTTCGGGCGAGGCCCTCACCCGCAACGCCACAAAGACCCTGGAGGTCATGCGTCTGCGTCCAGATGCGCCTTGAACGCCTCAAGCTGAGCGCTCCACAGGGCCTCGCTCTCCTGAAGCCAGCTCATCAGCTCCGACATGGGTTCGTGGCGCAGGGCGTAGATCCGCACCCGGGCGTCAAAGCCGGGGTGGGAGTCCTCCACCAGACCGCTCTCGCGCAGGGTCTTCAGATGGCGGCTCATGGCCGGGGCCGACAGGCCTACGGCGCGGGCCAGGTCGCCTGCGGGGCGGGGTCCTGCCCTCAGCAACTCGACGACCTGGCGACGGTGGGGATCGGCCAGGGCGGCCAGGGTGCGATCCAGGGCGGCGCTCATCGGGTCGAGGGGCGCTGGCTGGTGGACGTGCCAAGTTCGGCGTCCCACTGGGCGGGGCTCATCGGCGCCACGGTCTGGCCGAACGACCAGACATGGCCTTCCAGATCCAGCGCCAGATAGGTGCGGTCCCCATAGGCCTGGGTCTCAAGGGGGCGGATGATCTCCGCCCCGGCCGCGACGGCGCGGGCGTGATGCGCGTCGATGTCGAAGGCCAGTTGCAGGTGAACGGTCTGGGTGTTCCGGCCCTGGACGTCCGCAGGCGTCGCGTGGCGGTCGGACCACGCCCGGGAGACGCCGATGGTCTGACCCCGAAAGGTCATCTCGGCATGGACCAGTTCGCCCGCATCGTCGGTCACATAGATCCGAGGCTCCAGGCCAAACGCGGTCTCCAGCCAGGCATAGGCGGCCTGGGGATCACGGTAGGAGACATAGGGGGTGACCGCCGATCGCGCCGCCTCGGCTGGCTTTGCGGGGTCTTCGCCACCCACGGCGTAGATGAGGCCGGTGGCTGCGGTGATCTCGGCGGGGCTGACCGTACGCCGGGGCTGGCTGAAGTTCCAGACATGCCCCTCGAGGTCCAGACACCGGTAGGTCCGGTCGCCGTAGAACTCGTCCTGCGGCGTCTGGGTGATCCGGGCGCCGGCCTGGCCCGCGCGGGCGCAATGCTGGTCGATATCCACCTGCGGCGGCAGCTCGATTCGGCAGAACTGGGTCCCCTGCCCCTCCAGGCTGGCGGGGCTCCGCATTCGAGCGGGCCCCAGGACGCCCCCCTCCCATTCCCCCGCGACGCCAAGCTTCACGCCGTGAAGCTCCATCTCCGCATGGGCCAGCCGGCCCTCGGCGTCGGTCAGCAGGATGGTCGTCTCGAAGCCGAAGGCCTCTGAGAGCCAGGCCAGGGCGGCCTCGGGATCGCGGTAGAAGGCGACGGCGGTCACCTGAGCCTGGGCGGTCATGGGCGCTCTCAGAGACTTATCATTTTCCGCAATATTTCTCTCATTTCACAACTATCTGGTCAAGCGCGCGGACGGCCTGCGATCTCGCGGCTTCAGTCTTGGGCGAGCCCAGCGGCCAGGACGCTGACGTTCCCTTGATGGGGCGCGGGATCGATCGCCAGGAGGCGGGCCAACAGAGGGTAGATATCCACGTTGTCGATCCGCGGCAGCGCGATCCCGGACTGAAAGGCCGGACCGGCGCCCACGAAGACGGCGGTCATGGTCGGATCATCAGGATCGAACCCGTGAGCGCCGCCGACCACGGGACGGCGGGCGGCGACCTCTCTGGGCAGGATCTCCCACCCGGTCTCAGCCAGACAGAACAGACTGGCCACCCGTCGGTGCCGGCCATAGGCGAACCGCGCCGGCAGGTCAGCCTTGCGCCAACAGGTCATGTGCGCGTGATCGCGCAGCAGGGCCGCCTCGGCCTGGACCTGACGTCCTTCGGCCGGTTCGAAGGTCAGGTGGGGTCCGGTGGACAAGACCTGCCCATCCTCCGCCGACACCAGCTCCTCCAGATGGATCACCCGGTCGCGGGAGGTCTCCGCCATGCCATGGTCCGAGACGACGATGAGATTGGACGCCGCTAACAGGCCTCGCGCCTCCAGACCCGCGGTCAGGCGTCCAATGGCCGCGTCGGTACGGGCCAACGCGGCGTTCAGCTCTGGCGCGTCCGGGCCATACCGGTGGCCGTCGGTGTCCACCTCGTCGAAGTAGAGCGCCAGGAAGGCCGGGCGCTCTGACGCCGGGACGTCGAGCCAGGCCAACAGCTGATCCACGCGGGCCTCGGCGCTCATCGACTGGTCAAAGGTCCGCCATTGGGTGGGACGCACCCCGCCGATCTCCGCCTCCGAGCCTGGCCAGAACAGCGTCGCGGTCTTCAGGCCCCCCCGCTCGGCGCTCACCCAGATGGGCGTCCCCTCGTTCCACCAGACCGCGTCGGTGACCTCCGCCCGCTCCCCCAGGCGAAACACCCGCCCCGGCAGGTCGGGGTCCTGCATCACGTTGTCCACCAGCCCATGGCGGTCAGGCCGCAGGCCGGTGACCAGGGTGTAGTGGTTGGGGAAGGTCTTGGTGGGAAAGGCCGCCCGCATGTCCGCCCGGACGCCACGTTCGGCCAGGGCGCTCATATGCGGCGTGATCCCTCGGTCCAGATAGTCAGACCTGAAACCGTCCACCGAGATCAGGATCACCGGGGCCGCGGCGGACGGCGCCATCTGGGCGGCGCCCATCCCATGGCCGGCGCAGGCCGACAGACCAAACAACAGCAGAAGGCCGAGAAGGCGGAGGACGAGAGGTGTCATGAAGCCGCACAATATCCCAGGCGGATGACGCCTTGACCAAGGCGGCCAAGAAAAAACCCCCGAGCGTCGCCACCCGGGGGTCTTTCGATTCAACAGTCCAGCGGGACCTTAGTCCTCGCCGAAGGCCTCAGGACGGGGGCCGCTGTCCTTGCCCTTCTCGGACGGATCGCGGTCCACGAACTCGATCACGGCCAGGGGGGCGTTGTCGCCGTAGCGATAGCCGGCCTTGAGCACGCGGATGTAGCCGCCGTTGCGGGCGCTGTAGCGCGGGCCGAGGGTGGAGAACAGCTTGCCTACCTGTTCCACGTCACGGACGCGGCTGATGGCGATACGACGGGCGTGCAGGTCGCCGCGCTTGGCGAGCGTCACCAGCTTCTCGACGAAGGGACGCAGTTCCTTCGCCTTGGGCAGGGTGGTCACGATCTGCTCGTGCTTGATCAGGCTGGCGGCCATGTTGGCGAACATGGCGGTCCGGTGGGCGCTGGTGCGGCCCAGTTTACGGTGCGCATAACCGTGACGCATAAGTGTCTCTCCTGGGCTTACCGCCCGCCTGGCGCACCCGCGTTTTGTGGGGCGACGCCTTGTCTCACCAATCCCAGCCTGCTCCCGCCTGGGTCATTGCGAAGCGCTGGGACCCTCCACCGCTGGAGCGGCTTCTCGGGGTCCTGGCCGCCGAAGCAGCCCGAAGTCAGCGCGGATAGGTCTTACATCTGGTCTTCGAACTTCTTGGCGAGGTCTTCGATGTTCTCCGGCGGCCAGTTGGGCACATCCATGCCCAGGTGCAGCGCCATGCCGGCGAGGACTTCCTTGATCTCGTTCAGCGACTTGCGGCCGAAGTTCGGGGTGCGGAGCATCTCGGCTTCGGTCTTTTGGATCAGGTCGCCGATGTAGACGATATTGTCGTTCTTCAGGCAGTTGGCCGAACGGACCGACAGCTCGAGCTCGTCGACCTTCTTGAGCAGGGCCGGGTTGAACGGCAGTTCCGGCTTGGCCTCGCCTTCGACCTTCTTCTTCGGCTCTTCGAAGGTGATGAAGATCTGCAGCTGGTCCTGGAGGATGCGGGCGGCATAGGCCACCGCGTCAACGGGGCTGACCGCACCGTTGGTCTCCACTTCCATGATCAGGCGGTCATAGTCGAGGCTCTGGCCCTGACGGGTCGGCTCGACGCGATAGGCGACGCGCTTGACCGGCGAATAGAGGGCGTCGACGGCGATCAGGCCGATGGGGGCGTCCTCGGGCCGGTTCATCTCGGCCGGGACATAGCCCTTGCCGGTCTGCACGGTGAACTCCATGCGCACATTGGCGCCGTCGTCCAGGGTGCAGAGCACGTGGTCAGGATTGAGGATCTCGATGTCCGAGGGGGTCTCGATCTGACCGGCGGTCACCACGCCCGGGCCCGTGGCGCGCAGGGTCATGCGCTTGGGGCCTTCGGCGTGCATGCGCACCGCCAGCTGCTTGATGTTCAGCACGATATCGACGACGTCCTCACGGACGCCTTCGAGGGACGAGAACTCGTGGACGACGCCGTCGATCTGGACGGCGGACACGGCCGCGCCCTGAAGGGAGGAGAGCAGCACACGCCGCAGGCTGTTGCCCAGCGTCACACCAAAGCCGCGCTCGAGAGGTTCAGCGACGATGCGGGCCTTGCGGCTGGCGTCAGAACCGGTCTCGATCTGCGGCTTTTCGGGACGGATGAGCTCGTTCCAGTTTCTTTCGATCACGGATGGGTGTCCCTAAACGCAGGATCGCCGGCCGCGAAACGCGGGCCGGCGTTGGGGGATGCGAAACGCCAGTCCTTAGACTCGCCGGCGCTTGGGCGGACGGCAGCCGTTGTGCGGGATCGGGGTCACATCACGGATGGTGGTGATGGTCATACCGACCGACTGCAGCGCCCGAAGGGCCGATTCCCGTCCCGAACCCGGGCCGGACACGTTCACTTCCAGGGTCTTGACGCCATGCTCAGCGGCCTTGCGACCAGCATCCTCGGCGGCCATCTGGGCGGCGTAGGGGGTCGACTTCCGCGAACCCTTAAACCCCATCATCCCGGCCGACGACCAGGAGATGGTGTTCCCCTGCGCATCGGTGATCGTGATCATGGTGTTGTTGAACGAGGCGTTCACGTGCGCCACGCCGGAGGTGATGTTCTTGCGCTCACGCCGTTTGACGCGCGCCGGTTCTTTGGCCATCGGCTAAGCTCTCTTATTATTTCTTCTTGCCGGCGATCGGCTTGGCGGGGCCCTTGCGGGTGCGCGCATTGGTGTGGGTCCGCTGACCACGGACCGGCAGGCCCTTGCGGTGGCGCAGGCCGCGATAGCAGGCCAGGTCCATCAAACGCTTGATGCTGACCGCCGTGTCACGGCGCAGGTCGCCCTCGACAAGATAGTCGCGGTCGATGGTTTCACGGATTTGCAGCACCTCGGCGTCCGTCAGCTGGTTCACGCGCCGCGCGGGCTCGAGACCAACCTTCTGGACGATTTCGGCGGCCTTGGCCTGACCGATGCCGTGGATGTACTGCAGCGCGATCACGACGCGCTTGTTAGTCGGAATGTTGACGCCTGCGATGCGGGCCACTGGGGTAATCTCCTGGTCACGCAGAGATGCGCGAACGGCGCCTGGCGACCCTGAGGCTGCCGTGCGTCCTTCGCGCCCTTTCGCGGAAGCGCCCCGTTATATGGATCGTTGCGTTTCCGTCAATGGCGGAACGTCACATTTCTGTGGGTTCCGTTGGGCGAAGGTGAGAACTCCGGGAAGCCCGGAGGTCTCGTAGAAGGGCTGCGCGGGCCGCAGCGTCCCTAGGACGCCGAGACCCCCATGGCCCGGTCGATGGCCTGGGCCACCGCCTCGATCGTCTCCATGCCGTCCACCTCAACCAGTTTGTCTTGGCCTTGGTAGTAGGGCAGCAGGGGGGCGGTCTGTTCGTTATAGGCCCCGAGGCGAACCTTGAAGCTGTCGGGATTGTCGTCGGGACGGCCGGTCTCCGCATAGCGGGTGGCGATCCGTTCCATCAGAGCCTGGTCGTCAACCTTGAGTCGGATGACCAGGTCAATCTTTGCGCCTCGGGAGGCCAGCATGGCGTCCAGCGCCTTGGCCTGGGCGAGCGTCCGCGGGAAGCCGTCGAAGATGGCGCCCCCGGCCTGTTCGGTCTCGGGCAGCCGCTCCTCGATCAGGGCGATAACGATCTCGTCGGAGACCAGCTCACCGCGCTGCATGATGCCTTCGACGCGCTTGCCCAGCTCGGAGCCCGAGCTGATGGCCGCGCGCAGCATGTCGCCAGTGGAGAGCTGGACCATGCCCTTCTCACTCACCAGCCGCTTGGCCTGGGTGCCCTTCCCCGCCGCCGGCGGTCCGAACAGAATCAAGTTCATTTCGAAATACCCTCCCCCACCGGCCTGAAATGGCGCGGCGTATGGCGAGCAGCCCTCCTTTAGGACCGCCCGCGACCGCCCCGCAGCTTCGACTTCTTGATGAGGCCTTCGTACTGGTGGGCGAGCAAATGAGATTGAATCTGGGTCACGGTGTCCATGGTGACGGTGACCACGATGAGGATCGAGGTGCCCCCGAGATAGAAGGGCGCATTGTAAAATCCGATCAACGCCTCAGGCAGCAGACAGACAATGGTGATGTAGGCCGCGCCGATCACCGTCAGACGGGTCAGGACATAGTCCAGATACTCCGCCGTCCGTTTGCCTGGCCGGATCCCTGGCAGGAAGCCGCCGTATTTTCGGAGGTTCTCGGCCGTGTCGTCCGGATTGAAAACGATGGAGGTGTAGAAGAAGCAGAAGAAGATGATCAGGGCGCCATAGAGCACCATGAACAGGGGCTGGCCGTGCTGCAGCGCGCCGACCGTGCCCGGCAGCCACTGGGCCCAGGGCGGCAGATCGGCGGTCGCCAGGAAGCCCATCACCGTCGTCGGCAGGAGCAGCAGGCTCGAGGCGAAGATCGGCGGAATGACGCCGGCGGTGTTGATCTTCAGCGGCAGGAACGAGGTGTCCCCGCCGACCATGCGGTTGCCCTGCTGGCGCTTGGGATACTGGACCAGCAGGCGGCGCTGCGAGCGCTCCATGAAGACGATGGCGATGACGACGGCGATGGCGATGGCCATGATCAGCAGCATGCCGACCCCGGACAGGGCGCCGGTGCGCGTCATGGAGAACATCTGCCAGATGCCCCGCGGCAGGACCGCGACGATACCGGCGAAGATGATCAGCGAGATGCCGTTGCCGACCCCGCGGCTGGTGATCTGCTCGCCCAGCCACATCAGGAACAGGGTGCCGCCCGTCAGGGTGACCACGGTGGAAATGATGAAGAAGGGCCCGGGATTCTGAACCAGCCCCTGGCTGGCGGACAGGCCCATGGCGATACCGGCCGACTGGAAGACGGCCAGCACGACGGTCAGATAGCGGGTGTACTGGTTGAGCGTCTTGCGCCCGGCCTCTCCGCCCTCTTTCCGGAGCTTCTCCCAGGGCGGATAGACCGCACCGAGCAGCTGCACGATGATCGAGGCCGAGATGTAGGGCATCACGTTCAGGGCGAAGATCGCCATACGTTCCACGGCGCCGCCGGAGAACATGTTGAACATGCCCAGAATGCCGCTGGCCTGGCCTTCAAAGGCCTGGGCGAACGCGATGGGGTCGATGCCCGGGATCGGAATATAGGTGCCCAGGCGATAGACGATCATCGCCAGGAGCGTGAAACCGATCCGCTTGTGCAGCTCCGTCGCCTTCTGGAAGGCGCCGAAGTTGAGATTGGCTGCGAGTTGTTCGGCGGCCGAAGCCATTTAGATCCCCGCGTCTAAGAACCGGTCACACATAGGGGAGGCCCGGGCGCATGTCATCTGGCGAGCGCCAGATGCGCGATGAAAGCGCCCCTGCCCCCGCCGGTCGCCCGGCGGGAAGCGTGAGGCGCTTAGGGGCGTCCGTCGGCCTCAGCCTTCCGATTCGGCTTCAGCCTGCGGGCGCAGGGTGGTCACCTTGCCGCCCGCCTTTTCGATCGCGGCGATCGCCGAGGCCGAGGCGGAATAGACAGTGATGTCGATCTTGGACTTGATTTCGCCCTTGCCGAGCAGGCGGACGCCGTCCTTTTCGCGACGGAGCACGCCCGAAGCGATCAGGGCCTTGGCGTCGATGGCCGACTTCGCGTCGAGCTTACCGGCCGCAATGGCCTGCTCCAGGCGCCACAGGTTCACCTCGGCGAAGTCCTTCGCGCGATGAACGTTGAAGCCGCGCTTGGGCATGCGCATGTGCAGGGGCATCTGGCCGCCCTCGAAACCGGCGATGGAGACGCCGGTCCGGGACTTCTGGCCCTTGACGCCGCGTCCCGCAGTCTTGCCCTTGCCCGAACCCGGGCCACGGCCGACGCGCATGCGGCCCTTGACGGAGCCTTCGCGGGGCGAAAGTTCATTAAGCTTGGTCATAGTCGCCTCTCCTGACGAGATCTGGCGCCGGGGCGAACCCCGACTCGGCTGAAATGGGCCCCTCAGATAGGGGCAAAGGCCTCGGGGTGGAAGGCCTAGCCCTCCACCACCTCAACCATGTGCTGAACCTTGCGGATCATGCCCCGGATCGACGGGGTGTCGTCCAGGGTGGCCACGCGGCCCACGCGGTTCAGGCCCAGGCCCACCAGGGTGGCGCGCTGGTCCTTGGCCCGGCGGATGGGGCTCGCGGTCTGACGAACAGTGATGCTGGCCATATCGCTTATCCTTCGGCGTCGGCGGCGACGGCGCTTTCGGCCGAGGCGCCGTCGGAACGGCGGCCGATCACGTCGCTGACCTTCTTGCCGCGCTTGGCGGCGACCTGGCGCGGAGACGCCTGGGCCTTGAGGGCCTCAAAGGTGGCGCGCACCATGTTGTAGGGGTTGGACGAGCCCACCGACTTGCCGACCACGTCCTGGACCCCGAGGGTTTCCAGAACCGCGCGCATCGGACCGCCGGCGATCACGCCGGTGCCGGGAGGCGCCGCGCGGACCATCACCTTGCCTGCGCCCCAGCGGCCATTGCCGTCGTGGTGCAGGGTGCGGCTCTCGCGGAGCGGCACGCGGATCATGGACTTCTTGGCCTCTTCGGTGGCCTTGCGGATGGCTTCCGGCACTTCACGCGCCTTGCCATGCCCAAAGCCAACCCGGCCCTTCTGGTCACCGACCACCATCAGGGCGGCGAAGGAGAACCGACGGCCCCCCTTCACGGTCGCCGCGACGCGGTTGATGTGCACCAGCTTCTCGACGATGTCGCTGTCGGCGCGATCGTCTGCGGGGTTCCCGCGATTGCGGTCCCGGCGATCGCCGCCGCCGCGTTCGTTTCCACGAGCCATTCGCTTACCCCTAGAAGTTCAAGCCGGCTTCACGCGCGGCATCGGCCAGCGCCTTGATCCGGCCGTGAAAGATGTAGCCGCCCCGATCGAAGACGACGTCCTTGACGCCCTTTTCGATGGCGCGCTGGGCGACCAGGGCGCCGACGCGAGCGGCGGCGTCCTTGTCGGAGCCCTTGGCCGGCTTGTCGCCTTCCAGGGACGAGGCCGCCGCCAGGGTCACGCCGCGTTCATCATCGATGACCTGGGCGTAGATGTTCTTGTCCGAACGGAAGACCGACAGACGCGGACGGCCGTTGGAGAGCGCGCGAAGACGCCGGCGATTCCGCTCGGCGCGGCGCTTGGAGGTGTCACGAGGAGAGAGCGCCATGGCTTACTTCTTCTTGCCTTCCTTACGACGGACCTTTTCGCCCGCGTAACGAACACCCTTGCCCTTGTAGGGCTCGGGCGGACGGATCCGGCGAATGCGGGCCGCAGTCTCGCCGACCAGCTGCTTGTCGATGCCGCTGATCTTGACTTCGGTCTGCTTGGGCGTGGCGAAGGCCACACCCTCCGGGGCTTTGATCTCGACGTCGTGGCTGAAGCCCAGCTGCATGGAGAGCATGTCGCCCTTCATCGCCGCGCGATAGCCGACGCCGACCAGTTCCAGGGTGCGCTCGTAGCCCTCGGTGACACCGACGACCATGTTGCTGACCAGGGTGCGGGACAGACCCCACATGGACTGGGCGCGGGTGGTCTCGACCTTCTTGGCCAGAACCAGCTCGCCGCCCTCCTGGCGGATCTCGATCTCTTCAGCGACCGTCCAAGCGAGTTGGCCCTTGGGCCCCTTCACCGTCACGGTCTGACCGGCGATCGTCACCTGCACCCCGTTCGGGACGGGAACCGTCTTCTTTCCGATACGAGACATATCAGTAGACCCTGCAGAGCACTTCACCACCCACATTGGCGTCGCGGGCGGCGGTGTCGGACATGACGCCCTTGGGCGTCGACAGGATCGAGATCCCGAGGCCGTTCTTCACGGGCTTCAGGTCCTTGATCGACGAATAGACGCGGCGGCCCGGCTTGGACACGCGACGGATCTCAACGATCACCGGCGCGCCGTCGAAGTATTTGAGTTCGATCTCGAACTCCGGGAAGGCGCCGGGCTTTTGAACCAGCTGGTAGCCGCGGATGTAGCCCTCGTCGGCCAGGACGTCGAGGACGCGCGCGCGCATCTTCGAAGCCGGCGTGGAGACCTTGCTGCGGCCGCGCATCGCGGCGTTCTTGATACGGGCGATCAGATCGCCAATGGGGTCGTTCACCATGGGCCCCTCCTACCAGCTCGACTTGACGAGGCCGGGGACAAGCCCCGCAGACCCGAGATCGCGCAGAGCGATACGGCTCATCCTCAGCTTACGATAGTAGCCGCGCGGGCGGCCGGTGACGTCGCAACGGTTCCGGATCCGAACCTTGGACGAGCTGCGGGGCAGCTCGGCGAGCTTCAGGCGAGCTTCGAAACGCTCTTCCAGGGGCAGGCTCTCGTCATTGGCGATCGCCTTCAGCGCGGCGCGCTTCTCGGCGTATTGCTTGACGAGGGCCTTGACCTTCTCGTTGCGGTTGACAGCGCTTTTCTTGGCCATGTCTTCTATCCTTCCCCGTTCCTAAGCGTTGAACGGGAACTGGAATTCCCGGAGAAGCTGTCGGGCTTCGTCGTCGGTCTTCGCAGTCGTGCAGACGATGATGTCCATGCCCCAGACCTGGTCGATCTGGTCATAGTTGATCTCGGGGAACACCAGGTGCTCCTTCAGGCCCATGGCGTAGTTGCCACGGCCGTCGAACGAGGTCGGCTTCAGGCCGCGGAAATCCTTCACCCGCGGCAGGGCGATGGTCACCAGGCGGTCGAGGAACTCGTACATCCGATCCTTGCGCAGGGTCACCTTGGCGCCGATCACCATGTTCTCGCGCAGCTTGAAGCCGGCGATGGACTGGCGGGCGCGGGTGGGCGCGGGCTTCTGACCAGCAATCTTGGTCAGGTCGGTGATGGCCGACTGGATCTTCTTGCTGTCGGCCACCGCCTCGCCGACGCCCATGTTCAGGACGATCTTGTCCAGCTTGGGGATCTGCATCTCGTTGGTGTAGCCGAACTGTTCCTTCATCGCCGCGCGGATGCGCTGGCGATATTCGGTTTTCAGCCGGGGTTCGTAAGCCTGATCAGCCATTGATAACCTCGCCGGTCGTCTTGGCGACGCGAACCTTCTTATCGCCTTCAACCTTGAAGCCGACGCGGGTCGGCTTGCCGTTGGAGTCGACGATGGCCACGTTCGAGACGTGAAGCGGCGCTTCCTTGTTCTTGATCCCACCCTGGGGATCGCCCTGCGTCGGACGGGTGTGACGCTGAACCATGTTCAGGCCTTCCACCACGACGCGCTCTTCCTTCGGCATCACGCGGACGACGGAACCCTGACGGCCCTTGTCCTTGCCGGTCAGGACGACGACACGGTCGCCCTTCTTGATCTTTGCGGCCATCACAGCACCTCAGGGGCGAGGGAAATGATCTTCATGTGGTTCTTGGCGCGCAGTTCGCGGGGAACCGGGCCGAAGATCCGCGTGCCGATCGGCTCGCTCTGCTTGTTGACGATCACCGCCGCGTTCTTGTCGAAGCGGATGACCGAACCGTCCTTGCGCTTGATGGCCGACGAGGTGCGAACCACGATGGCCTGCAGGACGTCGCCCTTCTTCACGCGGCCGCGCGGGATGGCTTCCTTCACGGAGACGACAATCTTGTCGCCCACGCCGGCATAACGCCGACCGGCGCCGCCCAGGACTTTGATGCACATCACACGACGGGCGCCGGAATTATCGGCGACTTCGAGGTTAGTCTGCATCTGGATCATTAGAAGCGATCCTCTCTTATGTCGCTGACTGGGCGGTCTGCTTGGGCAGGACCTCCCAGGTCTTGAGCTTGGACTTCGGTGCGCACTCGATGATCCGGGCGCGCTCGCCGATCTTGTAGGTGTTGCCCTCGTCGTGCGCGTGATAGCGCTTCGAACGACGGACGATCTTCTTCAGGACCGGGTGCAGAATGGTGCGTTCGACACGGACCACGATGGTCTTGTCGCCCTTATCGGAAACGACCACGCCTTCCAGAATACGTTTCGGCATCAATGGTCTCCTTAGGCCGAAGCCTGCTTGCCGCGCAGGATGGTCTTCAGCCGGGCGATGTCCTTGCGGATCTCGTTGACTCGGTGGGTCTTCTCCACCTGGCCGGTCGCCGCCTGGAAGCGCAGATTGAACTGCTCCTTCTTCAGGTTCAGCAGCGACTCGGCGATCTGATCGGGGGTCATGCCCCGGACGTCAGCGGCTTTCATCACGCGTGCTCCGCGATAGGATCGATGCGGGTGACGATACGGGTCTTCACCGGCAGCTTGGCGGCGCCAAGGCGCAGGGCTTCACGGGCGATATCGTCGGGAACCCCGTCGATCTCGAACATGATGCGGCCGGGATGAACCCGGGCGGCCCAATATTCCACCGAGCCCTTGCCCTTGCCCATACGGACTTCGGCAGGCTTGTCGGTGACGGGAAGGTCCGGGAAGATCCGGATCCAGACCCGGCCCTGACGCTTCATCTGGCGAGTGATCGCCCGACGAGCGGCCTCGATCTGGCGCGCGGTGACGCGTTCCGGTTCGAGGGACTTCAGGCCATACGAGCCGAAGTTCAGCGTGAAGCCGCCCTTGGCCGCACCATGGATGCGACCTTTGAACTGCTTCCGAAACTTGGTCTTCTTAGGAGACAGCATGACTAGTAATCCTTACGCGCCAGCCTGGTCGCGGCGGTCGCGACGCGGGCCACGGTCTCCACGATCGCCACGTCCGCCGCCCTCGCCGGCCGGGCCGGATTCGGTGGCCAGACGCTTGTCCAGAGCCATGGGATCGTGCTCGAGGACTTCGCCTTTGAAGACCCAGACCTTCACGCCAATAATGCCGTAGGTGGTCTTGGCTTCAGCGAAACCGTAATCGATGTCCGCCCGCAGGGTGTGCAGCGGTACGCGGCCCTCGCGGTACCATTCCATACGGGCGATTTCAGCGCCGCCCAGACGACCCGAGACGTTGATCCGGACGCCCTTGGCGCCGAGACGCATGGCCGACTGCATCGAACGCTTCATGGCGCGACGGAAGGCGATCCGGCGCTCAAGCTGCTGGGCGATGTTCTCGGCCACCAGCTGGGCGTCGGTTTCCGGCTTGCGGATCTCGACGATGTTCAGGTGCACGTCACCGTCCGTCAGGGCCGACAGATCCTTGCGGAGCTTGTCGATGTCGGCGCCCTTCTTGCCGATGATCACGCCGGGACGCGCCGCATAGATGGTGATGCGGCACTTCTTGTGCGGACGCTCGATGATGATCCGCGAAACGCCGGCCTGGGCCAGGCGCTTCTTCAGTTCCTTACGGATCTTCAGGTCTTCGTGCAGCAGCCGCCCATAGTCACGGCCGTCGGCGAACCAGCGGCTGTCCCAGGTGCGGTTGATGCCGAGGCGAAGCCCGACTGGATTGATTTTCTGACCCATCAGGCAGCCTCACCAAGTTCGCGGACCACGATGGTGATCTCGGAGAAGGGCTTCTCGACCCGCGAGGCGCGGCCACGCGCACGGGCATGGAAACGCTTCATCACCAGGTTCTTGCCCACGAAGGCCTCGGCGACGACGAGCGAGTCGATGTCGAGGTTGTGGTTGTTTTCGGCGTTGGAAACAGCCGAATACAGCGCCTTGCGGACATCGCGAGCGATGCGCTTCTGGCTGAATTCGAGCTCGTTCAGCGCCTGCTGGACCTTGAGGCCGCGGATCGACTGGGCCACCAGGTTCAGCTTCTGAGGGCTGATCCGCAGGGTCCGCACCTTGGCCATGGCCTCGACGGACGCCAGGCGGCGCGCTTTCGCTTGCTTGGCCATGACTACTTCCTCTTGGCCTTCTTGTCGGCCGCGTGACCCGGGAAATACCGGGTCGGAGCGAATTCGCCGAACTTCATGCCGACCATCTCTTCAGAGACCAGGACGGGCACATGCTTGTGGCCGTTGTGGACGCCGAAGGTCAGGCCGACGAACTGCGGCATGATGGTGGAGCGACGCGACCAGGTCTTGATCGTGTCCTTGCGGCCGGAGCTTTGAGCAGCTTCGGCCTTCTTGAGCAGGTATCCGTCGACGAACGGACCTTTCCAGACGGAGCGGGTCATGACTTAGCGGGCCTTCCGAGCATGGCGCGAGCGGATGATGAACTTATCCGTCGTCTTGTTGGTGCGGGTCTTGCGCCCCTTGGTCGGCTTGCCCCACGGGGTCACCGGGTGGCGACCGCCTGAGGTCCGGCCTTCACCACCGCCATGGGGGTGGTCGATCGGGTTCATGGCCACGCCGCGGACGTGAGGACGACGACCCTTGTGGCGCGACCGACCGGCCTTGCCGAGGACTTCGTTCATATGGTCCTGGTTGGACACCGCGCCGACCGTGGCCATGCAGGTGTCCTGGACCATGCGCAGTTCGCCGGAGTTCAGGCGGATCTGCGCGTAGCCGGCGTCGCGGCCGACCAGCTGGGCGTAGGCCCCGGCCGAACGGGCGACCTGGCCGCCCTTGAGGGGCTTCAGCTCGATGTTGTGGATGATCGTGCCGATTGGCATGCCGCGGAGGGGCATGGCGTTGCCCGGCTTCACGTCAGCCTTTTCGGAGGCGATCACCTCATCGCCGGCCTTCAGGCGCTGCGGGGCCAGGATATAGGCCAGTTCGCCGTCGGCGTACTTCACCAGGGCGATGAAGGCGGTGCGGTTGGGGTCGTACTCCAGACGCTCCACAACGCCGACCACGTCGAACTTGCGACGCTTGAAGTCGACCTTGCGGTACAGGCGCTTGGCGCCGCCGCCGCGGAAGCGGACAGCGATACGGCCACCGCCGCCACGCCCGCCGGACTTGGTCAGACCCTCAACGAGGGACTTCTCAGGCCGGCCCTTGTGGAGCTCGGACTTATCGACCAGCACCAGGCCGCGACGGCCGGGCGAAGTCGGATTGAATTGCTTCAAGGCCATCGGATCAGAGCCCCGTGGTGATGTCGATCGACTGGCCTTCGGCCAGCGTCACGATGGCTTTCTTGACGTCGGAACGACGACCGGTGATGCCGCGGAAACGCTTGGTCTTGCCCTTGACGTTCAGGGTGTTGACCTTGGTCACATTGACCTTGAACAGCGTTTCGACAGCGGCGGCGATCTCATCCTTGGACGCGTCGGCGGCGACCCGGAAGACGACCTTGTTCTGCTCGGAAAGCAGGGTCGCCTTTTCGGTGATCACCGGCGCCAGGACGGTGTCGTAGTGGCGGGCGGTCGGCTCAGCCATCACGCAGCTTCCTTCTCAGAGAACCGCGCATTGATCGCTTCCACCGCGTCCTTGGTGAGGACCAGGGTGTGGCGACGCAGCACGTCATAGACGTTCAGGCCGGCGTTCGGCAGGACGTCCACATTGGGGATGTTGCGCGCGGCCAGGCGGAAGTTGCCGTCCACTTCGGGACCGGCGATGACCAGAGCATTGGTCCAGCCGAGCTTGGCGAAGTTGGCGCGCAGCGCCGCGGTCTTGGCCTCCGGGATGGCCGCGGAGTCCAGCACCACGAGGGCGCCGGCCTTGGCCTTGGAGGACAGGGCGTGACGGAGCGCCATGGCGCGGATCTTCTTGGGCAGATCGAAGGCGTGGCTGCGGACCACGGGACCGTGGGCCTTGGCGCCGCCGACGAACTGAGCCGCCCGGCGCGAGCCGTGACGGGCGCCGCCGGTGCCCTTCTGCTTGTACATCTTCTTGCCGGTACGCGAGACTTCGTTCCGCACCTGGATCTTGTGCGTGCCAGCCCGGCGCTTGGCGAGCTGCCAGGTCACGCAACGCTGAAGAATGTCGCCGCGGATTTCTTCGATGCCGAAGATGGCGTCGGACAGCTCAATGGAGCCGCCCTTGCCGCCGTCGAGGGTGATGACGTCGAGCTTCATTATTCCTGCCCCTCCGCAGCCGGCTCTTGAGCCGGGGCTTCTTCGGCCGCAGGCGCGGACGCCTGGGCGCCGGACTTGCGGACGCCAGCCGGCTTCGGCGCGTCAGCCGGAAGGGCCGACTTCACCGCGTCGCGGATCTTGACATAGGAGCCTTCCGAGCCGGGGACGGCGCCCTTGACCAGGATGAGGTTGCGCTCGGCGTCCACCCGCCAGACGGTCAGGTTCAGGGTGGTGACGGTCTCGACCCCGTAGTGGCCGGCCATCTTCTTGCCCTTGAAGGTCTTGCCCGGATCCTGGCGCTGACCCGTCGAGCCGTGGGCCCGGTGGGAGACAGACACGCCGTGGGTGGCGCGCATGCCGCCGAAGTTCCAGCGCTTCATGGCGCCGGCGAAACCCTTACCGATGGTCACGCCGGTCACGTCGACCTTCTGGCCGGGCACATAGTGCTCGGCGCTCAGTTCGGCGCCGACCTCGACCAGGTTGTCTTCGGACACGCGGAATTCGCCAAGCGTGCGCTTGGGTTCGACCTCGCCCTTGGCGAAGTGACCGCGCAGGGCCTTGGTGGTGTTCTTGGGCTTCTTGAAGCCAGCGCCGAGTTGGAGGGCGACGTAGCCGTCCTTCTCCTGGGTGCGCTGCGCCACGACCTGGCAGCCTTCAAGGCTAAGGACGGTGACGGGAACATGGACGCCGCTTTCATCGAAGAAGCGCGCCATGCCCAGCTTTTTGGCGATCACGCCGGTACGCATCGGCTTGGTCCCCTTAGAGCTTGATCTCGACGTCCACGCCAGCGGACAGGTCGAGCTTCATGAGCGCGTCCACGGTCTGCGGGGTGGGGTCGACGATGTCGAGCACGCGCTTATGCGTGCGGATTTCAAACTGCTCGCGCGACTTCTTGTCGATGTGCGGCGAGCGGTTGACGGTGAATTTCTCGATGAGGGTCGGCAGGGGGATGGGTCCCCTGACGGTGGCGCCGGTGCGCTTAGCCGTGTTTACGATCTCGCGAGTGGAATGATCCAGCACGCGGTGATCGAAGGCCTTGAGCCGGATGCGGATGTTCTGACGATCCATATCGCTCTTAATTTTCCCTACAGACGGCGGTCCGCCCGCGTGACTTTGACCATTTCAAAGACCAACTCCGGAGCCTCCAAAGTGAAAGGCGCCGTACGCGTAGCCCGCAAAAACGAATTCGGCCCTCGCGTCGCCGCGAAGGCTACCCCCAAGATCGCCGTGATAACGGGCGGTCCCGGGTCGTTCCGCGGACCGCGTCTGCGACAGAAGCCGCACAGCCGGTCCAACAGGAAGCGCGGTAGTACAGAGGCGACTCGCCTGCGTCAAGGGCTGCGAGCCGTCCCCTCCCCTTATGAGCCCTGTCCGACGCGAACTTCGCCCGATCCGATGACCGAGCGGTCCACCGCGCCGCGGACCTGGCGGACACGGACGTCTCCGGAGCCAACGACGGAGGCCTGCAGGGCGCCGGCCTCACCGTCAAAGCGCACATCCCCGGAGCCGGCGATGGTCGCCGACATGGTCTCGACACGCCCCGCACCAACCTCCACGTCCCCAGAGCCGGCCACCCGGGCCTGCAGGCGGGGTCCGTTGAGGGTCGCCACCTTAATGTCGCCCGAGCCCGCCACGTCGGCCTCCAGGGGCCCGCTGACCTGACGCAAGGTCATATCTCCGGACCCAGCCACCCGCAGCACCGCTGACCCAGCGGTTCCCATCCGCATGTCGCCGGAACCAGCCTGCGAGGCCTCAAGCGCCCCGGCGACATTGGCGATGGTCCAGTCGCCGCACCCGGCGTTGGATATCTTCAGGCTCTGGCTGCGACCGACCGCGCCGAACACGGCGCCGCCCAACTGGATGTTCACGTCCCGGGGGGTGCGGATCACCACCTGGGGCATCTCCGCATAGGCCACCTCGCCGAGGCCGGCCACGGTGACCGACGGCCGGCCTCCACGGGGGTTGCAGGCGCGGATTCCCCGGTCGAGATCGCCGTCGATAATCACCTTGTCGCCCTCAGTACGGACGGTCAGGGGCAGGCTGGCGTTGGTGGTCAGGAATTCCACGCGGACATCACTTCGGGCCTCCGGGGCGACCACCACCCGGGCGACAGCGTCCCGGACCTCCACAGAGGCGGCCTGGGCGGCGCCTGCCAGCGACAGCCCTGCGGCGGCGAGGCTGAGGACGAGATTTGAACGGGCCATGGGCCGCTCCCTTGATTGATCTGTCGCGAAGCTAGCCGCGGGGGGACCAAGGAGCAGCTTAATTCGAGGTCATGACCTGACGGTCATCTTGGCCGGGCGGCGGCGCTCTTCTCGAAGGCCACCAGCAGGGCTTCATGCCGCCACTGCTCCTTGGCCTTGTCGCTGGCCTCCACCAGGGATGCACAGGCGCCCCGCGGCGCGGCCGCGCCGATCTGGCCGCGACAAGCCTGCGTCGGGCGGGCGTATCGGCCGGGATCGGCCCAGAGCCCCTCGCCGCTCAGGAACGAGAAGGCCAGCGCGTTGCGGGCCGAGAGCTTGAGATCCTCATAGGTCGCGCCATAGGCGTGGGCCCGCTCATACTCATGGGACAGGTCGATCCGCAGCAGACCCGCGTCGTCGGTGGACAGGC
>Ga0208242_100528_pt1 | contig 21201 bp, 19 predicted proteins | sample SubbioAug_CSW13A_FD_184825 | JGI IMG/M metagenome (GOLD analysis project Ga0208242, IMG submission 184825) | Serpentinite rock and fluid subsurface biosphere microbial communities from McLaughlin Reserve, California, USA - CR12Aug_CSW13A (SPAdes) | ecosystem: Environmental > Terrestrial > Deep...
CCTTGAGGCCATCACCACCGCGGCGCGCACGGGCCGCATCGGAGACGGGAAGATCTTCGTCTCCGAGATCATTGAGGTTCTGCGCATTCGCACCGGTGAAACCGGCGCGCTTGCGGTTTGACGTTCTGACCTATCACGCGAGTTAGGGGATAACCGCCATGACTACCGCCAAAGACATCCTGGATATGATCGCTGAGAAGGACGTCAAATATGTCGACGTTCGCTTCACCGACATCCGCGGCAAGATGCAGCATGTGACGTTCGACATCGACCTGGTCGATGACGACTTCCTGACCGACGGCACCATGTTCGACGGCTCGTCGATCGTCGGCTGGAAGGCCATCAACGAGTCCGACATGAAGCTGCGTCCGGACCTGAACTCGGCCTATATTGACCCCTTCTATCAGCAGACGACGCTCTGCCTGTTCTGCGACGTGCTGAACCCCGACACCAACACCCCCTACAACCGCGACCCGCGCTCCATCGCCAAGGCGGCCCTGAACTATGTGAAGTCGGCGGGCATCGGCGACACCGTCTATTTCGGCCCCGAGGCCGAGTTCTTCCTGTTTGACGACGTTCGCTGGTCTACGGCCGGCCACAACACCGGCTACGCCTTCGACTCCACCGAACTGCCGGTGAACTCGTCCAAGGAATATGCCGAGGGCAATATGGGCCATCGGCCCGGCCCCAAGGGCGGCTACTTCCCGGTCAACCCCGTGGACTCCGCCCAGGACCTGCGCGGCGAAATGCTGGCCGTCATGGGCGAGCTGGGCATGCAGCCCGAAAAGCACCACCACGAGGTGGCGCCGGCCCAGCACGAGCTTGGCCTGAAGTTCTCCGATCTGCTGACCATGGCCGACCGGATGCAGCTCTATAAGTACGTCATCCACAACGTCGCCGCCGCCTACGGCAAGACCGCCACCTTCATGGCCAAGCCGATGTTCGGCGACAACGGCTCGGGCATGCACGTCCACCAGTCGATCTGGAAGGACGGCCAGCCCATGTTCGCCGGCGACAAGTATGCCGGCCTGTCGCAGGACTGCCTCTGGTACATCGGCGGCATCATCAAGCACGCCAAGGCCATCAACGCCTTCGCCAACTCCACCACTAACAGCTACAAGCGCCTGGTGCCCGGCTACGAAGCGCCCGTGAAACTGGCCTATTCGTCGCGTAACCGCTCGGCCTCCATCCGCATCCCGCACGTGGACTCGCCGAAGGCCAAGCGCATCGAGGCCCGCTTCCCCGATCCGATGGGCAACCCCTATCTGACCTTCGTCGCCCTGCTGATGGCTGGCCTCGACGGGATCGAGAACAAGATCGATCCGGGTCCGGCCATGGACAAGAACCTCTATGACCTGCCGCCGCGCGAGCAGAAGAAGGTTCCGGAAGTCTGTGGCTCCCTGCGTGAAGCCCTGGAGAACCTCGACAAGGACCGCGCCTTCCTCAAGAAGGGCGGCGTGATGGATGACGACTTCATCGACAGCTATATCGAGCTGAAGATGGAAGAGGTGATGCGCCTGCAACTGCATCCGCACCCCGTCGAATTCGACATGTACTACAAGTGCTAAGCCTCAACGCCTGAGGTTGGAATTGAGGGGCCGCAGCGCAAGCTGCGGCCCTTTTTCCGTTCAGGGCCCTACGCATTGATTTGTCTCGCCCCCCGATTCATACCGGGGCCTCCCGAATCGCCCCAGCTTCCGAGCCAATGTCCAAGGCCCCTCCCCAAGCCTCCCTCTTCGATGACGCCCTGAACCCGCCGGCCGCCTCGCCGCTGGCGCAGAGCCATGAGCCGCGCCCCAGCCCGCCGCCTCCGCCGCCGCCGGCCAGCAAGGCGCCTCAGGCCGGCGCGGACACGGCCGGGGGCTACTCGGCCAAGGACATCGAGGTCCTTGAGGGGCTGGAGCCGGTGCGCAAGCGGCCGGGCATGTATATCGGCGGCACCGATGAGCGGGCCCTGCACCATCTGTTCGCCGAGGTGCTGGACAACGCCATGGACGAGGCCGTCGCCGGCCACGCCAAGTTCATCGAGGTCAGCCTCGACGCCGACGGCTATCTCAGCGTCAAGGACGACGGTCGCGGCATTCCTGTCGATCCCCATCCCAAGCACCCGGGCAAGTCGGCCCTGGAAGTCATCATGACGGTGCTGCACTCGGGCGGGAAATTCTCCGGCAAGGCCTATGAGACGTCCGGTGGCCTGCACGGGGTCGGCGTCTCGGTGGTCAACGCGCTGTCGGAACTGGTCGAGGTGACGGCCTGGAAGGACGGCTTCGAGTGGCGCCAGGCCTTCGCCCGGGGCAAGCCGCTGGGGGCCATCGAGAAGGGCCAACCCAGCCGCAAGCACGGCACCATGATCCGCTTCCTGCCCGACCCTCAGATCTTCGGCGAAGGGGCCGCCTTCAAGCCCGCCCGGCTCTATCGGATGGCGCGCTCGAAAGCCTATCTGTTCGGCGGGGTGGAGATCCGCTGGAAGTGTGATCCCGCCCGGATCCAGGACCAGACCCCGGCGGAGGCGGTGTTCCGCTTTCCCAACGGCCTGGCCGACTATCTGGCCGAGCAGGTCGAGAAGCTCGAAACCGTGACGCCTGAGCCCTTCGCCGGACGCTTCACCCGCCAGGGCGAGGCCGGCGCGGTGGAGTGGGCGATCACCTGGACCGCCGAAGGGTTCGGCGAGGCCGACGGCTTCATGCGGTCCTACTGCAACACCGTGCCGACGCCCGAGGGCGGCACCCATGAGGCCGGCCTGCGCGCCGCCCTCACCCGCGGCCTGAAGGCCTACGCAGAACTGACCAATGAGAAGCGCGGGACCCTGATCACCGCCGAGGACGTGGTCGCCCAGGCCGGCGCCCTGATCAGCGTCTTCGTCAAGAATCCCGAGTTCCAGGGCCAGACCAAGGAGCGCCTGTCCTCCAGCGACGCCCAGCGCCTGGTGGAGGCCGCCCTGCGGGACCCCTTCGACCATTGGCTGACCGCTCAGCCCAAGGCCGCCAGCGCCCTGCTGGCCTTCGTCATCGAGCGGGCCGAAGAGCGGCTGAAGCGGCGCAAGGACCGGGACGTCGCCCGCGCTTCGGCGACCCGAAAGCTGCGCCTGCCAGGCAAGCTGGCCGACTGCGCCATCCAGGCCTCTGACGGCACCGAACTGTTCCTGGTGGAGGGCGATTCGGCCGGCGGCTCGGCCAAGCAGGCCCGCGACCGCCGCACCCAGGCCATTCTCCCCCTGCGCGGCAAGATCCTGAATGTGGCCTCGGCCGGCGCCGAAAAGCTGGGGGCCAATAAGGAGCTCAGCGACCTGATGCTGGCTCTGGGCGTACAGCCCGGGGCGAAGTTCAAGGAAGAGGACCTGCGCTACGAGCGCATCGTCATCATGACCGACGCCGATGTGGACGGCGCCCATATCGCCTCCCTGCTGATCACCTTCTTCTATCGAACCATGCCGGGTCTGATCCGGGCCGGCCGGCTCTTCCTCGCCCTGCCGCCGCTCTACCGGCTCAGCCACGGGGGCAAGACCGTCTACGCCCGCGACGACGCCCACCGCGAGGAGCTGCTGGCCACCGACTTCAAGGGCAAGAAGCCCGAGATCGGACGCTTCAAGGGCCTGGGGGAAATGATGCCCGCCCAGCTCAAGGAAACCACCATGGACCCGGCCAAACGTATCCTGGCCCGGGTCACCCTGCCCCGTTCGGAAGAGGCCGTAATCGACCTGGTGGAGGCCCTCATGGGACGCAAGGCCGAACTTCGCTTCCGCTTCATCCAGGAGAACGCGGAATTCGCCACCGAAGATCTCGATGTCTGAGACCTGCGGCGCCGCGCGAACAATCGGCGCCTCCATGCGGCTTAGCCGGGCGACATGCGTTGACTTGAAAGCGCTTCCGCCTATGTTCCGCGGCGCGCGTCGATCACGCCGCGCTTGTCGATCAGGGGCGCGACGTGACGCCCGCTGATCTTGATTTGCCGATGAATGACTGAATTTTCCTCTCTGGGCCTGTCGGATTCGACGCTGAAGGCCATCGCCGAAACCGGCTACACCGATGCGACTCCCATCCAGGAGGCGGCGATCCCTGTCGCCCTTGCCGGACGCGACGTCCTGGGTATCGCCCAGACCGGCACCGGTAAGACCGCGGCCTTCACCCTGCCGATGATTGATCGGCTGGCGGCCGGCCGCTCCAAGGCCCGCATGCCTCGCGCCCTGGTGATCGCCCCGACCCGGGAGCTGGCCGACCAGGTTTCGATGTCCTTCGAGCGGTACGCCAAGTACCACAAGCTCAGCTGGGCTCTGCTGATCGGCGGCGTCTCGTTCGGCGACCAGGAAGCCAAGCTTGACCGGGGCGTCGACGTGCTGATCGCCACGCCCGGTCGCCTGCTGGACCATTTCGAGCGCGGCAAGCTGCTGCTCACCGGGGTCCAGATGCTAGTGGTCGATGAGGCCGACCGCATGCTCGACATGGGCTTCATCCCCGACATCGAGCGCATCTTCAAAATGACGCCGCCCAAGCGTCAGGTGCTGTTCTTCTCGGCCACCATGCCGCCGGAGATCACCCGGCTGACCAAGCAGTTCCTCAATGATCCCACCCGGATCGAGGCGAGCCGCCCGGCCACCACCGCCGAAACCATCACCCAGTACATCACCGAACTACCGGTCTCTGATTCCAAGGCCAAGCGCGCGGCGCTGCGCGCCCTGGCCGAGCGGGCCGATGTGAAGAACGGCATCGTCTTCTGCAACCGGAAGACCGAAGTCGACATCGTCGCCAAGTCGCTGAAGAGCCATGGCTTTGACGCCTCCCCGATCCACGGCGATCTGGATCAGGCGACGCGCACCCGGACGCTGGAGAGCTTCCGCAAGGGCGAGCTGAAGCTCCTGGTGGCTTCGGACGTGGCGGCCCGTGGCCTGGATATTCCGGCCGTCAGCCACGTGTTCAACTATGACGTCCCTCACCACGCCGACGACTATGTCCACCGCATCGGGCGGACCGGGCGGGCTGGGCGGACCGGCGAAACCTATATGATCGTCACCCCGGCGGACTCCAAGTCCCTGGACAAGGTGCTGAAGCTGATCGGCCAGACGCCGCAGATGGCGCCCCTGGACCTCGACTGGGCGAGCCTTACGGACGAGCGCGGCCGCAGCGGCGGCCGAGGCGCCTCCAGCCGCGACGGTCGCCGGGGCGAGTCCCGCGCGCCCGCCCGCGGCCGACGCCCGAGCCGTGACGACGCCGATCAGACCGCGCCCGCCCCTCCGGAAGCTGTCCAGGCGGTTGAAGCCGCGCCTGCGCCAACAGAGGCGCCGGCGGCCGAGGATCGTCCGAGAGCCCGGAGCCGCACGCGGACCCGCGCCCGGCCTGACCGAACCGCAGACCAGCCGGTTGAAACCATCGTGGCCGCCCCGGAACCGGCGCCGAAGGACACAGCGGCGCCTGAGCCGGCTCCACGCCGCGCCCCGCGTCAGGCGGAACGTCCCATCCGGGGGGTCAAGGCCCGCGACGAGGCCGACGACAACCGCAATGGCGTCCGCGGTTTCGGCGGCGACACGCCAGCCTTCCTTCTTCGGCCGACCCCGACCCGGGACGACTAGGATCTGCGACCGGCGGTATCGCCTTAACCGGTCGTTTGATTCTGGCCTTTAAGGTCACGCTCAAGGTGCGGGGGAAACCGTGGGGTCGGACGTCGGCCGCGGTGGGCAGGGAAGGCAGTCAATGTCTCATGAACTCGAGATACGGCTCAGGGGCCCGGAGGGCTTCGGCCTGGCCCGCAAGGCCATCGAAGAGATGGAACGCCATCGGATCTGGCCGACCTCCTTGAATTTCGAACTGTGGATCCATTTCCTCGCCGCACCCAATGCGCCGCTGGGCCAGGAAATGACCCGCATGCTCTCGGCAGGCACGGCGTTCACAGATCAGGTGAGCGAGGAGCTAGCGGCCCTTTACCTGCCCAAGGCCAAGCTCAATGAGCAGATACGCGACACTGGCGACCAGTTGAGCCGCGAACTGGCCTCCGTCTCGGCCGCCATCGACTCCGCCAAACAGTCCAGCAAGGCCTATGGCCTCACCCTGGCCACCGCCAGCCAGTCCCTGGCCGCTGAGAAAGACGTCGCCAGCCTGGAGGCGACGGTGAAGACCCTGGCCGGCGCCACCCAGCGTGTGCAGCTAGAGAATCAGTCTCTCGAAAAGCGCCTCAGCGAATCCAGCAGTGAAGTTGCGCGCCTGCGCGAGCACCTTGAGCTGGTGCGCCGGGAGGCCACCACTGATGGTCTGACCAACCTCGCCAACCGAAAGGCCTTTGACGAAGAACTCGAGCGGGCCTGCCTGGAGGCCGATGCCGGTCGCGGCTGCCTGACCTTGGCCTTGATCGACATCGACCACTTCAAGGGTTTCAACGACACCTGGGGCCACCAGACCGGCGACCAGGTCATCCGCTATGTGGCCAGCGTCATCGGTCGGGTGGGCGCCACCCCGCGGATGGCCGCCCGCTATGGCGGTGAGGAATTCGCGCTGATCTTCCCTAACGAGGATCGCCAGGCCGCGTCCGTGGCGCTCGAAGAGATTCGCGAAGAGATCGGGTCGCGGGTGCTGAAGCGACGCTCCACCAATGAAGATCTGGGCAACATCACCGTCTCGGCTGGCTTTGCCGAACGGCATCCCGGTGAGTCGGCCCACAGCTTGATGGAGCGGGCCGACGCGGCGCTATATGCGTCCAAGCATGGCGGGCGCAATCGCGTGAGCATGGCCGAACCCTTGTCCGACGCCGCCTGAGGATTGGCTCTGCCCCATTCCCTCCTTGGCTGACGCAACGTAGGTTCCTCCAGGATCGCAGTCCGCGCACCAGAGGAGTCCCGTCATGGCCTACAGCAAGATCAAGACCTCGGTCTCCGACGGTGTGGCGGTGGTCACCCTTTGCGATCCGTCGACCCTCAACGCCGCTGGCCTTGACCTGATGGCCGAGCTGGACGACGCCATGGCGGGCTTCGCGGCGCCTGACTCCGGCGTCCGCTGCGTGGTCATCACCGGCGAGGGCCGCGGCTTCTGTTCGGGCGCCAACCTGACCGGTCGGGCCGATGCGCCCGCCGCCCAGGACCAGATGCAGGCCCAGGCGCGAGACTCCGGCAGCGCGCTGGAAACCGTCTACAATCCCTTCGTCACGCGCATGCGCGACTATCCGATCCCTATCGTGACCGCGGTGAACGGCGCGGCGGCCGGAATCGGCTGCTCCATCGCCCTGATGGGCGATCTGATCGTGGCCGGAGAGAGCGGCTATTTCCTGCAGGCCTTCCGTCGCATCGGGCTCGTGCCGGACGGCGGCGCCACCTATCTGCTGAGCCGGCTGGTGGGCAAGGCCCGGACCATGGAACTTACCCTCCTGGGCGAAAAACTGCCGGCGGCGACGGCCCTGCAGTGGGGTCTGATCAACCGCTGCGTGCCCGACGCCGAGCTGATGGACACCGCCATGGAGCTCGCCCAGGCGCTAGCCACCGGACCGCGTGCGCTTGGCTACATCCGCAAGCTGGTCTGGGACGGCCTCGACGCCGAATGGGCCGAGCAGCTGCACGCCGAACGGGTCGTTCAGCGCGAAGCTGGTCTGACAGAGGACTCCCGCGAGGGCGTCGTGGCCTTCCTGCAGAAGCGGCCGGCTCAGTTCCAGGGCCGCTGAGGTGCGGCCTAAGCCTCAGAGTCGTCGGTCTGCGGCACGATGGTGACGCTCTCGCCACAGCCGCAGGCGTCGGTCTCGTTGGGATTGCGGAAGACGAACTTGGACGACAGGGCGGTTGTCTCGTAGTCCACCACCGTTCCGATCAGGAACAGCACGGCCTTGGGCTCGACCAGGATAGTCACGCCCTTGTCCTGCACCACCTCATCCATAGCGCCGGCGGTCTCGGCATATTCCAGGACATACTCCTGGCCCGCGCAGCCGCCGTTCTTCACGCCCACCCGCAGGCCCGCATAGGGCTTGTCGGCCCGGGCCATGATGTCGCGCACGCGGTCAGCCGCCGCCTCGGTCAGGGAGACGACCTGGGGCCTGGGACGGCGGGCGCGGGGCGCAGGAGCGAGGTTCAAAGGTTCCATGATCAGGATATGGGGTCAGAACATGTTGAGTTGAAGCTTGGCTTCGTCGGACATTCGCGAAGGATCCCATGGGGGATCGAACACCAGCTCCACCGTGCAGGACCGGATGTCACCGATTTCCATCACCGCGTCATGGACCCAGCCCGGCATTTCCCCGGCCACCGGGCACCCCGGCGCGGTCAGGGTCATGTCGATGGCCACGTCCTTATCGTCGGAAACGTCGACCTTGTAGATCAGGCCGAGCTCGTAGATGTCGACCGGGATTTCCGGGTCATAGACCGATTTGAGCTTGTCGATCAGCTGATCGGTCAGCTTGTCCAGCTCCGCCTGAGACAGGGGCGTGGCGGCTGTGGTCGTGGCGGGGGCGTCATCCATGGCGTTCACGCGAAAAAGGTCTGAGTCTTGAAAAGGGCGGCGGCGAAGGCGTCAGCCTCAGCCTCGGTGTTGTAGAGGCCAAAGGAGGCCCGGGCGCTGGAGGTGACGCCAAACCGACGCATCAGCGGCTCGGCGCAATGGGCGCCGGCGCGGACAGCGACCCCGTAGCGATCCAGGATCTGGGCCACATCGTGGGCGTGCGCCCCCTCCATGGTGAAGGACAGGATCGCGCCCTTGCCCGGCGCCTCGCCGATGATCCGCAACCAGTTGGCGCCGGAGAGCTGGTCGAGAACCCGGGCGTAGAGGGCCGCCTCGTGGGCGGCGATAGCCTCCCGATCAAGGCCGCTCAGCCACTCGATGGCCGCGCCCAGGCCGATGGCTTCGATGATGGCCGGGGTCCCGGCTTCAAACCGGTGGGGGGAGTCCGCATAGGTGATGGCGTCTTCCGTCACCGTGGCGATCATCTCGCCGCCCCCCTGATAGGGTGGCAGCTCGGCCAGCCGTTCGCGCTTCCCGTAGAGGACGCCGATCCCTGTGGGCCCATAGAGCTTGTGGCCGGAGAAGACATAGAAGTCGGCGTCCAGCGCCTTGACGTCCACCACCTGGTGAACGACCGCCTGGCAACCATCCACCAGGGTGAGCGCGCCAGCCGCCTTGGCCATGCCGATGATCTCGGCGGCCGGATTTACGGTGCCCAGCACATTCGACATGTGGCTGAAGGCCACGACCTTTGTGCGGGGCCCCATCATCTGGCCCATGGCCGCCAGATCGAGCTCGCCGGTCTCGGTGACGGGCGCGAACCGCAGCACGACGCCCAAGCGTTCGCGCAGGAAGTGCCAGGGGACGATGTTGGCGTGGTGCTCCATCTGGGTGAGCAGGATCTCGTCGCCGGCCTTCAGCCCCGCGCCCAGCCCTGCGGCCACTAGATTGATGGCTTCGGTCGCGCCCTTGGTGAAGACCACCTCGTCGGTCTCGGCGCCGATAAACCGGGCCACCGAGGCCCTGGCCTGCTCGAACGCCTCGGTGGTCTCGTTGGCCAGGGTGTGCAGGCCGCGATGGACATTGGCGTAGGAGGTCTCCATCGCCCGGCTCATGGCCGAGATCACGGCGCGCGGCTTCTGGGCCGAGGCCGCAGAGTCCAGATAGACCAGCGGGTGGCCGTTGACCTGTCGCTGCAGGATGGGGAACTCGGCGCGCACGGCCTCGACGTCGAACGCCATCAGCCCACCCGCCTCTGGGCGGCCCAGACGCGGGCGACCTCGCGGGCGCCGTCATGGACGATGCGGTCGATGACCTCACCGATGAAGGCCTCGGTCAGCATGGCCCGGGCCTCACGCTCGGGGATGCCGCGCTGCTGGGCGTAGAACAGGGCGTCCTCATCCAGGGCGCCGACCGTATTGCCATGCGCACAGGCCACGTCATCGGCGAAGATCAGCAGCTCTGGCTTGGCGTTGACCTCGGCCCGGTCGGACAGCAGCAGAGCGTGGTGCCCCATCCGCGCGTCGGTACGATCTGCCCCGGGGCTAACGGTGATCCGTCCCTGGAAGACGCCGCGCCCCTGGTCGGCCACCACGCCCTTGACCAGCTGGTCGGTGGTTCCGTCCGTTCCGGCGTGGTTGACCGCCGTGGTCAGGTCGGCGTGACGGCGGTCAGCGATCAGATAGGCGCCGTCCATCCGAACGGCGGCCGACTGACCTGGATGCTCGACCCGGGTTTCCAGGCGCTGGCGCCGCGCCCCGTCGGTCAGCACCGTCTGGGCGAAGCCCGCCCCAGGCGCCAGGCTGACGCTCGCGGTGCTGACGCTGACCCCCTCGGCGTGATCGCTTGCCAGGACGATGCGCTCGAGGCGGGCGCCCGTCTCCAGGCGGACGTTCAGGGCCGCATCGGCCAGATAGTCCGGCGCCTGGCCCTCATAGGATTCCAGCAGCGTCAGATGCGCTCCGGGGGCCAGACTGACGGCCAGCTTGATCCCATGCCCGGTGGCGGCCGTCGCGGAGACAAACCGGAGGCGAACCACCCTCGCCTCGCCCTCTGCCAGGGTGAGCAGACCTACGTCTCCCCACACCCGACCATTGACCACGAGCAACTCGGCCTGGCCCTCGTCGCCGAACGGGCCGGGTGACAGGTCGGCGCTCACCTCTGGGGACGGCGCCGGCAGTTCGCGGATCAGGCCACGCAGGTCGGTCCATCGCCAGTCTTCATCCCGACGGCTGGGGAGCTGAGAGAGGTCGCGCGCCTCAAGGGCCAGTGAGAGGGTCAAGCGGCCCTCGCATACTTGTCATAGCCTTCCCGCTCCAGCTCGTGAGCCAGTTCGGGACCGCCGGTGGCGGCGATGCGGCCAGCGGCCAGCACATGCACCTTGTCGGGGTGGATATAGTCCAGCAGGCGCTGGTAGTGGGTGATGACCAGCATGGCCCGATCAGGGCGGCGCAGGGCGTTGACCCCGTCGGCGACGATCTTCAGGGCGTCGATGTCCAGGCCTGAATCGGTCTCGTCCAGGATGAGCAGGCGAGGCGAAAGCATCGCCATCTGAAAGATTTCCATCCGCTTCTTCTCACCACCTGAGAAGCCGACGTTCAGTGGGCGCTTCAGCATGTCGAAGTCCATCTTCAGCTGGCCGGCGACCTCACGGGCCCGCTTCAGGAAGTCGGTCGCGCTGATTTCCGGTTCGCCGCGGGCCTTGTGCTGGGCGTTCATGGCCGTCCGCAGGAAGGTCATGGCCGGGACACCGGGGATTTCCAGCGGATACTGGAACGACAGGAAGACCCCGCGCGCAGCGCGCTCATTGGCTTCCAGGCTGAGCAGGTCCTCGCCGTCCAGCGTCGCGGTTCCGTCGGTGACCTCATAGCCCTGGCGGCCGGTCAGCACATAGGAGAGGGTCGACTTGCCGGCGCCATTGGGTCCCATGATCGCGTGGACTTCCCCGGCCGGCAGCTCAAGGCTCAGGCCCTTGAGGATTTCGGCGGCCTCGACACGGGCGTGCAGGTTTTTGATCGACAGCATCAGCGGGTCTCATCAGCCAGGAATTGCGCCATGATCAGCACTGCGTCCTCGACGCTTTCGGCGAACTGCTGCTTTCGTGGCGCAGCCGAGGTGGTGGCGTTGCGTTTGTCCGAGGCCGTCACGCTCACCTGACCATCCTCGAAATAGGCGGCGATCCGGTAGTCGGCGTGGTCGAGGGTCACCGTATAGCGACGGCGCTCGAGCCCGACGCCACGGCTCGCCAGAAACTCGCTGTCTCTGGCCAGGATCGCTTCCAGGCCTTCGGCGCGGGCCAGATCTTCCGCCTGTCGCTGCTGTTCCGCCGCTTCCCGGGCCTGGCGCTCGGCCTCCCGGCGGGCATGTTCGGCTTCGAATGCGGCTTTGAGAGTCATAGACAGGGTCCGAGCTTGATCATGGGTCATCCGACGGACCCTTCGAGTGAGATGGCGACGAGCTTCTGGGCTTCGACGGCGAACTCCATGGGGAGCTCCTGCAGCACGTCCTTGACGAAGCCGTTGACCAGCAACTGGACGGCCTCCTCCTGGGAAAGCCCCCGCTGCATCACATAGAAAAGCTGATCGTCCGACAGGCGGGTGGTGGTGGCCTCGTGCTCGAACACCGACTGGCCATTGCGCGCCTCGATATAGGGCACGGTGTGGGCTGCGCAGGTCTTACCGATCAGCAAGCTGTCGCACTGGGTGAAGTTCCGCGCGCCCTTGGCCTTGGGATGGGCCGAGACCAGACCGCGATAGGTGTTGGACGATCTCCCGGCCGAGATGCCCTTGGAGATGATCCGCGAGCGGGTCCCTTCCCCCAGATGGATCATCTTGGTGCCGGTGTCGGCCTGCTGGCGGCCATTGGTGATGGCGATGGAATAGAATTCGCCAACGCTGTCCTTCCCGCGCAGGACGCAGGACGGGTACTTCCAGGTGATGGCCGAGCCGGTCTCCACCTGGGTCCAGGACACCTTGGAGCGGTCGCCGCGGCAGTCGGCGCGCTTGGTGACGAAGTTGTAGATGCCGCCCTTGCCGGTCTCGGGATCGCCTGGATACCAGTTCTGGACGGTGGAATATTTGATCTCCGCATCATCCAGAGTGACCAGCTCGACCACCGCGGCGTGCAGCTGGTTCTCGTCCCGCATGGGGGCCGTGCAACCCTCCAGATAGGAGACGTAGGCGCCCTCATCGGCGATGATCAGGGTCCGCTCGAACTGGCCGCTCTCAGCCGCATTGATGCGGAAATAGGTCGACAGCTCCATGGGGCAGCGGACCCCCGGCGGCACATAGACGAAGCTCCCGTCGGAGAAGACCGCGCTGTTGAGGCAGGCGAAATAATTGTCCGAAGCCGGCACCACCGTGCCCAGGTACTTCTTCACCAGCTCCGGATGCTCGCGCACCGCCTCGCTGAACGAACAGAAGATCACCCCGACGGCAGCCAGCTCCTTCTTGAAGGTGGTGACCACCGAGACGCTGTCGAACACCGCATCCACCGCGTATTTCGGCGCCCCCTGGACGCCGGCCAGGACTTCCTGCTCGCGCAGGGGGATGCCGAGCTTGGCGTAGGTGGCCAGGATTTCCGGATCCACCTCGTCCAGGCTCATCGGCCCGATCTTCTCTTTGGGCGCGGCGTAATAGTAGGAGTCCTGGTAGTCGATCCTGGGATAGTTGACCTTGGCCCAGTCCGGCTCGTCCATCGCCAGCCAGCGCTCATAGGCCGCGAGGCGCCACTCCAGCATCCACTCCGGCTCCTGCTTCTTGGCGGAGATGAAGCGGACAATGTCGGCGCTCAGGCCCTTGGGGGCGAACTCCTGGTCGACGCTGGTGATGAAGCCATGCTGGTAGCGCTCCAGGGCCTCGACAGAATCGACGGTCTTTTTGACGGCGGGCATTGTTCTTCCTTCAGGCCGCAGGCGCGCGACGGCGCGCGGCGTGGCGGTCGTAAGCCGTGATCCAGGCTTCGACCATGTGTTTCCAGTCCTGCGCCCCGGTGGACCAGCCGCCCGAGACGCGGATCGCTGCGCCTGCCAGCTGCTCCTGACCCATGGCCAGCAGGACGTGACTTGCCTTCACCTTCCCCGAGGAACAGGCCGATCCGGCGCTGACCATGATCCCGGCGAGGTCCAGGGTCATGACCTGCAGTTCGGCCGGAAACCCCGGGGCGGCGATGCAAAGCGTGTTGGGCAGGCGCGGGGCCTGCTCACCAATGGCGACCGCACCGGCGGCGACCAGGGCCGCCTCGGCGGCGTCGCGCCACTCAGACTGGGCGGCCGCGGCGCTCATGTCCCGCTGGGCGGCTTCGGCCGCGGCGCCGAAGCCCGCCAGTCCGGCGACATTCTCGGTCCCGGCCCGACGGCCGCGCTCCTGGCCGCCCCCATGCAGCTGACGGACCAGGGTGACGCGAGGTCCGAAGGTCAGGGCCCCGGCGCCGCCCGGTCCGCCCAGCTTGTGGCTGGAGATGGCCAGGGTGTCGGCGCCCAGGGCGCGGCTGTCGATGGCGATGCGGCCGGCCGCCTGAACGGCGTCGACATGCAGCCAGCCGCCGGCCTCACGCACCAGGACAGCGGATTCAGCCACAGGCTGGATCACGCCGGTCTCATTATTGGCCAGCATCAGGGCGACGAACGGGCGACCGTCCGCGGTGTCCCAGGCCGCCAGGCGCGCCGCCAGCGCGGCCAGGTCGAGGCGGCCGTCCGCCGTCACGGGCAGAAGCTCCACCGCCGCGCCGGAGGCCTTGGCGGTCTCCAGGACGGCGTCATGTTCGATGGCGCTGATAAGCAGCCGCCGGCAGCCGCCGGCCACGGCGCTGTCTATGGCCAGCGCATTGGCCTCGGTGCCGCCGGAGGTGAACACCACCGTCGAGGGGGGCGCGCCGATCAGGGTCGCCACCTGGCCGCGCGCCTGCTCAACCCGCGCCCGGGCGGCGCGGCCCGCGGCGTGCACCGATGACGGATTGCCGCTCGCAGCCAGGGCTGCGGTCACAGCCGCCAGGGCCTCGGGCCGGACCGGCGCCGTGGCGTTGTGATCGAGATAGACCGACGTCATGCCGCCACCGTTTCCCGGTCGGCCAGACGTCCGTGGACCACATCCGCCAGGGAGACTGATTCCAGATAGGCGTGGATCTGCCGCCCCATCTCTTCCCAGAGGTCGTGCGTCAGGCACTTTTCGCCGCTGAGCATGCAGCCCTTGCGGGCGTCCTTGGTGCAGCGGGTGGCCCGCAGGGGCTCATCCACCGCCAGCACGATCTCGGCGATGTTGGTCTCGCTGGCCAGTCGGGCCAGCCGGTAGCCGCCGCCCGGGCCGCGGGCGCTGACCACCAGGCCCTGACGACGCAGGCGGGCGAACAGCTGCTCAAGATAGGAGAGCGAGATCTCCTGACGCTGGGCGATTTCAGCCAGGGCGACCGCCTTGTCGCCTTCCCGGCGGGCCAGGTCCGCCATGGCCATGACCGCATATCGTCCCTTGGTGCTCAAGCGCATGGGGTCAGGTCCGCCTTGCAGTTTTCCCGCGCATCAGACCGAGCCTGTGCTACAAGCCGCGGCTTCGCAGGGCTCAATTTTCCGACTGAACGCATGGATGCGATCTAGGAAGACCAAGCCCTGTAGTCAAGTATTCGGCGGCACAAGAGGATGGCATGCCAGAGGTGGTTCTGACGGGCGCAGCCGGGCGGATCGAGGGGCGATACGCCCAGGGCAAGACGGAGAACGCGCCGGTGGCGCTGATCCTCCACCCCCACCCCAAGGCCGGCGGCCAGATGAACAATCCGGTGGCCGTCCAGCTCTATCACCTGTTCATGAAGCGGGGCTTCTCGGTCCTGCGCTTCAACTTCCGCGGCGTGGGCCGCAGCCAGGGCGAGTTTGACTCCGGCATCGGCGAGCTAGCCGACGCCGCCACCGCCCTGGACTGGCTGCAGTCCACCAACCCGGCGGCCTCGCAATGCTGGGTGGCCGGCTATGATTTCGGCGCCTGGGTCGGCATGCAGCTTCTGATGCGCCGGCCGGAGACCGACGGTTTCATTTCGGTCTCGCCGCCTACCAATATGTACGACTTCAGCTTCCTGGCCCCCTGCCCGGCCTCGGGCCTGATCCTGCAGGGCTCGGCCGACACGGTCACCCCGCCGGTGGAGGTGGAGCGCGTGGTCTCCAAGCTGCGCACCCAGAAGGGCATCGTCATCGACTACGACCTGGTCGACCAGGCCAACCACTTCTGGACCGAGCGGCTGGTCGAGGTGGAGACCCGCGTCGGCGCCTATCTCGACAAGCGCATGGCCGCCTCGGAGGCCTGAGGGCCTCCGCTCGTCTCAATCGGCCTGGGCGCCCGCCGTCCTATCCAGGTAATCCAGGGCCGTCAGGACCTGAGCGCGCACGCCCACCTCCAGCGCCGCCTCGTCGATCGTGAAGAACGGCGAGTGGTTGGTCCCCGGCGGGAAGCCGACGCCGAGCCGGTAGAACAGCCCCGGCACCACGGCCTGGAACTCAGCGAAATCCTCCGCCCCGGTGATCTTTCCCGTGTCGGGATCCACCGGACCGGACGCGGCCGCCGCCAGGGTCGGCGCCATCAGCCGCGCCAGATCAACATCATTGCTGACCACCGGCGTGGCGCCGCCCATGGTCAGTTTTCCCTCCGCCCCATAGCGCGCCACGATGCTGTCCACGGCGGTTTGCATCTGGGCGATGGTGGCGGTGCGCATCTCCGGATCGAAGGTGCGCAGGGTGCCCCCCATCATCATGTCCTCGGGAATGATGTTGTGACGCACGCCGCTCTGAATGACCGCAACGGTGATGACGGTCGGCGAGCGAGCCACATCGAGCCGACGTGAGGCGATCTGATTGAAGGCCTGCACGATCTCGGCGCTGAGGGAGGCCAGGTCGATTCCGTCCCAGGGCCGGGCGCCGTGGGTCTGCTTGCCCTTGATGCGGATCTCATAGGAATCGGCGGCCGCCATCATCGGTCCGCTGCGATAGGCGATGGCGCCCACCTCGCCAGGGCTGACATGCAGACCGAAGATGGCGCCGGGCCGGGGATTGGCCAGCACGCCTTCGGCGACCATCATGATCGCGCCGCCATCTTCGCCCGGTGGCGGACCTTCCTCGGCCGGCTGGAAGATCAGCACCACTGTGCCGGCGATATCGGCCTTCATGCCGGCCAGCACCTCGGCGGCGCCCATCAGGATCGCCACATGGGCGTCGTGCCCGCAGGCGTGCATGACCGGCGTGGGCTGGCCGTTGTATTCTCCCACCACCTTCGAGGCGAAAGACAGGCCGGTTTTCTCTTCCACCGGCAGCGCGTCCATGTCGGCGCGCAGGGCGACCACGCCGCCGGGCTTGCCGCCTTTCAGGGTCGCTACGACGCCGGTGTGGGCGACGCCGGTCTTCACCTCATAGCCCAGGGCGCGGAGATGATCAGCCACCAGGGCCGCAGTGCGGAACTCCCGGTTGCCCAACTCCGGGTGCTGGTGAATGTCGCGACGCCAGGCGACCACCTTGGGCTGCAGCGCCTCGGCGGCGGCGAAGACGGCGGCCTTGTGCGGACTGTCCTGCGCCAGGGCCGGGCCGGCCCAGCTCATGGCGGCCATGGCGGCGCCCATCAGGGCGGCCTTGGTGAAGATCCGGCTCATCTCAGCGCTCCTGGAGGGGAACGGCGGGCCGGACGATTCGGCCGCCCTTCATGGGGCTCGGCGCCCCGGTGGTCTTGGGGAACGAGATCGGCAGGTCCCGCGCCGTGCGGGCCGCCAGATAGGCGAAGGCCTCGGCCTCGATGGAGTCGCCGCGCCAGTCCACGTCCTCCGCGGTCAGGACCTTGGCCTTCAGCCGCTCGCGCAGGGCCTTCATGATCTCAGGGTTGTGTCGTCCCCCGCCGCAGACGATCACGGTCTCGGGACTGGTCTCCAGCTTCTGGAAGCCGAGCTTCACGGCCTCAGCGGTGAAGGCCACCAGGGTGGCGGCGGCGTCCTCCAGCTTCAGCGCCTCCAGGGGCTCGAGGGAGAAGTCATAGCGGTCGAGGGACTTCGGTGGGGCCGCATCGAAATACGGGTGCGCCAGAAGCGCCCTAAGCAGGCCCTCATCCACGAGACCGACGCTGGCGTAGTTGCCCTTGTCGTCGAAGCGGCCGGCCCCGCGGGCCTGCACCAGAAGATCGATCATTCCGTTGCCTGGCCCCGTGTCGAAGGCCACCAGTTCGCCGACCCCAGGCCAGAGGGTGACATTTGCCACACCGCCGACATTCAACACCGCAAGCGGCGGGCTCATGTCCGAGGCGCGCGCCCGGGCCAGATGGTAGATCGGCGCCAGAGGAGCTCCCTCCCCGCCGGCCGCCACATCGGCGGATCGGAAGTCAAAGGCGACCGGGACGCCGGTCTGCTCTGCAAGCCAGGCGGCGTCGCCCAGTTGCACGGTGCGGCCCACCTGACCATCTCGGGGCCGCTCATGCAGCACGGTCTGGCCGTGCATGCCGATCAGGTCGATATCGGACCAGGCGAGATCACTCTCGGCCAGAAAGGCCTCGGCCGCCTCCAGATGCTCGCGGGCGACCGCAGCGGCGGCCTCGGCGAACATCGCCGGCTCAGCGGCGTTCCTCGCCCAGCCGCGGGCGGCCTCGGTGGCGGCCAGAACCAACTTCCGCACCGGCTCACTGAGCTTGCGCTCTCCGGCCGGGCCGAAGGCCTCGATGGTCTCGCCATCGGTCTCCAGCACCGCCATGTCGACAGCGTCGAGAGAGGTGCCGGTCATGAATCCCAATACGCGCATCCGCCTTGACTGCCATGGCTTAGGCCCGCTAGCTAGCCGCCATGATCTACGCCCGCACCTTCACTGGCCTCTATTACCGCGCCCCCTAAGCGGCGCGGATCGATCTCTTGCGCCCACCATCCTGGTCGGCGCGCCCTTCGAACCCTTCGAACCCTGGCGTTTCCGGCCGAGCTCACCGGAGACCCCAGATGACTCTCGAACTATCCGATCCCAGCGTGCTAGAGCCCGGACCTTCCCATTCGAAGTCCGGCTCCATGACCAGCGATCCTGCGTTCAAATCCGAATTCCTGCGTCTGATGCAGACGCGCGGCTACATCCACCAGATCACCCATTCGGCGGAGCTGGACGCCGCCTGCCAGGCCGGCCCGATCGTGGCCTACATCGGCTTCGACGCCACGGCGTCCAGTCTGCATGTGGGTCACATGATCCAGATCATGATGCTGCGCCGCCTGCAGCAGGCTGGTCACAAGCCCGTGGTGCTGATGGGAGGTGGCACGACCAAGGTCGGCGATCCTACCGACAAGGACAGCCAGCGGCCCCTGCTGACCGACGCCCAGATCCAGGCGAACATCGACAGCATCCAGGCGGTGTTCCGTCGGTTCCTGACGTTCGGCGACGGACCCAACGACGCGGTGATGGTCAACAATGCCGAGTGGCTGGATCGATTCGGCTACGTCCAGTTCCTGCGGGACTATGGCGTCCATTTCACCATCAACCGCATGCTGAGCTTCGACAGCGTCAAGAACCGGCTGGACCGCGAACAGCCGATGACCTTCCTCGAGTTCAACTACATGCTGATGCAGTCGGTGGACTTCCTGGAGCTCGAACGCCGCTACGGCTGTGTCCTGCAGATGGGCGGGTCCGACCAGTGGGGCAATATCGTCAACGGGGTCGAGTTGATCCGCAGGGTCGACCAGAAGCCCGCCTTCGGCCTAACCACCCCCCTGCTCTCCACCGCGTCTGGCCAGAAGATGGGCAAGAGCGTGGGTGGGGCCGTCTGGCTCAACGCCGACATGCGCAGCCCCTACGACTACTGGCAGTTCTGGCGGAACACCGAGGACGCCGATGTCGGGCGCTTCATGCGGCTGTTCACCGACCTTTCCCTGGAGGAAATCGCCCGGCTGGAGGCCCTCGAAGGCGCTCAGATCAATGAGGCCAAGAAGGTCCTGGCCAATGCCGCCACCACCCTGCTGCATGGGGAAGAGGCGGCGAAGGCGGCCGAGGCCGCTGCCGTGGCCGCCTTCGAACAGGGCCAGCTCTCGGGCGATCTGCCGAGCTTCGAAATCCCTCGCGCCGACCTTGAGGCCGGCGTCGTGCTGGCCGCCCTGGCCACGGATGCAGGTCTTGCGGCCTCCCGGGGCGAAGCGCGTCGGCTGGCGCAGGGGGGCGGCCTGCGGGTGAATGACAAGGCCGAGACCGACGCCAACCGCACCCTCGATGCATCCGATCTCGTGGACGGCGTCGTAAAGCTGGCGGCGGGCAAGAAGAAGATCGTGCTGGTGCGGCCCGTCTGAACGCGCGGCCCAATATGGAGACCAAAGCCCATGGCTGAGCTGGACATCGGCGCCCCGGCGCCCGCCTTTGAACTTGAGGGTCCGACGGGACCCATCCGTCTGGCTGACTTCGCAGGCCAGACCCTGGTGCTCTATTTCTATCCTAAGGACGATACGTCCGGATGCACCAAGGAGGCGATCGACTTCTCCGAGCAGATCGAAGCCTTCGCCGCCGCCGGGGCGACCGTGCTGGGCGTGTCGAAGGACTCGGTGACCTCGCACGGCAAGTTCGCCGCCAAGCACGACCTGAAGGTCCAGCTAGGCTCCGACCCCAGCGGGGCCGTGGTCGAGGCCTACGGGGCCTGGGTGGAAAAGAGCATGTATGGCCGCAAGTATATGGGGATCGATCGCTCTACCTTCCTCGTGGATGGCGAGGGCAAGATCGCCGGGGTCTGGCGCAAGGTGAAGGTCCCCGGTCATGCCGCCGCCGTGCTCAAAGCCGCCCAGGCCCTGAAGGCCTGATCACGCCTCTCTTTCGCCGCCCCGGGAACCTTCCTGGGGCGGACTGTGTTGTAGAATTGTCGCTTCCCTAGGGAATGTCGTTCGGCGTCTGGCTCGCCCTCCCGATCCGTGTGGCGAGTCAATTCAGTCTCGTTTAACGAGATGCTGTGATTGTGAGCGAAGCTGGGCTTTTGCTCCCTCGCGGCGCGAAGGCCCTTGCGCGCGCCATTCATCTCATTGCATATCGTCGTCGCTGCTCCTGGTAACTGTAGCGATGAGCATGAAACGCATAACGCGCCTCCGCCGTTCGCTCGAAGAGCTCTTCCCCGAGCGCCATCTTTACGTCCGCTCCGGCGGCGAGATGCGCGCCTACGTCCTCACAACCCCCAAGCAGATTCTCGGCGCCAGCGCCGTCGCCGCCGCAGCCCTGTGGATGGGTGTCTGCACCGCGGCCATGATGGTCAGCGCCATGCAGATGTCGGCGAGCGATCAGGAGATCGCCCGCACCGAGGCCAAGTACGAACGCTGGATCGCCGACCGCCAGGCCCGGCTCAACAGCGCCGTGGCGCAGCTGAACGCCACCAACGGGTCGATCGATGATCTGGCCTTGTCGGTGGAGCGTCGTCACGCCGCCCTGGCCATGCTGCTCAGCGATTATAAGGACACGCCCGGCGCCGCCGACGCTCTGGCCCCGGAAATCCAGCGCGCCGCGACGACCCCGGAAACGACAGACCCGGTCCGAAGGGTCGAACTGGTCCGAGCCAGCCAGGAACGCCTGTTGGATTCGGCCGACACCTTCGCCAAGGGTCGGGCCGAGCGCCTTCGGATGGCCTTCCGCCTCGCAGGGCTCAGCCCCAATGGCTATGCGCCCAAGTCCGGCGCCCTGGGCGGCCCGCTGATCGAAGCCCGCGACCCCAAGGCGCTCGCCGCCGTTCTGGACGTGGACGAGGACTTCGCCTCCCGTATCCAACACGCCGCCACCAACCTCTCCGAAGCCCGCGCCCTCGGCTCCGCCGCCGAGAAACTGCCGCTGGCCAAGCCGACGCCGGGCGGCCGGCAG